>Ga0114129_10016032_pt1 | contig 10658 bp, 12 predicted proteins | sample RhiMetdeltSRZDD1_FD_80071 | JGI IMG/M metagenome (GOLD analysis project Ga0114129, IMG submission 80071) | Populus rhizosphere microbial communities from Tennessee, USA - Rhizosphere MetaG P. deltoides SRZDD1 (version 2) (version 2) | ecosystem: Host-associated > Plants > Roots > Rhizosphere >... | reverse complement strand
GCGCCCTGACCACCGATCGGGTCAACGAGGCCCGGCGCCGCGGCAAGGAAGTCGTGACCGCCGACACGTACAAATCGATGGCGTACGGGCGTGCCGCCGCCGCCCTCGGTGTCGGCGTCGCCTCCGGCGAGGTTGACGGCGCGAAGCTCGGCGGCGACGTCATCGGCCACGAGTTCTCGGTCTTCTCGGAGATCGCTTCGACGTCGTAGGGAGAGGAGCTGATGAACTGCGAGGTGATCGTGCTGGGCAACTCCGCTCGCTCCACGAGCGAGCTCGTCATGGCCCACGCGGTCATGAAGGACGCGATCGACGCCTCCGGCGTGCGCGAGGCGCTGCGCCGGGCCGGGCTGGCGGTCGACAGCGAGCTGGCCGCCGCCGATCGGGACCGGCTCATCAACGTATTCGTCAAATGCGAGCCGGACCTGTCCGGCGCCACGCGCGGACGGCGGCACGTCATGTTCGAGGACTCGGACATCAATTACACGCGCCACATCCGCGGCGCCGCGAACGCCGTGGTGGCGTCGGTGACCGGTGACACCATGTGCTACGTGTCGGCGGGCGCCGAGCACCAGGGCCCGCCGGGCGGCGGTGTCGTTGCCGTGCTCGCGCGCGCCCGCCCGTCGTCTTCCTGACCGCGCCGCCGCCGGCCGCCCGAGTGAAGCTCGCCGAGCTGGTCCTGTTCGCGGCGAACATCGTCTACGCGACCTCGTACGTCGCGACACGCGCGACGCTCGGCAGCATTCCGCCGGGGACGCTCGCGTTCGCGCGGCTCGTCATCGCCTGGACAGCCCTGGCGCCGTTCGCGCGCCCTCGAGCCGAGGAGCCGCCGATCTCGCGGCACGACCGCCGCACCATCGCCTGGATGGGGCTGCTCGGCTTCGCGGCCGCGTACGCTTTCAGCCACTGGGGCATTGCCCGCTCGACGGCGAGCAACGCGGCGCTCCTGATCGTCATCGAGCCCCTCGCGCTGATGCTCGCGAGCCCGTTCTATCTCGGCGAACGCTTGTCTCGTCGCGAGGCGGTTGGAGCCGCGCTGGCCGTGGCCGGCACGGTGCTGGTCGTCGTCAACGGCATTCCGGGCGTGACGGAGAAGCTCGTGCCCCACTGGCAGGGCGATCTGCTCCTCGTGCTCGCGGGCGTGGCGTACGCGGCGTACTCGCTCCTGGGTCGGCGGGTGCTCGATCGCCACGCCCCACTCAGCGTCACCACGCGCTCGCTCGCGTGGGGCACGGCCGGCATCCTGCCGATCGTCGTGGCTGAGTGGGCTTCCGGGGTACGCCCTCTGTGGACCGTTCCGGCGGTTGCCGGAACGCTCTATCTGGCCCTCGTCATCAGCGCGCTCGGCTACGTTGCGTGGAACTGGGCTCTCGCGCGGGTTTCGGCTCCGCGCGCTGCGCTCTTTCTCAATGTTCAGCCGATTGCTGGGGCGCTCCTCAGCGCGCTGCTGCTCGACGAGCCTCTGACGGGCTTCACGGTGGCCGGTGGCGTGGCAATTGTTGTGGGCCTCGCCGTCGCATTCGGTCGCGCGCCCCGTTGACGGTATACTCGAAGACGTGGCCGAGCCCCGCAAATATCAGCTCCAGAACGAGCGCGCCAACCGCCTGATCGCCGACCTGCTCGACACCGCGGAGGTGCCCGCCGACCGCCGCGGCTTTTTCCAGCAGCTCCTCACCACGGTGCTCAAGCTGCACGAGGACGGCGCCGGAACGGGTGACCTCAAGATCACCACCACGGCTGCCAAGGAGCTGCGCTACGCGTTCAAGGTGTTCGCGCCCTACAGCGCGACCCGGAAGGTAACCGTCTTCGGCTCCGCGCGCACCACGTCGAGCGAAGAAGCGACCCAGAGCGCCCGGCTCTTCGGCAAGCGCATGACCGACGAGGGCTGGATGGTCGTCACCGGCGCGGGCGCCGGCATCATGGGCGCGGCGCAGGAGGGCGCAGGTGGCGAGAAGAGCTTCGGGCTCAACATCCGCCTGCCGTTCGAGCAGGAAGCCAACCCGTGGATCGCCGATGATCCGAAGCTGGTCAGCTTCAAGTACTTTTTCACCCGGAAGCTTTTCCTGGTGAAGGAAGCGAGCGCCGTCGCTTTGTTTCCTGGCGGCTACGGGACGATGGACGAGACGTTCGAGCTCCTCACGCTCATGCAAACGGGCAAGTCGGCGCTCATTCCCGTAGTGCTCATCGAAGCCGGCCCCAAGCCGTACTGGCGCATCTGGCATCGGTGGATCGCGGGCACCCTCGTGGAGCGCGGCCTCATCGACGACGAGGACACCTCGCTCTTCCGCATCGTCTACTCGCTCGACGAGGCGGTGGCCGAGGTCACAGGCTTCTACCGTGTCTACCATTCGTCGCGCATCGTCGGCGACGACCTGGTCTTCCGGCTCACGCGCCCGCTCGAGGCGGCGAATCTCGCCGAGCTCTACGACAAGTTCGCCGACATCCTGAAGGCGCCGCCCACGCTCCAGCCGGGCCCCATGCCGCAGGAGTTCAACGAGTTCCCCGACCTGCCCCGCCTCCTGCTGCGGTTCGACCACCGTTCCTTCGGGCGGCTGCGCCAGCTCATCGACTTCGTCAACCAGCTGTAAGCCGGTCTTCGCTGCCGTTGTAGCCGGTTTCACTTCGGCCTGGCTCCGGTGTCATAGCAGGCGGAGGAAATATGCCATGCCTAGTGCCCACCGGACCGAAACTGGATTTCTCGTTCTGGCGGACATTTCGGGGTTCACCGCGTTCGTGACCGCAACCGAGCTCGAGCACGGCGCCGAGGTGACGGGCGTGCTCCTGGCCGATGTCATGGCGGCACTGTCGCCGCCCCTCGAGATCCAGGAGCTGGAGGGCGACGCGGTCTTCGCCCTCGGCCCGGACGCTGCCGCCCGCGAGGAGCGGCGCTTGATCGAGGCGTTCGATCGCGCCTTCGCCGCCTTCGGCGAGCGCCGACGCGAGATCGCGTCGGACACAAGCTGCGCCTGCCGGGCCTGCCGGGGCGTGCTGGACCTCAGCCTGAAGCTGATCGTCCACCACGGAAGCTTCATGCGGCAGCTCGTGCGCGGAAGGTCGCGCGTGGCCGGCCCAGACATAATCCTGGCGCACCGGTTCCTCAAGAACGACGTCGAGCCCGCAACGTACGTACTGTTCACCGAAGCAGCGGCGGAGCGTCTCGGCATCGACCCGAGCGCGCTCGGCTTGCGCCGGTACACGGGCCGCTACGCGCACTTCGACGAGATGGAGTGTTACGTGGTCACGCTCGATCGTGGTGGACGAAGCGGCGAGCAGACGCTACTCGGGCTCGGGTCGCTCCTCGGTGACCTGACACTCGGTGCAGACCCACGTCCGCATGACGATCTTCGTTCGGTCGTCGCGGCGTAGCGTCCAGGGGATCAGGGCCAGCCTGCTGCATGCGGGACACCGCTCGGGCTTGGCGCCGGGCGGCAATGTCGAAGGTAGCCACGGCGTTTTCGCCGGCATCGGTTCCGATGATAGCAGGTGGCCCGCCCCCTCGCGCAGGTACAATAAGGGGCCATGAGGCGATTCCGCATCGCCCTGGGCCAGATCAACGCTACGGTCGGCGACCTCGAGGGGAACGTCCGCCTGATCGTGCGCGGCATCGAGCGGGCGCGCGCGCTCGGCTGCTCGCTCGTGGCGTTCCCGGAGCTCGCGATTACCGGCTACCCGCCCGAAGACCTCCTGTTCAAGCCGGCGTTCATCGAGGCCAACCTGCGCGCGCTCGACGCGGTCACGCAGGCCTCGCGCGGGCTATCGGTCATCGTCGGATTCGTCGACAAGCGGGACGACATCTTCAACGCCGCCGCCGTCCTGCACGATGGCCGCCGCGCCGGCGTCTATCACAAGCAGTACCTGCCGAACTACGGCGTGTTCGACGAGAACCGCTACTTCCAGGCGGGTACCGAGACGCCGGTTTTCGTGTCGGGCGACACGACGTTCGCCGCGAACGTGTGCGAAGACATCTGGTATCCCGCGGGCCCGACGGCCCTGCAGGCGCTGGCGGGCGCCGAGCTGGTCGTGAACATCAACGGCTCGCCCTTCCACGCCGGCAAGGCCCGCTTCCGCGAGCAGATGATCTCGACGCGCGCCCAGGACGATCAGGTGTGCGTCGCCTACGTCAACATGGTGGGTGGGCAGGACGAGCTCGTGTTCGACGGCGCAAGCCTCATCGTGAACGAGCGCGGCGAGTGCGTCGCGCGCGGGCTCGCGTTCGAGGAGGACTTCGTCGTCGCCGACCTCGACCTCGAGGCCGTCTTCCGTGCCCGGTTGCACGACTCGCGGCGACGCAAGGAGAAGCTCCGCGTCCGCGACGAGGCGGCGCGAATCTCGCTGCCGCCGCTGCCGACCCTCGAGGCCCCGGTGCTTCCCCCGCGCGAGGTCGCCGCGCCGACGCCCGTCGAGGAAGTGTTCGGCGCCCTGGTGCTCGGCACGCACGACTACGTGCGGAAGAACCGGTTCAAACGCGTGGTCATCGGGCTCTCGGGCGGGATCGACTCGTCGCTGGTGGCCGCGGTCGCTGTCGAAGCGCTCGGCCGCGACAACGTGGCGGGCGTCGGTATGCCGTCGACATTCTCGTCGGCCGGCACGCGGCGAGATGCCCAGCGCCTGGCCAAGAATCTCGGCATCGAGTTTTTGACGATCCCCATCACGCCGCTTTTGAACGCCTACAAGCGGGCGCTCGGGAAGGCCTTCAAGGGGCTCAAGGAAGACGTGACCGAGGAGAACATCCAGGCGCGCATCCGCGGCAATCTCCTGATGGCGCTGTCGAACAAGTTCGGCTGGCTCGTGCTGACCACCGGTAACAAGAGCGAGTACAGCGTGGGCTACACGACCCTGTACGGCGACATGGCCGGCGGCTTCGCCGTCATCAAGGACGTGCCCAAGATGCTCGTGTACGAGGTGGCCCGCCACGTGAACGCGCGGGCCGGCCGGGCGATCATTCCCGAGACCGTCTTCACGCGCGCCCCGTCGGCCGAGCTGCGCCCCAATCAGACCGACCAGGACACCCTGCCGCCCTATCCTGAGCTCGATCGGATTCTCGAGGGCTATGTCGTGCAGGATCAAGGCGTGAACGATCTCATCGCCGGCGGCTTCCCGGCCGAAACCGTGCGCCGCGTGGTCTCCATGGTCGACACCAACGAGTACAAGCGACGCCAGGCCCCCATCGGCGTGAAGATCACGCCCCGCGCCTTCGGGCGCGACTGGCGCCCCCCGATCGTCAACCGCTTCCGCGAAAGCTAGGCGGCCTCGGGCGGCCTCACCGCCGTCCTCGCAGTGTCACGTGGATATTGCTGGTCTGTGTATCCGGGGGCTCAGCGGACTTAGCGAAGGGGCAACTGCGCGTCAGGCAAGGCTATGTGGCCCTGACGGAGATCCCGCGCCCGCTTGTTAGCTTGCGAGGATTGCTTGGTCCGCCGTGCTACGCAGTTCAAGATACTCATAGTTAGGCCGACAGCCATGTTTAGGATGGTGGTCATACTCGCCAAAGCGCTGGCCGTCGGGGGTGTCAGCGCGTCTGCTCTCGTACACCTCGCGTCATTCACCGGCTTAATCCCAGTGTTGTCGGGTCGACTCTTCGCCGTTGCAGTACTGGCCGTGTTCCCATTAGCCGGATTCGCGATCCTCTTGTTACTCCGGTTCGGACGAACTTATCGGGTTTGGGGGAATAACCAATTGACGTTCGTCATTCAGCGAGCTCCGAAGGTGTTACGCCTCCTTACTCCAACAGTCTTTGCCTACGCGCTCATCTGCTTCGCGGTTTCCCACTTCGTTCCTTCCCCTGGCATCGACGTATCGCTGGCCGATTCGGCATTCATAGCTTGCTTCTATCTTGTCTTCTCAGCCATCTTTTCGGTCAGCCTCGGCGATCCAAGAATCGTGAGGCCTCGGCCGGGCGGCGCCGAACAGCGCGCGCCAACTCCACTCGAGTAAAGTGGCTAGGGTCCCGATGCGAAGGCCGTCTAGCAAGCCGCTTGAGCGGCCCGGCGTGAACGCGTTACGGCCAACCAAGGCCGCCAGCGCCGGCCGCTCAGCGCCGAGTCGTTAGGCAGACATGAGCGACATCAAGGACAGGCTTCGCCAAAGTCTATGGCCTGGGCGGATAGCGCTGATGTTCGTGGGTCTGAGCTCGGTCCTGACGGGTGCCGCAGCGCTGCAAAGCGGCCGGCTTCACTACCAGAACTACTGGGGCGGTTTTGTCTTCGCTCCTCTAGCCATCGTGGTTGGGCTCGTGGCCTTAGTCATGGTGATCGTACGCTGGCGTTCGCTGAACGCGACTGATCGGAAGCTTCGAGGCAAGGCCGCCCGGCGGCATCAGCGTGCGGCCGAAAAACGGTCGCCAATTGAGACCTTCGACACGCCGTCCGAAAATTCGATTTTGCCCCTTCTGCGGGATTTTGCATTCCTGGGCAACCGCTATTGATTCCGCGTCCCGTTTCGCGGCATTCTCCTGGCCACCGCCTTCTATGTCGGCGCGCTGGTCATAGCCGCGGCCTGACCCTCCATCTGCTCGCAGGCTAAGCGCGCTGCGCATAGGCGGTTTTTCCCCGGCGAGATTGTTTGGTCCGCGGTGTTTGCGCGGGTCAAGATACAAATAGGTAGTAGACATGGCAACGATCAGACCTCTGACACCTGTACGGCACGTGCTCGCGTGCCGAGCGCTCGCTCTCTCGATCTTGGCGGCCGGCTGTGCGTCCAGCACCGAGCAGCAGATCAACTATGGCCAGAACCACTATGAAATGGGGCTGTGGGGCCCAGCTACCATTCGGCCGCTTGTCAGCGCCGCAAATTCGCTCGAGAAGACCAGCCCACCCGATCCTCGACTTCCTCGAGTTCTTTTGGCGCTCGGCACGATGGCGGAGAGCCACAAGCGCGATGATCTCGCCGAGGACTTTTTCCGGCGCGCGCTGAAGGCCGCCGAAGCGCTGCGACCGGCCGACGAGGCACAGACCCGGAACGCGCTGGTCGACCTTGGTCTTTGCTACACGCGCCAAGGTCGCGAGAAGGAGGCAGTACCGCTCCTCGAACGCGCCGCTGCGATCTCCGCAGGTCTCCCGCAACGGTATCTTTATGCAATCGACCTGGATAATCTCGCCATCGCCCTGGACCAGCAGAAGCGCCATTCCGAGGCCAACGCGCTCAGCATGAAGGCGCTGGCCGTGCTGGACTCTGTTCCGCCCGGTGGAATGGAGGATCGCACTCGGGGCGTCATCCTGCACAATGTCGCGCGCTCCTACGTGGATCAGGGTCGCTACGGCGAGGCGGAGAAGCTGTATCGCGACTCGCTCACTATCCTCGAAGCCGGGTCGTCGCGCGATGTCGAGAGCTGGCGGCTTCGTATCGTTTTGAAAAACTACGCGGGGCTCTTGCGCCAGACCGGCCGCGAAGCCGAGGCTCAAGCTCTGGAGCGCCGCGCGGCGGCCATCAAATGATGGCGCGCCTGCCCGCGCCGTGAAGCCAAACAAGTCGGGCGCATGAGCATCTTCGTGGAGCTTGTCGAGGCTGTCGTCTTCGCGGTCGTTGACCTCACCGCAACGCTGGCCACGATCGCCTCGAGACCCTTACGCTTCCTCGTCTCCTCCGGCTATCGACATGAAGTTCGGCAAGCCTGGCGTGGGCGGCCGGCCGGCCATGCCCTGGAGTTACTGGGCGGCAGCCTTGTGGTCGTTCTCTTGCTCAGCCTGGTCGTGCTCCTGGGTACGGCGGTCGTCTCGTCGATAAGGCAGCGGCCTACGGCCGCAGAAGTCGAGCTCCGGAGCGCCGAGGGCAAGTTCAACCGGTGGTTCTTCCGGACCTGGGAGAAACTCCGGGATGCGCGGTGACGTCTGCTATCTGGCGAGCTCCGGCGAGGGATAGCTAACTTGGCTTGCCTGAGGACCACCTTCCTATGGGCCCTCTAAGTGCTCGCGGTTAATCCTCTTGATGCCTCTCTGGAGGCGACATTGAATGAAGGCGTGAAGCCGGGATCGACCCGGATTCCGGGGACCGAGCACCTGTATCTCCATGACCGCGATTCGCGCCCTGGCGGAACAGTATGACCGCCGGGGCCGTCGGAAGAAGGCGGCGCGGATGCGCGCCAGGGTGTGGTCGCCGCGCCGCCCAGCTTCGAGCCATTGGCTCGTCAAGATGAGGGAGGCAAGATGAGAGCTCTGCTTCTGGTCATAGCTATCTTCGTTCCTCAGTTGGTGCTGGCTAGCGAGTCATCGGTCGTGATCGCGGTGGGCTACGCATCGAGCGTGCCGCCGGTCAGGGTTCAGACGCGAGCGGATTATCTCGCCGTGCCAGTGAGCGTTCAGAGCGACACCAAAGATCCGTTGAAGCGCATCGACCAGATCGAAAACGCCCTCCGTTCCCTTGCTGATCGAGTTAAGCAGCAGGGCGACCTCGCCATCAGGCCTGGAAGTGTTTCCCTCTCGCCGCGCGACACGGCAAAGTCATTCATTAGCTATGAGCCGTCTCCAGCCCCTCCGGTGCAGTTGTATCTGCTGGCCTCACTGAAGCCGGAGACCAGCGTCTTCGCGCTGACCAAGCGGATTCACCAGCTCGTTGTCGCCAACCCGGCGCCCGACGGCGTCCGGCTCGTTGTCGGCAACACGACGCTCGGAGTGAATGACCCCGAGAAGTTCCGCCCCCAACTGCTCGGCCTCATCGCCAAGTCCGTCGCCGATACGCGAAAAATACTCGGAGCGAATGGCTCGACGGAGCTGGACGGTCTAGAAAATCCGATCGCGGTCATGGTGGTCAACGAAACCGACGTGATGCTATTCATCAACTTTCGCGTCAAGATCCAGATGAGGCCGACATAGCCTCCGGAGGGCCCATGGACAAGTTCCTGGATGCCGCGGTCGTCGAAGCGGAGGCTGGGCTGGCCGAGGGCGGCATCCCGATCGGCTCCGTCCTCGTCTCCGAAGGCCAGATCATCGGCCGAGGGCACAATCGCCGCGTGCAGCGGGGCAGCGCCATCCTCCACGGGGAGATGGACGCTCTAGAGAATGCCGGCCGGCTTTCGGCCGCCGTATATGCACGAAGTGTCTTGTACACGACCCTCTCCCCATGCGCCATGTGCTCCGGCGCGATTCTCCTGTACCGCATCCCACGCGTCGTGGTCGCGGAGAACGTCTCGTTTCGGGGCGAGGAAGATCTGCTGCGGGACCGGGGCGTGGCCGTGGATGTGTTCCAGGATGCCCGCTGCATCGAGCTGATGCGGCGGTTCATCCGCGCCCACCCCGCCATCTGGAACGAGGACATCGGGGTGTGACCGATGCGATCCAGGTTCGCTGACAGAAGGCAGAAGCGTGACCTGCTTGCCCTGAATGAGGACGGCAGGGTTGTGTGCAATCCTCGGGACAAAGAGGCCGCCCATCGAGCTGACGTGGAGGGCATCGCGACGGCCAATCGCGCAGCGGTGACGTGCCGAAAGTGCATCGACTTGTTGCATAGACAGCAGCGGCGAGCTGAGGGCCGATAGCATGCGGACCCTTCAGCGCCGAGTGAGTTAGGAGGTCGATCTGAGCGATCGGGACCGTCTGTCCGTCGTCATTCGCCGCGAGTTGGTCGCCGATCTAGACGCGATTCGTTCGCTTACCGCCCGCGCCTTCTCAGGGCTTTCCTTCAGTGACGGAACGGAACCGCTCGTCATCGATGCGCTGCGCGAGGCCAATGCACTCGCCCTGTCGCTTGTCGGCGTGCTGCGCGAACAGATCGTTGGGCATCTCGCCTTCTCGGAGGTGGGCCCACCTAAGCAGAGCGGCTGGTTCGTCCTCGGTCCTGTATCTGTCGAACCGCGCCTTCAACGCCGCGGTGTGGGCAGCCAACTGATCGAGACAGGGCTTAAGGCGCTGCGCAAACAAGGTGCCGAGGGGTGCGTCCTGGTCGGAGATCATCGCTACTATCGCCGTTTCGGTTTCGTCGTCGCGCCGGCATTCGCGCCGCCTGAATACCCGTCCCAGCACTTCCAGGTCGTCCGCTTCACAAGCTCGTTCCCGAATGCACCCGTCACCTTCCATCCCGGATTCTCTGTCGGGGCTTCCCAGTGAATCCACACCTCTGTGAGGGAGACGCTTCGACGGACGGAGTCATCTTGCCGTTTCCGACTTATGTTGCCTGGGCAGTGACCTTGGCAGAAACAGTCAAGTAAGAGCGGGCCGGGAATTTTGAGCGGACAGTTCGACCCTGAGCAGCTTGTGCGAAATGCGGGCGACGCGATCGTGGTCGCCGGCGCGGACGGCGCCATCGTCGTCTGGAACCCGGCCGCCGAGCGCATTTTCGGCTACACCGAGCGGGAGGCGCTCGGCCGGTCGCTCGACCTCATCATTCCCGAGCGCTATCTCCAGCGACACTGGGACGGCTATCGGGAAGTCATGCGGACAGGCCACACTCGGTACGGCGTCGAAGTGCTTCGCGTTCCAGCGACCCACAAGGACGGCAGCACGCTCTCCATCGCCTTCACGGTCGCGCTGCTGCCGACACCCGATACGCGCGCCCGGCTCATCGCGGCGATCATCCGGGACGAGACAAGTCGGTGGAAGGAAGAGCGGGCGCTTCGCCAGCGGCTCGCCGAGCTGGAGACAAAGGGGGAACGAGCGCCATGAACCTGGAAGGACGGCTCGCGAGAAGCCCATGGACCTGAGACTGCTGGCCACGGTATTCGGCACTGTGTT
>Ga0114129_10016031_pt1 | contig 10658 bp, 9 predicted proteins | sample RhiMetdeltSRZDD1_FD_80071 | JGI IMG/M metagenome (GOLD analysis project Ga0114129, IMG submission 80071) | Populus rhizosphere microbial communities from Tennessee, USA - Rhizosphere MetaG P. deltoides SRZDD1 (version 2) (version 2) | ecosystem: Host-associated > Plants > Roots > Rhizosphere >... | reverse complement strand
GTTGCGGAACGGTCCGGCGATTTCAACCGTTCGCGTCGAGCGGCTGCAACAGACCGTGAAGACGGGTGACAACACCTACGAGTTGACCGCCCATCTCTCCATCGTCGACGGCCGGCGGTATCTCGATTTCACCGAGGTCAAGCGGCGATACTGACCCGGTGCGGTCAGGCGCGGCCGGCGGCGAGCTGCACGTAGCCGTCGCTGATCGTGTCGTCGGGGTTGGCGCCGAACAGCGCGATCAGCTCGTTGATGACGGTCGCCTTGTCGTCGGCGTCGCGCCGCGACCACGTCCGCGATTTGATCTCGATGAAGTAGCCGTCGGTGGGCGGTGTGATCAGGCGGTCGAGGTGCAAGTAGAACTCGACGCCGCGATAGACGAGCAGCCACCGGCGCCGTTCCTTTTCGACGACGTGCTCCGCCGCCGGGCGGAAATACTCGCGATAGAAGCGCGCGGAATGGGCCGCGGGCGCGAGATAGCGCGAGCGGAACAGCAGTACCGCGCCGAATTCGCCCTCGCGCGTCCGGCCGGTGAGCGTCAAGCGCGCCCGCGCGCCGGTCACCTTGCCCTCGGCGTCGAGGAACTCGTCCTCGCGGTAGCGCAGCCAGCCTTGATCGGGATCATCGAACGACCAGTAGGTATCGTATTGGTGGTAGTGGCTCGATCGCACGACCGTGACCTGTTTGCTCGACAACACGGCAAGAACCGGCGTCTCGGATGCGAGGCGTGCCTTGACTTGCACCTCGAACGATTCCTGCTCGATGGCGCCGCCGACGGCGACCAGCTTCTGCAGCACGCTGACTTCGCGGCTGGCAAGAAACCGGTCGACGCGTCTGGCTTCGAGCTGCGCCGCCTCGCGCAGCGCGCCTTCATCGAGGGTGAGGAGAGCGCGGTCGCGCATCAGCCACGCGCCGTTGCACATGACGTCGACGACGTCGGTCGATTTCGCGGCGTAGACGATTCGGGCGTAGATGCCGTTGGGGTCGCGATCGAAGGCGGGCACATTGTGCGGCCGATCCAGATCGATCACGATCAGGTCGGCGCGCTTGCCGGGCTCGAGCGATCCCGTGATGCGATCGAGGTGCAGCGCCCGGGCCCCGAGCCGCGTCGCCATCGATACCGCATCGCGCGCCGGAAGTGCCGTCGGATCGCCGCTCACGCCCTTCGCCAGCAACGCCGCCAGCCGCATCTCCTCGAACATGTCCAGGTCGTTGTTCGAGGCCGGGCCGTCAGTGCCGATGCCGACGTCGACCCCGAGCTCCAGCATGCGGGCGACCGGCGCGATGCCGGCGCCGAGCTTCAGATTGCTCGTCGGATTGTGGGCCACGCCGGCGTTGTAATTCTTCAGCGCTCGAATCTCGCCGTCGTCGACGTGGACGCAATGCGCCGCGAGCACTTTCGCGTCGAAGAGCCCCTGCTTCTTCACCCACGGCACGACCGGCATGCCGTGGTCGCGGCGAGAGTTCTCGACCTCGAGCGCGGTCTCAGACAAATGAATGTGAAGGGGCACGTCGAATTCGACGGCCAGTTCCGCGCATGCCCGCAGAATGTCGGGCGTGCATGTATACGGCGCGTGCGGGGCTGGCGCCGGCACGATCAGCGGATGGCCGTGCCATTTCTGGATGAACTCGCGCGCGAAGACGAGCGAGTCCTCGTAGCTCTTGGCGTCCGGCGCGGGAAAGCGCAGCACCGTCTGGCCGCACAGCGCGCGCATGCCGGCGTCGGCGGCCGCGCGCGCGATCGCGTCCTCGAAGTAATACATGTCGGCGAAGCACGTCACGCCGGATCGGATCATCTCCGCGCATCCGAGCTTGGTGCCGAGCGTCACGAAGTCCGGGCTGACGAACTCGCGTTCGACCGGCATCATGTAGCCCATCAGCCACACGTCGAGGCGCAGATCGTCGGCCAGTCCGCGCAAGAGCGTCATGGCGACGTGCGTATGCGCGTTGACGAGGCCAGGCATGACGACACGGCCGTGACAATCGATTGTGTCGGCGGCGGCGTACGCGTCGGCGTCTGGACCGACCGCGACGATGGTATCTCCGGCAATCGCCACGGAACCGCTGCGGTGGACGGTAAAGCGTTCGTCCATCGTCAGAACGGTTGCGTTGGTCAGACGGAGGTCGCAGGCCGTCATGCTTCTGTTCGATTGTATCGCCGCGTGGCGTGTGCTGCTCGCCGCGACCGAGTCCTTCTGGACGAGTCGCGGCCCACGACGAGCGAGGACGAGATGGCGGAGCGTGGCGTCCGGTGCTCAGCGCATCTTCGATATAGTCCAGCGCCGCCTGATGGCACCGGCGACACACGTTCCCAGGAGAATGAGCGTCGAGGGCTCAGGAACGGGAACCGTGGCCGTGTCGGCGACCTGTTCAGAGTCAGGCCTGAACGTCAGGTTTCGCACCGCGCCAAGGATGTTGCCACTGCCGTTCTTGGTGACGTCGAGGTCGTTGAGCACGGCGAATTCGAACGTGCCGGTGCCTGAACCGTCTGAGTAGGTGAGCAGCTGCCAGGCATTGTCGAAGTCGACATCCAGCGGGCCGCCGCCGCCCACGCTCTTCCCGCGGATCACGGCAGACAGCGTGGACGATGGGTCGCCGGCGATACCGAGCGGGAGCGAAAACTTCACCGCGAGCGAAAAATCGAGCGGGGCGGTCGATTCCGGGACGTTGACGTTGGCCCTCGAAAATGTGCCGAGAGGGATGTTCGTGGCCGTGCCGCTCGCGTCAGTAAAGACGTCAAACGGACTCACGCCGGTGAACGTCAGACCGTAGGTTGAATCATTCGCCCCGTCGGCGAACGTTACGCACCCGGTCCCGAAACAGCCCTGCGTCGTGCCCTCGATTTCGGTAATCGGCGAAGCTGATGCTTCCCCGGCCATCGCGCTGAGACTCGCAATCACCAACACCGCTCGAATCACCGAGCCGCGCTGGACCGCTCGATTGCTGGATCGACGGACCACGGGAACCTCCGTTCCAAACGCCACCGACGGCGGGCGTCATCAAGCTCCACCGCAAGAGCCGGGCCCAGGTCGTCGGATGTGCAGCTGTAAGCCGCCCTGCGCAGCGGCGAACGCACCGTGCCGGGTCAGTCCGGCAAGCGAGAGGCTTTTCTCTGACTGGAGCCAAAAAACCGCCGGAAGTCTGCTGTTCTCGGGCCAAATTCGATCCCGGCCATTGTTCAAGACAGCTGTTCGCCAGCACTTACGAAACCGGCGCTTGACCGAACGGTGCGTCCAGTGCAGTCTTACGCGGTTTCGTGCACATTTAGGCAGCGCGCGCTGGTGCGAGAGAGCTTATGAGACGGGGACGTTCGGGATTTCTGCTCGCGACGCTGGTTCTGGGCTTCGCCTTCGTTGATGGGCCCCCGGCGCGCGCGTCGCTCTCGAAACGTGTCAGCGGCAATCTGGTCTTCTGGGATCAAAGCCGCGGCTTCGACGTGATTCGCGCCAACGCGGACCTTTTCTCCGACATCAGCCCGTTTTGGTACCGCGTCGAGGCCGACGGCCATGTGACGCCTTACACAACCGAGGGTGGAGTCAGCTACGAAGATCCCTCGATACTCTCGTTTCTCCGCGCAAACGGCATTCTTGTCATCCCAACGGTCGCCAACATTCTCAACGGCGTCTGGGACGGCGCACTCGTGAGTCGAATCATCGCCGACCCGGCTCTCACGACGGTCAACATCGAGAGCCTCGTTCAACTCGCCGTCACCCAGGGCTACGACGGCATCGACCTGGATTACGAGAATCTCAACGCATCGGACAGGTCCGCTTTCACGAGTTTCGTGAACCAATTGGCGGTTGCCCTTCACGCGAATGGGAAGCTTCTCACGGTGAACGTCTATGCGAAGACGTCGGAACCCGGCACGTGGAGTGGACCACAGGCACAGGACTGGTGGGCCATCGGCCAGCTCGTCGATCAGGTTCGCATCATGACGTACGAATACCACTGGTCGACATCTGGAGCAGGGCCGATTGCACCAGTCGACTGGGTCCGTGACGTGCTGGCCTTTGCCCGGACGACGATGCCGGCCGAGAAAATCATGCAGGGTGTGCCGCTGTACGGGTATGACTGGGTGGGTCAATCCGGCGTCGATGTCGTCTGGGAACAGACGATGGCGTTGGTCAAACAGTATGGTGCAACCGTTCGTTGGGACGCCGCCAGCGCGTCGTCCTGGTTCGAGTACGTTGCCAAACGGACTCGCCATACGGTGTGGTTCGAGAACGCCTCGAGCGTCGACGCGAAACTTCAGGTGAATATCGCGCAAGGTGTGGGTGGGGTGAGTTTCTGGCGGCTCGGCGGTCAGGATCCCGAGGTCTGGTCGACGCTCAGAAACCGTTTCGGGGACCGAGGCACGCCCCCGGATTCGGTTGCGCCGTCCGTCAGCATCATCTCACCGGCAAGTGGCGGATCGTTGTTGAAGACACAGCGGATCGAGGCGCTTGCCAGCGATAACATCGGTGTGCTGCGAGTGGAGTTCTACATCAACGACGCGCTCTTCGCGTCTGACACATCGGCACCGTACGTCGTCTACTGGAACACACGACGTACAGCTCCAGGAGCTTACGTGATCAAAGCGATTGCGTACGACCCGAGCGGTAATTCAGCGGCCGCCACGGTGACCGCGACTCGTTGATGTGGAAGGGCTGCGGCCGCCGCCCCGAAAGGGGGAAGCGACGGCCGCAGAGGGGAAAGCGTCCCGTTCTGCCGGGACGCTCAGGCAGACGCGAATGTGGGGAATGCCGCGGTAGTGCCGATCGCGGAAGGGATACTCTTCGGGTTCTCGTCGACGGTCCAGTAGTCGATCACGCGCTCGATGATTTCGTCGAGGTGGACGGAAGGCTTGTAGCCAACGAGACGCGCGATCTTCTCGATGTCCGGCACGCGGCGGGGCATGTCCTCGAAGCTGTCGTCGAAGACCTGATTGTAGGGGACGCGTTCAATCGGGGAGTCGCTGCCGGTCATGGCCTTCACTTTCAACGCGAGATCGCCGATGCTGACCTCGGCGCCGTTGCCGATGTTGAAGACCTCACCCACGGCCTTGGGCTCCTGAACCAGCGCCGTGACGGCCGCCACGACGTCACCGACCCAGGTGAAGCTGCGTGTCTGCTTGCCGTCGCCATGGACGGTGATGGTTTCGCCCTGAAGCGCGCGGCGTACGAAATTCGGGAGCACCATACCGTATCGCGCGCTCTGGCGCGGGCCTACCGTATTGAAGAACCGAACGACGATCACCGGCGACTGGTATTCTTTCCAGTAGCCCAGCGCCAGAAATTCATCCAGGAGCTTGCTGGTCGCGTAGCCCCACCGCGTTTTTGACGGCGGGCCCATGACGAGGTCGGCGTCCTCGCGGAACGGGAGCTTCGCGCTCTTGCCGTAGACCTCGGATGTGGAGGCGACCAGCACGAGCTTGCCGTGACGCCGCGCGTGCCGGAGCACTGTTTCAGTGCCGTGCACGTTCGTCTCGATCGTATGGACCGGTTTTTCGATGACCAGTCTCACGCCGACGGCGGCCGCAAGGTGGAACACGACGTCGGCGCGCTCAATCAACCCGCCAAGGACGGCTTCGTCCATGACGGAGCCGATCGTGCACGTGAAGCGCGGATGGCAGTGAAGATGCTCGATGTTCTCGCGCCGTCCGGTCGACAAATCGTCCAGCACGGACACCGAGTGACCCTGGGCAATCAACGACTCCGCCAGATGCGATCCGATGAAGCCCGCCCCGCCGGTAATGAGTGCTCGCACAGTCAGTCTCTCCTTGAATCAGAATCAGAACCGACGGACGAGAGCCACGCTGCCCCCGAAGCCGCGGAAGCCGCCGCTCTCGAGGCGCTGGTTCATCGTCGCGCTGCTGTTCACTTTGAGAAGCCAGGGGGCGTAGATCCCGAACGTCGCTTCGCCGCTGATCGTGCCGCCAAACTGGAATGACGGTGCGATGGCATCGCGCTGTGCGCCTCCGGCCATCGTCAGCCCGAGGCCCACGTTTTCGCTCACTTTGAAGTACGGGAACGCTGTGATCGCGTAGTACTCGTACCGCCGCGGGTCGTAATAGCCGTTGTTCAGATCACGCGTCGTTTCCAGACGGTACGCCGAGACGCCCATGTCGAGGTTGAAGCCGGCCCTTCGCGCGATCGTTCTCCGCGGCGACACCGTGATCTCGAGCCGCTCGTTCCCGTCCGACAGTTGCTGATGGGTGGCGTCTACGGACACGTGGTAGCGCATCCCGAGGGTCCACTCCGCCTGGAGATGGTGGGCCACTTGCGTGATCCCGAGGCCGACGGTTCGTGGCGATACGACGAACAGGCCTTCGGTCCGCTCGGCGGCAAGGAACAAGGTGTCGAGCGGCCGCGCCTGGATGCCGGCGCCGTAGGTCGTGCGGGCCCGTCCGGCGACCGTGGCCTGCCCAAGCTGGCCACCGAACGACAGGCGACCGATCTTCTGTGCCAGGCCGACGTTGAGCTGTTCGAGGAAGGCGCTCGATGAGCCATCGACCTGTTCGAGACCACTGCCAATCGCTGACTCGAGGCTGGTACGCTCGTACCCTCCCGAGATCCGCGTACCGCTCGAGAGCGCCAGTGTCACCGCGGGCGCGAAGCGCTGGACGACCAGTCGATCCGAGTCCGAATACATGCTGACGCGTGGCTCGGCGGACGAGGCAAGCTCCGCGCGGACGACGCGTTCGGCGGCCCGGAGGCCAACCGGGTCGGGCGCCAAGGAGCGGAGGATCGTGAGGGCATCGAACGCTTCGCGCGCGCGATGCTGCCTGGCCAACGCCACAGTACGGGTGAGGTTGAGCTCGTAGCTGTCGGGTGCAGCAATCAGCAGCGGCGTCAGCATGTGGAAGGCGCGCGACGGGCGCCCGCCGCTGGCCATCACGCCCGCCAGCTCGCTGGAATACGCCGGCGACTCGCCGAACCGTTCACGATACGTCGACAGTGCGTCCAGCGCCGAAGCGTAGTTGCCGCGCCACGATTCCGTACGCGCCAGTTCCAGCCACACGTCGGCGACGTCCGGCCGTCCGGCGAGGTACTTCCGGTATTCGCTGACCGCCGTGTTCGTGTCGCCGGCCCAAGCGCAGACTCGCGCGTAGTTCAGGGTCACGTCGAGCTCGAGCGGCTGCACGCGGGCGAGCTGCCGATAGCTGTCCCGCGCGCGATCGTAATGCGCGGTCCAGGTCGCCAGGATGGCGCGAGCACGCAGATACTCAGGCTGTTCCGGCTGCAGTGCGAGGGCCTTCTCGATGGCGGCCAGCGCGGCTTCCGGCTGGTTCGCCACGGCGTAGGCCTGCGAGAGCCGCGACAAGACTGAGGCGTCCGTTGGATTGGCGGCTGCCGCGTCCCGCAGCGTGCCGATCTCGGCGGCGACCGCGGCGTTCGATGCGTCCTGGGAATAGCCGGCGGACGCTGCACACAGCGTCATCACGAAAGCAACGGTAAGGGCCCGAAGATTCATTTGCGCCAGCTCCTGTTCCGCGTAATCCAGAGATCCGTCGCGAACCGTCCGATCGTGATCACTTCGGTGCCGATGAGCGCGTACCGGATTGGCGTGACCGCGATGGCCTTCAGCGCGTATTCCCACCGCTTGCCTTTCATCACCAGCGCCAGCGCGATCATGCAGATGGCCGTTTCGGCGGCGACCGTCACCGCGAGCGCCTCCCAGCTGCCGTAGATCAGCATGATGAGCAGAGCAGTCGGGAAGAAGACCTTCTCGACCGCTGAGTTCAGCAGAATCCACCCCGCCGGACGACCGAAGGCCGCCGTCCGCTCGCGCCCGAACGCCTGGCGGTACGGCTCGCGGACGACACGTCGATCGCTTCGGCTCGAGGGAGCCGCCACGCTGGGATTGCCCTGAGCGCCCGCTCGCGGGGCGTCGTCGGCGCGTCGACGGTCGATGGGGGTGCTGTTGAGATGCAGCGGACGATGCTGTCCAATTCCGAGCTCCACACTCGGACCAGCCACCGCGAGCCTCGGTACTGCAAATGTGGACCGCGTCACGGTTGATGGCTGCGGTCCGCTCTTTCGCCTGCGCATCCGCCATCGCTTGAGCGCCTTGAACGGGCTGCGCATCATCGGATCGAAGTAGTAGCAGGACTGCAGAAACGACGATGACCAGAGATAGACCTGGCGGGGCAGCCGCTGCGCTTCGGGCTCCACCGTCCGCGCATAGACGTCGGTGAGCTGAATGTTCCTGTAGCCTTCGTTCAGCATCGCGAACCCGATGAAGATGTCCTCGGAGTTCGTCAGGTCGTCGCCGAGGATCGGGCTGATGTGATCGAACAAGGCCTTCACGTATTTGCGGCGATACGCGACGGCGCAGCCCACCGGGTTGCTGGTCGTGCCGAAAAACGCGAGCTGCCCGCGATACAGGAAGCGCTGAAGAAACAGGTACAGCGTCTCGCGATAGAGATTCGTGATGCCGCGTCTCAGGTTGCTGAACCACCCGTCGCGCTGCTGTGCCGGTCTGCTCGGGTACCTCGCATCGAACGCACGAACCGGGGCGGCCTCCTGGCAGCGCTGCCGGTCCCGACGGCGCTGCGGGAGGATTGTGCCGAACGCGCTCGCAATGCCGACCGCCTGATACAGCTCCTGGACGGTGCGCTCGATATAGTTATCGGACTCGAGCACGGTGTCCGCGTCCAGAATGAACTCGACGTCGGAATCGAGCTCACGCGCCTGGCGCTTGATGGTCGGAGTCTTGCCGATCGGCTTCCGCCGCTGGATGGCGGTGAGCTCGACACCGTTCATACGGCAGAACGCCTTCGCCCGTTGGACCGTTCCGTCCCTGCTGCCGTCGTCGATGAGCATGATGCGACGGGGTTTCACTGTCTGCCGGAGCACGGATGCGAGACAGAGCACGATGTTGTCGGCTTCGTTCAGCGCGGGGATGATGACGTCGACCTTCGCGTCGCGCCAGTCTTCCGCGGGTGTCGGGCGCGTTCGGTCTGGTCCGCGCAGAACGCCGATCAGACTCAGCACCGTGCTCGGGCTGACGACGAAATAAGGATAGGTAGCCATGTTGTTCGATGCAGGTGAAGAGCAACTGTCGGTCCGACGAGCGAATGCCGGAGCGCGGGCTGTTCAACCCTCGCGGAGACAACGGATTAGCGCCCAGGCTGGAATGGCGAGCGGGTTCGGGCGGATCTCGGGAATCTGGAGGCAGCCAGATAAATCAGCGCGCCTGCCTAGAATTCACCTGTACGAGAGGCGGATCGATGACGTCTTTTCTTGACCCGTTGCTGCGTAAGTCTTCTGAGAACTGCACGCTCGTCAACAGTCGCACGGGCGTTGTCCTGGCCGATCGTCTGATCCCTGCGTTCGACTCCGCAGCGCGCCGCCGAGGCCTCCTGCAGCATGGAGAACTGCCGGAAGGCAGTGCGATGATTATCGCCCCCACGAACGCCATCCATACGTTCTTCATGAAGTTCCCGATCGACGTGGCGTTCGTCAGCCGCGACGGAGTGGTGCGGAAGATTCGGGAGGCGGTTCCGCCGTGGCGGATGTCCGCCGCGCTGCGCGGCTACGCCGTGATCGAGATGCACGCCGGCGCGCTGCGACACGCGAACACGACCATCGGCGACTCGTTGGTCATTCGTTCGACCGGTCGATCCGCGCTTTTGTAATTCCGCCGCCGCGCCAGCTCGATTCACCGCCTGGCCGCGATTATGTTCTGGTCCCAGCCAGAACGCCATCCTTCCGCGACGGTTCTGCCGATCGCGACGTGACCTCAGGTTCAGCGCTTTTCTTCAGAGAAAACCCGCGAACAGCGGCGGCGACGCATTCGGCATCGCACTTGCCTTTGTAGGTGACTGACCGTGCGCAACTCGCGACCGCAGCGCGGGCTGGAAGGCGCGCTCTGAGGTGCAACGCGGTAAAGGCGTTCGATGACCCATGCGAGGTGCCATGTCTGGGCGGCGGAAGCAGTCGAGAGTGACCTTTGTGAATTCGAATGGAGTGCTGCGAGTGTCTCGCGATGTCGTCGTCGAAAAGGTTCTGGACGACGAACTCGTAGCGGTGAGCAATGAACCAGGCATCGCCGGAGACGTGCTGGCGATCACTTTCTCGGTGAACCAGGTTCGAGAAACGGTGCGGGTTCTGGTGACGGCCAGTCGCCCCCGGTTGGTGAACGGCGTCGTCAAACATGAACTGACTTTGAAGCGAGTCGATTCTCACGCAGCTTACGGCGCAACCGAACGCGGTGCCGCCGAATCGGGGAGCGAATGATTAGGTGGCCGGATCAGTTTCCACGAAAAGACGACGAGCTCGGTGCTCTCACCTGCGAGCTCGCCGTCCGGGTGTTGAACGGAAGTGCCACGGGGTGTCTCGTCGAGAGCAGTCGCGCGTTGACGGTCGGGACGGTAGCGGGCCTTCGAGTGAACCTCCTCGGCCGCGAGTACGACGATCAGGTGCAGGTGACGCGCTGCCAGTCGATCGTGGGCGCAGGAAACATCTTCCACATCGCGATGGAGTTTCTCTCGACGACACCACCGTACGCAGGATCGCTTCGCTACGCGATTCATCGCGAGCTCGGGCAGTTTGGCGGCTGGTTACACGCTCTCGAGCGGGTGGACGGCCAGCCACAGGATTTGTCGCGTCGCGGCACAGCCGGCGCGGCAGACGAATAGGAGTGCTGTGCAACCCGGGTCGCTGACCAGGCACGAGCCT
>Ga0114129_10016030_pt1 | contig 10659 bp, 9 predicted proteins | sample RhiMetdeltSRZDD1_FD_80071 | JGI IMG/M metagenome (GOLD analysis project Ga0114129, IMG submission 80071) | Populus rhizosphere microbial communities from Tennessee, USA - Rhizosphere MetaG P. deltoides SRZDD1 (version 2) (version 2) | ecosystem: Host-associated > Plants > Roots > Rhizosphere >... | reverse complement strand
CGTGCTCAACGGAGCCAAGACCTTCATCACCAACGGGATCAATGCCGACCTGGTGATCGTGGTCGCATGCACCGATCCCGACAAGGGCGCCATGGGGTTCTCGCTGCTGGTCGTCGAGCGCGGCATGGAGGGATTCGAGCGCGGCCGCAAACTCGACAAGATCGGCCTGGATGCGCAGGACACCGCCGAGCTGTCGTTCACCGACGTGAAGGTGCCCGTCGAGAACCTGCTCGGCGAGGAGGGCCAAGGCTTCATCTACCTGATGCAGAACCTGCCCCAGGAGAGGATCGGCATCGCGGTGATGGCGGCCACCGCGATGGAGGGGGTGCTCGAGGACACGCTGCAATACACCAAGGAGCGCAAGGCCTTTGGCCGTCCCATCGGTAGCCAGCAGAACAGCCGGTTCCTCTTGGCCGAGCTCGCGACCGAAGCCACGGTGGTGCGCATGATGGTCGACGAGTTCATCAAGTTGCACCTCGATGAGAAGCTGACGGCCGAGCAGGCCGCAATGGCGAAGTGGTACTCGACCGAGAAGCAGGTCTATCTCATCGACCGCTGCCTGCAACTGCACGGCGGGTACGGCTACATGCGCGAATATCCGGTCGCAAGGGCGTATCTCGACTCACGGGTGCAGACGATCTACGGCGGTACGACAGAGATCATGAAGGAGATAATCGGTCGCAGTCTCGGCGTTTAGCGCCGAGACCGTCTGGTCCAGCCTGGGCTCTAGCGGCCAGGCCGGCCTGCCCAGGTATTTTCTCTCCAAGATCGGCGATGGTCCTTGGTAATCGACGTCTGCTGACGCAGAGTTGACGGACGCGTTACACATCGCAGTAACTTGCGCCGACCGCGGGAGGGGATCGATGAGCGGGCAGCCGACCGTGCGCCGCACGATGCTGGGACGGCTGGCCATCGGTCTGCTGACAGTCGCGGCGGTCGGGTTGATGGCGCCGGTCGCGTCGGCCACGCCCGAGAGCGACGCCGATGCCGCGATCACCGCGGCGTGGCAGGCGGCAGGCGGCGACACGGGTCCGCTCGGCCCGAAGGACGGCGGTGTATACCCGGCCGGTGACGGCTTCGGCCAGAACTTCCCGGGCGGCAAGATCTTCTTCACCCCGGCGGCGGGCGCCCACGTCATGACCGGCGCGATCCTGGACAAGTACATGTCACTCGGCGGGCCTGCCGACGGCGATATGGGCTTTCCCACCATCGACGAGGGCGCAGGAAAGGCTCCGAACAGCCGCAACACCACGTTCAGCGCCGCCGACAACCCGGTGATCTTTTGGACCCCCGACACCGGTGCCAGGGTGGTCCGCGGTCCCATCAATGCCGCATGGGACAAACTTGGCGGGTCGGCCGGTCAGCTCGGCGTGCCCGCCGACGATGAGACGTATCGCGGCAACCTCGTCACGCAGAAATTCACCGGCGGCGAACTGACCTACGACCGGAAGGCCAAGACCTTCACCACGGTGCCGCCTGAGCTCGCCGGACAACTCGTAGGCCTGCAGATCCCGGACGACCCGGTGTCGGCCATCAACGCGGCAAGGCGCGCGGCGGGGGGCCCATTGGGTCCGCTGGGCGCCGCGCAAGGCGCGCCGTACTCGATCGGTGCCGACGGTCTCGGCCAGAACTTCTCGGGCGGCAAGATCTTCTACAGTCCGGCGACCGGAGCCAATGTCGTCACGGGCCAAGTGTTGGCCAAATACGAAAGCGTCGGCGGACCGCAGGGCGACCTGGGCTTGCCGACGTCCAGTGAGGTCGATGGCGGCCTGGCCACCGAGAGCCGGATGAGCACGTTCGCCGCCAAGGATCAGCCGGTCATCTTCTGGACCCCGGACTACGGTGCCGTCATCGTGCGTGGCGCCATGAACGCCGCGTGGCAGAAACTGGGTGGCGCAACGGGTTCGCTGGGCGCGCCGATGGCCGATCAGACCGAGAACGGCAACGTGATCACGCAGCGGTTCAGCGGCGGCGTCGTCTCCTGGGACCGGTCCAAAAACGGCTTCAGCACCGACCCGCCGAACCTGGCCTCGCAGCTGGCAGGCCTCCAGGTTCCCGGACAGGAGGCGCCCAAGGCACCGCCAACCAGCCCACAGGCCTCAGACACCAACGACAAGAAGTGGTTCACCTGGAGCTGGTGGTGGCTGCTCGCGATCATTCCTGTCGTGGTCCTGGGCGGGCTGGTGGCCTTTGCGGCGCTGCGCAACCGCCGCCGAGGGCGCGATGACGACCTGTTCGACACGGCCGACGACGGGTTTGGTCACGGGCTCCCTCCGTCGTATGACGCGGCTGGTCCGTTGGCGTCAGACGACCGCGACACGGCACTGTTCGGGGATGGCTATCCGCGGGAGGGTCTTGGGGGGTCGGCCCCATCCGGCGCGGTTACCGCGGCGAGCGTGTGGGGAGGGCTACCCGAGCACACCGACGAGGCCGACACGGCGCAGGAACCGGCCGCGACGCCGGAAACAGTTGTCGAGCAGGAGGCAGAGGATCCCGACACGGTAGACACAACGCCGACTCGCATGCCGACCCGCGAGGAACGGGATCCGTTGACCGACACCGGTCGCCATGCCCGGATCGTGATCGATGAGCCCGCGCCGAACGGCACCGCACTGCACCTGCCGCTCGATGACCCCAACGAGGCGCCGGACGGCTACCCGATCAAAGCGGATACCAAGTCCGGGTTGTATTGGGTGCCGGGCAGCACGCTCTACGACGACGCGCGTGCCGAAATCTGGTTCGCCAGTGAGGAACTCGCTCGCACCAACGGGTTCGTCAGGGCGAACTAGACGGTTAGATCTTGCGGATCACCGTGACGACCTTGCCGAGCACGGCCGCGTCGTTGCCTGGAATGGGGTCGAACGCCGGATTGTGCGGCATCAGCCACACCTGACCGCGAGTTCGCTTGAACGTCTTCACCGTCGCCTCGCCATCGATCATGGCCGCGACGATGTCACCGTTGTCGGCGACGTTCTGTTGACGGACGACCACCCAGTCACCGTCGCAGATGGCCGCGTCGACCATCGAGTCACCGACCACCTTGAGCAAGAACAGCGACCCTTCTCCGACCAGTTCGCGGGGGAGTGGAAAGACATCTTCGACGGCTTCCTCAGCCAGAATCGGACCGCCTGCTGCGATGCGGCCGAGCACCGGCACGAAGGTGGGCTCCGGTAGCGCGTCCGAGCCGGCGACGTCCGTCGCGACGATGGGCGTCACGCTGTCGTCGGCGCCGCGCACGTCGACGGCACGCGGCCGGTTGGGGTCGCGCCGGAGATAGCCCTTGCGTTCCAGGGTGCGCAGCTGATGAGCCACCGACGACGTCGATGTCAGACCGACCGCATCGCCGATTTCCCTGATGCTCGGCGGATAGCCGCGACTGTTCACCGAGGCGCGGATGACGTCGAGGATGGTGCGTTGACGCTCGGTCAGAGCCGTGTCGAGTCGGCGTCCGCCGGTGCCTTCAGAGCCTTCACGCTGGTCGCTGATGTCGTCGCTCATGCCGCCGAATGTAGTCCCAGCCGATCCAATAATCAAACATGTGTTCGAGGCGTGTCGCCTCTTGACGTCTGCGCATATTGCGTGGCCGAAATTTGTCGGTGGGCTGATCTATCGTTTGGCAACAGTTCGATCACATGTTCTATAAATCGAACAAGTGAGCGAGTATGTTCGAACACAAGAGCGAAAGCGCCCCGAGCGAAAGGCAGGCAGATGACGATCCTCGACACCCGAGAAATCCAGTCGGCACCGGTGGTCAGGCCCGGATTGCGGCCTGCGCACGCCCGGCGGCGGCCGCGGTCGAACCGGCCCGGCGGCGCGCCGCTGCACTACCGCGGCTCCGGCGTCCTGATGTCGCGGGCGTCGCATCGCCGGCGGCCCATCACGCCCGCGACCACCGTGGTGCTCGCGCTCGTCGCGGCCGGGATCACCGCGTGGCTCGGGTTGGTCGCCCAGTTCGGCGGCGTGACCGGAGGCGATGCGCCGGTGCCAAGCCGGTTGGCGGTGATCCAGGTGCAAACGGGGGAGACGCTGCAGCAGGTGGCCCACCGGGTCGCGCCCGACGCGCCTGTCGGCCAGGTCATCGAGCGCATCCGCGAACTCAACCAACTCGACTCGGTGGCGCTTGACGCCGGCCAGACACTCATCGCGCCCATCGCGTGACCCTGTGTCATGAGCGGTGAAAGATATTGCCGCGCAACGACTCTGGCGGAGCGAGCGACGGCGTTGGCCTCAATCGCACCGGCGCTAGGCTCGCCGGGTTGCGCGCAGGTACGCTCGAAGAGGTTCGAGGTAGCTGTTTGTCGTCGCGGCGAAGGAGCGGTGATGCATTGTCCGTTCTGCCGTCATCCCGATTCCCGGGTGGTGGACAGCCGCGAAACCGACGAGGGCCAGGCCATTCGCCGGCGCCGATCGTGCCCCGAGTGCGGTAGACGGTTCACCACGGTGGAGACCGCCGTGCTGGCGGTCGTCAAGCGCAGCGGCGTCACCGAGCCGTTCAGCCGGGAGAAGGTCATTCGGGGCGTGCGCCGGGCCTGTCAGGGCCGACAGGTCGACGACGACGCATTGAATCTGCTCGCCCAGCAGGTCGAGGACAGCGTGCGGGCCACGGGCTCGCCCGAAGTGCCCAGCCATGAGGTCGGGTTGGCGATCCTCGGGCCACTGCGCGAACTCGATGAGGTGGCCTACCTACGATTCGCGTCGGTCTACCGGTCGTTCGAGTCGGCCGAGGATTTCGAGCGCGAGATCGAGGCGCTGCGCGCGCACCGAGAGGTCCCCGCACAGGGCTGAGCCATCGGTCGGCGTCAGTCGACCTGCTTGGTTCCGTCGTTCACGACTCGGCCGGCGATCCGGACCCAGCCTTCCGGGCTCCACTGCGTTTCGATCACCGAGCCCTTGCCCTGCAGGATGGTCAAGTCGCGGCTGAGGTAGTCGGTGATTCGCACTGCCGCCGCTCCGGTCGCCTCGTCCTCGGGCACGCCGAGATTCGCCGCGAACATCCGCGACCGAATCGCACCCCGCTCGCGGTCGGTCCACGTCCACAGATAGTTCTGGATGTCATCGGGATACTCGTCCGGGTTCGCGGCGAACAGGTCATCCGTCGAGTCGAGGTCGTAGATAGCGAACTCCGGCGCCCAGTCCGAGCGGGCACTGACCGCGGTGAGGTCGTCCTCGTACGCGACCTGGACGATGCCCGCGGGCACCTGCAGCGTACGGACTGGCGTGCCGCGGTCGCGTAGCCACCAGGAAGCGCCCACCGTCGGGTGGCCGGCGAACGGCAGCTCGGTGGCGGGCGTGTAGATGCGCGCGTGCGCCGTGCTGGCTCCGGCCCTGGGCACGTCAATGAATATCGTTTCGCTGTAACCCAATTGAGTTGCTATCCGCTGCCGCTCGCTGGGCTCGGCCTGGCTGGCATCCACGACGCCGAGAGGGTTGCCGAAGTTGCCGTCCTGGTCGGTGAAAACGCGCAGCACTGTCACGTCGATGGCCATGTGGCCGATGCTACGTGGTCTCCAATCAGGTGGCGCTGCGCTCGTCGGCGCCCATCGCATCGAGGACGGCCACCCTGGTGTCGACAGGCCCGGCGATCGTGCTTTCACTGATCCCGGCGCGCAGCAGGCTGCGGAGATATTCCTGGTCGTACACCGCGGGATCGGTGGACCCGATGAACCGCTCGACAACTTCGACGAAGCGGTCAGGATCGTCATGGAACGGGAAATGCCCGGACCGTTCGAAGATCTCCAACTGCGACCCGGGCATCGCCGCGTGCGCCATCCGGGCGTGGCTTACCGGGATCACCGAATCGCGGCTGCCCCAAATCAATTGCACGGGAACGGATTGCGTCAAATAACATCGGTCGAGCATGGTGACCACCTGGCCGCGCCAGTCGACGACGGCGCGCAGCGTGCGGGCAAAGGCCGAGGAGGCGGTCGGCTCGGGCAGGTCGGCCAGAATGCGCAGCACATCGGGCAGGTCGCGGCCCATGCCAGTCGACCCAAACACCGCGCCCGCGACGCGTCCGACAACCTGCATCGCCGGCAGCACGAGCGGCAGCCGCAAGAACGCCAGGGCCTCACTGCCCATCGGCAGTGAGGCGATCCGCAGTGCGACGTTCACGTCCTTGGTCACCCCGCCTGCGCCCACCAGGATCAGTCGATCGACCAATTGCGGGAATTGATAAGCGAATTGCATCGCAACGCCGCCGCCGAGCGAATGACCGATGACGGTCACGTTGTCGATGTCGAGGACCGACAACAGGTCGCGCATTCCGTTGGCGTAGGCGGCGACCGAGTAGTCGGCCCGAGGCTTGTCGGACTTGCCATGACCCAGCAGGTCGGGAGCGATGACCGTGAACCGTTGCGCGAGCTTGGTCTGCACCGTGCTCCACGTGGTCGAGTTGTCACCGATCCCGTGGATCAGCAGGATCGCCGGGCCGGAGCCGGCCACCCGGAACGCGCGCCTATACCCGTGGATGGTGCGGAACTGCAGCGTTGGTGTGAGTTCCCGCACGGGGCGCAGGTTGGGCTTTCGCGCTGTCATTGAGCCAACTTCGTTGTCGGAGGGCTGCTATTTGTTGTCGTCGTCGTCGTTGGGCTTGTCACCGGTCTGCTGTGCGAGGAACCGCTCGAACTCGGCGCCGAGCTCGTCTCCGCTGGGTAGATCCTCATCGCGCGCCAGCAGTGACCGGTTCTCCTGAGCGGCGACGAAGGCATCGTACTGTCGCTCCAGGGCCTCCACCACTTGAGCGACTTCGGTACTGGCCTCGACCTGTTCGTTGATCTTGTCGTGCACTTCCGCCGCGGCTTGCGTCAGCGTATTCAGCGGAATCTGCAGCGAGCCGCTCTTGGCGACCTCCGCCAGCAGTGCTTGGGCGGCTGCCGGGTAATCGGTCTGCGCCAGGTAGTGCGGAACGTGCACGGTGAAGCCGACTACTTCGTGGCCGTGCTGGGCCATTCGGAACTCCAGCAGGTTCGACACGCTGCCCGGCACCACCACTTCACCCACCCATGGGGTGTGGTCTGCGATCAGCTCCTTGTCGTTGGCGTGTGCCGTCATCGTGATCGGCCGGGTATGCGGCACCGCCATCGGGATGGTGCCGATGCCGATCACCCGGCGAACCCCCAGCCGTTCGGCCAGCAGCCGTACGGCCGTGATGAACCGCTCCCATCGCAGGTCCGGCTCCATGCCGGCGAGCAGCAAAAACGGGGTTCCGACGCTGTCGTGCAGGGCGTAGAGGTTGAGCTCGGGTTCCTCGTAGGACGTGAAGTGGTCCGTCTTGAAGGTCATCAACGGCCGTCGCGAGCGATAGTCCAGGAGTTCGTCGATGGCGAACGACGCAACCAGCTCCGTGTCCAGGTGGTTCTTCAGGTGCTGCGCGGCCAGCCGGATCGCGTGTCCAGCGTCTGAAAAGCCCTCCAGGGCGTGGATCATCACCGGCCCGCTGCCATCGGCTGATGACAACTGCGGCGCGGGAAACTCCAGCTCATACATCCCGGTCTGTTCGGGCTGGTAGTGATGTTCTGGTCGATCCGCGTTCTCAGCCATTGCGTTGCCTCCTGGCACCTAGTGTCGCGCATTTCCCGCTGGATGCGATTGCGACCCGGCTTGCAGGCAATCGTCAGGGCGCACACCTCCGAGTTGGGGCAGGATCGGACGTCATGCGCTTCTCCGCGGCCAGGTTGACCGTCCTAGCAACGGGACTGCTGGTTGCGTTGAGCCCCTCGTGCGCGAAGCATCCTCCGGTGGAACAGGCCGCCAGAGTCGAGGCCAAGGCGCCGCCCACCGCCCAGCCGGTCCCGTCCGATCCGCGCGTCGGCGCGGTGTTCCTCGGCGCCGGGACGATGCACACCTGTAGCGGCGCGGTCCTGGATTCGGCCACCGGTGACCTCATCCTCACCGCCGCGCATTGCGTCGCCGAAGGCGTCGACGCCACGTTCGTTGCTGGCCTGAAGGACGCGGCCGCACCGGCGGACGTCTGGCACATCGACGCGGTCTATCTCGATCCGCGCTGGGTGCAGAACCAGGACCCGCTGGCCGACTTCGCGATCGCACGGGTGAGCCGGGACTCGGGTGGATCGGTGCAGGCGCAGGCCGGCAGTGGCTTGACGATCGGGCCTGCCCCGAAACCCGGCACCGTCGTCGACGTCACCGGCTATGCGATGGGCGACGGTGGCGGTCCGATCGGCTGCCGGACGGCGACGGCGCCACCGGCGCAGGGCTTCCCGGCGCTGGACTGCGCAGAACTGGTCAACGGCCTGTCGGGCGCGCCGTGGATCGAGGGATCGCGGGTCACCGGGCTGATCGGCGGGTTGAAGGGCGGCGGCTGCGAAGACGAAAGTGTCTCGTACTCACCGCCTTTCGACGATGCGATCAAACGGTTACTCACCCGGGCCGAAGCCAGCGGCCCGGCCGACGCTGCACCGACGGTGTTCGACGACGACTGCGACTAAAGGGCCTAGGCCCGGAACTGGGTCAGCGCGCGCAGCTTGTTCATCACATCCAGTGCGGCGACCTTGTAGGCCTCTGAGAACGTCGGGTAGTTGAAGACGGCGTCGACGAGGTATTCGACCGTGCCGCCGCAGCCCATCACCGCCTGGCCGATGTGCACCATTTCGGTGGCGCTCGTGCCAAAGATGTGGACACCCAACAGCTTTAAGTCGTCGGTCGACACCAAGAGTTTGAGCATGCCGTACGAGTCGCCTGCGATCTGACCCCTGGCCAGCTCGCGATATCGCGACACCCCGACCTCGTACGGAATCGCATTCTTCGTCAGCTCGACCTCGGTGGCGCCGACGTAGGACACCTCAGGGATGGAGTAGATGCCGATCGGCTGCAGATCGGTCATGCCCTTCGCCGGTTCGCCAAAGGCGTGGTACGCGGCCAGCCGACCCTGGTCCATCGACGTGGCGGCCAGCGCGGGGAAGCCGATCACGTCGCCGACGGCATAGATGTGGTCGACCTTCGTCTGGAACTGGCTGTCGACGATAATTCTTCCGCGGCTGTCGGTTTCGAGGCCGGCATTGGTCAGATCCAGGTGTTCGGTCTGGCCTTGGCGGCCAGCCGAATACATCACGGTCTCGGCGGGAATCTGCTTGCCGCTGGCCAATGTTGTGACCGTGCCCGCGGAGCCGACGTCGACCGCGGTCACCTCCTCGCCGAAGCGGAACGTCACCGCCAGGTCGCGCAAGTGAAACTTGAGCGCCTCGACGATCTCGGGATCACAGAAGTCCAGCATGTTTTCGCGCTTCTCCACGACGGTGACCTTGGTGCCCAGCGCGGCGAACATCGAGGCGTACTCGATGCCGATCACGCCGGCGCCCACCACCACCATCGTGGCCGGCAGCGAATTCAGATCCAGAATGCCGTCGGAGTCCAGCACGCGCTCTTCGTCGAATTCGACGCCGGTCGGGCGGGCCGGCTTGGTGCCGGTGGCGATCACGATGTACTCGCCGCGGACGGTAGTTCTTTCACCGCGGGTCTGGTCATCGACACACACGGTGTGCTCGTCGAGGAACCGGGCGTGCCCGGTGTGGAGGTCAACCCGGTTGCGCATCAGCTGATTGCGCACTACGTCCTGCTCCTTGTTGATGACGTGTGTCGTGCGCGCCAGCAGGTCGCCGGGAGTGATCTTCTCCTTGACGCGGTAGCTTGAGCCGTACAGTTCGCGCTGGCTCATGCCGGTGAGATAGACGACCGCCTCGCGCAGCGTCTTGGACGGAATGGTTCCGGTGTTCACGCAAACGCCGCCCAGCATCCGGCCGCGCTCGACAACCGCGACCGACTTGCCGAGCTTTGCCGCCGCGATCGCGGCCTTCTGGCCGCCCGGACCGGAACCGATAACGACGAGGTCGTACTCCATCGAACCCATGGCAAAAGGTCTACGCCGGTTCGGGCAAATTCGCACGCCGACGGGCGTCAACGCCGCGTGAATAATTGGCTCGTCGGCGTTCCTTTGGGTTATCCCCAGTGCCGAACTCATCCCCAGGTGCCTTCGGACGACGATCTTTGCGGCTGAATCCGGCAGTGCCCGCTGCGAGGTTGGCGCCATGACGAAGCAACTACCCGACTTCCACCTCAACCGGCCTGGCGTTCTGATCGCGGCCCTGCCCGCCGTCCTCGGTTTCGTGCCGGAGAAATCTCTCGTGCTCGTGACTGTCGACCGCGGCGAAATGGGATGCGTTATGCGCGTTGACCTTTCGGACGAACTGCAGCACTCGCTGGCGCATATCGCGGATGTGGCCGCGGCGGCGAAACCCGATTCGGCGATCGCGGTTGTGATCGACGAGGACGGCGCGAGCTGCCGGATGTGCAACGACGAATACCGCGAGCTGGCCGACCGCCTGACGACGGCGTTGGCCAATCGGGGCATCGAGCTGCTGGCGGCGCACGTCGTCGACCGGGTCGCCGCCGGCGGGCGGTGGCATTGCGCTGACGGGTGCGGCAATGCGGGCACAGTCGACGACCCGTCGGCATCGCCGCTGGCCGTCGCCGCGGTCCTGGACGGCCGTCGGCTGTATGCGCGACGCGCCGAGCTCCAGGAGGTGATCGAGGTGGTCAATTCCGCTCGCGCCGACCTGCTCGCCGAGATCATCGGGGACCGCAAACCGGATTCGGCGGAGCGGCCGGACGAGGCGGCGCGTGCCGACATCGAGGCGACCATCGCCG
>Ga0114129_10016029_pt1 | contig 10659 bp, 12 predicted proteins | sample RhiMetdeltSRZDD1_FD_80071 | JGI IMG/M metagenome (GOLD analysis project Ga0114129, IMG submission 80071) | Populus rhizosphere microbial communities from Tennessee, USA - Rhizosphere MetaG P. deltoides SRZDD1 (version 2) (version 2) | ecosystem: Host-associated > Plants > Roots > Rhizosphere >... | reverse complement strand
CGGAACCGTCGAGTTCCTCTGCGAGTGCGGTGAGGAAGGCGGTTGCGGTAAGCGCGTCCGCGTCCCGATCGACGTGTACGAGCGTGTTCGGCAGCAGGACGACCGCTTCGTCGTCGTGCCGGGCCACGAGACGCCCGAGATCGAGCGCGCAGTCGAGTGGACGGACGACTACGTCGTCGTCGACAAGGTCAAAGCGGCGGAACCGTACGTCGAATGAGCCGGGGTCTGACCCCTTTGGGGTCAGACCCCTCTTGTTCTTCTAGTAGCCGCCACCACCGCCGCCGGAACCGCCGCCGCCCGTGTACACGAGCAGCAGAACGATTGCGACGACGATTGCTACGAGAACTGCCCCAAGAACGACCCAGCGTGTCCGGCCCCAGCCGGCACGCCTATGTTGTTCTGGGTAAGTGCTCATGTCTGGTCCCTCACCGTCTTCCGATCCGTCGAAACCTCGGTACTGGACGCTCCGGCGTGCGCAGAGCAATCGGCCAACGACGTACAGATGTCCTTTCTGCGGCGAGCTGCTGCACGCCATGAGCGAACACGTCCTGATCGCACCCGAGGGCGACCTCGAACGCCGGCGGCACGCGCACCTCGAATGCGTCCAGGCGGAACGCGCCGCGGGACGGTTCCCGCTCTACGACGATGTCAGGTCAGCCGAGGGCGTACGCGGGTGGCGGCGTCTCCTAAGAGCTGGTCGCCGATCCAGTTGACCGCCCAGACGACGACAACCGTGCCGACGTACGCCCAGAAGCCGTCGATGGAGAAGTTCGGCGCGATCCACTCCGCAAGCGCGACCATCCCGATGTTGATCACGAGGTAGAAGAACCCGAGCGTGACGATGATCAGGGGCAGCGTGAGGATCGTCAGGAGCGGCTTGAGCACCGTGTTCGCGATCCCGAGCACAGCGGCACCGAGGAGATACGCCGTCCAGCCGTGGATGCGGACGCCGTCCCACAACGCGTCGGCAACCCACAACGCCGCGGCGTTGATGGCCCAGGCAACGGCAAGGCGCAGCGCGAAAGGCATGCAAAGAGTGTAGAACGGGACCGTGTTCGCTCGTCTTCACATCCTCAAGACCACGCCGGAACAGCACGACCGCGGGCTCGAAATCATCCGCGAGCAACTGCTGCCGCACTTGCGTGGGAGCAGCGGCTTTCGCGGCCTGATCCGGCTCGACAACCGCGATGACGGCAAGACGCTCGTCATCACGCTGTGGGCGGACGAGGAGGCACTGCAAGCGAGCCGCGACGCGGCTGAGCAGTTCTCCACTCTTACGGCCGAGACCTCGGGCGCAACGCGGCTCGCGCTGGAGCACTACGAGGCGACGTTCTTCGACGTCGCGTCGTGAGCAACGAGTTCGTCCTCGGCGACGAGTTCGCGCGCATCCTGACAGAGACGACGCAGGCGCTCGTCTGCGTGCTCGACTCCAGCGGACGCATCCTCCTCTTCAACGACTCGTGCGAGCGCTCGACCGGCTTCTCGCGGGACGAGGTGCTCGGTCGTGACGCGCGCGACTTCGTTATTCCGGAAGAGGAGGCCGAGGCATTCGGCGACGTTCTCGCGTATATCTGGCGGACGGGGTTGCCGAGCCCGCAGGTCGGCCACTGGAGGACGAAGGACGGCGGACGCCGGCTGATCGCGTGGTCGAACCGGCTGATGCCCGCGGTCGACAGCAAGGCGCGTTATCTCGTCACGACCGGGATCGACCTGACGAACAGCGCGACCCAGGCCGAGGGCGCGTTCACCGGCGACGTCGAGGGGAAGCTGGCCGAGGTCGGCCGGCTCGCGCAGGAGCAGCGTGCGCTCCGACGCGTTGCGACGCTCGTCGCATCCGAGGCGACACCGGAGAGCGTCTTCACCGCGGTCTCGGTCGAGACGGCGCGCGTGCTCGAGGTGAGCGCGACGGCGGTGTTCCGCTACGAAGGTGACGACACGGCGACCGTCGTCGGCCGGCATGACCGCGACAAGGCCGGCATCTTCGAGATCGGGAGCCGCATCTTCGCGGACGAGAACACCGCGATCGGCCGCGCCCGCGACTCGAAGCTACCCGCACGGATCAACGACTATTTCGCGATCGAGACCGATGTCGCGCAGTCGATGCGCAAGGCCGGCTACCGCTCCACCGTCGCGGCGCCGATCTTCGTGGGCGGCGTCCCGTGGGGTGCGCTCGCGATCGCCGCAGGCGAGACGCTGCCGGGGGACAGCGAAGCCCGTCTGATGGGTTTCTGCGAGCTCGTGTCGCTCGCCGTTGCGAGCGCGCAGGCCCGCGAGGATCTGCAGTCCTCGCGGGCGAGGATCGTGAAGGCCGGCGACGACCAGCGCCGCAAGCTCGAGCGGAACCTGCACGACGGCGCGCAGCAGCGCCTCGTCTCGCTGGCACTGATGCTGAGGCTCGCGCGCGCGAGGGTCGCCGACGGAGCCGCCGACCTCGAGCCGCTGCTGAAGGATGCCGCCGAGGAGCTGGACAGGGCGCTCGAGGAGCTGCGCGAGCTTGCGCGCGGCCTGCATCCCGCCGCACTGACGGAGCAGGGGCTTTCGGCGGCGCTGCGCACGCTGGGGGCGCGCCTCCCGGTCGAGGTCATCGTCGACGAGCTGAACGAGCGGCTGCCCGACCACCTCGAGGCGACCGCGTACTACATCGGCTCCGAGGCGCTCACCAACGTCGCGAAACACGCGCGCGCGAGCCAGGCACACGTCACGTTCGCGCGCGAAGGGAACATCCTCCGGTTCGAGATCGTCGACGACGGCCGGGGCGGCGCCGACCCGCGCGACGGTTCCGGCATCCTCGGGCTGCGCGACCGCGCCGAGGCCGTCGGCGGCACGCTCTTCGTCATCAGTCCTCCAGGCAAGGGAACGACGGTCACGGCGACGCTGCCGCTCAGTGAAGCCTGACGCTCTGCCGAAAGTGAAAGACGTTGTGCGGGTCGTACTTCCGCTTGATCTGCTGCAGGCGCGCCAAGTTCGTCCCGTAGTACGCCTGCTGCCAGTTCGGTAGCTCGGGATCGATGTAGTTCTGGTAGGCGAACGGTGACACGTACGGGCGCAGGGCCGCGTAGCAGCTGCGAAGCCACGCCATGTTCGCCGCGGCGGAGCCGGCGCCCCAGTACGAGAGGTACTGCATCGAGAAGAGCGCGTCACGGTGGACGAAGGCCGTCTTCGCTTTCGGCACGCGGTTGATCGCGCCGCCCCACGAGTCGAGTAGGACGATCCCTGAGCCGGGCGTGTTCCGCCGTGCCTCGAGTGAGTGAATCAGTGCATCGATTCCCGCGGAGGACAGCGGCGCATTGCTGATGCTCGACTTCGCAACGAATGTCGCCCGGCCGCCGGTGCCGCCGGCCCAGTAGTGGACAGCCCCCAGGAACGTGCGTGCCGTCGTTGCGAAGCGTGTCGGCGTGCCGGCGTTCACGAGTGGAGCGAGCAACGAGCGGAGCGCCGACTCGGAACCGAAGAACTGCCCGGCAGAGGTGATGTGCGTCGCGCCCGCAGCGGCGTTCACGTTCAGCACGCAGGACAACGCATCCGGTGCGTTCGGCGCGAACGCCTGCCACGCCTGGATGACCTGCTTGGCATCCGCCCACGGCCACTCCATCGAGTACGTCGTGACGTTGCCGACGGCGTGTGAACTGAAGACGAAACGGGTGACGATGCCGAAGTTCCCGCCGCCGCCTCCGCGGAGCGCCCAGAACAGGTCCGGGTGAGACTGTGCGTTCGCGATCGCGGCGCTCCCGTCCGCGAGCACGACGGTCGCCTCGATCAGGTTGTCACACGTCAGGCCAAACCTTCGACCCGAAAGGCCGATCCCGCCACCCTGCGTCAACCCGGCGATCCCAACAGTCGGGCACGTTCCGCCGGGGATCATCCGTCCGCGAGCGGCAAGCGCCGTGTAGACGTCCAGCAGCTTCGCCCCCGCGCCGACGGCGGCACGACCGCTCGAGGTGACGCTCACGGCGTGCATGCGCGACACGTCGACGACGACACCGGAGGTCGTCGAGTAGCCGCCGTAGCTGTGCCCACCCGACCGCGGGACGATGTGAATCGCGTGCCTCCGCGCCCAGCGCACCGTCTTCTGCACGTCTGCGCGCGACTCGCAAAGAACGACCGCCTGCGGCTTGATCGCATCGAAGCGGGTGTCGTAGATGACACGCGCGGCGTTGTAGCCGGATGCGCCGCGCTGGATGACGTCCCCCTGGATCGAACGTGCGAGCTCGCGGTAGATCCCGGTCGGCGGCGCGGCCGACGCGAGGGCGTCGAGAAGCGGGACGGCGCCGAAGGCAAGGGCCGTTCCGCGAGTGAGGAGCTGACGGCGCGTGAGCTGTTCCACGCGCCGTTGAATCTACCGGCGAACCCCCATCGTGATCGTGCCGATGTAGACGCCGGCGCTCGACTTCCGCACCTTGACGAGCGACCTCGCGCCGCCGTTGCGGTAGATCATGTCCTGTGTGTTGCGCACGTCGCGGTTCGGGCGAGAGGAGTACGGCGCCTGGCGATAGACCTTGTCCGTGAGTGAGTCGTTGAAGTAGACCTGCCCCGTGTGCACGACGTTGCCGCCGACGTGCACCTTCACGTGGATGTGGACGGTGCGGCCCTGGTACCAGCCCGGATAGACGGTTCGGAACTCGGCAACGCCTTTCGCATTCGTGCGCTGGATGCCACGCATGAACGTCCGGCTCGACGCGCCCGAGCCGAACCCCGAGTACACGCCGGCGGCGTCCGCGTGCCAGATGTCGACGGCCGCGTTCTTGATCGGCCGGCACGTCGAAGCGTCGACGACCGAGGTGCGCAAGAGCAGCGCGGCGCCTGGATGTCCGTCGGTGATGTTGCGCCGCAACTTCTCACCCGCGATGTAGTACGGGCCCTCGGTCTGTTCGGGCGTGAGAATGCAGGCGACAGACGCGGCGTCGGCGGGAGCAGCCTCCGTGCCACGCAGTCCGATCGCGGCGATCGCGAACCCTCCGAGACGCAGAAGCGAGTCGCGTCGTGTCAGCCGTGCGTGATCCATGCCGGCGACGGTAGCGACGCGACGTAAGAGCGCCTTAAGCCTTGGCGGCGATGAACGCGAGCGTCCTGGCCCACGCGTCGTCGGATGCGCTCTGGAACTCCTCCTGCTTGCGGTCGAAGAAGCTGTGCGGCGCGCCCTCGTACGTAACGAGCTCGTGCTGCACGCCTGCGGCTTCCAGCGCGGCCTCGAAGGCGGCGTTGTCCTCGGCAGTGATGCTCTGGTCGGCACCGCCCTGCAGCGCGAGGATGGGCGCCTTCATCTCGGCAACGCGTGCGATCGGCTCCGCCGGGCGTCCGTAAAAGCCGACGGCGCCGGCGAGCCCCACCTGATCGGCCGCCGAGATCCACGACTGCCGGCCGCCGAAGCAGAAGCCGACGGTGAAGACGGACCGCGCTCCGTGCTCGCGCAGGTAGGCGATCGCAGCCGCGACATCCGCCTGCACGGTCTCCGTCGTCGTCTGCTCGACGTGCGGCATGTACTCGAAGTCGTCGCCCCGCTTCGACGCTCCGGCCGTACGGCCGAAGTAGTCGAACGCAATGGCCGCGATCCCGCGCTCGGCAAAGCGCAGCGCGAGCTCCTCGTAGAAGCGGTAGAGGCCGCGCACGTCGGGGAGGATCACGACGCCAACGGCGGACCCCTCTTCCGGCGCGGCGGCGAAGGCGGCGAACCTATTGCTGTCCCCAGCCTCGAGCGTCAGCTCCTCGTGCGACACCGCGGCTCCCCTGATGACTGGGATCGGCGGCGACGAGTCTGTGTCGAAGCACACGGCGGAAGCGTAGGGAAAACCGTCTTGGGAGGACGCCCGTAGACCTACGGACAACGAGGGCAGGCAGAAGGAGAGCCCATGAAAAGGGTTGTGCTCGCCGTAGTGGCTGCCACTGCCCTCCTCGTGACCGCCAGTGGAGTCGCGGCAAAGACCTCGAGTGGTGCGATGCTCGAGGTCCGCAGCACGTCGCTCGGCAAGATCGTCGTCGACGCGCAAGGCCGAACGCTGTACCTGTTCGAGAAGGACAAGGGCGGACGCAGCGCCTGCTCCGGACAATGCGCCAAGTTCTGGCCGCCGCTGATCACGAGCGGGAAGCCGAGGGCAAGCGCCGGCGTCAAGGCGTCGCTGCTCGGCACGACCCGCCGCAGCGACGGGCGGATGCAGGTCACGTACGCAGGACACCCGCTCTATCGGTATCTCGACGACAAGGCGCCCGGCCAGACGAAGGGTGAGGGCTCCAAGTTCTTCGGTGCCTCGTGGTACGTCCTGGCACCGAGCGGAAAGAAGATCGACAAAGACTGACGGGAAGAGGGGTCAGACCCCAAAGGGTCTGACCCCAGCAGTTCGGTCTAAGGCGCCGTCGCTGCCGCAGCCGCATCGACAATCCCGTACCCGTACGCGGGTGTGTATGTCCCGCGCGTCCCCGTGCCCGGCGTGCGCGCGGTGCTCTTGAGGATGCGAAACACCGCGTCGACGCTGCGGCCCTGCGCAGTCAGCAGCGCCGCGACACCGGCGACGTGCGGCGTTGCCATCGACGTGCCGGCGTAGAAGTCGTAGCCTCTGCGTCCGCCGCTGCATGTCCCTTCGCTTCCGGCGGGAACGGTCGAAATCACGTCGTCGGTGCACGCAGTCAGTGCGGCGCCCCCAGGCGCGGCCACGACGTTCATCCCTTCCTGCACCGGGAAGTTGGAATAGCTCGCCTTGACCTCGCGCGGGTCTGTTGCGACGACGCAAAGCGCGTGGGCGTTGAAACCCGGCTCGCCGCAGATCGAGCCGAAGTCGTTGCCCGCCGCGGCCACCACCACGACGCCGTGCGCATAGGCGTAGTCGATCGCGGCGCGCGCGTCGGATGCAAGGCCTGTCAGCGCAAGGGCCTGCACCCCCGGAATCGCGCCGAGGCTGAGGTTGATCACGTCGGCACCGTGGTCGGTCGCCCAGCGAATGCCGGCCCCGACCTCTTCGAATGAGCCGCCGTCCTCGGTCAGGACCTTCACGGGGAGGATGCTCGCGTCGGGCGCAACACCCGCGATGCCGACCCCGTTGCCCGTTATCGCTGCCGCGATGCCGGCAACGTGAGTCCCGTGTGGCGAGGGCGTGCCCGCCGATAGGGCCGACCGCCAGTCGCCGTTCCCGCACGGGCCGTTCGTCGCGCAGCCGGTAAACGTCGCGCCGGGCAAAAGCTTCGCCTGCAGGTCGGGATGCGAGAGGTCGACGCCTGCATCGACGACGGCGATCACCTGTCCTGCGCCGGTCGAGGTCGCCCATGCCTGGTCGGCGTGGATCTGCGAGATGCCCCACTGCAGCGAGAAGTACGGGTCGTTCGGCGGCGCGGCCGCAGTCGTGCCGCCCAGCGCAACCGCCAGGAACATGACGACTCCGAGCACGGCGAAACGCTTCATCGGATTCCTCCCTGCGAGACGGCCAGCTACCTGGGTAACAACGGTCAATCCGCACAAACGGTTACGCCCGCGAAAGATGCGGGTGCACCCCAGGTCGAAGTAGGGGAAACCGCACTGCCCAGCGCGGCACCGGAACCTAGCCTGGATGTCATGCACATGGCGTCCCTCCACCGAGCCGCAGCCTCTCCCCACCGGGGTTCGGTGGAGGTCGCCACCTTGGCTGCTCTCTACGGCGTCTACGAGGTCGTGCGCGGACAGGGAAACGCGACCTTCGCGATCGCGCGCGACCACACCGACTCGATCGTCGGCCTCGAGCGGCACGTGCACGTGTTCGGCGAGCGCGCCGTCCAGCGGGCGGCGCACGCCCTTCCCGGGCTCCCGACGGCGCTCGGGATCGCGTACATCGTCCTGCACTTCCTCGGAACGGCCACGTTCCTCGTCTGGCTGCACCGCCGTCACCCGGAGCGCTTCCCGCTCGTCCGGAACACGATGATCGGAGCGACCGGGATCGCGCTCGCGCTGTACGTCCTCTTCCCCGTCGCGCCGCCGCGCCTCGCGCACCTCGGCTTCGTCGACACGGTCTCGCACAACGCGAAGGTGAACCTGAGCTCCGACCTGCTCGGCAGCCTCTACAACCCCTTTGCCGCGGTGCCGAGCCTGCACTTCGGCTACGCGTTCCTGGTCGGCATCACGCTCGCGGCGATCGCGCGACGGCCGCTGCTCCGCGTGCTTGCGCTCAGCTACCCCGCGCTGATGCTCTTCGTCATCGTGGCGACCGGCAACCACTTCTTCTTCGATGCAGCAGCCGGCGCGCTCGCAATCGGCGCGGGCTACGTCATCGCGTCCCGGGTCGGCTCCGCCAGGCCCGAACGGCGCTCACGGCCTGTCGCGCGATCCGTCGTCTTGACGTCCTGAGCGCCTCGCGCAGCGCCGCGTCGGCGTTGTCGAAGATGCCTGGCCCGTGCCCGCAGAGGATGACCTCGGGTTGAACGTCTAGGCGCGGCGGCCGCAGCCGTAGGAGCGGATGCACGGCGAGCCGTTCCTCCCCGGCGCGGAAGTACGCCGCCGTGCCGAGGGCGTCCGCACAGACGAGCACCCGGTCGTCTTCCCACCAGAGAGCGACTTCGCGCCAGCGGCGCTGGTTGCGGATCGGAAGGAACTCGAACGGCCCGAGCCGTTCGTGCGGGACGACATGGTGCGGGACGCCCAGTCGCCCCGCGATCGCGGCGCAGTCACGGTTATGACGGTCGAGGAGCTGGATCACACCCTTGACGTCGCGGAGGTCGGCGATGCGCCGATCGTCGACGGGATCGACGAGCCACGTGCCGCCGTCGGTGACGAGCGCGTGCGAGCTGCGCTCCATGAACTCGTCCTGAACCCACTCCTCTACGTTCGCCATTGCGCGGCCCAGCTGTCGAAGAACGGGAAATCCTTCGCGCGGGCTTCCGCGATCAGCTCCTGCACGTCGAACGGGATACGGCGGAACTCGACTGCAAGGGTCTCGTCGTCGACCAGTGCGTACTCGCTCATTGCGTGGAACGGGACCTCGTCGAGCGGCTCCCTGTGCTCCCACACGAGCCCGACGCTCCCGGCGGACAGCCAGAGCTTGTCGCCGAAGCGTCGCAGCCACTGCAGATGCACGTGCCCCGTCGCGACCGCCGGCGCGGACACATCCGCGAGCACGGCTTCGACCTCCTCGTACGAGGTTTCCGGGAGGATGACCTCCTCGTTGGAGCGAGGCGTCGCGTGACAGCAGAGCAACGATCCGGCGTCGACCGTCGGCTCGAAGCTGCTCAGGAACTCGAGCCCCTCTTCGCCGAGCTGTTCGCGCGACCAGTGCGCGGTGGTGAGCTGCTGCTCGGTTACCTCCTCGTTGCCGAAGTCGAGCGCGACGAGGAAGTGGTCGGAGTTGCCGTAGACGCAGGGACAGTCGAGCTCCTGCAGCAGATCGACGCACTCGCGCGGCTGCGGGCCGCCCTGCGCGACGTCACCGAGGGAGACGATCAGGTCGGGCTTGCCGCGTGCCTCCAGGTCGGCGAGCGCTGCGCGGAAAGCGACGGCGTTGCCGTGCATGTCGGCGAGAAGAGCGACGCGCATACGGGTACACCGTACGCGGCCAGCGCCTGCGCGATCTCCTCATCCGGGACGTAAAGCCGCGCCGGCAACGCGTGCGATGCCCGCCAGCCCCGCTCCGTCTCGAGGACGTGGCCCCAGAGATGTACCTCGCCGAGGATGCGGCAGAGCGTGTCGGCCTCGTCGCGTCCGCGGGTGTACGACATGGCGTCGATCGGGTCGCGGGCGGCGTGGAAGCCGCAGTTGCACTCGCTTCCAGGCACAGGGTGCGGGCCGACCGCGCTCGCGAACGGATCCTCGTGCAGACGGCACTCGGCGACCAGCGCCCGGCCGAGAGGCCAGACGAGGTCGTGGAGGACCGAGCCAAGACAGAGACCGTCCGGCGTCTCCCGCACGACCCAGGCGCGCCAGCCCGTAACCGGCCGGCTGCGCTCACGGAGAACTCGCCCGGTCTCCATCAGGGCTTCCTTGCGAGGCGCTTGTCGGCGGGCTGAATGACCTCGTCGACGATCCCGTACGTGACTGCCTCGTCCGGCGCCATGAAGCGGTCCCGGTCGATGTCCTTCATCACCTGCTCGAGCGGTTGGCCGGAGTGCCGCGAGATGATCTCCGCCATCCGCTTGGTCATCTCCAGGATCTCCTTGGCGGCGATCTGGATGTCGGCAGGCGAGCCGCGGAAGCCACCCGAGCCCTGGTGGATCATCACCTTCGCGTTCGGCAGCACGAAGCGCTTGCCGGGCGCACCGCCCGAGAGGATCATCGCCGCCGCCGACATCCCCATTCCGGTACAGATCGTTTGGACGTCCGGCCGCACGTACTGCATCGCGTCGTAGATGGCCATGCCCGCGTAGGACGAGCCACCGGGCGAGTTGATGTAGAGCGAGATGTCCGTGTCGGGATCTTCGGACTCGAGGAAGAGCAGCTGGGCCGTGATCACGTTCGCGATGTTGTCCTCGACCTCTTGGCCGAGGAAGACGATGCGCTCGCGTAACAGGCGCGAGTAGATGTCGAAGGAGCGTTCGTAGCGGCCGTCCTGCTCGACGACCATGGGAATCAAGGGCATCTCGGAGCCTCCTGGTAAAGTGCAACCGTTCGGTTGCGTCAGAGTATACGCAACCTTTCGGTTGCGGATTGGAGGAGTCGTGGAAGTGACCCGCGAGATCGTCTTTCCCGTCCCGCCCGACGAGGTCTGGGAGGCG
>Ga0114129_10016028_pt1 | contig 10660 bp, 7 predicted proteins | sample RhiMetdeltSRZDD1_FD_80071 | JGI IMG/M metagenome (GOLD analysis project Ga0114129, IMG submission 80071) | Populus rhizosphere microbial communities from Tennessee, USA - Rhizosphere MetaG P. deltoides SRZDD1 (version 2) (version 2) | ecosystem: Host-associated > Plants > Roots > Rhizosphere >... | reverse complement strand
CTTTGTTCTTTGTACTTGGTGCTTTGTTCGTGTCAATTCGTGTGATTTCGTGGATCGTCCGTAACGTTAGCGAGAAAAGCGATCCACGAAATCACACGAATTAACACGAACAAAAAACCAAGCTCAAACCTCGCCCAGAGCGCGCTGTATATCGGCAATCAGATCGTCAACACTTTCAATTCCCACCGAAATCCGAATCAGGCCGTCAGTGATCCCAAGCTCCTGTCTTCGGTTCGGTGTCAGATCCCTGTGCGACGCCGTTGCAGGGTGTAGCACACTCGTAAAAACGTCGCCCAAACTCGTCGAACGAACACACAACCGTAAGGCGTTCATAAAGCGGAACGCACCTTCACGCGTGTCGTCCTTTAGCTTGATCGAAACCAACGCACCCGAATACGGCTTTCTCAGCATTCGACGAGTAACCCCTAGATCAACCGCCGATAAAAAACCTGGATAATAAACTTCGGCTATTCGTTGGTCTTTTCGTAGGAGTTCCGCCAACACTCTAGCATTCTCACACTGCCGATCCAGTCGAACGCCAAGTGTCTTAATACCACGCAGAATCTGGTGCGCATCCCAAACACTTAGCACTCCGCCGACCAGTTTCATCACACCGACGAGTGCCACACTATCAAATTCATCCTTCGACACCACCAACCCACCCATCGCATCCGCATGGCCGCCTAAATATTTCGTTGCGCTGTGAACCACCAGGTCAGCTCCGAATTTCAAAGGCTGACAAAGATACGGCGAGGCAAACGTGTTATCCACTATCAACCGCGCGCCAACTTCGCGAGCAATTTCAGCACACGCCTCTATGTCACAGACTTTCAACCGTGGATTGGAAATCGTTTCCGCAACCAGCACTGATGGCTTTGCTTCCAGCACCGCTGCTCGCAACTGGTCGAGATTACTGAAGTCGGTTGCTACAGTCTTGATGCCAAATGAACCGAACACAGTGTTGAGCAGGCCTGTCGTTGCCCCATAAAGATCTTGCGAAGCGACGACTGTCGCTCCAGGTTTCAAATCACAGGCAAAGAGCGCCGCGTGCAAAGCCGCCATCCCGGTGGAGTACGCGCAGGTAGTTGCGCCTTCCTCGAGAGCCTGGATCGCCTGTTCAAGGGCATTGAGAGTAGGATTTCCATGGCGTGTGTAGATGAAGCCCTGCTTCTCTCCACTGAAAACTCGATCGATGTCCTCCATACTGTCGTAGGTGAACGTGGCAGTGGCATAGATCGGCGTCGCTACTGATTGAGCATCAAACGGGGTCTTGCGCTCGCCGCTGTGAACTAACCTTGTGGCAATATCCAATTTTGTGTCTTCGTCAGCCATCAAAGCGCCTCGCTTAAATATCTTTCACCGCCATCGCAGAGTATTGTGACAATTACGGCGTCCGTGCTCAATGAGCGTGCCAGCGTTCGGGCTGCAACTACATTCGCTCCTGAACTGGGGCCAACCAACAAGCCTTGTTCACGCGCCAGTCGCTTTGTCATTTGAACTGCGTCTTCGGTCGATACTTCCAGAACTGCATCTACCAATGTCTCATCATAGATTCCCGGCCGCGATGCTGTTGCCATGTGCTTTAGACCTTCCAGTCCATGCAGAGGCGATTCTGGTTGTACGGCCAGCGCAGTCAGCTCGGGCTTTAATTCACGCAGGCGTCGGACAACACCAGTGAATGTTCCTGAGGTGCCGAGGCCGGTCAGGAAATGTGTGACCCTTCCTTCCGTCTGAGACCAGATCTCATTTGCTGTCGTTTCGTAGTGGGCCAGCCAGTTGGCGTCGTTGTTGTATTGATCCGGATAGAAGTATTTGTCGGGTTGCTCTGCGTGAAGGTCGCGAGCAATGCGTTGAGCACCATCGGTGGATAGCATCTGATCAGTTTCAATAATCTCGACGCCGTACGCCCGTAGAATGTTTTTGCGTTGGGTACTTGCGTTCTTGGGTAAACAAACCGTTACCGGATAACCACGTGCAGCGCCGATCATGGCATAAGCGATTCCGGTGTTGCCGCTGGTCGCATCGATGATCGTCATGCCCGGCCGGAGCTTGCCGCTGCGTTCGCCTTCGAGGATCATCGATAGCGCCGGCCGATCCTTTACTGAGCCACCGGGGTTCAGGTGCTCACCTTTGACGAGAATCTCGACACCAACAGGCAAATCCCGGTTCAGGCGCGGAAAACGCAAGAGTGGAGTGTTGCCGATAGTTGCTTCGATACTGCCAAGCGGATTAACTCTGCATTCTTCTAAAACGCTAATTGACATGATGAGACCTTGCCCTACTTGTAAGGGCGGCCCTCCGTGGCCGCCCGTTCGCCAAACAGTTCTGCGGCATTTTCCGAAGGGCGGCCACGGAGAGCCACCCGACAAATCTCTTCCCTTCAAAATTAAAAACCGGTCCACTATCCAAATAGCGCGACCGGTGTCTGCCGTTATTAGTGCTGGTGCCTGGCTACGTCATCCGTTCCCCGCGCCTGCACACGGCCTTCCGGTCGCGCTGCAATAGCAGCACCAGGGGCAGTAGTAACAAGAGGCACAAGCCTTCAATTTCATGGTCTTGAATCGGGCTGGATTTAGTACGTCGAAACTATAGGTGTTGATTAAAAGACAGTCAAGTTTGGACGGATTCTCTGTGACCTCTGTGTCTCCGTGTCTCTGTGGTGGTATCGTACCTTTCAACCACAGCGGCGAAGAGAAATAGAGATTTGCATACAGAGGAGGCTTCAACCATGTCACAAACCATCCAAACCCCAGAACCGTGGCCGGCCCTACCACTCGAGGCATGGGAAGACACTCGCGCGACGCTGCACATGTGGACGCAGATCGTTGGCAAAGTCAGATTGGCCCAGACACCGCTTGTGAATCATTGGTGGAATGTCCCGCTTTACGTTTCTGCACGCGGATTGACAACCACTGCCATGCCCTACGGATCGACCTTCTTTGAAATGGAGTTTGATTTCATCGATCACAATCTTGAGATCAGATGTAGTGACGGCGCGTTGCGGAAGATTGCTCTAAGACCGATGTCAGTCGCTGCTTTCTACAAAGAGACAATGGCGGCCCTCGATGACCTTGGCTTAACAGTGCGAATCTGGAAGATGCCGGTCGAGATTCCGGATCCAATCGCATTCGATCAGGATGAAGTGCACAAGTCCTACGATACAGACTATGTGTATCGATGTTGGCAAATACTCAGACACGCTGACCGAGTCCTCCAGGAGTTTCGCTCGCTTTTCATCGGCAAGAGCAGTCCCGTTCATTTTTTTTGGGGCTCTTTCGATTTGGCGGTTACGCGTTTTTCAGGACGCCCGGCGCCACCGCGTCCTGATGCGGATTCAATCACTCGCGAAGCTTATTCGCACGAAGTGATCAGTCATGGTTGGTGGCCAGGACAAGGACCTTTGGGTAAACCAGCCTTTTATTCATACACCGCACCGGCCCCAGAAGGTTTAGCCCAGGCAAAGATTCGCCCAGAGAAGGCCCTATACAGTAACGACATGTCGGAGTTTCTGTTCTTGTATGACGACGTGAGAACTGCGGCTGATCCCGATAGTGCGTTGATGGAATTCCTGCAAAGCAGTTATGAAGCCGGTGCGAACCTGGCTGGTTGGCCCAGGAGTGAACTAGAGCGGTAACCGCGGTTCTTGCAATAACACTCTGCGCTCCCTCTGCGTTCTCTGCGTCTCTGCGGTTTTGGTTTATTGTCGCCAGTTTAACCGCTGAGACGCAGAGAACGCAGAGGGAGCGCAGAGAAGGCTTGACCTAGAACCTGAATCGCGCGCCCAGTTGAATTTGTCGCTCACCGAGGAATGTACGTGCACCGCCAAACGGCGTCGTAATTGACGGGTTCGTCAACGCGGTCGCCGATGAATTCGCAATACCATAGCGACTGGTATTGACAGTCGCTATATTCGACCGATTGAAAAGATTGAAAGCTTCTCCAAGCAAACTCAGACTGTACTTCTCACCAAACTTAAACGTCTTCGTCACGCGCGCATCGAACACGTAAATGCTCGGCGTCGTAAATCCGTTCCTTGCTGTACCTGGAACGCGATCTGTACTTGGATTGCCGTCACGATTTGCATCGCCACCAATTAATGCCGAATGCGCAAAGCCTGATTGGAGTGTGATAATCCCGGAGAAGATCCAATTGCCGAGTAGTTGTCGGACTATTGCGCTGTCGTTCTCCACATGTCCAATCTCATAAACGGGGCTGAAGACAAACCGATGCTTGATGTCTACGTCGCTTCGACCCCAGTCTGCCCTGATGTTCTGATTGTTTTCCAATCCCTTAGCATCATCAGCGCCTACCACAACCATCGTCTGGTCGGGCCGGTTATCCTTCGCACTCGAGAACGTGTACGCGGTTATAAATTGAAATCCGCGCGTGAAGCGACGTTTCAGTTCCATCGCGAGTGCGTTGTAACGCGAGTCTGCAGTGCTCTCAAACAAACTGATTCGCGCAAACCCTGGAATCGGTCGTGTTGAAGGAAAGCGCAGGACGGTAAATGTCTGATCTGGGGCCGTCAAAGTGGTCGACACGGGCGTCGCGAGATTTATGTCTCGTGTCCGACTGATGTGAACGCCGCGGAAGTACAGGTAGCTAACTGACAAACTCGTATTAGCAAAAAGCTCGCGTTCGACTCCAACTCTTCCCTGTTGAACGTACGGCTGTGCGTAATCTTTGGCGAACATGTAAAGACTCGGGTTCACACCACCGGCTGAAGGTGGCGCTGTGAAGATCGCCGGGTAAGTGAGACAAGGGTTTGACGGAGTGGTGGTGCAGGCCAAGTTTACGCCCGTCACCTGGATTCCATTTTGGGAATGCGCTGTACCCAACATGATCGCTGGAGTACGAGCAAAGAAGATCCCGTAACCCCCACGAAGAACCGTTTTGTCGTCGAATGCATAGCTGAAGCCAAAACGCGGCGCGAAGTTATTACCATCACGTACCGGAGTAGTCGTATCAAGTCCTACCGCGGCAAGCGCAGCACTTGGATTCTTCACGGTTGGATCAGCTAGATCCTGCAGGTCATAACGCAATCCGAGGTTCAGTGTTAGTTTGGTGTTTACACGCCAATCGTCTTGTATGAACAATCCGTACTCATTCAGGTTTGGATGGGTGGTTCCTCCGGTTGTTCCAGCACCCGCAAAATTCTGCAGGAACGTCGACGGCGTGTTGGATGCGAACAAAGCATACGAGTTAAAGGTGTACTGACCTGTAAACAAACCCGGGAAGAAATTGAAGACGCGATCGAAGTTCAGGTCTGCGCCAAACTTGAAGTTATTTTTCCCGCGCGTGTAACTCATAACGTCTATGAACTGCCCGCGCTTGATTGTGGTTTCGCGGGGACTGAAGTTGTTTCTACCCAATTGAAGGAAGCCGTTGTTGGTATTAATGCGTGCTTCAACAGCCTCGCTGTTTGCTTCGCCCGGTTCACGATCACGTCCGAACTGAAAACGAAACTCGTTAATCAAGGTTGACGACAGCGTGGAAATTAGAGAGCCGGAGAACGTAGTTGTCCTTGCCACACTATTTCCCGAGTGCTCCTCGACGCTCAACGGTCCCGAATTCTCGTTGTTATTGCCGGTGAAGTTTTGTTGATTGAATCTAAGAACCAGTTGGTTAGCGTCGTTCAGCTTGATGTCGGTCTTGAACATGAAAACGTCCTGATTGCGACCAATCTGATAAGTCTGCATCTTCGGCGCTAACAAGTTTTGGATGGAGGCGGGCTGAGCAAAAAAATTCGGAGGATCAACCACATTGGGAACATTCGAGCGCTGGCCATCATACGCAAAGAAAAAGAAGGCACGATCTTTCTTTAGTGGCCCACCAATTGTCGCTCCAAACTGGTTAATCTGCGACTTTGGCCTTTTGACTCGCCGTGCGGTCAGGATCGGCGTGTTAGAATTCAGCGCCTCATCGCGGAAGAACTCAAAACCGCTGCCATGGATTTGGTTCGTACCTGACTTGGTAACTACGTTGATTACCGCGCCACCGGCTCGACCAAACTCCGCCGAGAATCCATTCTGATTGACCTGAAACTCCTGAACAGACTCTTCCGAGAATTGGTAAGGCGGCCGGGTACCTGTGCGTCCAAACGACTGACCAAAGAAAGTGTTGTTATTGTCAGCGCCATCGACTTGCAAACTATTCAAGGTTCCCTTCTGACCGCCCACAGCGAGATCTCCGGCCCGCGTTGGGTCGCGCACGACACTTGGGGTAAGCGTCGCAAAGTCCAGATAGTTTCGACCATTTACAGGAAGGTTCTGAATCGCTCGCTCATTAACTACTGAAGAAACTGAGGTTCGAGTAGTCTCCACCACTTGTCCCTCGACGGAGATATCAACCATCGTGGTTGTCGTTCCGATCGCGAGCTGAATGTCCAGCGGTGTTTGACCACCGACAGTCACCACCACGTTGGTAAAACTTGCGGGAGCAAATCCCTGGGCACCGCTGGTCGCAACCTTGTAAATTCCGGGAACCAGGAAGGCGATTCTGTACGTTCCGTCATCCTTAGTTTGCGTGCTTTTGGAAATATCAGTTGCTCCGTTGGTTGCAGTAACCGTCACATTCGGCACTCCAGCACCATTGGGGTCCGACACTCTACCGTCGATGTTTCCAGTATTAGCCTGGGATTGTGCGAAACCTGTGATTGTGCACAGAAGAACGAAAGAGACTAAGAGACCTAGCCTCATCGGGGGCAATGAGTTTCTAAACATAGGGGTCCTTTCTTATGGCGACGAAAAAAGATTGATTGGTGCGACTGAATTACCAGGTCAGGGCGTGAACAAGTCTTCGATCCCGTCAACGAAGCGGCCTGAACTCCGGCTGAATTTTTAGCAGATACTAACACAGATCTCAGATCTCAAATCGCAGATCTCAAATTTAACTTTTCGATCTGAGATCTGAGATCTGAAATCTGAAATCTGAGATCCTATCTGGCTTTTATCGGTTTCCAGAATGCGGCGATCCGCTTGCCACTCGCAGTTTGCAACAAGCTCATTACACCCATGTAACCAAACCCAAAGAAGAACAATGTGAGAAACGGAATCGTTCCCCACATGTGCAGGCGAAGCGAATAGAGGATTGCTAACAGGAAGTAGATCGCGAAACTGAGTTCGAGTAACGGCAAAAGACCGCGCTTCCTTCTGTACTTCTTTCGTTTCCATGTTGCATCGGTCGTGTCTTCCACTCGATATTTCGGCGTGCGAATAAAGTCTGTCTTCACACCAAGCAGGGCTTCAAGAACAGCGCGCGCGTTTGAGAACGCCAATCCGATACCCAACGCCATCACCAGTGGCAGATGCAGTAAGCGCGGACTTCGTCGTTCATCGAGATACCAGACAGCAGTTCCATAGAACAACACGACGGAAATGGAAGAGAAGAACAGGAGAGGTAGGTCGAAGATCATCAAGTGATAGAACGGCTGGTTGTAACGAACGAGCAAAAGCGGAAACTGCAGAAAACTTGCAACGATCATCAACGGATAGCTGATGTTGCCGGTCAGACGGAAAAACATTTCAAGCTTCACTCGCAAAGGAAGTGGAGCACGCCATATGCGCGGATAGAGCTTCAACCCAACTTGCATCACACCCTTTGCCCAACGCCGCTGCTGGGCCTTGAATGCATTAATCTCAACTGGTATTTCGGCTGGCGCTTCCTCGTCGAGCAGATATACGAATCTCCAACCCATAAGCTGTGCCCGAAAACTGAGGTCAGTATCTTCGGTCAAAGTATCGTGCTGCCACCCACCACTCATCTCGATGGCCCGACGACGCCAGATGCCTGCTGTGCCGTTAAAATTGAAGAAGCCGCCGGTCCGATTGCGCGTCGTTTGTTCGACGACGAAGTGACCATCAAGCATGATCGTCTGCAGACGAGTTAAGAGATTGTAGTTGCCATTGATGTGCGCCCAACGCATCTGCGCGCAACCGACAAGCGGATCCGTGAAGAAGTGAACCAACTTTCTAAGGCAATCAGGCTTGGGAACAAAATCAGCGTCAAAGATAGCGAGCAACTCGCCTTTCGCGGTTTTGTTTCCGTTCTCGAGCGCGCCGGCTTTAAATCCCGTGCGGTCGTTTCGATGTATATAGTGAATGTCGAAACCCTGTTCCGCATATTTCGCAACGACGGCTTCCGCCACCTTGATGGTCTCGTCAGTCGAATCATCAAGAACCTGAATCTCCAACTTCTCGCGCGGATAATCGAAAGCCGTCACCGCCTTCAGTAAACGGTCTACCACGTACAACTCATTAAAGAGCGGTAGCTGAACGGTAATGTGAGGCAGGTCCTCTTCGGCGAATTTGCCTGCTGGTTGGGGCACGAAATCTCGATAGCGCCAGAAGTCAATAACCTGCTTGATTCGATACGCACCGTAGACTGCCAACAGAAACAGAATCGCAAAGTAGGAGAAAAGAACGATGTAGTCGAAGGAGTCGAGTTGGTAAAGCGGGCTGATGTTCGCCCAGGTTTTATTGACGAGGTCGTGATAGTACTTTGCAAAGACGGCGTCTGGACCAGGACCGATTGGTGATGGCCAGGGAGTTGGAGCTGGCCCTGGTTGGGTTTGAAAAATCATAATTAACTAACGACTTACTTTAAGAGACTACGCATCCTTTACATCCAAAAACGCCGTCAGCCACTGCCCGACGGCGCCTCAGATAATGCTCTGGTTTGTCACTTCCGACCGCTCGCTTGCGGCGAGATTCTAACCTAAGGACTAGCAAACGACGAAATGGCGACTGCAGTTCTCAAATTCTTCGCTGCGGCGCACTGTAATCGCTCGGCGCTGCTGCAATCGACTCTGAAGAAACCAACGTGAATGTTCCCTCTATCGGGATTTGCTGACTAACTCGAGAAGCACGATGAGCCAGCTCCAGGATTCCAGGCATCACATAAAAGACCGTCACACCACCCAGCAGCATTCCCGTCAGCAAACGCGATGTATGCGTGTTTTCCCAAATCCCAAAGAACGTCAAACTGAAATCTATCGCTAGCGGCGCAGCGGCGACAAAGAGCCACCGGACCTTAGGCACGTCGCTGGAATGTAAACTCCGAACCATTGGATAGAGAAGCAATACAAGCGCAAACCCGCCATACAATCCAGTACAACGAGCGCAAACGGCAAATTGGTGGCCTGCAATAAAAAACGACCGCTCTGGAATCTGATGACAAAGCGTCTTGAATGAATGGTAAATGGCGGCGGCGAATTGCGGATGGTTATAGGCAGCCGCTAAAGGCGCGGCCACAATCAAACCGATCACACAGAAAACAACTGCCACGCAGCCCAGCCAAAACAGAAGTGGCAGACGCGAGCGTTGCGTCTGCGATCGATACTCGGTGGGTGGAAGCGGCATGCGATCAAATAAGGCCTCGCCCTCAGAAGTTCTTCAGCTCATTCTCGTAAGGCTTCAGAGATGTGTCAAACTCGGATTACTCTTAGTTTTCGTTCGCCACACAGCGAACTAATCAGAGACAGCCTTGAGTCCGGTGCTAACTGGGCGACACATTCTTCAACTTTTGAAGGCGATGCTCAAATTGGTACGAATCAAAGGTCAAAGCCCAAAAACCAAAGACCAAACGCTCAGAACCTTATAACAGTATCCGGCCCGCCCTCGATATGCAGCGTATCGACAAAGCGAATATGGCGAGACTCCGTCGTCATGACCATTGAATGAGTCCGCTTGCCCGCACCGAAGAAGCGCACGCCTTTCAGAAGTGCGCCGTCCGTCACGCCTGTAGCTGCAAAAATGATCTTTTTTCCGGGAGCTAAGTCATCAGTGTCGTAAACCTTATTTGGATCTCTGATTCCCATCGACTCGAGCCTCTCCATTACTTCTGCATGCGACGGAACCTTGGCCTTGTCAACGCCAAGCTTTTCCGCGTCGAAAACGAGTCGAGCCTGAATCTCCCCGTTCAGGCACTTCATCGCGGCCGCGGTAATGACACCCTCCGGCGCGCCACCGATTCCCATCAGCGCATGAATGTTGGTTCCAGCCACTGCGGCGGATATGCCCGCTGATAAGTCGCCATCGGAAATCAGTCGGATACGAGCTCCCGTTTCGCGAACATCAGCAATCAATTTCCTGTGACGAGAGCGATCCAGAACTATCACTGTCAAATCTTCGACATCTCGTCCGAGACGTCGCGCAATGTTTTTGAGGTTATCCTTCACAGGCGCGTCAATGTCGACCACTCCTCTGGACGACGGGCCCACAACGATCTTGTCCATATAGATATCAGGTGCATTCAGTAATCCACCTCGCTCTGCAGCCGCGAGGACCGCTATGGCATTGTTCGCACCGAGAGCACAAAGGTTGGTGCCTTCAAGTGGGTCAACCGCGATATCAACCTCCGGGCACGAGTCAGCCATCTCCTCGCCAACGCCAAATCCGCCGCCTACTTCTTCGCCGATATAAAGCATCGGCGCTTCATCGCGTTCACCCTCACCGATAACCACGCGCCCGCGCATGGGAACTGTGTCCATCACCTCGCGCATCGCTTCTACGGCAACGTGGTCGGAGTATTTACGATCGCCCTGGCCCATAGTCCTCGCAGCAGCAATCGCAGCCGCCTCACATACGCGCAAGAAGTCGAGAGATAGCTCGCGCTCTGTCCTTAGCTCGTGACCCATAGATTCAACTCCTGTTTGGGAAAT
>Ga0114129_10016025_pt1 | contig 10660 bp, 9 predicted proteins | sample RhiMetdeltSRZDD1_FD_80071 | JGI IMG/M metagenome (GOLD analysis project Ga0114129, IMG submission 80071) | Populus rhizosphere microbial communities from Tennessee, USA - Rhizosphere MetaG P. deltoides SRZDD1 (version 2) (version 2) | ecosystem: Host-associated > Plants > Roots > Rhizosphere >... | reverse complement strand
TTTGATTTTGAGCCAGCGAATTACCAAGGTGGTCGCGGACACAAAATCGGATCCGCTGGTAGTGGGGGACGCCAAAGTCCTGCCTTCGGCCAGCCGGCAATTCCGAAACGGGCAGAAGCTGATCTTCTATTTTGATATTTACAATGCGAAGAGCAGCGATGCGCATTCCAACGTTGACGTGGCGCTGTCGCTGGCGCGCGACGGCAAAGCAGTACCGGTCAAACTGCCCACGTACAAAATCAACCAGCCTTTGAAGGGCGAGAGCTTCCGGATTCCGGTGGCAAAGTATCTGGAACTGGCCGGACTGCCTGCGGGAAATTACTCGCTGATCGTGAGCGCCCGCGACCAGAACGGAGGCGCGTCAACCACGGCCAGATCGGCGTTCACCATCGTGAATTAGCCGCGAAGAAGAACGCGCCGCCGATTTACGCTGCGCTGAGGATATCCGTTCTATTTCGTGTAAATCAGTTGCCGGCTCTTTCACTTCCTGTCTTGCATCAGCCGCGACGCGGCGCTCGAGGCTTCCTGGGCCTTTTCCTTCATTTCCTTGTAGAGTTTCAATTCTTCCTGCGCCCGTTCCGGTTGATTCAGCCGCACCAGCACCTGGCTTAGCTGATAGTGCGTTGTGGCATGCTCAGGATTCAGTTTTAGAGCGGTCTCCAGCTCCTGCCTGGCTTTTTCCATTTCGCCCAGCTCGAAATACGCGGCTCCCATACCGGCGTGCGCTGCGGCATGATTCGGCTCTTTGACGATAACGTTATGCAGTAATTCAACCGCCTTCTGCCGCTCTCCCTGTCTTAATTTGATCATCCCGATGTAGTACCAGGGCTCGACCAGGCCGGAACTGAGTTCGAGCGATTTATTCAACGAAGCGAGAGCTTCATCATAGCGCGCCGCAGAATAGAGTGCGGATCCCAGGCTAAGCTGACCCCGAGCATCCTCGGGCCTGAGGGTCGCGTACCTGGTGAATGTTTCGGTAGCCCCCGGCACGTCCGCGGAGCTGATCTGCGTCACCCCGTACAAGAATAAATAATCAGGATTATCAGGCTCCAGACTGAGAGCCTGTTGAATGGAGATGTGTGCATCCCCGAGACGCTCCGTCCTCATGGCTGCCAGCGCAAATCCATAAAGCACTGCGCCGGAATTCGGCGCCAGTTCCTTCGCCTGGGAGAGATAACGAAGCATCTCCTCCCACTTTTCCTGCCGCTGGAGCACAACAGAAAGCCGCATCAGCGTCTCGACGGATTTAGGCTGCAGCGCGAGCGCCTTCCGGTAATGCTCGCCTGCTCTCTCGAGATCATTCCTTGCCTGATACGCCTCGGCGAGATGGAACTGAACGGGAAAGGACTCGGCTGCCTGCGGCGGAATATGCTCCAGAAATCCAATCACTTGATCTTTAAGCGGCGTGCTGCTCAAGAGCTGAGCAAAGTCGCCGATCAGCTTTGGAAATGGGGCCAGAGCTTCCGCCGTCTCCGGGATAATTCTCTCCAGCTCCTGGAACCGAGCCAAACCGAGATAGGCCCGCGCCAGCACAAGGAAATAAGCGGGTGGCCGGCTTCCCCTGGGGATTCTCTCCAGAATCGCGACAGCGCCGCCCAGGTTCCCGGATTCCGCTTCCAGAAGCGCGATGTTGAACTGAACTTCAGGATCGTTCTGCTGAATTCGAGCGGCGCGGGTAAAGGCCGAAAGCGCTTCCTCGCGCCGGTCCATCTTCTTGTACAGATAGCCCAGATTCACGGCCGCGCCGCCCAGACGCGGGTCCGCGGCCAGCGCGCGCTGAAAAAGCTTCTCAGCTTCCTCCATCCGGTTTTGCTCGCCCCGAACGATGCCCAGCAGGTTTAAAGCCTGAGCGTTTTGCGGCGTGGTACGAAGCACGGTCAAGAGAAGCTTCTCGGCTTCGGCCATTTTTCCCGACTGCAGAAGAGAGGCAGCCTGGCGAACCTGCGAATCGGTCGCAGTGCCAGGGTTGGTACCGGACGCTGCCGCGGACGCGGCGCAATGCGCCAGCATCGCTGCGAGCGCACAAGTCAGGTACCAAGAGAACTTCACGGTTTTTGCTTCATTTCTCATCGGGAGGGGCAGAAATCTCCGGCGCCGCCGGCCGGCGCGCTTTCAGCACTCGATACTTGTCCAGCTCCTTCTGGGCTTCAGACTCACGACCCAATCGGCTGTATGTCTGGGCGAGCTGATAATGAATGTAGTCTTTCTGCGGATCTATTTCTGCCGCCTTCTCCAGCCGCGCTCGCGCCTCCTCCCATTTCCCTTCCTGAAACAGCGATTTTCCCAATTGGTAGTGCGCCTCTGCATACGACGGCTCCAGCTCGATGGCTTTGCTCCATTCCGCAATCGCCTCATCAACCTTGTGCCTCATCTGATAAAGGTAACCCAGGTGGTAGTGCGATTTTGAATCCCGCGGGCGAATTTGCAACTCGGCGCGAAAAGCCGACTCGGCATCATCAAAACGCCCGCTCCGCAGTTGAGCCATGCCAAGAGAATAATTGGCTTCCGGCAGCGAAGGGTCGATCCGCAATGCCTCTCGAAACTCTTCAGCCGCCGCCGCATACGAGGTCTGCTGGGCGAGCGCCTGACCCAGCAGGAGGTGCAAAGCGGCTTGACTCGGATTTTTTTCCAGCAGCGACCTCAGGATCTTTTCCCCCTCGAGCGGCCGGCCCGTGCGCAACTCGGAGATCGCCAGCGCCGTAGCCAATTCCTGATCCTGCGGTCGTGCCTGCAGTGAGCCGCGAATCAGCGGCAGCGCGTGGTTGAAATCCCCGCTGTAAAAGTACGAAAGGCCCAGCATGCGCTGGATCGCTGCATGCGACGGTTTCAGCAGCCGCTCCTTTTCCAGCAGAGGAATGCTGTGATCGAAGGACTTCATCATGTAGTAGCTCAGAGCGAGGTTATATCGCAGGTCCGGCAGGTCCTCCTTCCAGCGATATGCCCGTTCAAACAAGCCGGCCGCTCTGGCATGGTCTCCCTGCGATGCGCGCAGCAATGCAAGACTGTTGTAGACCGCGGCCGCCGTGTGCCTGATCTCGGCCTCCACCGGCTTGCCGCCTTGTGGAAGGAACTGAGACGGCGGAACGATCTCCAGCGTGACGCTGCCGGGACCGTCCTTTCCTTCCATCGAAAGACCGGAAACCTTCGCCGAGCTGTCCGCCTTCAGAAAGGCGTCCAGCGAGTCGGTGACGGCTCTTGCGGACTTGTTTTTCAAATCGCTCGACAGCCGCAGTTCCTTATCGGCTTCCGCAATCTTTCCAAGCTTCCTGAAAACCTGACTCAGCATGTAGTGCGTGTTGGCAACCTGGTATTCACTGCGGCTTACGTCGGTGGTCAGATCGACTGCCTTCTTCAATGCCGCGGCGGCGTTCAGATAGCGTCCGCTGCTGTAATACGCGCTGCCCAGGTAGTGAAATGCATCCGCAGAAGATGGATTTGTCTTTACGGCCCTGGTGAGCGCGGTTGTGCTCAGGGCGAATTGCCGTTTCTCCCGATAGGCCACACCGAGCAGAAAATTTGTGGAAAAGTCATTGGGCTGCAGCGTCAACTCTTTCTGGAACAGCTCAATGGCATCGTCGATCTTGTTTGTTCCCTCGCGTATCAAAAGTGTCTGGCCGAGATAAAAGTGAGCGCGCCTGGCGCGCGGATTCAATGCGATCGCCTTTTCAAATGCGTCCGCCGCTTCATCGAGAAAGCGCATTTCCTTGTAGGCCTTGCCGATCAGGATTTCGAGCTCGGCGGAATCTCCCAGAATCTGAACCAGGTTGGCAAAGATTTTCTGCGCAGGCTGCAATTGCCTGTCTTCCAGGTAAACCATCGCCAGCGTATAAGCCGCGCCCATGTCCGCCGGCCTTTTTGAAACCACAAACTCCAGCTCGCTTACCGCTTCCTTGAAGCGACCTGCGAGCATGTACAGCTTCCCCAATAGATGCCTGCCCTGAAAATGCGACGGATTTCGTTCGAGCAGCTTCTCGACCACCTGGATTCCGGGATCAGCCTTGCGCTGAAGCAGGTAGACGATTCCCTGTCCCAGCATCGCGCCCTCGGAGTTGGCCCGCGCTTCGGCTGCTTCCGAGTAGGCGCGCAAGGCGTCGTCGTATCGTTCCTGCGCGGTCAGGATGGAACCCAATTGTTCCAGAACCAGGCCGAGTGCCTGTCGAAATTCGCTTTCCGCGAGCGTGGTTTCTCCCGAAGCCTGATATTTCTGCCCTGCCTCGAAGTGCTGGCGCACGGCTTCCTGCGCCGGCAGGATCGTCGCCGGCAGCAACAGCAGAAGGAAAAACATGCGGGTAAAAGCCGCTTTCATGTGCCTCGATTTTAACACGTCCGTCCGGCCGGCTGCGCTGTGACCCCAACTCCACGCTCGTCAGTACCGCGGGCGTGAGGGCGTGTTGCCGAAATCGGAACGAATGGAGACGGCTACATTATGTTCACCGCAGAGCCGCCGAGAATGCCAAGTTTCGCTGAGGTTGTGATGAACATCTGCGGGAACTCGGCGTTCTTTGCGGCTCTGCGGTGAATGCTGACGGAGCAGTGGTGATATGATCGATGCAGGCAAAAACGAACCGGGTAATGCCTGTTTCGCAGCACAAGAAATCTTAAAGGGGTGAACTATGACCATAAGGAGACTTAGCCCGATATTTTTCTTCCTGCTCGCCTGCACACTTCTACTGGCCAAGGAGTTCTGGGAGAAGCCCTATACGGAATGGACCAAGAAGGAAGTGGATAAGCTGCTTCACGATTCGCCCTGGGCCAAGCCGCAGACTACGGCTGACGAGCTGGGCGGAAAGGGCTCGGGCGCCGGCGGAGAAAAAGAGCTTTACAACGTTTTCCATGTGAGATTCTTCTCGGCCCTTCCGGTGCGTCAGGCTTACGTAAGAATGATGCAACTGATGAATAACTACGATTCCAGAAACCAGAGCGAGAAAGCGGAGATCGATGCAAAATTCGGCAGAGTTCTGAAGATTGACTTCAGCAAGACCATCATTGTCGCGCTCGAGTATTCGACTAATAACCCGGAACGCAGTCGCAATGTCAAAATGTTTCTGGAAAACTCGACCGCCCCGCTGCTGAGCCAGAACTGTTATCTGATTACCGACAAAATGGGAAGGGTGAAACTGCAGGAATACTACCCTCCCAGCCCGGATGCAACAGGAGCTAAGTTCGTTTTCCCGCGGATGGTCGATGACAAGCCGGTCATCTCTCCGGAAGACAAGGAAGTGAAGTTTGACCTCTACCTGACTCCAGTCAATCAGCGGATTTTCGTTACGTTCAAAGTGAAAAACATGATGCTGGACGGGCAGGTGGCGATTTGAAAGGAGTGGGGGAGTGGTGGAGTGGGGGAGCGGGAGAGTGGGGGCAGCACGCGAAGCGCGGAGCCACGTCCCGCAAGGGCGTGGCGAAAACCATGTGACACGGCTTGCCAGCCGCATGTTGCGCCTTTGGACACGGAAATTTGCCGAAACATGGTCCTGGAGACTTGGCCAGTTAACTCGTGGCGTGAATAGGCGCGGTGAGGCCGAGCTGTTACCCGTCGGTTACTTCCATCTGGTCTTTACTCTCCCTCACGAGCTCAACCCGATGGCTCTGCGCAACAAGAAAGTCCTCTGCACTATCTTGTTCCGAGCTGTCTCACAGACCTTGCTGGAGTTTGCCCGCACTCACCTGGGGGGAACACTCGGCTTGATTGACGTACTCCATACCTGGGACCAAACCCTCAGAGACCACTTTCATCTGCACTGCCTTATCCCCGCCGGCGCTTTGTCCTTGGACCAGAGTCGTTGGATCCCAGACCGTGATAATTTCCTGTTCCCCGTCAAAGCACTGAGCGCTGTCTTCCGCGGCAAGTTCCTCCACTTGCTCGATCAAGCCTTCTGTACGGGCCAACTTCAATTCCCCGGCCAAACCGCCTCTCTGGCCGATCCGGACGCTTTTTCTCGATTGCTCCAATCCACCCGCCAAAAGAAATGGGTCGTCTATGCCAAAAAACACCTTCTCTTCTCCCGAAAAAGTTCTCGACTACCTGGGACGCTATACCCATCGGGTGGCCCTGTCCAACCATCGCATCCTTGCTGTCAAAGACGGCCACGTCACCTTCCTCTACCGAGATCGAAAAGATGGAGATCACCCGTGTGTCCCGATTGACAGGATCGCTTCAAATCACTCGCTTCTGTGCTCCTGCTCTTCACTCGCGACCCTTCCCAATCCGTTCCATTGCTTGCTCTCCACCGTTTCCATTGCCGACTCGGACCTCAATACGCCCACCTTCGGCTCTCTCCAACAGCTTGTCCCTTTACAATCCCCATAGACAATCGTAACCTTCTCTTGGCGCGGTTCAGTTCAACAAGTTTTATCCACAATGCCTCGAAACACTGCCTCAATTTGCTCGTTGCCGCCTGAGGCATTCTGGATAAAACTCTATACGTTAGCCGGGTCGGCAAGAGGTGTCTGGCGAAGGTTCGTGAGGAGCAATCATGGATGGTGCCCTCCAAGTCGTTGTTGAGATGACTGAATCCATTTGGCAAGGGTTCAGCAAAGATCTGGACGAGGTGACCGCCGAGGAGGTCGCTTGGCGGCCCTTACCAGAGGCAAACAGCATTAGCCTCATCGTCAGGCACCTGTCTATTGAGGCGCAGTGGCACCTCGCCAGTCTCAAGCGCGGAACCGCGATGCCACACGAAACGACTGAGGATCTTCAGCGCGAGATTAATTCGGTACCCCTGGACTTTGAGCAGAACCTGAAGTCACTTGAGCAGGCCTACGCTGCGTTCCTTGCAGCGCTGAGAACCTCGACGCTCCGCGATCTTGAGCAGGGTACCGAGGCAGTGTACGAACATTGGTGTTCCTGCCCAGCGCACTTTCTCGGTTTTCATCAGGCGATGCATTTGGCTATGCACTGGGGACAGATCCGCACGATTCGCAATCTGTATCGAAAAACTCGCGGTGAGCCCGCGCGGTTTTTCCCGGACAATCCGACCTATCCGAAGGGTGGGCCGGCTAACAAGCCGCTGCAGCCGCCGAGCGGCGGGGGCGGTTCGAGCTGATTCGCGGCTTTGTGAACGCCGCTCGCGGCTGAGCGGCATGACGTTAGGCGGATGCAATTAGTTTCAAAGTTACATCGCCAGCGCAGTAAAATGCACTTATGGAAGCTAATATCAAACAGCAAGCGCGGCATCTGATTGATCGTTTACCCGAGAACTTTACGTGGGACGACTTAATGCACGAGATCTACGTACGTCAAGCCATTGAATCCGGTTTGGCTGACAGTGATGCAGGACGTACAGTCGATGTCGAAGCGGTCCGGGAACGGTTCAAGCTTCCGAAGTGAAAGTCCACTGGACTGAGACTGCAATTCAACACTTGGAGAAGATTCACGATTACATCGCACAAAATTCGCAAAGCTAAGCGTTGCGAGTCGTTGATCGTCTGACCCGGCGCTCGCGGCAGATCGCCCAATTCCCTCAATCGGGCCGTGCTATTCCCGAGTTTGACGACCCACAGGTGAGGGAGGTCATTGAAGGATCTTACCGCATTATCTACCGGATCAAGAAAAACCAAATCGATGTCATTGCCGTCATTCACGGCGCACGGCAGAACCCATGGAGCTAACAATTCCGCAGGATCCGCCTAACAATGGCATTCAGCCGACGCGCCATAGCGATTCCCTTGAATTTATACGTTTCCTGGCGCGCGGCTGATGCCGGGCGTTATGCCGACAAGCTGTGGGAGAAGTAAGGAGCCTAAGCCATGAAGTACGTCAACCCGACCGAATCTGGTTAAAGGATCATCCCGACCTGAATGAGAAATGGGTTCAAGATCGAATCGTCGAGGATCCATCCATCCTAGGCTTGGGCGACCTTGTCTTGAAGGACAAGGAGCGGATGCAGCCTCGGGCTGCGAGTTCCAGCGAAGAAGCCAAATCATTACGCGAAGAGTTATACAAAATTGCGAAGAAAAAGCGGCGTCTTACTATTAGTGGTCGTGAATACGAATTACGTTGCCGGATCTACGACAGTTTCGGTGAGCATGCGTTTCGCTTGGAATGGAAAGTCGCAAAGCCTGCTTCAAAGCCTCGCCGCCAGAAAAGCCACTCGTAGCGCGAATAGCAACCAGCGGCGGTAGAGTGGCTAGACTCAACCGTGGAGGGAGCAATCGAATACGCGAAGCGGGCTAACAAAACGTTGCAGCCGCCAATCCGCGCGCGACGATTGGTCACGGTCTGACAGAGTGTGCTCGCGCGGCTTGCGGCTGAACGTTAATCCGTTGGGCAGACAAGAACAATGGTCGATAAACGTCATATTCTCGATGAAATCAAACGCCTCGCCATTGCTAGCGGGAAGCCCCCCGGCGTGGCAGTCTTCGAGCGCGAAACAGGAATCAAACAGTCCGACTGGTATCCACACATTTGGCTCCGCTGGAAAGACGCACTGGCGGAAATAGGTTACGCGCCGAATCAACTGCAAACCAGAATAAGCGATGAAGTGGTTATACAGAAGTACGTAAGTCTGGTGCGCGAGTTGGGAAGGCTGCCCGTCATAGGAGAGATCCGACGTAAGGCCAGGAATGACAAGTCATTTCCGAGCCATACCGTGTTTAGTCGCTTTGGTGGAAAAGAGCATTTGATCGAAGCAGTTGCTCGCTACTGTCGTGACAATCCAGACCTCGACAACGTTTTGGCGCTTTGCGACGAACGAAGTCACAAGTCTAGCCAGGTTGCGCCGGGACAAAAAAAGAACGAACGGAAACTTCGCACTGGGTTCGTCTATCTGATGAAGTCGGGGCCTCATTACAAGATTGGTCGCACAAGCTCTGTCGGGCGCCGAGAAAGCGAACTCGTGATCAAAATTCCAATACCTCCAAAGACTATTCATCGAATTGAAACGGACGACCCCCCAGGCGTTGAGGCCTACTGGCACAGCCGTTCGGCGAAAAGCGCGGTGAAGGAGAATGGTTCAACTTGTCTGCTGAGGACGTCATGGCGTTTAAGCGCTGGAAGCGAATCGTGTGAGGCTGCCCAACAAAACGTTGCAGCCACCAATCCGCGCGCAACGGTGGTTCAGTTCGACAAAGTTCGCTCGCGCGGCTTGCGGCTGAACGTTGAGCCGTTAAGCAGACCGGAGAATGTGGCGTGGATACTAAGGACCTCCAGAACCTCTTCGCGTACGATAGCTGGGCGAATCGTCGACTCTTGGCAGCGGTGGCACTATGGTCTCTATTTGTCCGAGTCGCGTGGGCCGGCTGCTTAACGAACGCTTGCTGCTGTCGGCGCGGGCTTTGGAAGCGGCTGGCTCGCTACGCTCGCCTGCCGCATTGTTCATCATGCGCCGCAGCAGAAGCGCGACGCGTTAGGCGGACTTCGAGTTAGGGGGTTGAGACCCTCCAACGTTTGGCTGCTTTACGTGTTAAAATTCCCTCATGGCTCGCAATTTGAAGGAGATCTTCCGCGAGGCTGCGGACTTATCGGAAAAGGATCGTGCCACGCTTGCAGCTTTGCTAATCGAGAGTTTAGAAAGTACCCCGGATCCAGATGCCGAGAAAGCTTGGGCGGAAGAAATCGAACGCCGGCTGAGGCAACTTGCCGCGGGCGAGGTTGAGACAGTTTCGTGGCAGCAGGTAAGGGAGGAACTGTTCGGCCGGGGAAATGAGGAACGTTAGATTTCACCCCTCGGCGCGTGAGGAGCTCCTTGAAGCGCTTCGTTGGTACGCGGAGCGTAGCGAACCGGCGGCGGCGGCTTTTCGGCAGGAGGTTGACCATTCCATTCAACGCATTAGTCAGTCCCCGGAACAGTTTCCGAAAACCAGGGGCGATGCCCGCCGGTTTGTGATGCTGCGGTTTCCGTTCAGTATCGTTTATTCGTTAACAGAGACCCGAAATTGTTATCGTAGCAATTGCGCATCAACGCCGTCGGCCAGGGTACTGGCTCGTACCACGGCGCATCTAACAAAAGCGCTGCCTAACTCCGGCACGCAGCCGACGCGCCACAACTGTTCAGCTGGGCCGCGACATTGTGCCTGGCGCGCGGCTGATGCCTACCCTTAGACGCTTTGCACTACTTATTCCTGAGACTGGTGTGGGTTGGTGTTAACACCAAGAGCCAACAATACGTCTATAGACCTCAGGAGTACCTTAGAAAAATGAAGATTACATGATGAAATGATTGGTCATGGTCGGTCTGTTCTCATTCCTATTTGGCATCTTATGTGCCACCTCCTTGTATGCGGAAGAAAAGCATACACGCAATTCGACCGGTTTGACGAAGCAGAATGGCACCATGAGGACATTCCTTATTGTTTTTATCGCAGCCATCACCCAATGCGCCTTTCTTACCAATCTCATCTGGGCGCATCCCGGCGGGGGCATCGCCGTGGATCGCGAAGGCCAGGTGTTTTTTACACACACCAACGGCAGGGGAGTTTGGAAAGTCAGCCAGCAAGGTAAACTCACGTTGGTAAATACTACGCCGTTTCATTGGCTTGCTCTTGATGAAGAGGGACATTTCTCACGGTCGAGTTTCACAGAGTGGTTTCAAAGAATCACGCCGGATGGAGCCAAACCTGCGCTCATCCTGTGCCCGGAATTTCCCTTCACCATTCACCGGGATGGCAACATCTACTATTCTCTCTGGAACCCCGGGCGGCTTCAGATCAATCGGCTGGCCCC
>Ga0114129_10016024_pt1 | contig 10660 bp, 7 predicted proteins | sample RhiMetdeltSRZDD1_FD_80071 | JGI IMG/M metagenome (GOLD analysis project Ga0114129, IMG submission 80071) | Populus rhizosphere microbial communities from Tennessee, USA - Rhizosphere MetaG P. deltoides SRZDD1 (version 2) (version 2) | ecosystem: Host-associated > Plants > Roots > Rhizosphere >... | reverse complement strand
TTACATCGAGGAGCATGGCACGGTGGAAGGGGCGCCGGGACTGAAAGACGAGCACCTACCGGTGTTCGACTGCGCGTTCAAACCGGCCAACGGCATTCGCTCCATCCACTACATGGGCCACATCAAGATGATGGGCGCGACGCAGCCCTTCATCTCCGGCGCGATCAGCAAGACCGTCAACGTCCCGAAAGAGGCGACCGTCGACGAGATCATGCAGGCGTACGTCCAGTCGTGGAAGCTGGGGGCGAAGGCGATCTCGATCTATCGCGACGGCAGCAAGCGCACGCAGCCGCTCAACACGTCGAAGGACAAGACGCCAGCGGAGACCGCGCAGCAGGCCGTTACACAGCTGGTGACGCGGCCGATCCGCCGCAAGCTGCCCGACGAGCGGCAAGCGATCACGCACAAGTTCGACATTGCCGGCCACGAGGGCTACATCACGGTCGGGCTGTTCGAGGACGGCCAGCCGGGCGAGATCTTCCTCGTCATGGCGAAGGAAGGGTCGACGATCTCCGGCTTCGCCGACGCGTTCGCGCAGGCCATCTCGTACGCGCTGCAGTACGGCGTCCCGCTCCAGGCGCTCGTCGACAAGTTCAGCCACGTCCGGTTCGAGCCGTCCGGCATGACGCGTAACCCGGAGATCCGCTTCGCGAAGTCGATCGTCGACTACATCTTCCGGTGGCTGGCCACGAAGTTCCTGTCGCCCGAGGCGCAATTCCACGCCGGCGTGAACGGCCGCGAGCTCGAGGAGACCGGCGCCGCGGCGTCCGCTGCACCGCAGGCGACGTCGACGCCCAGGAACGCGGCTGCGGCGTCGGCGAACCCGCACACGACGATTCAGAATCAGGAAGATGCACCGCCGTGCTCGACGTGCGGGGCGATCATGATTCGCAGCGGCGCGTGCTACAAGTGCGTGAACTGCGGGAACACGTCGGGCTGCGCTTAGTGAGATCGCGTCGGGATTAGGGACTAGGGATTAGGGATTCGAGGGATTAGGGATTCGGCGATCCGCTCCCACTCTGTCTGGAGCGGATCGGTGGCGACCTCGCGGCCGGCGCGCTCGTACCAATACGCCGCGTTCCCGAGATCGCCTTCCTTCCGGTGCAGATACGCGTGAATCCACGCGCCGGTCGCATCGTCGATGTCCTGTGCGACCTGGTGCGCGCGATCCCAGTCTCCCTTTGCGTCGTACCAGAGGGCGCGCAGCGGCGGTGGGACGTCCGGCGGCGTCGGGCCGCTCAGCGTCGCTTTGAACGCCTCGATCGTCAGTAGCTTCGCCAACTCTCCGGCCCTCCCGCTCGTTGGAGGCGCGGCGCCACGACCTCGCGCCCGAGGATCTCGCCAAACGCGCGCGCGCCCGCCGGCGTGAAATGATAGCGATCGCGAAACAGTCCGTCATCGAGCCGATCGCGGAAGTCGATGAAGGTCGTGTCGTAGGCCTTCGCGATCGCCGCCACGTGCGCCTGGAACCGGCGCTCCACGGCGGGCGTCTGGAGCCGCCGATGGATCGTCGCCGCCGGCATGCCGACGAGGACGACTGTGACGTCGTTGCGGCGCGCGCGATCGAGCAGCGCCCAAAGCGCGTCGACGGCCGCGCCACCCACGTCATAGTCGACCATCCACGAGGCATACACGCGATCCAGCCACGCCTGGACCGGCTCGGCGTCGGGATCGGCACGCACCGCGCGCTCCTCGTCGGCGACCGGCGGGGGTGCCGCCGAACGCGCGCGCTGACCGACCACCGCCCTCGTCATCCATTCCAGCAGCGCCGCGCGGTAGCGGTAGAACGGCGCGAGCCGCGCGCCGATCATCGCGTTCAGCTCGCCCGCGCGCACGAGATCGGCGCCGTACCGCGCGACGTCGGTCCAGGTGAAGAACCGCGTCAGCGAAGCGCCGATCAGCCGATTGTTTCGAGCCAGCGCTTCGGGGTTCAGCTCGACGATGCACAGGCGGGGCGTGCGGCCGGCAGCGATGAACCGGGCCAGCAGGTAGTCGAATGTCGTCGCGTCGCCGGCCGCGGCGCTGGCGTTCAGCACCGCGAGCGACGGCTCGCCGGCGGCGGCCTGGATTCGTGCGGGACGGACGTCGAGCAGACGCGAGCTGCCGAGGAGCAGCACGTCGGGCCCGTGCGGCATCGCGGCGGCCCAGCTCATGAAGACGCTGGCTTCGGGGAACCGCAGATCTCCGGGCATACGGTCGACGAGCATCGAACCGCCGAGATCGCCGAGGACGAACAGCGCGACCGACCACAGCACGGCGCGCCGGGCGCGCGCCCGGGTCGGCCGCGGCCCCCGCGTCGACGCCTGGATCGGCAGGACCGTGACCATCAGAACTGGAAGTAGATGAACGGCGGGCCGCCCGCCGGCGTCAGCAGCTGCACGAGCAGCACTCCGGCCGCGAGCGCGCCGCCGACCGCGTACGCCGGCAGCCGCCAGGCGAGCCGATCGACGTCGACGCGCGATCCGACGACGTGCGCGGCAAGGGTGAGCGCGACCAGGATCAGCACGACTGTCTCATCGCCGGCGGCCAACGCGAGTCCGCCGCTCGGCACCACGAGGCGGCGCAGCATGACCGCGCCCGCCTGCAGCGACGGTGTCCGGAAGATCGCGTAGCCGGCGATCACCGACAGATACGTGCACGGGATCGCGACGGCGTCGGGCAGCGGGGATGTCGGCCGTGCTCGCGACAGAGCCCGGTGCAGCGACACGAGCACGCCGTGATACACGCCCCAGACGACGATGTGCCAGGCGGCGCCGTGCCACAGACCGACGATCGCAAACGTCAGGATGATGTTTCGATACATGCGCGCCGCGCCGAGCCGGTTCCCGCCGAGCGGGATGTAGACGTAGTCCCGCAGCCAGCGCGTGAGCGTCATGTGCCAGCGGCGCCAGTAGTCGGCGATGTTGCGCGCGGCGTACGGCAGGTTGAAGTTTTCCGGCAGCTTGATGTCGAACGCCTGCGCGATCGCAATCGCCATGTCCGAGTAGCCCGAGAAGTCGCAGTACACCTGTACCGAGTAGCCGAGCAGGGCGGCCCAGACGGCCATCGTTCCGTACGCGCCGGGCGATGCGAACACGGGATCGATAATCGGGCCGATCCGATCCGCGAACACCACCTTCTTGAACAGGCCAAGCAGGAATCGCCGCATGGCCGCCTCGAGTCGCGGCCAGCTTGCCCGCCGGCGGCGATCCAGCTGCGGCAGGAACTCGTGGCCGCGGACGATCGGGCCGGCGATCAGGTGCGGAAAGAACAGGATGAAAACTACGTAGTGCAGGAGGCTGCGCGCCGGCTGAATACGCCCGCGGTAGACATCGACGACATAGCTGATCGCCTCGAAGGTGTAGAAGGAGATGCCGAGCGGCAGAATCAGCGACACTGTGGGCGCGACGAGCGCGATGCCGGCGAGCGCAGCGAGCGACCGCGCGCTGTCCGCGAGGAACGCCGAGTACTTGAAGACGATGAGCACGGCGAGGTTCATGCTGATGCTCATCGCGACGAGGGCGCGCCGGGCAGCCGGCCGCGCGGTCCGCGGAAGCCGACGCGCGACCACGTAGTCGACCGACGTCGAGCAGCCGATCAGGATCAGAAACCAGGGATTCCAGTAAGCTGTAGAACGCGGCGCTGGCGACCGCAAGCCACACGAGGCGGAAACGGCCGTCGCGGACGAGCCAGAACGCGGCCCACACGACGATGAAGAACACGAAGAAGGCGAAGGTGGGGAACAGCACGCGCGCGACCCTGGCATCCTACTGCGTTCTGGCGTAAAGTCGCACCGCCATCACCACCCCTCTTGCGAAGGAGCGGACGACCATGACGCGTGTGCTCTATCTGCTGTCGGCGGCGCTGGTCCTGACCATCGGCCTCGCCGCGCAGCCGCCGGCGCAGGGCGGCCAGAAAATCGGCCTCGCGACGAGCCTGCAGCGCGGCTACAACAACGTCAAGATGAATCTCACGCAGGCGGCCGAGAAGATGCCCGAGGCCGACTATGCGTTCCAGCCGCCCGGCACGAAGGACATTCGCCCGTTCGGCGCGCTCTTCGGCCACGTGGTCAACTCGCAGTACGCCCAGTGCGCCACGGCGAAGGCCGTGCCGAATCCGAACCAGGGCCACGACGCCGAGAAGACGAAGACGGCCAAAGCCGACATCGTCAAGGCGCTCACCGACGTCTTCGCGTTCTGCGACGATGCATTCGCGTCGCTGACCGATGAGAGCGCGGTGCAGTTCGTCAAGCAGGGGCAGAACGACATCACGCGCGCCGCGGTGCTCTACAGCGTCATCGTGCACGGCAACGAGATGTACGGGACGTCGAACGTGTATCTGCGCCTGAAGGGCATCATCCCGCCGTCCACGGAGCGGGCAGCCCAGCGGGGCCGGGGCGGGCAGTAACAACGTTCAACTTTCAACTCAGAACTTCGACTGAACGTTGTTTCTTGAAAGTTGAACGTTGAAAGTTGAAAGTTGTGAAGCGCCTCGACGGCTGCCGCTCATGGACACATTCATTCAGGACGTCTCGTTCGGCGTGCGCCTTCTGCGGCGCCAGCCCGGGTTCACGATCGTCGCGTCGGTCGCGCTGGCGCTCGGCATCGGCGCGAACACGGCGATCTTCAGCGCCGTCGACGCGGCGCTGTGGCGGACGCTGCCGTTCGCACACCCCGGCGAGCTCGTCAGCCTCGGCGAGCAGCGGCCGCGCGAAGGACTGACGATGGGGCCGGTGGCGCCGGCCGACTTCATCGACTGGCGCGCGAACAGCCGCGCCTTCGCCGGCATGGCCGCGGCGTCCGACTTCGCGATGAACCTGACGGGCGGCGACGGCGAGCCGCAGCGCGTCCGCGCGATGGCCGTCTCGACCGGGTTCTTCGAGATCCTCGGCGTGTCGCCCGCGCGGGGGCGCACGTTCAAGCCGGAGGAAGAAGATCCGGGGCAGAGCCGCGTGGTGATGCTGGCCGACGCCCTGTGGCGCGCGCGCTTCGCCGGCGACCCGCAGATCGTCGGCCGGACGATCCTCCTCAACGCCGAGCCGTACGAAGTCGTCGGCGTCCTGCCCCCGTCGTTCTGGTGGACATCGGATCCGGAGATCGTCAGGCCGCTGCCGCTGTCCGCAGTTGATCGCACGATGCGCGCGAACCATCAGTGGCCGGTGATCGCGCGCCTCGAGCCGGGCGTCAGGCTCGAACAGGCGCGCGCCGACATGGCCATCGTCGGCGATGATCTCGTGCAGCGCTACCCGAACACGAACACCGGCCACCTGCCGCAGGTGGTGCCGCTTCGCGACACGCTCGTCGGCTCGATGCGCGATCCGCTGCTCGTGCTGCTCGCGGCCGTCGGCGTCGTGCTGCTCATCGCGTGCGCCAACGTGTCGACGCTGATGATGGCGCGCGGCACGGCGCGGCGGCGGGAGATCGCGATCCGGCTGGCGCTCGGCGCGGCGCGCGGCCGGCTGGTGCGTCAGCTGCTGACGGAGAGCGCCGTGCTCGCGGCGATCGGAGGCGTCGCCGGCGTGCTCGTGGCGCACTGGATGCTGTCGGCCGCGTCGACCGTGCTGCCGGCGCCGCTGCTGCGGCTCCCGGGGCTCGACCGGATCGCGGTCGATCGCCGCGTGCTGCTCGTCGCGATCGCCGCGACGGCGGCGACGAGCCTGCTGTTCGGCGTGCTCCCGGCGCTGGCCGCGGCGCGCCAGGATCCGGGCGCGACGCTGAACGAGGAGGGCCGCTCGGGGACGGCGGGCTCGCACGTGCGCCGGGTGCGCGCGGCGCTCGTTGTCGCGGAAATGGCGCTGTCGGTCGTGCTGCTCGTCGGCGCCGGGCTGCTGCTCGCGAGCTTCCGTCAGCTGCTGCACGTGGCCCCCGGGTTTCAGGCCGAGGGCGTCGTCACGATGCGCGTGACGCTGCCCGGCGCGAAGTACGGAGACGCCGCGCGCGTGTCGAGCTTCTTCGAGTCGCTCGTCGCGCGCATCCGCGCGGCGCCCGGCGTGCGGAACGCAGCGGTCGTCACGCTCCTGCCGTTCGCGAGCGGCGACAGCCGATCGGGCTTTCTCATCGAGGGCCGCACCGGCCAGTCGCCGATTCCCGTGCGCGCGCACCCGCGGCTCGTCAGCGCGGATTACCTGCAGACGCTGAGGATCCCGCTCGTCCGCGGCCGGTACTTCTCGGGCCGCGATGCCGATAACGCGCCCGAAGTCGTCATCATCAACGAGACGACGGCGCGGCGATTCTTTGCGAACGAGGATCCGATCGGACAGCGGATCTCGTTCGAGTTCGCCAAACCGCGCTGGCTCGAGATCGTCGGCATTGTCGGCGACATCAAGCATCGACGGCTCGACGTCGCAGCGAATCCCGAAGCGTACGTTCCGTATCTGCAGTCGGGGAACGCGGCGAACGCGCGGGGGATGACGGTCGTCGTGCGCGCGCCGGGCGGGGCAGCGGCCCTCGCGCCGCTGCTGCGCCAGGCGGTGCGCGAGCTCGATCGCGATCAACCGGTCGGCGCGATTCGCGACATGGAATCGCTGGTCGGCGAGTCGGTCGCGCCGGAGCAGTTGAATCTGGTGCTCGTCGCGGCGTTCGCGCTGCTCGCGCTCGTGCTGACGGCTGAAGGCTTGTACGGCGTGATGGCCTACGTCGTCGCGCAGCGGACGCACGAGATCGGCATCCGCATCGCCCTCGGCGCGTCGCGCGGCCGGATCCAGTCGATGCTCCTGCGGCAGGCCGGCGCGATGACCGCGGCCGGCCTCGCGCTCGGCCTGGCGGGCGCGGCGGCGGCCTCGCGGTCGCTCCGTACGCTGCTGTTCAGCGTCGAGCCGACCGAGCCGTGGGTGTACACGGCGGTGGCCGGCATTCTCGCGACCGTCGCGTTCTTCGCGGTGATCGGGCCGTCGATACGCGCGACGCGTGTCGACCCGTTGAGCGCGCTTCGCCAGTCGTAGCCGCAAGCCTGTTGCCGGACGCCTCCATTTTCTTTACGCTAGGGGAACGATCGTCAGCGTGGACGGAGGTATCCAATGGAGCTTCTCTTTGGGACCAACGTTCGTGAATACGGTCAGCGCGCCGGCCGGCTCGCGGGGTTCGAGTACGACAGCGCCACCCGCCTCATCCGCGAGATCATCTTCAGCGACAACGGGAAGCTTGGCCACCATGCGCTGGCGCGACCGTTCTCGAGCGTGCTCGCCGAGCCCGGCGAGGTCGACATCCGCCCCTACACGCCGTCGGATCAACCGGCGCCGAGCTCGCTACTCCTGCTGAGCCCGGCCACGCGCGTCCGGCGCGGGAACCGCGACATCGGCCGGCTCGTCGGCGTCGAGGTCGAGGTCGGCGCCGGCGCGATGGCGGGCATCGTCGTGCGCCGGAACTGGTGGTCGCGGCGCTTCATCGTGCCGGCCGCGGGTCTCGATCTATCGGTGTCGGGCGAGATCCGGGTGCCGGCGACGCAGACGCAGGCGGCATAGCCCGCCGCTGCGCCCGCCCGGAAACGTTCCGACTATAATCGGCAGCCCGGCCACGGGACGCGTTGGATCTCGCCTCAGGCACCAGGCTCGGCGTCTATGAGGTCGTGTCGCCGCTCGGCGTCGGCGGGATGGGCGAAGTCTATCGCGCGCGCGACACGCGGCTCGGCCGCGACGTCGCAATAAAGATCCTGCCCGAGCTCTTCGTCGGCGAACCCGAGCGCGTCGCGCGTTTTCAGCGCGAGGCGCAGCTGCTCGCCGCTCTCAATCATCCCAACATCGCCGCGATCTACGGCTACGAAGAAGCCGCCTCGCCCGCCGTGCGGTTCCTCGTCATGGAGCTCGTCGACGGCGAATCGATCGCCCAGCGGCTCCGCGGCGGTCCGATGCCGCTCGTCGAGGCGACCGGCGTCGCGCGGCAGGTCGCCGACGCGCTGCAGGCCGCGCACGACCGCGGGATCATCCATCGCGATCTGAAGCCGGCGAACGTCATGGTCACGACCGACGGCCACGTGAAGGTGCTGGACTTCGGGCTGGCGAAGATGCTCGCCGAGGATCGGCCCGAGGGCGTGTCGAGCGCGACGATGTCGCCGACGCTGAGCGTGCAGGCGACCTACGCGGGCGTCATTCTCGGGACCGCGGCGTACATGAGCCCGGAGCAGGCGCGCGGAAAGGCCGCGGACAAGCGGACCGACGTGTGGGCGTTCGGCTGTCTGCTGTACGAGATGCTCGCCGGCCGGCGCGCGTTCGAAGGCGAGGACGTCACCGACACCATCGCCGCCGTCGTGCGCGGAGAGCCTGACTGGAACGCGCTGCCGCGAGACCTGCCGCGCGAGATCCGCGCGATCATCACGCGCTGCCTCCAGAAGGATCGCCGGCAGCGGTTCGCAGATGTCTCCGTTGTGTCGTACCTCCTGGATCAGCCGGCCGAGGCCGCGACGACGGTCGCGCCGGCGATCGCGGAGCCGCGACCGATCTGGAAGCGAGCGCTTCCGATCGCAGCATCGGCCCTCGCCGCCGCGACGTTCACCGGCGTGGCGATGTGGCGCCTGCGGCCGAATCCGCCGCCGCCCGTCGTGTCGCGATTCTCGATTCCGCTTGGTCAGGACCAACGCTTCACGAACCCGGGACGACATCTCGTCGCGATTTCGGCCGACGGAAGACGCATCGTGTATGCGGCGAATCTTCAGCTGTACCTGCGATCGGCATCCGAACTCGAAGGAAGACCGATTCCGGGAACGGAGACAACGCCAGCCGGTTCGACCAACCCGATCTTCTCGCCAGACGGCCAGTTCGTCGTCTTCTTCGGGGATTCGAGGCTGAAAAAAATCGCGGCGGCCGGCGGTGTTGCGGTCACGCTCTGCGCCGCCAACAACCCATTCGGCATCGATTGGCAGGGCGATCAGATTCTGTTCGGCCAGGGTCAGGCCGGCATCATGCGCGTGTCGGCGAACGGCGGCGCGCCCGAGCGGCTCGTCGAGATGAAAGACGGCCAGGTGGCGCACGGGCCCCAGCTGCTGCCGGGCGGAGACGCCGTGCTCTTCACGGTTGCGCCCAATGGCGCGCCCGACGGATGGGACAAAGCGGACATCGTCGTGCAGCTCCTGAAGACGGGCGAGCGGCGCAAAATCCTGTCGGGAGCGTCGGACGCCCGCTACCTGCCGACGGGGCATCTCGTCTACGCCGCCGCCGGTATCGTGTTTGCCGTCCGTTTCGACATCAATCGACTGACCGTCGTCGGAGGGCCAGTTCCGGCGATCGACGGGGTGAGCAGAGCCTTAGGCGGTGTCACCGGCGCCGCCCATTTCAATGTCTCTCAAACCGGCACCCTCGTATACATCGCCGGACCTGCGTCCTCGTTGAACGAACAGAACGACGTCGCGATCGCGGACCGGCAGGGCGGCGCGCAGCCGCTGAAGCTGCCGGCGGCGGCGTACGAGTATCCTCGCGCGTCGCCCGATGGCAAACGCATCGCGGTTGGAACCGATGACGGCAAAGAGGCGGTCATCTGGATTTACGAGTTGTCCGGCGCGAGCGCCAGACGACGGCTGACCTTGGGCGGCAACAATCGCACGCCGGTCTGGGCGCCGGACGGCGAGCGCGTCGCGTTCCAGTCCGATCGCGACGGCGATCAGGCCGTCTTCTGGCAGAAAGCCGACGGCAGCGGCGCCGCCGAACGTCTGACGAAGCCGGACAAGGCCGCGGCGCACATTCCGCAGTCGTTTGCGCCGGACGGTCGCACGCTATTGGTCAGCGAAAAACGCCAGAAGTACGCCCTGGGGAGCTTCTCTCTCTCCGACCGGCAGTGGACGGCACTCGGCGTGGAATCCACTTATCAGATCTCCGCGGCGTTCTCGCCCGATGGCCGCTGGATCGCCTACAACGTTTCGTCTGGCGGCGTGTACGTCGAGACGTTTCCGGCCACGGGCGCGAAGTACCCGATGGACGGCGGTATCCATCCAATCTGGTCGCGCGACGGCAAAGAGCTCTTCTACCTCCGGCCAGGTCGATTCGAGGGTGTTACCGTGGCGACTCAGCCGGCGTTCACGTTCAGCAACCCTGTGGCCCTGGCGCGTGGGAACATGATTCCGCGCGGCCCCACCGCTGAACGCAACTTCGACGTCCTGCCCGATGGTCGATTCGTTGTGATCGTGCCGCGAGACCTGGTGGGCGCGGGCCAGTCGAGCTCGCCGCAAATCCAGATAGTCGAGCACTGGTTCGAAGAGCTGAAGACGCTGGTCCCTGCAAAGTAGCCGATGTCGCTGACCGTCCGCGTGCTCATCGGACTGGTCGGCGGCATCCTGCTCGGCTTCGCGCTCGCGCGGACCCAGGCGCACGCCGCGACGGTCGCGATCTCGATCGCCGCAACTGTCGGGACGATCTTCATCAATCTCATTCGAATGACCGTGGTGCCGCTGGTCGTTGCGATGCTCGTCGCAAGCGTCGGCGCGATGCCGGCATCGGGCGCGCTCGGGCGGGCAAGCGCGCGCGCCGGACTGATGGCTGTTGCGATTCTCGCGCTGCTCGCAGTCGGCAGCGTTGCCGTCGCTCAGCCGGTACTGAGCGTTCTTGACATCGACTCGTCGACGGCAGCGGCCCTGCGCGGCAGCGCGCCGGCGGCGCCGGCGGCGCCTGCGGCGGCGCCGACGCTGTCGCAGTGGATCATCGATCTCGTGCCGATCAATCCGATCAAGGCCGCGGCCGACGGCACGATGCTGCCGCTGA
>Ga0114129_10016022_pt1 | contig 10661 bp, 8 predicted proteins | sample RhiMetdeltSRZDD1_FD_80071 | JGI IMG/M metagenome (GOLD analysis project Ga0114129, IMG submission 80071) | Populus rhizosphere microbial communities from Tennessee, USA - Rhizosphere MetaG P. deltoides SRZDD1 (version 2) (version 2) | ecosystem: Host-associated > Plants > Roots > Rhizosphere >... | reverse complement strand
GCAAGCCGCCAAGGCGAGCAAGGTCGTCATCGCCGAGGGCCTCTGGATCAAGTGCGACTCGTGCAAGGAGATCATGTACCGCGCCGAGGTCGAGCGCGCCGGGCGCGTGTGCCCGAAGTGCCATTATCCCTTTCGGATCTCCGCCCGCGAACGCCTCGGCCAGCTGGCCGATCCGGGCTCGTTCGAAGAGCGCGAGACGAGCCTTGCGACGGCCGACCCGCTCGGCTTCAAGGACACCAAGAAGTACCGTGAGCGCGTCCGGGCCGCCGCCCAGAAGACCGCGAGCGACGAGGCAGTCATCTGCGGCGTCGCGTCGATCGGCGGGCAGCCGGCGGTCCTGGCCGTCTTCGAGTTCGGCTTCCTCGGCGGTAGCATGGGCTCGGTGGTCGGAGAAAAGCTCACGCGGGCGATCGAGCTCGCGATCGACAAGCACCTGCCGGTGGTCATCGTCTCGGCGTCGGGCGGCGCGCGGATGCAGGAAGGCATCCTCTCGCTGATGCAGATGGCCAAGACCTCGGCCGCGCTCGAGCGGCTCGGCGCCAGCGGCCTGCCGTACGTCTCGGTCCTCACCGATCCCACCACCGGCGGTGTCACCGCGAGCTTCGCGATGCTGGGCGACGTCATTCTCGCCGAGCCGCGCGCGCTGATCGGGTTCGCCGGCCCGCGGGTCATCGCCGAGACGATTCGCCAGCCGCTGCCCGAGGGCTTCCAGCGGTCGGAATTCTTGCTCTCGCACGGCCAGCTCGACCTGATCGTCGAGCGGCGCGACCTCAAGGACACGCTCCGCCGCATTCTCGCGTTCTTCGCCGACCAGCCGCCCCGATCGGGCTAGGTTCCCTGTGACGTACGCCGAGGCGGTGGCCCGCCTCCTCGCCCTCCGAGGCGGAGAGCACGCGGGCATGCGCCCCGGGCTCGATCGTATCGAGGCCTTGCTCGACGCGCTCGGTCGTCCCGAGCAGCGATACCGGCTGGTGCAGGTGGGCGGCACCAACGGCAAAGGCTCGGTGGCCGCGATGCTCGCCTCGATCCTGGGTTCGGCGGGTCACCGGGTGGGCCTCTACACCTCGCCGCACCTCGTCTCGTTCCGCGAGCGCATCCGGGTCGACGGCAAGGCGATCCCCGAGGAGAGCGTGGTCGACGGCGTGGACGCCCTCGGCACCCTGGTGGCGCGACTGGACGCCACGATGTTCGAAGCGACGACCGCGCTCGCCCTCGACCACTTCGCGCGCGAAGCGGTCGACGTGGCAGTGCTCGAGGTGGGTCTCGGCGGTCGTCTCGACGCGACGACCGTGGGCACGCCGGAGGTCGCCGTCATCGCGCGCGTCGATCTGGACCACCAGGCGGTCCTGGGCTCGACGCTCCGCGAGATCGCGGCCGAGAAGGCAGCGATCATCCGTGGCGGCGTGGCGTTCTCTGCCGCCCAGGCCCCGGAGGCCGCGCGCGTCATCGCCGACCGGGCGGCGGCCGTCGGCGTGCCACTGCTCGTCGAGGGCCGTGACCTGTCGGTGAAGGTAGAGCAACGCGGGCTCGACGGCCAGCGGATCGCCTGCGCCGGCCCGGGCTGGTCCCTGGCCGGTCTCGAGCTCGGCATGCCCGGCGCCTTCCAGCCGTCCAACGCGCTCCTCGCAGTCGGCGCCGGGCGCGAGCTGGGCGCGCCCGAAGCCGCGATCCGCGCGGGACTCGCGCGGGCGTGGTGGCCGGGGCGCTTTCAGGTACTCCGGCACAAGCGAGGATTCCTCGTGCTGGACGGCGCCCACAATCCGGCCGGGGCGCGGGCCCTGGCGACCTCGCTCCGCGAGAGCTTCCCGGACTCCCGGGTCACGTTCGTGCTGAGCATCATGCGTGACAAGGACGCACCCGGCATCGTCGCCGCTCTCGCTCCGGTGGCCGAGTGGTTCATCCTGGCCGCGTCGTCGAGCGCGCGAGCCGCCGCGCCGGACGCGCTGCGGGCGATGGTGCCCACCTCGGTCAGGCGCGTGGACGTCGCCGGCTCGCCGATCGACGCGCTCGCCCTGGCCATTCGAACCGCGACGACCGCCGTCGTCTGCGTCGCCGGCTCTCTGTTTCTCATCGGCGATGTGCTCGGGCATCTCGGCGGTCGCGATGAGCCTTGCTCGCTCGAAAAGGGAGCTGTCCGACTCGAATGACTCGGGCCAGGATCTCGATCCTGCTCCTCGCGTGCCTCTCACTGCTTTCATTCCCGTCGATCGGGCGCGCGCAGGTTCCGATGACCATGCATCTGGAGAGCGGGGAGGTCTCGGTGGTCGCTGATCAGTTCGAGACCGTCGGTTCCGACAACCTGCTCGTGGCCACCGGGAACGTCGAAGTCACCCGGGGGCCGGCGCGCCTGCTCGCGGACCGGGTCGAGCTCAACCGCGCCACCGGCGACGCCGTGGCCTCGGGCCGCGTCACCTTCTACGACGGCGACGAGCGGCTCACGGGCAAGCGGATGGACTTCAACATCAAGACCGGCACCGGCGTCATCTACGAGGGTGAGGCACACGCGCCGCCCTACTACCGCGTCGCGGGCGAGCGCATCGAGCGGCTCGGCGACAGCGTCTACCGTGTCCAAAAGGGCGTGTTCACGACCTGCGAGGACGACTCGCCGTCGTGGTCCTTCCATATGGGGACCGCGAACGCCGACATGGAAGACTGGGTGTGGGGGACGAACGCATCGTTCTGGGTGAAGGCCATCCCGATTATCCCGTTCTTCCCCATCTTCGCCGCGCCCCTCCGCAAGGACCGCCAGTCCGGGTTCCTCACGCCGGTCTTCGGGAGCAGCAGCCGCAAGGGCGCCTTCGGCGAGGTCCCGTTCTACTGGGTCATCTCGGACAGCATGGACGCCACCATCTCGGCCGGCTTCTATTCGAAGCTGGGATTCGGGGGCAGCGCCGAGTACCGGTACGTGCTCTCGCAGGATCAGAAGGGCTCGATCGGCGGCGCTCTGGTCTACGAGAGCTTCAAGAACGGCGCCGTCCGCGGTTACGGCAGCGCCAAGCAAGAGTGGCGACTCATGCCGGGACTATCGGTGACCGCCGACCTCAACGGGGTGACGGACGACCACGTCCTGCGCGACTACGCGTCGGATCTGCATCGGCGCTCCGCGCAGCGCGCCGAATCCAACTTCTTCGTCACGAAGACGTGGACGAACTGGAACCTGGTGGGCCGCGTCTACTGGTACCAGGACCTGACGGTCGAGCGACCCGTCGAGCTCCAGCGGGTGCCCGAGATCACGCTCCAGGGCGTGCGCCAGACCCTCCCCGGGCTCCCCGGTTTCCTCTACCAGGTGGACTCGAGCGCCGTGAATTTCCTGCGCTGGCAGGGCTCGGACGGGGCGCGCCTCGACGTACACCCGGTGGTCTCACGGCCCATTCCGCTGGCGGGCTACCTGACCGTGACGCCGTTCGTTGGGGGCCGGACGACGGCGTACAGCACGACCGTGACCGGCAACCACGTTCCGGTATCGGGCCCGCCGCCCGTCGAGGACACGAACGGCGAGTGGAGGGTACGGGAGCTACTGGAGTACGGCAGCGACGCGGAGAGCCGGGCCGCGCGCGTCTATCCGCTGGACGGGTTCGGCGGGTTCAGCGCGCTGCTCCACTCGATCGAGCCCCGGGCGCACTACATCCGGATCGTCGGTCACAACTTCTACGGCCTGCCGCAGTGGACCAACATCGATCTGATCCCGGAGGCGAACTGGTTCGAGTACTCGCTGACCAATCGGCTGCGCGCGCGGACGGTGAGCTCCGAAGAGTCCGAGGCCACCCGCCTCGACCTGGTCCGGCTCGTCGTGGCCAACGCCTACGATTACCAGGCGGGCCGGTTCGGCAATGTGGCCGGCGACCTCACGCTGCAGCCGACCACCATGCTGGGTTTCCACGCCGACGCGAGCTACAACATCAACGGCCAGGGCCTGCAGGCGTACACGGCGGACGTGACGGCTACCGTGCCGCGCGTCACCGGCGTGGTCGGGCTCCGCTACAACCGCGCCCCCGCGGTCCAGATCCCGTATTTCGTACAGGTCCCCGGGACGTTCTCCACCGGCGCCAACGTGCCCGACGCGTCGGCGATCCACTTCCTGCAGGGCTCGGTCTCGGTCGAGATCTGGCGTAATCTCGTACTGAGGGTGCAGACGAACTGGGATCTCCGGACCGATACGTTTGTCGAGAGCCGCTTCGGGCTCGACTTCAAGTTCGATTGCTGGGCGTTCAGCACCGAATATGTCAAGCGCACCAAGGACATCGCGACCGGCCAGAAAGCGGACGACGAGATCCGCTTCTCGCTGCATCTGCTCGGGCTTGGAAACGTCGTGAACACCAAGATGGGAGCCAGCGTGATCGACAGCGGACCGAGCTTCAAGTGATCCCATTCATCGATCTGACCCGGCAGCATGCGGCGCTCCGCAGCGAGCTGAACGCCGCCCTCATGCGCGTGGTCGACTCGAGCCACTTCGTCCTCGGCGCCGAAGGCCGGGCCCTCGAGCGCGAGCTGGCGACCCTTTGCGGGGTCCGCTGGGCTCTCGGTGTCGCGTCCGGCACCGACGCGCTCCGGCTGGCGCTCATGGCCGTCGGCGTGGGCCCCGGCGACGAGGTCATCACGCCGGCGTTTTCGTTCGTCGCGTCGGCGACCACCATCACCATGGTCGGCGCCACGCCGGTCTTCGTCGACATCGACCCGGTGACCTACGCGATGGACGTGGAAGCAGCCGCCCGGGCGATCACGCCGCGAACGCGCGCGATCATGCCGGTGCATCTCTACGGCCACCCAGCGCCGATGGATCGGGTCGTCGAGCTGGCGCGTGCGCACCGGCTCGCCGTCGTCGAGGACGCCGCACAGGCGGTCGGCGGCGCCTGGGCCGAGCGTCCGATCGGCGCCTGGGGCGACGCCGCGTGCCTGTCGTTCTATCCCACCAAGAATCTCGGCGCGTGCGGCGACGGCGGGATGGTCCTGACCGATCGGCCGGACGTCGCCGAGCGCGTCGCGAAGCTCAGGCATCACGGGGACAGCGGCCGCTACCAGCACGAGGAGCTCGGCTTCTGCAGCCGGCTGGACGAGATGCAGGCAGCGGTGCTGCGCGTCAAGCTCGCCCGGCTGCCGGCGTGGACGCAGGCCCGCCGGCGGATCGCCGAGCGCTACCACGCGCTCCTAGTGGACGCGTCGCTCACGCTCCCAACGGAGGCCGCGTCGGCGCGACACGTCTTCCATCTCTTCACCGTGCGCCATTCCCAGCGCGATGCCCTCGCCAAGGCGCTGACCGACCGGGGGATCGGGACCGGCGTGTACTACCCGAGCCCGGTGCCGGCGCAGCCCGTGTTCGGCCTGGACGATCGGCGCTGGCCGGAGGCGGCGCGGGCGGCCCGCGAGGTGCTGTCGCTGCCGTGCTTCGCGGAGCTCTCCGACGACGAGGTCGAGCAGACGGCCGCCGCCGTGCGAAAGGCGTGCAACAGCCTGTGACCACGACGGCGGAGGCGCTCCAGCGCCGACTCTCTGGCGAGCCGACCGTGGGGCTCATCGGGCTCGGCTATGTCGGCCTGCCGCTCGCCGTCGCCTTCGCCGAATCGGGCGCGACCGTGATCGGTGTCGACCTTGATGCGCGCCGTGTCGCAGCGGTGCGGGCGGGAGAGAGCTTCATCGAAGACGTTCCCACGGGGCAGCTCGCCCGTCTGGTGCGCGCCGGGCGCCTCAGCGCCTCCGACGACGTCGCGACGCTGAAGGACGCGGACGCGATCGTCATTTGCGTCCCCACGCCCCTGGGGAAGTCGAAGGAGCCCGACATCTCCTTCATCGTCGGGGCTGCCGACGCTGTGGCCCGGGTGATCCGGCGCGGCCAGCTGGTCGTGCTGGAGTCGACGACCTATCCCGGGACGACCCAGGAGATCCTGCTGCCGCGCTTCCAGACCCGGGGGCTGGTCGCGGGCCGCGACGTCTTCATTGCCTTCTCGCCCGAGCGCATCGATCCGGGGAATCGCCGCTGGACGCTCCGGGACATCCCGAAAGTCGTCGGCGGCATCACCGAGGCCTGCCGCGATCTGGCCGCCACGCTCTATGCACGGGTCACCCGCCAGGTTGTGCCCGTCTCGGGACCGGAGACCGCCGAGATGGTGAAACTCTTCGAGAACACGTTCCGTTCGGTCAACATCGCTCTGGTCAACGAGTTCGCGATCATGTGTCGCCGGCTGGGCCTGTCGGTGTGGGAAGTGATCGCGGCCGCGTCGACCAAGCCGTTTGGCTTCATGCCGTTCTATCCGGGCCCCGGGCTCGGCGGCCACTGTCTGCCGTCCGACCCGCACTACCTCTCCTGGAAGGTGCGCTTGGAAGGCTACGAGCCGCGGTTCATCACATTCGCGGACGAGATCAACCGCCGGATGCCCGCCTACGTCGTGCAGATGGTCGCGGACGCGCTCAACGATCGAAGCCGCGCCGTCCGGGACGCAAGCGTCCTCGTGCTCGGCGTCGCCTACAAGGCAGGCGTCGCCGACGTGCGCGACTCGCCGGCCCTCGAGATCATCGAGGGCCTCCTCGTGCGTGGCGCGTCGGTCGCCTACCATGACCCGCACGTGCCGGCGGTGACGCTCGCCGCCGCGAAGCTCGAGTCGATCGCCTGGCCTGCTGCCGCCCTCGCCTCGCGGGACGTCGTGCTGATCCTCACGGCGCACGCCGGCTACGACTGGCCGGCGATCGTCCGCGATGCGCCGCTGGTTATCGACACGCGGAACGCCACCGGTACGCTGCCGCCCTCGCCCAACGTCATCCGTCTCTGAAGTGTCAGGCGCGACAGGAGTGACCGCGTCGCCGCCTCCAGCCGCCGGCTCGTCGCGCTGCGCCGCTGCGGCTCTCGATCTGCGGCGAAGGGCGGGCGACGGGACCGGGAGGCCCCGGTGCCCAGCGAGGGCGCGAGCGGCGCGCGGATGGCGATGCTAGCCGCGATCGTCGTGTCGATGCGGCCGCGGCAGTGGGTGAAGAATCTGTTCGTCCTGGCCGGTCTGGTGTTCTCGCAGCGGCTGCTCACCGAGTCGACGTGGGTCGCGCTGGAAGCGTTCGCGATCTTCTGCGCCGTGTCGGGCGCGATCTATCTGCTCAACGACGTGGCAGACCGCGAGCGCGATCAGCTCGATCCGCGCAAGCGCGAGCGCCCGATTGCGGCCGGCCGGCTGCCGGTCGGCGTCGCGATCGGCACGGCGACCGCGCTCATCGTGGTCGGCCTCGGGCTCAGCGCCTGGCTCTCGCGTCCGTTCCTGGTCACCGTGGTCGTATACGTCGTCCTCTTCGTCGCCTACTCGGTGTGGCTCAAGCACATCGTCATCGTCGACGTGCTCGCGGTCGCCAGCGGCTTCGTGCTGCGCGCCCTCGCGGGCGCGGTCGTCATCGCGGTGGAGATGTCGGGCTGGCTCCTGATCTGCACGATTCTGCTCGCGCTCTTCCTGGCCCTCGGCAAGCGCCGCTTCGAGTACCTGACGCTCGACCGGGACGCCACGCGCCACCGTCCGATCCTCGCCGAGTACACCCCGGAGCTGCTCGATCAGATGATCGCCGTCGTCACCGCGTCGACGGTGACCGCGTACGCGCTCTACACGATGTCGCCGGAGACCGTGGCGAAGTTCCACACGCGTCTTCTGCCGGCGACGCTTCCCTTCGTGCTCTACGGAATCTTTCGCTATCTCTACCTGCTCTACCGGCGACAGCTCGGCGGAAACCCTTCGGAGCTCCTTTTGAGCGACCGCGCGCTCACCATCAACGCGATCGGCTGGATCTGCGCGGTTCTACTAATCATTTACGGCACGCGGCTGGAGTAAAATGATAACGATGCACAGCGCGGTCCTGCTCCTCCGCACCGGCCCAGAGTCCATCGTCGGGCGTTTCAGGCGCCCGGTGAAGTACGACCAGGTGGTGCGTCGCGACGACCTCCTCGGGTATCCGTCGATCGGCCGTTCGCGCATCCGGGCATTCGCCGGCGCCGCATGGGGCCGGCTGTTGCAGACCTACTGACGTGGCGGCGCCGATTCGCGTCCGCTTCGCGCCGAGCCCGACGGGGCATCTGCACCTCGGGAGCGCCCACACCGCGCTCTTCAACTGGCTCTTCGCGCGCCACCACCGCGGCACCTTCATTCTCCGCATCGAGGACACCGACCGCTCGCGCTCGACCGACGAGAACATCGTCTCGATCGTCGACGCGCTCCGGTGGCTCGGTCTCGACTGGGACGAGGGCCCGCCCACGCCGGGTTATCGGCAGACCGAGCGGCTCGCGATCTACCGCGAGCACGCCGAGCGGCTGCTCCGGTCCGGCCGCGCCTACTACTGCGACTGCCCGCCAGAGCTGCTCGACCAGGAGCGCGCGGCGGCTCAGCAGCGCGGCGAGACGTTCCGGTATTCCGGCCGCTGTCGCGATCGCGCGCTGCCGGCCGGCGCCCTGCGTCTGCGGATTCCGACGACCGGCGCCACGGTCGTGAACGACCTCATCCACGGCCCGGTCACGTTCGAGCACTCGCAGCTCGACGACTGGATCCTGGTTCGCACGGACGGGACACCCACCTACAACTTCTGCGTCGTGGTCGACGACGTCACGATGGCCATCACGCACGTCGTCCGCGGCGACGACCACCTGTCGAACACGCCCAAGCAGATCCTCTGCTACGAGGCGCTGGATTACACCGTTCCCGAGTTCGCCCACGTGTCGATGATCCTCGGCAAGGACCGGAGCCGGCTCTCCAAGCGGCACGGCGCGACCTCCGTGCAGGCGTTCCGCGACGCGGGGTACGTCGCGGACGCGATGGTGAACTACCTGGCGCGGCTCGGATGGTCGCACGGTGACCAGGAGGTCTTCTCCCGGGCCGAGCTCGTCGAGCTGTTCGACGTCAAGGACGTGGCCTCTTCCGGCGCGGTCTTCGACGTGACGAAGCTCGAGTGGCTCTCGCAGCACTACCTGAAGACGATGGACGGCCGGCGCCTGGCCGAGCTCACCGAGCCCTTCGTCCGCGCGGCCCGGCTCACGCCACCGGCCGATCTCCCGCGGTTCGTGAGCATGCTGGACACCCTGCGGGAGCGCGCCAAGACCCTGGTCGAGATGGTCGAGCAGGGGCGGTTCTACTTCGAGGCCCCGTCGGCGTACGACGCCAAGGCGACGCCGAAGCTCCTGACCGGCGAGGGCGCGCGGCGCCTCGGGCTCCTGATCGAGCGGCTGGAAGGTCTCCCGGACTTCACGACGGCGGCGATCGAGCGCGTCGTCCGCGCGCTCACCGAGGAGCTCGGCCTCAAGCTCGTCGATCTCGCGCAGCTTGCCCGCCTCGCGGTGACGGGTCGCACGGCGTCGCCGCCGATCTTCGACGTGCTCGCCCTGTTGGGACCCGCCGAGACCCTGGCGCGGTTGCGCCGTGCGCGCGAATTTGCGGGGCGGCCGGTGTGAGGCTCTTGCTCGCCCGCCACGGCCAGTCGCTCTGGAATCAGGTGCGGAAGTTCCAGGGCGCCAACGATGTCGGTCTCTCCGATCTCGGCCGCGCGCAGGCCGAAGCCCTGGGCCGCGCGCTTCGCGCGGGCTATCGCGTTGCGGCCGCGTACGTGAGCCCGATGAGCCGCGCGCTCGACACGGCCCAGATCGCCCTGGCCGGCACCGGAATCCCGCTGGTGCCGGTCCCGGAGCTGCGCGAGCTGTCGCTCGGCGAGTGGGAAGGCTGCACGGTCGACGAGGTGCGCGCCCGCGAGGGCAACCCGTATCACGCGTGGGTCCGATCTCCGCTCGACTGTCCGCCGCCCGGCGGCGAGCCGCTGCCGGATGTCTGCGGCCGGGTGCTGAAGGCGATCGGTCAGATCGGTGCGAGCCACCGCAATGGCGACGACGTGCTCGTGGTTGCGCACGGCGGAGTGATAAGCGTCTACCTCTGCCACCTCCTCGGCATTTCGTTCAACTCCCTCTGGCGGATGCGCATCGACAACTGCTCGCTGACGATCGCCCGGCCGCCGCGCCTGGTCTCGGTCAACGACACCGCACACCTCCCCAATACCCCGAACACCGCCTGGTTCGACGTCTCCACGCCCGGGGAGGAGGGGTCACCGGGGGGCCCGGATTCTGGCGCCGGTGGGAGGGGTCGAAGGGACGAGCAGCGCACGCGTGCCGCGTGGTCGTCTCGACCCCTCCCGGCGCCGCCCGAGTCCGGCGCCCCCGCCGAGACGGAGCGCGCTCCATGATGGTCCTGGTCTCGCTGTTCGGGGGCACGGCACTCCTGCTCTACGGCATCCGGCTGAGCGGCGAAGCCTTCCAGCGCGCCCTCGGCGGCCGGCTGCGGAGCCTCCTGACGAATCTGTCACGCCGCCGGCTCCTGGCCGTGCTCTCGGGCGCGACGATCACGGCGATCATCCAGTCCTCCGCGGCGACGACGCTGATGCTGATCGGGTTCGTCTCCGCGGGCCTGATGACCTTCCGCCAGACACTCGGCGTGATCCTCGGCGCCGACATCGGCACGACCTTCACGGTGCAGCTGATCGCCTTCCGTGTTACCGACTACTCGCCGCTGCTGGTTGGGCTCGGGTTCACTACCACGTTCCTGGCGCGCCGCCGCGTGCCGAAGGACCTGGGCCAGGCGCTCCTGGGCCTCGGCTTCATGTTCCTCGGCCTCAAGCTCATCCTCGACAACGTGGGCGCGCTCAGGGCGTCTTCTCTGGCGATCGAT
>Ga0114129_10016021_pt1 | contig 10661 bp, 7 predicted proteins | sample RhiMetdeltSRZDD1_FD_80071 | JGI IMG/M metagenome (GOLD analysis project Ga0114129, IMG submission 80071) | Populus rhizosphere microbial communities from Tennessee, USA - Rhizosphere MetaG P. deltoides SRZDD1 (version 2) (version 2) | ecosystem: Host-associated > Plants > Roots > Rhizosphere >... | reverse complement strand
GTTGTCGCGTGCGGATCAGACGAATTTTTCGATAGCTACAACGATCTCGTCTATGCGCGTAATCAAGCTTACCGCATGGCAACGAAAGGACTTTTTCCTTTTGAGCAAAGGGCGATCTTACGACACTTTCCAACTCCGCCGGGAACCGTCCTCATCGGAGCGGCCGGCTCGGGTCGCGAGGCACTTGTACTAGCACGTCAGGGATACCAAGTTGTCGCGTTCGAACCGATACGGCCCCTCGCCATTTCACTAGCAGAGGCCTCTGACGCGCTGTCGATCGAAAGCCTCATTGGGCGCTACGAGGATCTTCCGGTGGTGAGGTCAGTTTCGAGCCCTTCCGTCATCGTAGATCTTCGCACCCGTGCGCCTTTTTCAGCGGCCATTCTCAGCTCTGGAAGCATTTCGCATCTGCGATCAGATCAGCAATGCATCGAAACCCTTCGCCGATTTGGGCAGTTGACCCACGGGCCCATCCTCATCAGCTGGTTCCCCTATTCCGGGGGGCCGACCCGGAGGTTTCGCATGAACGTGGGATTCTTTAGGCCATTCACAGGCGGAGAGATTCGTGCTTTGGCCAAAGACGCTGGACTCGACGTCCTTCATCTCGACGATGAACATAACTGGCATGCGGTTCTCCGCAGCTCGACGATGCGATCGGCCGAGGTCATTTCAATGCAAGAGGCCCATACCGATCAATCTTGACACAGTTCACCACATCGCGTTACGGCGCGTAAGCATTTGTTTTGGTCCTAGATGGGTCCGGAGTCGTGAGCTTCAGCTTTATCGTTTATGACACGCAAATTAAAAGCAATGGAGATGCGGAGAATGTTTTCAACGACGGGACAACAACCATAGTGTAATACATTGGCGTCAAAAATTACGAGCCTGTTCTGTTTATATTGAATTTCCCTCTCTACATCGCCAATCTTGAAGCTAGTTGAACCACCCCATTCAGGCTTCCAGGCTATAGGATAGTACAGCGCTGTTTTGTCCCCATGATCTGTGTGCCAATCAATGTTTTGGCCCTTAACCTGACCGTTCGCAATTATGCGATAGCAAGAGTACCTGTGCAGGCTTGGGAATTCTTTCTGCATTAATTTCCATAGCATGTAGAAAAAATTATTTTCGGACGAGTTAGTCCAGAGTATGTTCACGAATGATTTGCGGTCAGCCGGGTCATCCGTTACGGCGCGCCAATAACGCCATTGATATGCTTCGGCGCCTTTTGCGATTAAATTACAAAGGTCGGCCTTGAAGAAATCGTCTTTTACAACAATCATTTCAGACTTCTCATGTTGATGCTACGCAATCGCCGGCGAAGTCGAATACGGTTGAAATTGAGTTCGCCGGCGTCTTCCTGGGCTGGCATGTAAACATACTCATAATTTTGAGCTCTCGCGTAGGCAATTACTGCATCCTAATCGGTACAAGATACGTCGTGTTTCCTCCTATATTAGTCGTTCGGAACGGCCCCGCTAATGCCTTGCCGTCCCGCACGACCGTAGGGGGCTGGGTAAGCCCGGAAACCAACAGATCGCGTGCCATTTCCGCGCCATCTTGATCGGGCTTCGCTGCATAATCTACCCATAAGCGATTTTCGTTTGGTTGGACAGCAACGCGGAGCAGGCTGACTTTGCCGTTCGCCACGACGCTGACGCCCCCGGGAACGCTGAGTGACCAACTGGTTGGATCCGGCAGCGGGTTGAACCCGGTATAAATACCGCTACTGGGTTCGGTTTGCAGGTAAGCCATGCGGCCCTTTTCAGTTACCAGGATTGCGCCATTCTTTTCCAGCCTTCCTGTCGTGCCCTGTTGCGAGAGCGTTGTGTCGCGGTCGATGCCTGCCGGCAGATAGGGCCATTCGCCATTGATTTTGCGGTAGGGAATAGCCTTGAGTTGCTGGCCAGGCATTACCGCATAGTGGACGTCCGACTGGGCAAAATCGGTGATGAAGCCGGCCTCCATCAGGTCCTTGCCGCTACGATACGTCACCGTGAGCATCTTCTGGCGCGGGTCCCAATGCGTCGTTAGCGCATTCGTTTGCATCCGTCGGGAAAACTCAATGAAATCGCCGTGTTCGGTAACGTCGCCGAGTTCGATGACAAAGCCGCCGTAAGTAGCGGTATTGATCGCAGGCCAGTCGAGCTTGTCGAGAGCCACCGGCGTATCTTTCTCGAAGTTGTACGAGGTGATGGTCAATGCCGGACTGATGGCCGCGCCCTTGGGCTCGCTTTTGCCTCCACCGCCGAAGCCGATAACCACTTCGTCGGTCCGGCCTAGATTGGTCGCGGGCAACGGAATAACGCCGATGTAACTCACACCATCCTTGATCGTGATGACTTGTCCCGCCTTTATGCTGACGGGAAACTGATTGATTCTCCAGCCATCGACGAAGAGTTCCCAATCGGCGTTCGGACGGAAGTTCCAAAGCGCAATGACGGAGCTTAGACTGCGCAGGCCATTATTGCCCGCCAGGGCCACAATGCGCTCCTTTTCCGTGCGCGGCTTCGTGAAGACAATCGCCCGATTTTTATGTTGAAATGTCACAATGCCACCGGCGTAAGGCATCGTTCCGCCGTAGGTAGTGGCCATGTCGGATTCGTTAATGGCGTAACGCAACGTGAGGGTACCGATGTCTTCCATGGTTGTGGCCGGCTTGGCCTTGTGATTCCACTGTGCCATGACGTCGACTGTGCCACCTTTAATATCTTGGCTGGCGAGGCCATAATATTGTCCCAGATACATGCGCCGCCATAGCGGTGGTTTGAAAGTGCCTCGGGTCGTTTCAGTCGAAGTTTCCTCGAAGGGAAATGTCTTGTGATCAATTACATTGGCGACCCAGTCCGGGGCCCACTTTTCTTTCAAGCTTTGAATCGCAACGCGTCCAGGAGGAAAGTCATGACCCCAAACCGGCATGCCATGGACCGTGGCGTTGAAAGGCTCGTTAAGATAGTTGACCACGCCTTGCTTCGATAATGTATGCAGCACGCTATTGATTCCTTCCTGCGTGACCAGCACGCCCGATAATGTTGCTCGCCCCGAGGGATTGATGAACCGGTGCAGGCCGGGATGATAGGCGGCCGCCAGCAGCTCAATTGACCGATCCAGCATGGTCCGCGCCATGAGCCGGTCCAGCGCTGTTGGGGCGAAATCTGCGAGCATCTTCTGTACGCTCAGCGTTATCGAGAAGTAATAATGATCGAGCATTTCTTGAGTTGAGCCATCGAGCATGGCCCACAATCGCAGGGGCAAATGCTCTAGGCCGTAGCGCCCGTCCGCCATTGCATATTTCGAGCCGATAATGTTGCCGCCCAACAGAGCACCCAACGCTGCCATATGATTGAAATTCTGTGTGCTAGTAACGAAATTATATCCATCGCGAAAAAAGGAAGTCCGCCCACGCCAGTCCTTAGTCCTCCGCCAATAGTCCGCTGCTTCCCTGCTTTGCGGATGAAACAGCTCGCGAGTGGGAATGTCGGGAATTAGCCACGAGTCCCAGTAGGCTTTGATATGGTCCTTGACAGGATCCGGCAATAGCTCGCCATAGACATACCAAAGCAACAGGTCATCCTGAACGCTCCAGCCTTTCCAGTAGCGGGGGGGTGTAGTAAGGATGTCGCGGATCAACTTCTCATACTGTTGGAAGTCCCCGGATCCCACTGCTTTGGCCCAAGCCGTAATGGTGTCGCCACCTACTTTGTATAGTTCGATCACACGATTGAACTGCCACTCAGCCATACCCGGTGGCGGCCTTAGTCCGACACGTTGCGCAAGCTGTTTGAACTCCTCCGGCGAAGGCATGACTGCGGTGGGCTTTCCACCCACGCCGCTTCGCTTGAGGTCAGTTGCAAGCGATGCGGTATCTGTTTTCGGCGGCAGCACTACTCGAACGGGCGGCAAGGGAGACTGGCGTACACTATCGTTAAACGTTACGATCAATCGTGGATTTTGGAACGCCAACCCATTTCCGCCCGTTGCTACCCCCCATTCGTAGTGGCCGGGATCGAGATAGCGGTGGTCATACGTCTCGAGTTTTTTCAAAAGTAGCCCATTTTCTTCAATTAATCGCAGCCGACGTTCCAGATCTGCGCCGAACCTCGGATCCTTCAAAACAGCAGTGATATCGAGACGCGCGCGAGGAGTACTTTGGGAGAGCTCCGTGGGACCGAAGCGCGTAACAAAGCGATCTTTCTCGACATCTGCAGCACCGTACTTCGTCCAGTAGCCGGCGCCGTTCAGATAGGCGTTGAATGTTGGACCCTGCTCCTTTCCAGAGACCCATGGGCGACGCAGCACCCACGCCACTATGTGCCACCGAGGGGGATCCGCCTGCCACTTGTGCTGCCCCATTGTCGCGCCGATATAACCCTGTGGGAGAATCTCGTGATCAGCATAGTCGAGCACGACTTCTACCTTCGCGATCGTCAGCCCCGCCTCCAGTTTCGCTTTGATCGCCTCGGCAGCAGTGGGAAATCGAAGCAGGACGGACCGATGTACGGCGTCCACCGTCATTGCGCCGGGAAAGGTCTTGTCCCATTCGCGACCGTCTATCCCAGCTGTCTGCGACTGCTCGACAGCGAGTACAAGCATTCGCTTCTCTTGAGCATCGGCGAAAAACAGTTGATCATCGAACAGAAACGCACTGGCCAGAGCAAAAAACATTACGACTCTCATGACGCTGCCTTTATGGTTCGGAAAACGGCATCCGGTCGGCATGCGGAATAGCCTGGTTCGAGCGCGGCTCATCGCCGGCTGCTCCCTGACAATGATCAAGGAGCCAGGGTGATTGCTTACAATTTTGCCAAGAGCCAGATTGATTCATCATTTCGCCGACAAGAATCCGCGCAGACGTCATGTACGCGCGCACGACGTGGCTCCATTTTGCTGTTCTCGCAAAATTTGGCGAGATTTATAATTTGGATATTGTTTGCGTCCATCCTGAGACTTTCAATCGCCTCAAAAATACGCGCGATTCCAAGCGTTTTTTGTGCGCGGGGATCGAGTTTGTTGAAGGAGCTGAGCGCGCTGCGGAGCATTCGGATCCCGCGCGTCCGGGGACACTTAAAATCTCTCACTTAACCGCTGATTCAGCCGGGTGACGTCTGATCAATACATTCCCAAGCACGAGTAGATCCATCTTTGTACGCAGAAAACAGTCGATTGCTTCCTCCGGCTTACAGACAATCGGCTCGTTTTCGTTGAATGACGTATTAAGCAGCATGGGCACGCCAGACATTCTGTGGAAAGCCGAAATCAACGCGTGATACCGGGGATTGGCCGACTTTTTCACGGTCTGAAGTCGACCTGATCCATCGACGTGTGTCACAGCGGGAATGTAAGCTCTTTTGTCTTCACGGATCTGGAACACTTGCATCATGAACGGCACGTCATCGTTCTCTTCAAACCATTCCGAAACGAACTCCGACAATACCGAGGGTGCAAAGGGACGAAACGACTCTCGGCGCTTTATCTTGGCATTCAGCATTTCCTTCATGTCGGATCGACGCGGATCGCAAAGGATGGATCGACTACCAAGCGCCCGCGGGCCCCATTACATGCGTCCCTGAAACCACCCTACCACTTTGCCATCTGCTATGGCCCTGGCCGTATATTTGCACAGTTTCTCTTCCTCTTTCACTATCTCAATTTGGCAGCCTGTCTCCGCAAGTTGGACCGCCTTTTCATGCAGTAATGAATTGATGTCGTTATCGCTGAAGAGCGGTCCCCAATAGGCGTGATCCATAACGAACGAGCGCTTTCCGCCGAGCTTGTGCCAGACCATAAACGCTGCCCCTATCGCACCGCCGGCATCACCGGCTGCGGACTGAACATAAACCCGACAGAACGGTGTCTGGCGGCGGATTTTTCCATTCGCCACTGAATTCATTGCGCAACCGCCAGCAAGAACGATGTCACTCAGCCGATACTTGCGATGCAAAGTGACGAGCAAATTAAAAAACGCATCCTCGTACACCCCTTGCACTGATCGGGCGATATCTTTGTGCCGTTGCTCTAGCGGCTGGTCTCCTCGCCGACGTGGACCAAGCAACTCCTCAAGATTGGACGAAAAGAGATCCCCTACCTCTGGTGTGCCGTTGCTCCACTGATAAGGTACATGGTCGCGATGGTGTCGAAAAAATGCGAGATCGAGTTCAAAGCCGCCATCGGGTTTGGCGCGCAGGACTCGCTGGAGTTGCGTAAAAAAGGTTGGCTCACCGTACGGCGCAAGCCCCATTACTTTGTACTCATCGCCGTAGTTCTGGAATCCGAGATACTGAGTAATTGCTTGATAGAACAGCCCAAGCGAGTGGGGAAAGAAGACGCGACCCTGTACTTCCAAGCAGGGTCCGTGACCCACGCCCCAAGCAGCCGAGGCGAAGTCTCCGAAGCCGTCTACCGAGACTGCGGTGGCCTCCGGGAAAGGCGAGACGTGAAAAGCAGAGGAAAGGTGGGCGACATGGTGCTCAACCTGATGAATCTCTCCCTTGAAAGCCTTTCCTGGAAAAGCCTCGCGGAGCAGATCGATGACGTTTAGGCGGAGTCTTCGATTTCGCAGTCGATCAAGCACGGCCCCGAGAGCGGGGCGCTGAGTTGCGAGATAAGTCGCCTTCCTTACGAGGTTCGCTGAGCTGTCCTGATTAAGGGCGATATGGGCAACGTCCCCGAGTTGCGCACCCGCCTGCTCCAGACAAAAAGCGATAGCGCGGCTAGGGAATCCTGCCCAATGTTTTACACGTCGGAAACGTTCTTCCTCGGCGGCGGCTACCAACACCCCTTCCTTTATGATGCAAGCCGCGCTATCGGCATGAAATGCGTTCAATCCGAGAATTAGCATTGATTTTGGTCTGGGCCCGACTTTTCGTGCTTGTTCGATGAGAGTTGTTCTTGCGTCCCGCGCAGTTGTGCATCAAAGATCGCTGCCGAAATGATCGCCTCGGCCACCATCCGCTGCAGTGCGTAATACAGCCCAGCGCGACCATCGAGTACTCCCCCACGTAGGAATAAGCAATAAAGCGCCATCGCAATCGGTGAAAATGGCGTTTTTGATCGCAACCAGTCTTTAAGCCCAAGAGAGCCAGATGCTACGGTCGTTTCAATCTTGTCGCGTTCCAGCATGGCGTATTTGAGCTGAGAGTGGAGCCAACGGGCAAACGGCTTGCGGTCGTCGTGTAGGATGGGTGTGCGGATGCGCCCAAGCACTCCATCCACAATGACGCGCTGGGTATGGCCGTCCTGCACATAGTGGCCGTGCGCTCGCCGAAACAGCGCAATCGTCGAAGGGTATACCCCCGACCGCAGCGGTTTGCCGAAGATCGCATAGCGAAATGCGCACAAATAGCCAGCAATATGCGTGGGAGGGGAAAGTAAGGAAAGCTCGTGCACAAAATTCTCGGGAAGTAAATAATCGGCGTCTAATGCGATAATCCAATCCGTGGATACGCCTGCATCCCGAATGGCGAAGTTCCACTGGTTCGCATGCATGTCGAATTGCCGTTGAACAACGCGCACGTTTGAAAAATCAGAGCAAATGGCTAGTGTTTGGTCGTCGCTGTAGCTATCAACGACTAGAGCCTCACTGGCCCAGGTAAGCTTCTGCAAACAGCGGCCGATATTCGGTCCTTCGTTGTATGTCAGAACAACTGGGGTTATTTGTTGAAGAAAACTCATAGAGGCGAACAAGAAAATCGCTGTATCGATAGATTACTCAGTCGGCGATCGCGCGGTTAGGCCGAGGCGCCCGCGAGCAAAGTATACTCCCTGCATCGTTTTCCGCTACCGCTTCCCACCCAAAGTCGCGAACCATCCAAGCTCGGCCGTGCGCTCCTACTCAACTAGTTCAGGAAAACCCAACGAAATTTTGCGGCGTTTATAACGCGGCTTCTGTATCCAAAAAAGTTTAAAAGGTTGTGCAGCAGATGACCCGGGGCTCTCTTAGATGCTGGCCCGCTAGCAAGTTATTGAACCACGTTTGTCGATCAGTCCGAAGCAGCGGTCGATATTCGGACCTTCGATGTATGTCAGAACACCGAGTTATTTGTTGAAAATGCGAACAAGAAATCGCCGTATATCGATATTACTCAGTCGACAATCACAAGGTTAGGCCGAGACGAGCGCCCAGCAAGCCAGAGGTATACGGTTTGCATCTTTTCTGCTACCGCATCCCACCCAAAATCGCGAGCCATCCAAGCTCGGCCGCGCGCTCCCATCTCGACTAGTTCTTCGCGTGGCAATATCATCGCTCGCTCGAGAGCCGCTGCAAGCGGTTCAACTCCTGGCTCGATCCACCAGCCGCAGTGTTCTATGTCAAGGCCTCTCCAAGGTGCGCCCTTCGTTGAAATGACGGGTATTCCAGCTGCAAGCGATTCTGCGACTGTCACTCCGAAGTTCTCGTTTAGGGTTGGTAGAACGAATACATCGGCCCCTTCAAAGGCCGCGTATTTTTCGTCCCCATAAACTGGCGCCTCAATTGAAATCCTTTTGATTTTAAGTGTTTCGGCCAAAGCCCGTAACTCGGCGTCGTGTCCAAGCTCGGCTGGTCCCACGATCCTCAACCGCCAGTCGGGATAGCGGGCCTCCACCTTCGCCCAAGCACGCAGAAGGCTGTCCAAACCCTTCTTCGGGTGGATACGCCCAAGCGACAACATGACGCGCTCAGCGGCAATCGTCCTAATTCGAGATCCCTGCTGTTCGGCTAAATCGATTCCGTTTGGTATGATGGCAATGGGTTTGGCTAACCCGAAAGTCCGAATGTCTTCATACTCCTGGCCGCTCGTCGCATGAAAGCATGCGGCATGGCGAATGGCAGGTCCCTGGAGCGCCCACCAGAATGCGGCCTTTTTCCTGCGCGAGAAAGCGAGCGCGGCAGGGCTGAGCATTCCCCGCGGCGCAATCACCAATGGCGTCTTCGTTCGCGCAGCGGCCCCTCCGGCATGGACATTCGGCATCAGCCATAATCCATGGTTATGGATCACGTCCGCCTTGAGAGCTTCGTCACTCAAAGCTCTGGAAAGACCTGATGACAGACGTAAAGCCCGCACGATCGGAACACGCGCGTACTGCCGGGTAAAGCGACGGTAGTCATAGCCTACATCACAAGTATAGCGCGCCGATTCCCCCTTTCCCGCGACGGATAAAAGACTCGTCCGCACCCCCAAATGTGAGAGGGCTTCGCATAGGCGCGGCACGCTATAGGCGGGACCTCCGTCAGCTTCCGCGAGCCCCGCAACAACATGCACGGCGCGGAGCCCTAAAAACGGAGAGGCAGCATCACAAGGCAGCTGGCTCGTCACACCTTTGGCCAAGGACGCAAATTCCGTTTGCCGAACTCATGACGGACGTTACGGATAAGCAGACTCGGCAAAATGATTCGTTGTAGCAAAAACACGGCGGCGAACAGGGTAATGGTGCTGCCGAACAACTTGATCAGCGCAGTACCAAAACCCGTGAGCGGCAGAGCTAAAATCATGCAGAATCCATAGTTCAAAAAGGTTGGGAGGCGGTTGTAATCGCGGACTGCGCGATAGCCGCGTCCATAAACGAGGCCGACCAAAAAAACAGCGAGCAGGGAGCCCGCAATGCCAAAATCCACATACATCTCGCCCAGGTATCCGATACTGATTGAGGTGGTACTACCTTCGCCCAACCCCGCCGTATCCACGCCGGCATAATAAGCAGTGACCGCGGTATCGTTTGGAAGATCTGGTTTGTCTGGAAACAACACCCGTGGTGTCAGCACATGCACCAAGACTGCTCCCATACGATTACCGTTTTCATAGGGAATGACCGCGGGAACGCGCTCCATCGTAGCTGCTAGAAAATCAATATAACTGATCCGTTTCAGGAACAAGTCGAGGCCACGATCAAATTGCTCAAAGTCGAACTCGACAACTTTATTGGCCAGAAACTTAACGCGTTGATCAAGCGGCTGCAGGACGACCTGCTCACTCGTTCCAACACTCATGAAATCTCGGTAATCTTGCTTAATTGATGTCCAGAAGATGGCAAGCAGTCCCCCCAGCGTAACTCCGATCGTAATCAAGAGAGTGCTACCGATTCGGAATTTGATGCGCGCAGAGATTATCGCCGCCAATGTTACGAAGATCACCTCCTGGAACTGAGCAAAGAATCCGGTCATGCCCAATATCAGCTCGAAGAGCACCACTCCAGCTAGCCAGCCCCAGCCTCGCCGCATGGACAACGTCGCGTAAGTAAGCACGAAGAGCCCAGCCCATTTTATGTTCGTTAACGCAAGCAGGATTTGTCGAACTTCGCTAGACCAATTTGAAAAAACCTCCAGAGCGTGACCGGCGACGACTGCCGAGATAGAATAAACCAAGATGCGATTGTACGACCAAGTCTGGACGGAAAAGCTCGCAGGCGGATGACTACTATACGCGGTTAGTCGCAGTGCGAGGACCAGCACTGCAAGCGCAGCCAACGCAAACAGTACCGCCGGCTCCAGATTATTGCCAAACTCAGATATGTCTTGAAGCGGAACTCCGGTGATGGCCGTCGTGATCGGTTTGGTAGAAATTGCAACAAACTGCCAAAAGATCGTCAAAAGCAAAATAGGGGGTTCGTCCGACCGCCACAGGCAAAGAATCGCTAATAAAACGAAAGCGCCGGACGCCAAGACGACTAATGGTGACGCGCTTACCATT
>Ga0114129_10016020_pt1 | contig 10662 bp, 9 predicted proteins | sample RhiMetdeltSRZDD1_FD_80071 | JGI IMG/M metagenome (GOLD analysis project Ga0114129, IMG submission 80071) | Populus rhizosphere microbial communities from Tennessee, USA - Rhizosphere MetaG P. deltoides SRZDD1 (version 2) (version 2) | ecosystem: Host-associated > Plants > Roots > Rhizosphere >... | reverse complement strand
TGCCACACCATCCGTGGGACGTCGGCGCAAGGAATGTTCGGTCCTGACCTGACGCACTTGATGAGTCGCGAAACGCTGGGTTCGGGTGCTGCCCCTAATACGTCCGCAATGCTGCGCGTTTGGGTTCGCGATCCGCAAAAACTCAAGGTGGGCTGTCTGATGCCTAACATGCAGATGACCGATACAGAAGTTGATCAGGTGGTCGCTTACTTACAAACGCTGAAATAGAACTGGAAAACAGAATGGCTACTCAAGAAATTGCCATTACAGCTGCTACGCGACCAGGACTGTCGCTCATCGATCGCCTTCACGGACTGGTTGTTACCGTTGACCACAAGAAGCTCGGCCTGATGTACATCGGTACGGCCCTGCTTTTCCTGGTTGTCGCAGGTTGTATGGCGCTGGCAATCCGGACACAACTTGCGCTCCCGAACAATGACCTCATCGGGCCGGAAGTCTTCAACCGTCTCTTCACAATGCACGGCACAGCGATGGTCTTTCTCGTGGGCATGCCGATCCTAGCCGGTCTGGGAAACTATCTTGTTCCGCTAATGATCGGCACGCGCGACATGGCTTTTCCACGCTTGAATGCTTTTGGCTACTGGATGTTTCTTTTCGGGGGCTTATTGCTTTACTTCAGCTATCTGGGGGCGCCCGGACTCTCAGGCCATGGTTCAGCGCCGGACGTGGGCTGGTTCGCTTACGCCCCGCTGTCGGGTAAGGCCTTCTCGCGGGGTCACAGCACAGACTATTGGATTCTCAGTCTGCTGTTGACCAGCGTAGGTACCACGGTCTCTGCCATTAATGTCATCGCGACGGCTCTAACGATGCGGTGTAGGGGAATGACTTTAATGCGTATGCCGCTTTTTGTGTGGATGATGATCGTCACGAACTTCATGATTTTGTTGGTACTGCCGGCACTCTCCGCCGCACAGATCATGTTGTTAATTGATCGTTATCTTGGCGGACGTTTCTTCGACTCACAGGCCGGCGGGTCAGCCGTGCTCTGGCAACACTTCTTCTGGATCTTTGGCCATCCCGAAGTCTACATTCTGATTATTCCCGGTTTTGCGTGTGTCTCAGAAATCATCCCAGTGTTCTCACGCAAACCCATTTTTGGATATCCCGTCATGGTCGCCGCAACGTCGATGATCGGCCTGATCAGCATGGGCGTCTGGGCACATCACATGTTCACGGTCGGCATGACTTCAATCGGCAATACGTTTTTTGCCATCTCAACCATGCTCGTGGCGGTGCCAACGGGCATCAAGATCTTCAACTGGCTCGGAACGCTTTATGGCGGCAAGATTCGGTTTGAACTGCCGATGCTCTTCTGTCTCGCCTTTCTCTTTCAGTTTCTGACTGCCGGTCTGACGGGCATTATGCTGGCAGTGGTTCCTTTTGATTGGCAGCTAACAGATTCTTACTTTGTCGTCGCGCACTTTCACTACGTGCTGATCGGCGGACTGCTCTTCGCAATCTTTGCGGGCTTTTACTACTGGTATCCGAAAGCCTTCGGCCGAATGCTCAATCGCAAACTTGGACTTTGGCACTTTTGGCTTTTCGCGATCGGTTTCCATTTAACTTTCGACACGATGCACTTCCCGGGCCTGCTGGGCATGCCACGGCGAATCTATACCTACGACGCGGGGCGCGGATGGGAGACTCTCAACCTGATTACTTCGTTCGGAGGGCTGGTTCAGGCAGCAGGCATTCTTTGTCTTGTAGTCAACCTGCTGCGCTCCCTGAAGAAGGGTGAACTGGCGGGAAACGATCCCTGGGACGCCTGGACACTTGAATGGGCCACGAGTTCGCCGCCGCCGGAGTACAACTTCGGGACCACGCCAGTCGTACGCAGTCGCCGCCCGCTCTGGGATCTGAAGCATCCTGAAGATCCGGATTGGAAGTACGACTGAAAACCAATCCGATGGTAGCCACAATGACTAACGAATTTGCCATAGCTGTAGATCAAAGCACGCTCGAGTGGAAACTGCCGTCGAGTCGGAAGGTCGCTGTCCTCTGTCTCATTCTTACAGAAACATGCATCTTCTCGATCTTCGTCGCCGCCTACCTCTTCTATGTGGGCAAGAGCTTGAGTGGCCCAACTCCGCGCGAAGTATTGGAACTGCCGATTCTATCGACGATCTGTCTGCTTTCGAGCAGCGTCACGATCTTGCTGGCAGAGCGGGCTTTCAACCGAGATCGCGTGGGGACCTTTAAACTTTGGTGGCTGGCCACGATGGTGCTTGCCGCTTTCTTTCTGGTCTCTACTGCCAGGGAATGGTACCGGCTGATTTACCAGCATGGTCTGACGATCAGCACCAACCTCTTCGGCACAACTTTTTATTCCCTTGTTGGCCTGCACGCCACTCACGTAGTCATCGGCTTAATCCTGCTCACGCTGGTTTTCATATTTAGTCTGCGCGGGTACGTAACCATCATGCATCGCGAGCGTTTAGAGATGCTCTCCTGGTACTGGCATTTTGTGGACGCGGTCTGGGTCGTTGTTTTCACTGTCGTTTATGTCATTGGACGCTAACTTTATTGGAGTAAAGCAATGATGCCTGAACAAGAGAGCGAGCGCACAGAGGGAATGATCGAGGTTCCAGCTCCGACGTTCTGGCCGTTTGTTACAGCTTTCGGCATCGCTCTCCTGTGCGCAGGATTGGTGACAAGTCTTGCTGTAAGTGTCGTGGGTTTTGTAGTCGTGCTGCGGGGCGGCATCGGTTGGTTTCGAGACGTGCTGCCGGTACCTGATGAGGAACTGGTTCGTATCCGGTACCCTGAAGTACCGGTTGCAATTGTGCGCTCGACGCGAAGAGTAGACCACTTGCAACCCGGATCGGAAGGTCACCGCGTCAATATTCCTGTCAAGGTTCATCCCTACTCCGCCGGTCTACTGGGAGGTGCTATTGGTGGAGTGGGGATGGCGATCATCGCCTGCCTCTATGGACTAATCGCCCAGGGTAGCTTGTGGTATCCGGTCAACTTGCTGGCGGCGGCTGCCTTGCCGGCGCTTGCCTCCGCCGGACCCGAAGAGCTGAAAGCTTTTCACCTGTCTGGCTTGATCGTTGCGCTTATCAGTCACGGCGTCATCTCGTCACTGGTCGGCCTCCTCTACGCCGCCATACTCCCAATGATGCCATCGCGTTTCACGGCGTTCTGGGGAAGCTTTCTCGCCCCCATCTTGTGGACCGCCTTGATCGCCTCGACCCTGAATATTGTCAACCCGGCACTCAACGCGCGGATCGCCTGGGGATGGTTTATCGCTTCCCAGGTAGCGTTCGGTTTGATTACTGGCTATGTCGTCGCCCATTCAAAGACCGTTGAGACCGCGCAGTCATGGCCGCTAGCGGCACGGGCAGGACTGGAAGCACCCGGTCTAATGCCTGAAGAGGGAGGAGACCGATGACAAAGGTGCTGCTGGCCTTCGTTGCTTTCATCTTCGCTTGTTCTTTGCTGAGTAGTTGTACCGGCCGCCTACGAGGTCAACCGACTGAAGCGGCGCGCTTGCGCCCGCCGGCGGACGTTACCGATTTCAATCAACTGTACGCAGAGAACTGCGCGGGCTGTCACGGAGTGGGAGGAAGCCTCGGTGCTGCGCGTTCGCTCAATGATCCAGTCTATCTCTCCTTTGTATCAGACGATGAACTCCGCCGGGCAATCTCTCAGGGTAGGTCTGGCACGAGCATGCCCGCTTTCTCCACGCGGTCCGGGGGCAGCCTTACGGACCAGCAGATAACTTCGCTCATCTCGGGGATGAGAGCGCAGTGGTCCAGGCCCGACGAATTCAAAGCGATGCAGCTTCCGCGCTACAACGTGTCCGCAAGCAGCTCGATTAATTCCTTCAAGACTGGTGATGCGGCCCGCGGCGCCGTCGCTTATCAAAGGTATTGTTCAGGTTGTCATGGAGAGAATGGATCGGGTGGTTCTGCCGGCTCAATCGTTGATCCGAACTTTCTGAATCTGGTCAGCGATCAAGGCTTGCGCACAACCGTTGTTGTTGGCCGGGCTGATCTGGGAAAACCCGACTGGCGGTCGAATCTTCCCGGCCATCCCATGTCTTTGCAGGAGATAGATGATGTCGTCGCGTGGCTCGCTGAACGCAGACAAGCCACAAGTCTAACTACAAGCCAGAATGTCAGGCATCGGTTGGACCAAACTGAACTTGATGGAAATAGATAATTAAGGACCAAACACAATGGCAGAGAGAACGCTTGAAATTACAACCGTGGAGAAAGTGAAGACTGCAAAGGGAATGTCCCCCTCACGCAGATCATTTCTGCTCAAGCTCGGTTTCTTCCTAAATGGGATAGCAGCGGTATCCGTATCTGTACCTGTACTGGGTTATCTGCTCTCCAGCTTCCGAACTACAGGTCCGTTCAAATCCTGGATAGCACTCGGCCAACTGGAAAGCTTCCCCGAGAACCAGACCCGACTCGCAAAGTTTCGTAATCCTTACACTCATACGTGGGACGGTCCAACGGCTGAGATCCCATGTTGGGTGCGGCGTGTGGAAGGAGACAAGTTTCAGATCTTCGCGATTAACTGCACGCATCTGGGATGTCCAGTCCGCTGGTTTCAGGAATCGCACCTTTTTATGTGTCCCTGCCATGGGGGCGCCTTTTACGAAGATGGTTCACACGCGTCGGGTCCGCCGCCGCGCGGCCTTTACGAATACGATTACAAAGTGGAGGACGGACAACTGTGGGTATACGGCGGGCAGCTTCCAACCCTGAACCAGCCGGCATAACGAGGACGGAACAGAGGAAACGGCATGATTGAGAGATTAAGAAAGATCGCGCTGTGGATTGACGACCGAGTCTATATCAGCAAGCTCTTCGCTGCGACAGCCGGCCACACCGTGCCGCGCACGTCCGGCAGTTGGTTCTATGTCTTTGGCAGCGCCACTCTGCTCTGCTTCATGATTCAGATCGTGACCGGCATCTGCCTTGCACTAGTCTATGTACCTTCGGCGAGCGAAGCTTATAGCAGCCTGGAATACCTGAACTATCAACAGCAGTTTGGCTGGTTTCTGCGGGCCATGCACAACTGGGGATCAGATTTCATGGTTGCCATCATGCTGTTACACCTGATTCAGGTCTTCCTCTTCGGTGCTTTCAAATACCCGCGCGAGATGACCTGGATTTCGGGAGTCGTATTGCTACTTTGCACACTCGGCATGGCCTTCACGGGCCAGGTCCTGCGCTTCGATCAGGATGCCTACTGGGGTTTAGGAATCGGTGCCGCTATGGCCGGACGCGTGCCCTTAATGGGACCCGCAATCGTCCACATGATGCTCGGTGGACCAATCATCGCTGGCGAGACGCTCTCGCGCTTCTTTACTCTACACGTCTTTGTCATCCCCGGTACCATTATCGCCATTGTCAGCCTCCATCTTCGTTTGGTTCTCAGCAAAGGGATCAACGATTACCCAGTTCCCGGCAAGCTCGTGGAAAAAGAGACTTATCTTGAAGAGTATGAAGCAGAATTAAAAAGAGATGGTGTGCCGTTCTTCCCAAAGGCGATTAGCAAGGATCTGGTTTTTTGCGGACTCGTTCTGTTGGGAATCGTTTTTTGCGCGGCCTATTTCGGCCCGAAAGGCCCAAGCGGTATTGCAAATCCGACACATATCAATACCGCGCCTAAGCCCGATTTCTTCTTTCTCTGGCTCTACGCCGTGTTGTCATTGATGCCGGACTATCTGGAAACGGTTCTGATCTTGACGGTTCCATTTATCGTGATCGGCATCCTCTTCGCTATTCCTTTTATCTCCAACACAGGCGAAAAGAGTCCCCGCCGACGACCATTGGCTGTCTTGGGTGTGCTCTTTTTATTAATAGCTATTGGTACCTTTAACTACCTCGGCACGTTCGCGCCATGGTCCCCAAAAATGGAAGCCTGGGCCAGCGCTTCAATGCCCGACAACTTTCTTAAGGGTCGCTCTCCCCTCGAACGCCAGGGGGCACTTGTCTTCCATAGCAAGCAATGTATCAACTGCCATAGCATCGGCGGCGCCGGCGGCTTACGTGGCCCTTCACTCGATAGAGTTGCCGCTCGTCTCACTGCGGATCAACTCGTGCGCCAGGTGATCCAGGGCAGCGGCAACATGCCGGCCTACGGTAAGAACCTGAAGCCCTCGGAGGTTGCCGCGGTTGTCGCCTTCATGCGCACACTGCACTCGCCATCAGAATCGCCCGCTCGCGATTCCGCCCAGCCCGCCCAGCCTGCAGCCGAAAAAACTCAAGCGAAAGCACTGGCACAAGCGGAGAGGACCCCGCAGTGAAATCATGAGTGCGAGCAATGAACTCGTTACGTCGTCGCGGGTCTGCACGTTGAGGACTGATATTCTGGTCCGAGCTGTGAGACTGGAAAGCGATGTCCTCATTGAAGGTCAGCTGCCCGTCTGCATTAAATTGAAGACCACCACACGCTTAAGACACTTCATCACTCTGGCCAAGCCGGAGATCACTTTGATGGTGATGATTTCTGCGGGAGTGGCGTGTTTCATCGCGTCGAATTCGTTCAACTTTGCAATTTTGATGCATACCGTTCTCGGAACGGGAATGGTCGCAGCAAGTGCCGCCACTCTCAATCAGTACCTGGAGCGAACGGTTGACGCGACAATGCGTCGCACGTCAAGACGCCCATTACCCTCCGGTTACGTGACACCGCTGGAAGCGTTAGGTTTTGGTGTCTCACTTTTAGTGGTGGGAACGATCTATCTCTCTGTCTTTCTCAACGCGACGACTGCTCTGATAGGCCTTTTGACGTTATCCAGTTATTTGTTTCTCTATACGCCACTCAAACGTAAGACTCGATTCTGCACCTTCGTCGGAGCAATCCCTGGCGCAGCACCCATTTTGATGGGTTGGACCGCGACCGGAAACAATCTGACGCCCGAAGCGTGGGTGCTCTTTGCGATTCTTTTCCTCTGGCAGTTTCCCCACTTCTATGCCATCGGTTGGCTCTATCGCGAAGACTACGCTCGCGCCGGTATGCTAATGCTGCCTGCAATCGATGAGGACGATGGCAAGACTACCTTTCGCCGGATTCTAATCTCGACCCAGCTGCTGATTGTCGCCACGCTAACGTTCTGCTTCATTGCGCCAACAGCCAGACTTTATTTCGTCCTCGCAATAATACTGGGGCTGTCCTTTTATTACTGCGCCTATAGAGCGTCTATCTCCCGGTCCAGGCTTGCCGCCAAACGTCTCCTGCACGCCTCGGTCATCTATTTACCATTGCTTTATCTGGCAATGGTCCTGGGCAAGCTTATGGCCGCGACGAAATGAGGAGGGCTACGGAGCGTTAGGTAGCAATGGATACGATCTCGGATGCGGTCTTCAGCTCCTGGGAATTCAACCCCTGGGTGCTGATCCCAATACTCATCTTTGCTCTTGTCTACAGTCGCGGATGGATACAACTACGCAGACGTGCGCCGCACCGTTTTGGGCATTCTCAGTTCATCACCTTCTATGCCGGGCTGGTAACGATCGTAATCGCCCTCACCTCGCCACTGGATGGGTTCGCCGGATGGTTGCTGACCGTACACATGATTCAACATCTGATGTTGACGATGGCCGCCCCGATTCTCATTCTGTACGGCGCACCTTATCTCCCGCTTTTGTCCGGTCTACCTCAAGATTTTTTGAAAGATGGAGTTGGGCCATTTCTTGCTTCGGCGACCCTGCGCAAGGTTGGTCGTTTTCTGGTGCATCCAGTGTTCTGCTGGTCGGCATTCATATTTACCACCATCGCCTGGCATACGCCTCCGATGTACGAACTGGCGCTCCGCTCTCCCGCGTGGCACACGGTCGAACATCTTTGCTTTCTGACAACTGCGCTACTTTTCTGGTGGCCCATAATCCGACCCTATCCATGGATTCCACGAGCGCCCCGTTGGACCATGATTCCGTATCTCTTCCTGGCTGATTTTCAAAATACCGCGCTCTCGGCGTTCCTTGTGTTCTACGAGCGCGTGCTCTATGGAACGTACGCGACAATGCCGCGCATCACCGGCATGACAGCACTCGAGGATCAGGCGGCTGCGGGCGCAATCATGTGGGTGGCAGGCTCCATTTTCTTTCTCATTCCCGTCGGCTTGATAACCATCGAAGTACTGAGTGCGCCGCACAATTCACGCCTACGGAAGCGCAAGCTCGTTAAGCACCCTCAAAAGCGCGGCTCAGGAATTTTCGCGAAGCTCCAGCAGGGGTACTTCATCTCACATTTGGCAGCGTCGCGCAGGTCCGTGGACCTACTTTCGCTACCTCTAATCGGCCCAATCTTGCGCTGGCCCCACTTTCGTCGCGCTGTTCAGACTTTGATGTTCCTGTTGGCGCTCGTCATCATCGTTGACGGCTTTGTTGGTCCGCAGATGAGCGTGATGAACCTGGCGGGCGTGCTGCCATGGACGCATTGGCGCGGACTGTCGGTGATTGCTCTGCTGGCAGTAGGGAATGTCTTCTGTATGGCGTGTCCTTTTAACTTTGTTCGCGACCTGGGCCGCCGGTTGTTGCCTGCCGGCTGGACATCCCGATTCTCATGGCCTCGGCGTTTGCGTTCAAAGTGGATCGCCATCTCACTTCTATTCATCTTTTTTTGGGCCTATGAAGCGTTCGGCTTGTGGGACAGTCCACGCTGGACTGCCGGGATGGTGTTGGGCTATTTCGCAGCCGCGTTTGCGGTTGATGGTCTTTTCAAGGGAGCGAGTTTCTGCAAGTACGTGTGCCCTATCGGTCAGTACCAGTTTATTCAATCTCTCATCTCTCCGGTGGAGGTCGGAGTGCGCAGTCTCGAAGTTTGCCGTTCATGCACGACGCATGATTGTTTACGGGGTAACGACCAACATCGCGGCTGCGAATTGGAACTCTTTCAGCCGCAAAAGACCAGCAACATGGATTGCACACTCTGTCTTGACTGCGTCCATGCCTGCCCGCATCAGAACGTCTCCTTGCTCGCATCCATGCCCGGCAGTCAACTCGTTAGAATTGAGAGACGCAAGCGCTCCATTCGATGGTTCAAACGCTTCGACGGAGCGATCTTAATTTTTCTTCTCGTCTTCGCCGCGTTCATCAATGCAGGCAGTATGGTCGAGTCGGTACAACGGTGGGAGCAGACGCTGCAAACTAACCTCGGCTTTGCCTCCATGAAGACCATGCTCTTCGTCGTGTACCTCATTGCGTTGGTTGTAATTCCCGGCGTATTGATCGCCTGCTGCTTTTGGCTAGCAAGATTCCTCAGTCGTCGCCCGATCAGATTGCGAGAGAGTGTTTCGACTTTCGCCCGGTCCTTTGTGCCTTTGGGATTCAGCATGTGGCTGGCCCATTTCTCTTACCATCTATTAATAGGTGCGCTGACGGCTGTACCCGTAGTTCAGCGGGCGGCTACGAATGTAGGCTTGAACATCTTCGGAAAGCCTGAATGGTCGATTTCAGCTACCAAGCTGGGATTCGATTGGCTGCCATCATTGCAACTGCTAGTGCTTGGGCTGGGTTTGCTTTTAACACTCTACGTCGGTTGGCGTCTGGCAATGAGCTTTAAGCTCTGTTTCGCGCGGACGCTGGGACTGTTAGCGCCATGGGCCGTCCTTGCAATTGTGCTGTACTCGACAGGGATTTGGATCATTTTTCAGCCGATGCAGATGCGCGGGATGATGATGAAAGGGAAAGATGGATGGTGTATCAGCAACTCATGAAGCTTAGCTGTCTCATGTTTGTTGTAGTGTCTATCGCATCTGTGACAATGAGCGTTCGAGCCGATGGCGGATTTGTCTTGTGGCAACGGACTACCGGTACATTCACAGTTACGGCCTTTGCTACTCAGAGTCCATTGCGCACAGGCCCTGCCGACATCAGCTTTCTGGTAGAGAACACAGAGGAATCGCGCGCCATCGTTGATGCTCGTGTGTTCATCGCACTCGAAAATGAAACAGGCGCCTCCGTGCTGGGCGAGGCAACGCACAAACAAGCTCGCAACAAACTTCTGTATTGCAGCCTGATAGATCTACCTAAGCCAGGCCATTGGAAAATGAAGGTACTCGTGACGCACGGCAGCGAGAGGGCGGAGAGCGTTGACGATCTCACGGTCACGGATTCTCAATCACGGATCTTTGACTACTGGAAGCTTTTGGCCTTTCCTCCCGCGGTCATGATCTTATTCATCATTAATCAATGCCTGCGGAGGGAGCGCGCATCGCAGTCCGTGGATTGTTCATACTCAATCTAAAACACCAGCCCAACCTACAACACCAGCCGCGCCGAAACTCTTCCAATCCCACGGACCGCAGTCCGTGGATCGTTCATACCCGACCTACAACACCAGCCCGCGCCCGAAACTCTTCCAATCCCACGGACCGCAGTCCGTGGATCGTTCATAGCCCACCTACAACACCAGCCGCGTCCGAAACTTTTCCAAATCCCACGGACCGCAGTCCGTGGATCGTTCATACCCAACCTACAACACCAGCCCGCCCGAAACTCTTCCAATCCCACGGACCGCGGTCCGTGGATCGTTCATACCCAGCCTACAAAGCCACTGGTTTTTTGCATCCAACACGCGTATCTTCTTCGCATGTTCCTCACACCTTTTGACGACCTCACGTGGGCGTATCAGCTCCACTATCACATCTGCTTTCGTACGCATCGCCGTCGAAATTTC
>Ga0114129_10016019_pt1 | contig 10662 bp, 8 predicted proteins | sample RhiMetdeltSRZDD1_FD_80071 | JGI IMG/M metagenome (GOLD analysis project Ga0114129, IMG submission 80071) | Populus rhizosphere microbial communities from Tennessee, USA - Rhizosphere MetaG P. deltoides SRZDD1 (version 2) (version 2) | ecosystem: Host-associated > Plants > Roots > Rhizosphere >... | reverse complement strand
CTGCAGTTGCTGATGACGACCCGGGAGCGTGGGTACGCCGATCGGTTCGAAGAGCTGCTCTGGCCCGCGCTGGACAAGAGATTGGATTCCACCCTCTTGCCAGCGGTGCGCGCGCTGCCGTTCTTCGACGAGGCGTACCGGACACGATTGCACGACTACATCGTGAAGTACAAACAGTCGATCGATTCACTCGAAAAGCAGAATCCATATGGAGTGCCGATTGGGACCGGCGGGTGGGCCGGGAACTCGGGCGTGATCAGCTGGTCGGCGACGAATTACTGGGTGCACAAGGCCTTTCCGAACCTCCTCGCGCCCGAATATACCCTCCGAGGTCTTGAGTACATCCTGGGACGACACCCCTCCTCCAACATCTCGTTCGTGTCCGGCGTGGGCGCGACATCGAAGAAGGTGGCCTACGGGGGAAACCGCGCGGATTACTCGTTCATCGCCGGCGGTGTCGTGCCGGGGGTGCTCATCCTGAAGCCCGACTTCCCGGAGAACAAGGAAGACTGGCCATTTCTCTGGGGCGAGAACGAGTACGTCATCGGCATCGGCGCGCAGTATATTTTCCTGGCACACGCCGTCGCTGATCTCGCCAAAGAACGAGGTGAGGGAGCCTTTCGCTGAACTCGTTCACCTTCCGAATCTGACCACTTGTGGCGAAGCATCGCACGTTATGCAACTAGGGAGAGGATGCCGATGTGCTGGGGAGCGCCGGTCCGGAAATCGCGTGGATGGACGCTTGTGCTCGCGGGCGCTGTGATCCTGACGACGCGCGCGCACGGGGTCCCAGGGCCTGCCGGATCGATCGGCGCGTTCGACGGCCACGGAGACATCGGCGCGCCTCGGATCGAAGGCTCCGCCGTCTACAACGCCGTCTCGCAGGAGTACCGCCTCTCAGCAGGCGGAGTCAACATGTGGGCGCAGCGGGACGAGTTCCAATTCGTCTGGAAGCGCATGACCGGCGATTTCATCCTGCAGGCGCGCGTCGAGTTCCTCGGCCAAGGCGTCGATCCGCACCGCAAGGCGGGATGGATGGTGCGGCCGACGCTGGACGCCGATGCGCCGTATGTGGACGGCGTCATCCACGGTGACGGCCTGACGTCGCTGCAATACCGCCGAACCAGGGGCGCCATCACCGCCCAGACGGAAATGCCTGACGCTAAGGGCGCCGACGTCATCCAGCTCGAACGGCACCGCGGCCGGTACATCTTCTCGGCGGCGAGATACGGCGAGCCGTACGCCACGGCGGAGATCGCCGACGTCGATCTCGGCGACGAGGTCTACATCGGACTTGCGCTCTGTTCGCACGACGCCGGCGTGACTGAACGCGCGATCTTCCGCGACGTGCGCATCGTCCGGCCCGCCCGGGACGATTTCGTTCCTTATCGCGACTTCATCGGCAGCGTGCTCGAGATCCTCGACGTCGCAGCAGGCCACCGCCAGGTGGTCTACCGTTCCGAGACGCCGTTCGAAGCGCCTAACTGGACTCCCGACGGCAGCGCGCTCATCTACAACCGCAGCGGCCGTGGGGAAGGCTGGGGTGGCCTCTACAGGTTCGACCTCGCCACGCGGGAATCGACGCTGATCGACACCGGCGCGGCCAACCGCAACAACAACGATCATGTCCTCTCGTTCGACGGCACGATGCTCGGCATCAGCGATCAGAGCCAAATGTCCGGCGGCCGTTCGACGATCTACACCGTGCCGGCCGGCGGGGGCACGCCGAAGCGCATTACCACGCGGTCTCCGTCCTATCTGCATGGCTGGTCGCCCGACGGAAAACACCTGGTGTTCACCGGCGGGCGCGACGACGAATTCGATATCTATGTCATCGCCGCGGACGGGAGCGGCGTCGAAGTGAAGCTCACCACGTTCAAGGGGCTGGATGACGGCCCCGAATACGCGCCTGACGGCCGTCACATCTACTTCAATTCGGTGCGCAGCGGGTCGATGCAGATCTGGCGGATGGATCCGGACGGCAGCCATCCCGAGCAAATCACCAGCGACGACTACAACAACTGGTTTCCTCACCTCTCGCCGGACGGGCAGTGGATCGCGTTCATCAGCTTTCCGAAGGAAGTCGCGCCGGACGATCACCCCTACTACAGGCGCGTCTACCTGAGACTGCTGCCAGTGGCCGGCGGGACACCCCGGGTGATCGCGTACGTCTACGGCGGACAGGGCACGATGAACGTGCCGTCATGGTCGCCCGACAGCCGGATGCTGGCGTTCGTCAGCAACAGCGGGCCGTACTGAGTCCACGCCACGGGGGCGTCGCCGCGTTCCTCACGCTACCAGGGCACCGAACGCCCAGCAGATCAGCGCGTTTCCCGTGGCTATCGTGAAATCGTCCGTTCCTCTCGGCGACCAGAGTTCCAGCGCGGTGCTCGAGAGCGCGATCACGACGGCCAGACCGATCCAGGGCGCGGGCAAGCCGTGGCTCAATACAACCCAGAGACAGAAGACGAGTCCAGCGACCAGGCCGGACATCGTTCCACCGATCGATTTGCGATTCACGTCGCCGATGCCCCACACGCGGAGATTCTGTTTGCCGAAGAGCGCCCCGCCAATCTCCGAGCTGGCGTCGGTCGCGATGAACGCCCCCCAGATGAGCGCGAAGACGACGGCGAACTCCTGCGGGCGATAGACCGCCGCGAGTTGAGCGCCCAGAGGGACCATGACGAACTTGAATGCCGTCCAGAGGGTCGTGATGAGCAGGCAGTTCGCGCGCGCGAGCACGCCGTCCATGACGCGCGACTGCAGGCCGTAGAACGCTGACGCCAGAAACCCATCCGAGTAATAGAACGCCAGGAAGATCCAGCTCGTTACGACGGCGTCGAAGAGGTTGTCCTGCAGGAACAGTGTGGCGAAATTTCGCGACGGGTCCACGCTGATGTGGGAATAGAGATAGAAAAAGCCGGCCATCCCGAGTGTGATGAAGCGGCCGCGGCGACCGACCATGTCGACGATACGAATGCGCCGTTCGGAGTGTCGGCTCAGGAATTCAGCGACGTCGAAGGGCCGTCGCATCCGGGACGAGAACGATTCGCGGCGCTCGTTCTTCGAGAACCCGACCACGTATCTCAAGAGCAGCGCCTTGACGCCCCACCAGATGAACCCCCACAGCACGTTGAAGAACAGGATCCCGAAGAAGACGTCGGTCAGTCGCTGCCGGGTGACGTCATAGGTGGCGAAGAAATAGGCATTGCCTCTGGTGGCGAGCAGGACGCCCCAGAAGATCGTCAACGCCGCATTGAAGGCGAGGGTACCGCGGAAGATGCGATCAGCGGTACGTCGCGACGTGAGTTCGACAGATGGCCTGATGTCGAGAGTTACGTCGGAAGAATCCGGAGCGTTCCCTAACAAGGTAGCCAAGGGATAAGATCCTAGCCACCGGAGGAATGGCATGTCCAGCACGCGCCGACAGTTTCTCACAGCGGCCTCAGGCCTGATCGTGGGCGCGCGTCTGGCCGCGAGCCAGGCGCAGGGCGCAAACGACCGGATCCGGATCGGCGTGATCGGCACCGGCAGCCGGGGGCGTGGCCTGATGACGCAGCTGAAGCGGCTCTCCGGCAACGACCTGGTCGCCGTCTGCGACGTGTACGAGCCCCGGCTGCTCCAGGCCGCGGAGATCGCCGGTCCTACGGTGGTGAAAGTTGCCGACTACCGCACGATCCTGGACGACCGCGGGATTGACGCGGTCGTGATCGGCACGCCCGATCACTGGCACAAGACGATGACGCTCGACGCGGTCGCAGCAGGGAAGGATGTCTTCGTCGAGAAGCCGGTGTCGCACAGCATCGCGGAAGGCGCGGAGATGGTGCGCGTAATCGAGGCATCGAAACAGGTCGTGCAGACCGGCACTCAACAGCGCAGCTGGGATCACTGGGTGCTCGGAAAGCAAATCATCGATTCCGGCAGGTTGGGCCAGGTAACCTTCGTTCACACCTTCTGGTACCAGCACGCCACGGCGGGGAACTACGCGCCGGTTTCACTCGAGCAGCTCGATTGGAAGCGCTGGCTCGGTCAGGCGCCCGATCGGGCGTTCGAACCGGTCCGCTTCTACCAGTGGCGCCACTTCTGGGACTACGGCGGCGGCGGTATCACGGATCTGATGACGCACTGGATCGACGTCGTGCACTGGTACATGAACGTCGAGGCACCGGCGGCGGCAACCACGGCGGGGCGCAATTACTACATCAAGCCCTGGGAAACCCCCGACACGGTCAATGTGTCGCTCGAGTTCCCGAAAAACTTCAATACAGCCTATCTTGGCACCTATGTCAGCCGGGTGGACGATGGCGGGCTCGAATTCCGCGGCGATCGTGGCACGCTGAAGATCGACCGCGCCCGTCTGGCGTTCTATCGCGACGACGCGGCGTGGGCGCCCGGCACGCAGGCGCCCGAGCCGGACATATACGTGCGGTCGAGCGGCGACGGAACGCTCACCCATCTCGGAAACTGGCTCGACTGCATCCGAAGCCGCAAGACGCCGAATGCCAACATCAGGGTGGCCCACCAGGCGGCGCGAACGTCGCACATCGCGAACGTATCGCTGCGTTCAGGACGTCCAGTGCGCTGGAACCCGGCGACCGAGGCAATCGAGAGCGACTGATAGAAGACGGTGCATGGCCGAACCGGTTGCTACTTCCACGCGAACCGGTACTGACCCGAGCCGACGTCGACCACGACCGTGTCGCCGGCCTGACGCGACGCGGTCACGCCGTCGAGTCCCTGGAGCGGTTTACCGCCTTCGGTCACAGACTCGAGCTTCGCATCCGGGATGCGGACGGTTGCCGTCGTGTTCGCCGGCGCTTCGACGATCAATTCCATACCGCCCGCTGTCTTCGTCCAGTGGGACGTGGCCTTGCCGTACGGTGTCTCGTGGCTCACGGTGACATCGGTGAAGCTGCCGCCGGGATGCGGCGAAAAGACGATGTGCTTGTAGCCTGGCATTGATTCGTCGATCTCCAACCCCGCCATGACGCGGTACATCCATTCGCCGACCGCGCCATACGCGTAATGATTGAACGAGTTCATGCCGGCGTCCTGAAACGAGCCGTCAGCCTTGATCCCGTCCCATCGCTCCCAGATCGTCGTCGCACCCTTCGTCACTGGATACAGCCAGGACGGATACTCCTTCCGCTCGAGCAGCATGTACGCGAGGTCGAGATAGCCGCTGTCGCTCAGCACGTGCAGCAGATAGGGCGTCCCGAGAAAGCCGGTCGTCAGATGTTTCCGCTGGCGGATTTCGGCCGCGAGCCGCTCCGCCGCTCGCGGGCGCAGCTCCTTTGGCAGCAGGTTGAAGTGCAATGCGAGCACGTACGCCGTTTGCGTGTTCTCCCCGACACGTCCTTCGGGTGTGACGAACTCTTTCACGAATGCCGCCTTGATCCTGTCGAGCAGCGCCTCGTACTTCGCCTGATCGTCCGTCTTGCCAAGGACGTCGGCGGTTCGAGCGAGAAGGTCCGTCGAATGCGCGAAGAACGCCGTCGCGATCAGATCTTTTCCTGTCGTTGCCCCCGGGTAATCCGAACGCGTCGTCGCGAAGGCAAGCCAATCGCCAAACGTGAAGTCTTCCGTCCAGAGGTAGTCATCACCGGCCCGACGCCGCACGTATTCGACCCATTTCACCATGCTCGGATACTGCGTCTCGAGGACACGCGTGTCGCCGTAACTCAAGTACATGTTCCACGGGATGATCACCGCGGCGTCTGCCCACCCGGCTGACCCGGCCTCCTGTCTGTCCGGTCGCGTCAGCACGTCTGGCACGACATGCGGGACACTGCCGGACTCGAGCTGATCGGCGGCGACATCCTTCAGCCACTTGGTGAAGAAGCCCGCGACGTTCATGTTGAAGGCCGCGGTGCGCGAGAACGCCTGAGCGTCGCCGGTCCAGCCGAGACGCTCGTCTCGCTGCGGGCAATCGGTGGGGACATCCACGAAGTTGCCCTTCTGGCCCCAGCGGATGTTGTGCTGCAGCTGATTGATCAAGGAGTGCGAGGTGGAAAACTCGCTGGTGGGCGCGATCGCCGAATGGACGACGACGCCCTTGATATTGTCGAGCGCGGCCGTGCCCGGGAAGCCCTCGACCAGGACGTAGCGGAACCCTTGAAACGTGAAGCGCGGCTCGAAAACTTCTTTGCCCCCGCCTTTGAGCGTATAAACGACCTGCTGGGCGGCGTCACGAAGGTTCTCGGTGTAGAAGTTGCCTTTCTGATCGAGGACTTCGGCGTGACGAAGGGTCACCGTCGTTCCGGCCGGACCTTCGACGGTAAGGCGCACCCAGCCGACCATGTTCTGCCCCATGTCGACGACCGTCTGGCCCGACGGCGAGGTGAGAATCTTGACCGGCGTCACCTCTTCGATGCGCCGGACCGGCGGGCCCTCAGGTGCGATCAACGTGTTCTTCGGATGCTCGGCGACGCGGACGGCCTTCCAGTTCTTATCGTCGAAGCCAGGCGCCTCCCATCCGGTCTTCTCGAGGCGCGCGTCGTACGTCTCACCACCGTAGATTTCTGCGGTCTGAATCGGACTGGAGGCCGCCTTCCACTGCGCGTCGGACGCAATCGTCTCGCGGGTGCCATCGGTATAGGTAATGTCGAGTTGCGCCAGCAGCGCAAGCCGATCACCGTAATGGTTTCGATGTTTCCTGAATCCGATCTGTCCCCGGTACCAGCCGCTGCCTAGGAGCGCTCCGATGACGTTGTCACCGCGTCGAAGCAGGTTCGAGACGTCATAGGTTTGGTACTGCAGCCGCGTCGCGTAACTGGTCCATCCCGGCGTCAACACGTCGTCGCCAACGCGCTGGCCATTGAGCGAGAGCTCGTACAGCCCGTGGCTAGTGACGTAGACGCGCGCCGACCGGGGCGTTCCCTTCAACGCGAAGGCTCGCCTGAGCATCGGCGAAGGCTGTGGGATCGATGTGTCTTCCTGGAGGTCTGGTTCTATCCACTGCGCCGTCCATTCAGACGGGTCAAGGAGGCCCATCTCCCACCAGGACGGCGTACTCCACGCGGACTCTCGATTCGTCGAGTCCCACACGCGAACTCGCCAGTAGTACCGACGCCGCGACTCGACTGCCGGGCCATCGTAGGGACGGAGCGTGGACTCGCTGGACTTGACGCGTTTCGAGTCCCAGACGAGATTCCTGCCACGGGTGAGATCGTCCGCCGTGCGCGCCACCTGCACCTGATATTCCGCTTGCACGATGCCGCGAGCGTCTCCGTGAATCCACCAGCTCAGTCGCGGTGTCCGTGTGCCCAGGCCGAGCGGATTCTCGTCGTGCTCGACACGCAGGTGATCGACCATCAAACTGGGTCCAGACTTTTCGCGAGCGGCGAGCGTCCCATGACCAGAGGACGCGATCGCGAGCAAGAACAGGATCATCATCAGAGGGCGATTCCACCGTCTCTGCATGCGATCTCTCCTCAGTTTTCCGAGAATGCCTACTTGGAAAGAGGGTGCCATAACCGAGGCGAATCGGTCAGAAAAAACTCAGAAGACGGCTATTTGGACTGCGTGCGCCGTCGATCGGCTAGCGGACGGAGCAGAAAGTCCAGCGCTGGTACCAGCCGGCGTGCCCAGTCCACCTCGCTGTGCCTGGCCCCGCGCTCCTCGACGAACAGCAGTTGATCGCTTCCGTACCCCTTGCGCGTCAAAAGGCTGGCGAGCTGGCGGGCGTCGCGCAACGTGTTGCTTCCTTCTTCAGTTCCTGTGTCGACGTACAGGCGTCCGGCTGGCGTTCCGTCCCGCTCGATGTATGTCAGGACCGCGCGGTTCGCGAACCACACGGACGGGCTCATCGCGCCAACGAACCCGAAGGTGTCGGGCGCCCGGAAAAAAGCGTACAGGCTGATCAGCCCGCCCAGAGATGATCCGAACACCCCTGTAGCGTCGCGTTCCGGACGCGTCCGAAACCTACGATCCACCAGCGGCTTCACTGTTCGTTCCAGATAGGCGAGATACGCGTCGCCATCGCCGCCGCCGAGTTTCGCGTCAACGAACGGCGTGTACTCTCGCACGCGCGCCTCTCCCATGTTCGGGATCCCGACAACGATCGCTTCGACACCGCGCGACGCGAGCGTCTCGAGCGCCGCTTCGAGCTCCCAGGTGCCGGCAAACGCACGATGCGGATCGGCAAGGTTCTGGCCGTCCTGCATGTAGACGACCGGATATCGACGACGTGATTCGCGATAGGACGCGGGAAGAAACACGTCGATGTCGCGGGCGACGCCGCGCTGGGCGGACCGGACGCCCGGAAGGACTTTGCGAATGAGACGGCTCATTCGGTGGGCCGCGCCGGCGCGGGCGCACTGGTGTGGAAGTCCGCGTGGAACCGGCGCGTGTAATCGGCGAGCAGGTGGGCAACGCGATCGCTGCTCTTCGACGCCACGATCAACCCGGCGTGATGCGGTTTCTTGATTCGAACCAGGATCTCCGGATCGGTGTACGCGCTCGTGTCAGGCGCCTCCTGACGGGCCAGCGACAGCACGATACCGCCGCATTGGTCGTGCGAGGCTGGCGGCTCGTACGGTCCCTGCTCGCCGGCAATCTCCACCCGCGCCCATTCGCGCCACAGGTTGATCCCGGTCGCCGCCTCGACAACGTCGACGATGTAGGCGCCGCCGACGCGAGCGGACGTTTCGAGGAAGTAAACGTCGCCGCTGCCGGCGCGAATGAACTCGGTGTGCGAGACGCCGCGGAGCAGCCGGAACGACTCGAGCACGCGCGCATTGATTTCGAGGAGCGACTGGACGCGAGAGTCGTCGGCGGGCAGCGTTCGCGTCACGAAGATCCCACCCTCGTGCGCCACCTGAAAAGGCGGAGTCTCGTAGCGGCTTGCCACCGCAAAACGAACCTTCGAGCCGTAGACGATCGAATCGACGTGATACACGTCGCCGGGAACGAACTGCTCGATGAGGAAGTCGGCCTGTCCGTCGCCAGCGACCTCGAGTGCCCGCCACAGCTGGTCTGCCGATTGCAACTTCTTGATCCCCAGTGCGGCGGCCTGCGATCGCGGTTTCAACACCCACGGCGGGGGAACCTGCCGCGTCCACTCGTCGATTTCGGCGTGATTCAGCGCATGGACGAAAGCGGGGCAGGGAATTTCCGCGCTGCGGGCGCGTCGCCGCATCGCCAGCTTGTCCCTGAACGCACGCGCGGTGGTCTCGCCCATGCCAGGCACCAACAGGTACTCGCGCAGCATGGCCGCCAGCTCCACGTCAAAATCATCGAGCGCCACAATCCGATCGATGCGTTCGTGCCGCCCCAGGTGTGCCGCCCCCTTCCGCACATCGTCCAGGGGCATGTCACGACGGATGTAAAAGAACGCATCGACGGCCTCTCGCGGCCAGTCCGAGTCGCGCAGCTTTTCTTCGGTCAGGAGGAGGACGCGGCACCCTTGCCGCCGGCACTCGCGCAGAAACTCGTCACCTTTGCGGTAGGTGGCGATGCAAAGCAGCGTCAGGGGCACTCGAGAAGTATAGTGCGCCCGACCCCTTCCGCATTTCCTGCCCCTGACAGATAATCTGTCGTACAGCCCACGAGGAGGTGCGCGATGAGCCAGCCAGACGCGAGGTCATTCGTGGAACGCGTGGCAACGAGCGAAGCATTTCGTCGGGACTTGATGACCGAGCTGCAAGCAGGCGCTGAGACCTCGCCCCAGCAGCTAATCGAGCTCGGTGGCCGGCATGGTTTGACCTTCACTGCGAACGAACTCGCCGATGTCCTTTCAGAGTTGAAACCAGGTCATGACCTTCTGGGTGATGCCGAACTCGAGGCGATTTCTGGCGGCGCGGGTGAAGCGTTGTTCTCGATGTCCTCGTTGTCGCTACAGATGGCGATGCAGCGTGAGAACATCGTGTTCACATCCATCAGCAATGTACTGAAGACGCGGCACGACGCGACCAAAAACAGCATTCCGAACTTCAAGTGAGCGGCGCCCGCCGGCCCGATCCATCGATCGACAAGGCTATCATCACGCCAGCCCTCGGTTACGGACTGACGTCTTCAGGGCCTTCGCCAACCGGCTCCGTCGAGCTGCCCAGCGAGATTCGGCCTACGTAGTTGGCGCCGCCGATGAGTGTGATGTCGTAGAAGAATGTGAGCGGCTTTTCGGAGCGCAAGACATCGTACCAGTACGAATACTCGGTCGATGGCAACCAGCCGGTGAGTACCGGTCGAAGCGGATTCGTGATGTTGTAGAACCCCACGACAGCTGGCGTCGACCAGTTGTCCCAGTAGGTCGAGAAATTGAGCATCGCGCGCTCGACGATCCCATGGTAGAGCGGCACGCTTTCGATCTCGATGATCCGGCTGCGGTGGGTGATGGCTGGGGTTCCAACCCTTTGGAGCTCGAGTCGAACCTTGTACGACTGGATGAGGAAGCTGGGCACGAGTCCCTCCCTGGTGGCAACGTCGATCAGGTCGCTCTGTTCGTCAAGATACTACTTCAGAAGGAGGTGTCGACGGTGGTCTGCCCGCTTGCCCCACGGGACCTGGTGCGATGATCGCCGACAGACGTTGTTGCTCATTCTGTCGACGCTGTCTCTGGTTGCCTGGATCGCCCGCAACTCGCGCGATTCGCCAACTGCACCTTCACCTCCGGCCGCCGATTTCGCCGCGCAGTTCGACTCCCTGTGGAGCACGTTCGACCGG
>Ga0114129_10016018_pt1 | contig 10662 bp, 6 predicted proteins | sample RhiMetdeltSRZDD1_FD_80071 | JGI IMG/M metagenome (GOLD analysis project Ga0114129, IMG submission 80071) | Populus rhizosphere microbial communities from Tennessee, USA - Rhizosphere MetaG P. deltoides SRZDD1 (version 2) (version 2) | ecosystem: Host-associated > Plants > Roots > Rhizosphere >... | reverse complement strand
GAGTGGTATCGGTTGACCGTACTCGTTCGTGTTGTAGTTTGAATGGCCGGCGAAGATGTGCGCGTCCGTGCCGCAGAGGCCGATTGCAGACACTCGAATCAACACTTCGTACGGCGAGATTACCGGGCGCGGAACATCTCGCACCTCGAGACGCCGAACGTCGCACAACACAGTGGCCTTCATCGTCTGCGCACTCATAACTCGCTCGTGTCGAGCCGCCCCGCGTCACGCAGCGCGGCAAACTTTTGCATCGTTTCACGTATACCGGCTTCCAGCGGTGTCGACGGCAACTCGTTCATGATCTTGCGAATCGCCGTGTCGTCCATTGCGGCCGGAATCGGGATCGGTGGTCCACCAAAAGTGATCAGGGCGCGATTCGCTTGCTCGTTGATGAACCGAGCAATGCGCTCGACCGTCACTGTCTCACCATGCAGGTTGAAAACATGTGCGCCTTCGGGAGTTTTATCCGCGCACGAAATGAACGTCGCTGCCGTGTCCGCAACGTACTGAAAGTCAGTCGCACCTGCAAACCGAATGTGGAAAGGTCGCCCGACGACGGCGGACTTCATCGCTTTCGTCGGATCGCTCGTCAGGCCCGTGTCACGATTGACGCCGTACACAGTCAGCGGTCGAAGACCAACGCTGTCGATCCCGTGATCGAGAAAGTAAACACGCGCATTGCCTTCGTTCGCGCGTTTGAAGACGCCGTAATGCGTTGTCGGTTCGCACTGCACAGTTTCGTCGAGCGCGCCATCGCCGTCGTTCAAACCGTAAACAGCCGCGGAGCTTGCGTACACGATGCTTTTGATTCCGATCGTTCGCGCGGCTTCGAAGACATTGAGCGTGCCTGCGACGTTCACGAGCGCGCCGGCAAGCGGATCCGTTTTGCACGTTGGCACCTGTAAGCCCGCGAGATGGATAACGCGCTCGGCGCCTGACGCGCTCAGCGCAGACAACACTGCGTCAGTATCAGTGATATCGCCGGTGATGAAGCGAAGTCCCGCCAGATCGTCCATGATCGCACTGAGTCGACGAGAGTCATCACTACGATCGAAGACGACAGCCTGGTCACCACGCTCGGTCAGCGCCTTGACGATCCACGAACCGATACAACCCTGAGCGCCCGTAACGAAGTAAGTCGTAGACATCTATCCAAGACGATAAAACTTTGCCGCGTTTTTCGAAAATATCTTCTCGCGATCCACATCGCTGAGCGGTTCGAGGATCTCCTGAAACGCATCGAGCACCCGGTCGTAAGAAGCTGCGAGCAAGCATACCGGATAATCGCTGCCAAACATCAATCGATCCGCGCCAAACAGTTCGAGCGCGTATTCGACATACGGGCGCAAGTCGTCGGTTTGCCATGAAGTCCAGTTCGCTTCGGTGACGAGGCCGGAGAGTTTGCAATGGACGTTTGGGTACGAAGCGAGTGGCTTCAATGCCTGGGACCACTCTTTGATTTCATTTTTCGCAATTGGCGGTTTAGCCACGTGATCGATTACGAATGAAAGCTCAGGAACGGCTTCGACAACCTGCGGCACGTATTTCAAATGACGAGTGTGTACGAGTAGATCGTAAGACAATCGATATCTCGAAAGTTGTCGCAAGCCGGACAATACAGCCGGTTGAATGAGCCAATCGTCGTTTGGTTCGCTTTCAACGAGATGTCTGACGCCTTTGAATTTTGGATGAGCGCTCAGCTCGTCTAACTGAGCGTCGATAATCGAACTCATCAAGTCGACCCAACCTACGACACCAGCGATGAAGCTATTCTCGTCAGCCAGTTTCAACAACCAATGCGACTCGGCGACGCTATTGCTCGCCTGGACCAGGACTGTTCTTTTGACGCCGCGTGCTTCGATGATCGGCGCGAGATCGTGAGGGAGATAGTCGCGATAGAGCACGCCAAGGTCGCTCGTCATCCAGGGATAATCGAAGCGCCCGACCTGCCAGAAGTGTTGGTGGGAATCGATCATTGGGACAGGATTTACAAGATTTATCAGGATTTAGGCGGTCACGTCCCTCGGCTTCTCGGCCCGCTTCACTTCATGAGCCTGCCGCGGTTCGCTGTCGCACTCGAGCTCGAAAGTTGTGATCAGCTCGGGCGCCTGTGTTGGTAGTCCGGTGATCCGAACGCGGAAATCGTCCTGCACGAATTTCACTGGCACGTCGCTCCCATGCATCTTCACAGAGCTGACCTTGTTCAGCAGGTTTGCGATCACAACTGTTTCACCCGGCCAATAATGAACATGCGCGTAGAGCGTGTTGCCGCGACGCGTGTAGCTGACGTAGTTTCCGCGCCGTGGCTGGCAGTTGTCCGAACGACGAATCGTGTCGCCGTGCTTCGCCATCCAATCGCCAACTTGCTCCAGCACTTTTACAGACTCGATCGGAATCGAACCGTCGCCCGTCGGACCAATGTTCAAAAGGTAATTGCCACCGTCGCGTGCGCAGGTGATCAGATTGCGAATGACGGTTTTTGGGTTCTTCCAATTGTGATCCGCAGTGTGATAGCCCCAGCTATCGTTCAGCGTCATGCACGATTCCCACGGCCGATTAGCGGACGCTTCGATTCGTTGTTCGGGCGTATCGAAGTCTTCGGGAATCTTCGAACGGTTGTTGATGATGACGTCGGGCTGGAGCTTTCGCACCATCGTGTTCATCTCGAACGACTCCCAACCTTTCGCATCGAGCGGCCACGGTACGTCGTACCAGAGTATGTCGACCTTGCCGTAGTTGGTCATCAACTCCCTGACCTGCCCGTGAATGTAATCGACAAAGCGTCGCCGCGCGGCTTCGTCTTTCACACAGCGCGCGCCATCCGGATGATGCCAATCCATCAGTGAGTAGTAGAAACCAAATCTCAAGCCTTCGGCGCGCGCGGCTTCGACATACTCTTTGACGAGATCTCTTCCGGGCGCTTTCCTGGCGGCGCAGTAGTCGGTCAACTTCGTGTCGAAGTTACAGAAGCCTTCATGATGCTTGCTGGTGAGCACCATGTATTTCATTCCCGCGCGCTTCGCGAGGCGGGCCCAATCGCGCGCGAAGTTTGGTTTCGGCTTGAAGTTGTTCGCGTACTGCTCGTACTCCTTCGCGGGAATGCCCTCGTTCTCCATCACCCACTCGTGACGACCGATGGTGCTGTAGAGGCCCCAGTGGATGAACATGCCGAACTTCGCTTCATGCCACCACTTCATACGACGCGCGCGATCCTCGATCGTGGAGGTGGTTGGCGCGCCCGTGTCTGCGGCACGACCGTCCTGTGCGGAAACCAAATCGAGCTTTGAACGAGTTGCGAGAGCGCCAGCGGCTGCGCCCATCAGGGCCAGGTAGTTTCGCCTGTTCATCGGGTTGTCTCCTGGGGTTGATCGATTGTTCGTTAGCGGTAACGGAGTTTAGTCGCGACGGCGAGATGTGTCAAGAAAATCAGTACACAGATTTCACAAAAACTTCTCCCAGGTCGAGAGGATCGTGCGGAGTTCGTCTTCTTCTTCTGATGTTACATTCACGAGCGGCGGGCGCACTGGACCACCGTTTAGACCGGCCATGTCCATCATTGCTTTCATCGCGGAGACTTCGTAGCCCTTGCGTCGCGCGCGAAGTGCGTATAGCGGAATCACGCATTCGTTGAGTAACTCCGTGAGCGCTTCACTATCGCCTGCATCGGCCAGTTCGTGCAGTTTCAATGACAGTCGTGGCGCGACCGTCGCAATGCTCGAGCTGAAGCTTCGGATTCCGATGCTGTAGTAAGCTGCGACCATGTCGTCGCCCGCGCCGCCGATCCAGTGCAGTCGATCGCCGACACGATTCATGATGGCTTGTAGGCGTCGTATGTCGCCTTGCCCATCTTTCCAACCGATGAGCGTCGGAATCGAAGTCAACCTTTCAACCATCGCAGGAGTGAAGTTGGTCCAGTCGCGACTGTAGACAAGCATTCCCAGCTTTGTTGCGGCGCCAATAGCGCGGTAGTACTCGAAGAGCCCGTCGTCCTCGGCCTGCTGGTAATACGGAGGAAAGACGAGCACGCCGTCCGCGCCTGCCTTTTCGGCAGTCTGGGCCATCTCGATTGCTAGTCGTTGTCCGAATCCCACGCCGGCGATCACGGGTACACGATCTTCGACCGCAAGCGTCGTCAGTTCGATGACGCGCGTGTACTCCGCGGGCGTCAATGAATACATCTCGCCAGTGCCACCGGCTGCGACGATCGCTGAGATTTGATAGTTCAACAAGCCGGTGAGGTTCTGGTGCAGCGCCGGAAGATCGAGCGATAGATCTTCTTTGAATGGCGTAATCGGAAATGCAATTACGCCGGAAAGTTTGTTGCGAAGAGTGTTCGGACGCATACTCGTACACAAGTAGCACAGATCACTCACAAATCAGTAGCCGCCCTGAACGCGCAGGCATAGCTTTGATTTCGAATGTGCGCGAGTACGTGCCCAACGCGGCGTCGCTCCAGAAATCGGTGAGCCGGCTACGTCGCGTCAATTGAATCGAGATGTCCTGCGGAGTGTTGGTCCAATTCAGCACTGAAACGACCTCGCGTCTTCCCACGCGCATTCGTCCCACGCGAAACGAATCGTCTTCAAATCGAGCCGCCACGCCCGCGGGCGGCTGCAATTTGCGTAGCATCGCTAATTTGTCTGCACCGATCTTCGTCAGGTCGTCACCCGAAAGCAGCATCCCGCCCGATGCGTAGATCGCGACGGCATGAAACTGAAACTCGTTGTCAGGCAGATCGCCAGTGAGGACGATCGCGTCAGAATCGTTCCACCAGAGCCGGCCGTTTTGCCAGTTGCGACTCAGATTCTGTCGTGCTGTCGTTTCGATCCGTTCCCACGTGCGTTTGATGTCGTTCGAGCTTCGAGAACCGTGAATCAACCCGAGCGAGGGCCAGATCGGATGATTGCAGCCCAGCACAAAACTGTCTTCGACGCCGCGCAGTATCGCCTTCATGCCGCGACGATAAGCTTCGATACGTGTGGCGCGCGCATCGTGAAAACGCCCGCCATGAATCGCGCCCCAGAAGTTCGCATCGAGCTTGAAATACGTGCAGCCCCACTCGCGCTTCATAACACGAAAGAAGTTCTCGAAGTGCTGCTGAACTTCCGGGTGCGTGCCGTCAAGCACGTACCATGGACCATGCCGCCAACCGCCGAACGTAACGCGATCCGACCGCAGCGGCTTTCCATCTGAGTCTTTTACAAACCATTCCGGATGCTGCTGAAACACCTGCGACTTCTCTTCCGCGACAAACGGCGCCACCCAGATCGCCGGCTCAAAGCCACGCTCGCGAATCTGTTTAAGAACGCCCTGCACGTTGCCGCCGAACGCCGTGCCAGTGTCGAGCCAGTCGCCCATCGCAGGTTGATAACCATCGTCAATCTGCACGTAACGCAAGCCGGGCGTGTGCTTTGCGATGAAGTCGAGATTGTCGAGCACTTGCCTGGCAGTGACGCGCGGGCCGAAGCAGTACCACGAACACCAGCCTGTCGGCGGCGCGGGAAAACGCAGCGGTGGATGGTTTGCGATAAGTTGTGCGGCGAGGTTATCGAGCAACTTTTCGCGATCCGCGCCTGATTGATACGTAAACGATTCGAGCTGCCACGTTTCACCGGGTCGTAACTCGAGACCTTCCGTGTCGACGACGACTTTCAACGATGGGTAGTCCAAATAGAACTGACCCACGAAACGCTTGCACGACGTGAAGCCCAGGAGATGATTTCGGTCGCGCGAGGGCGAGAGCATCATCATGCCGTAAAGCGCTTTCGCGCTGCCGGGCGCGGGAAGTTTGTAATGTTTGGCGTCGGTGTAGTTGCCGAGATCGGCGGGTTGGCCCAACGTGCCGCCGGTTTGCGTGAGCATCTGGAAGCCTTCGCCGTAAAGCCGTGTGGTTGCAGGCAGCGTCAACTTCACATCAAAAAGCACGACCTCCTTGATCCTCACCGGCTCACGTCCTTGATTCACCAACTGCGACTGACAAACCGCACCCTTCCACTGCCGCTCAACTTTCACGCGCGAAACGTCGGTGCCAACCACATAGCTACGAGAATTTCGGATATCCTGCGCCTGGTCCAATCGCGGCCACGCCGCAGCGAACGGCGAAACCAGAGCCAATTGGAGAATTCTTCTTCTAGAGATCATTTTTAGACAGGATTTATAAGATTTTGCAGGATTAATCGTGAAAAATCTTGTAAATCCTGTGGAACCTACCTTGTCAACCGCGCATCCACCCACTCCGCGAAAATTCTTCCGCCCTCATCCACGCGCGTTACACGCAACGTCAGCCGCCGCACGTTCCGCACATCAACCTTCACCAATCTGCTTCCATCCGCTTTCATCAATGCTCCGCTCGTCCACAACTGCTTGCCATCGCCGATCACCGCGAACTCAACCTTCCCGTTGCTATCGTTTACCACGGTCGATGTGAACGCGTCGTAAGTCCCATTCATTTCAAACTCAATTTCAGAATTGGTCGGCATCGTGACGTTTCTTCGGGTCAACTCAGGCTGCCGCCAACCCGGCGTCAAGCGCACCGGATCCAGATCGGAAAGAAAGATGTCGGGCGGCTGGATCTGTTTCAACTTGAACTGCAACTTCGCCGCCTTCTCACTTTTGAATCCGTCCTGCCAGACCGCACGCACTTCGGCGACGTAGTCAACACTCGGATCGAGACCTCGAAGCGCAAATGCCTGCGTCGTAGTGGAACCTAACACTTCACCATTCAATGAGACCTCGTAACGAAACGCGGGTTGCGCCGGGATGGTCCAACGCAGGTTCGCGCCATCGACACCCACACTCTCAACCGACAAGTTCCGCGGTTCCTGCACGGGAAAGTGATACCCCGTTGCCGGCGCAAATGTGACTTCCCAACTCACTTCTGCCGTTCTCGGAGACGTGATTTCAACCTCAGCCCAGCCCTGGTGGTTCGAAATACGAACCGGCAAGCCGCCGGCCCGCGCGCTTTTGATGACGAAGTGCTTACCGGCAGGCCACGCGAAACGCAGATTATACGGATCGTTGCGGATTAGTTTGCTGCGGCCTGAGTAATGATTTCTGCTGATCTGATGAGAGATCAGGTCAACCCAACCCTGCGTGATGTGACGGCTCGTAGAAACGAGTTGGATCTGATCCGTGGCCGGAACAAGCGACAACACGCGCGTGCTCGCCGGCAACAACTCGAGCGAAATGCCTTTCGCCCATGCACCCAAGTATTCCTTGTTCCAAAAATCAAACACATGCACCGGGCCATCTACAGGCAATCCCAGATCTTTCCACGACACGTAAGACACGATTGGTTTGGTCTCGTCGTAATTAAACATGCCAACCACGTCGTACTGCCGCCCGAGGTGATTAATCTTTAGGTCCCAGATTCGTTTGTTTCGGTCTGAAGAAAAAAGATCGAGCGGCCGGATATCAACCGCCGGATAAACGCGCTTGATGAGCTCCACGCGTTCCGGTGAGAGATCCACGAGACGATCGCTCATGAGCGCGGCGTGGCCCGTGAGACCTTGCAACGTGGCCCACGCACGCGCCTGCTCGATCGGCAAAGGCGCTCGCACAATGAAAACATCCGGATCGGCGTACCACGCGACGTTGTGCAAAAAGTAGTACTGCATCGTCGCGCGCATCGCGAACTTGAATCCATCCCAGTTTGGCAACACGTCCGCACCGATGCGCGATCCATTCATCAGACCAACACCTTCCAGCGGCACCACCCAGCAACCGAGCAGATAACGATCCGGACCGATCCCGGCGCGAATGCTTCGTAGCGTTTCGCGATAAAGCTCGTCCGTATCTTCCGTCGGGTTCTTCATGAAGCTCTTCTTGTTTCGGTACTCGCGCACGACGATCGGCTGGCCATCGATCTTGAAATACTCATAGCCCCAGCTCGAGAGCTTCGCAAACAAATCTTTCAGATACTTCTGCGACTCGGGCGCGGAAGGATCGACGAGAAACTTTCCTTCCCAGGTGCTCGAAGCCGTCGTGCCGTCGGGCTTCATCAGAAAAACACCGGCGTGATTTTTTACGAGTGCTTCGTTGCTCTGTCCATGCGGCGCCAGCCAGATTCCGGGTTTCAGACCGAGGCTCTTAATGTATGCAGCAAGACCGTCCATGCCGCTTGGAAAGCGATTGTTGATGGTGGACCAATCGCGGTTTTCGCCAAGTCCTCGTCCAGTGCCCTGCCACCCATCGTCGATCTGGACGTACTGAACACCGTAGTCTTTGAGGTTTTCGGCGATCCATTTGGCTGCGAGCTTGATCTCGTCTTCGTTGATCTCCTGGTAGAAGAAGTACCAGGAACACCAACCCGACGGCGGCAGCGGAAACCGCGTCTTGTCGATAGGCGCGAAGTATTTGATCTTGAGTGTGTCGCGAAAGTAGTTTTTGAGAACTGCGCCGTCTTTTAGACGCAATTCGTCCTTGGCTGGATCAAAAGTCCCGTCGGCGATCGCGGGTGAGACAGAGCCCAGCGTCATCACCATCAAATCTTTGTTCGCACCGTCGCGAACACGCGCGGGAATCGGATGCGGCCACGTTTGCGCCACCAAACTTTGTGGGGCCACAAAGAGACACAGAAGGCAGAAAAGAATTGATTGAAGGCTTTGCACAAAAAGTCCATAAGTAATGCATTCTTCTCTGCGACCTCTGCGTACCTTTGCGTGCTCTGCGTTGAAAATACCGTTAGGCGCAGAGCACGCAGAGGTACGCAGAGAGCCGCAGAGACAGACCATGGCGCCAGAGTCGACTTTTTTGTGCAAAGCTATTTCAAAACAGCAGCCGCAAGCCAAACTGAATCTGCCGCGGGTTGGTTCCCGCCGCCAGGCTCGAGATGCGCCCGACGTTGTTTGCAAGCGTCGTCGCATTCGTGTTCAACGTCAGGTTCGCATTCGCGGGAGTGTCCCAGTTCTGAATATTGAAGACGTTGAACATTTCCATTCTGAACTGCAACTGCCAGTCTTCTCGAATCGGAAAGCTCTTGAACAGCGACAGGTCGGTATTGAACACGGATTTGCCGCGAAACACGTTGCGACCGAGACTTCCAAACGAGCCTGAAGGAATGCCGAACGCGCATGGGTTGAACCAACTCCCAATCGTACGCACTGCGTCCGCCGCTTTCCCACCCTGCGAAATTGTTTTCTGACAAGCCGGGTCGGGATTCGCCGCCACTGGACCAGCGACGAACGGATCGGCGATTAAGTTTGGCCGAAGATAAGTTCCGGGCGCCGTTGGCGCACTGCCGCGAAGATTAGCAAGATCTCCCGTGACTTGCAGGTTGAAAGGCGCGCCGGAGCGTGCCTGCATGATGAAGTTCGTTTGCCAGTTGCCGAGAACCCACGACGCCGGACCACTCCGGAACCAGCGCTTGCCTTTTCCGGTGGGCAACTCGTAGACCGTGGCCCATGAAAGGAAGTGCGGGATGTCGTAAGACGAAACTCCTCGCGCTGTGCTCTGGTCGTAGTAGTTTTGAATCGTCGAGCCGCCGCCTGGTCCATTCTCGACATTGAAGTACCCGCTGCTCACGTCGATCGACTTGCTCCACGTGTAGGAGACGAGTGTGCTAAACCCTTTCGTGAGGCGTCGCTGGAACTTCGACTCGAGCGCATTATAGTTTGAGTAACCGGTGTTGGTTGTGTAGGTAATGCCGGCGCTTACCCACGGCATCAAGCGCAGCGTGTCGATGACAGAGTTCGGCGTGCCGTTGGGAGAAGCCTGACGTGCCGCGTTCGCAAATCCAGCGTAGGGCAGTCGACCGTTCTTGCTGCCGACGTAAGCTACGGAGATCATCGAAGTAGACGTTAGTTCTCGTTGCACTTCGACGTGCCACTGCTGTGAATACGGATCCTTGTAATTAGGATCGTTTGGAAAGCCACTGAGGTTCCAGGGATTCGTTGTCGGCAACGGAGTCGCGAAGCCCTGCGATTGAAGCTGGATAATATTGAACGCGCTGCCGTTAGCGAAGTTGGCGCTCGCATTCGCATTACCTGAAAACGCGGTCGCGTCCGGCCACACAGTCGCCTCCAAATCGTTCTGCGCATACTGACTGCGTGCAGGCAGCGGATCCCAATACAAACCATAACCGGCGCGCAAGACAGTTCTTGGATTAAACGTCCACGCAATACCCACTCGTGGTCCCCAATTGTCTTTGATCGGCGGCGGCGCAAAAAACTTACTGCCTGCCAGGACGACGTTGTTGAAGTGTGGATCGTTCCTGAACGCGTCGGGTATACACGGAGCCCCCTGCGCAACGCTGCAAAGCGGCGGCATTTCGGTAGCGCCGATGGTCCACCTCTGATTTGCGAGATCGAGTGAGTTCCACAGACGGCCGTCCGTCGTTTTAGGCTGTGTCAGGTAGTCGTAACGAAGTCCGAGCGTCAGCGAAAAATTCCGTCGCACGCGCCACTCGTCTTGAATAAACGCTGCCCACGAAGCGTATTTGAATTGAACTGGACCACCGTGCAACACCGGCAACTGTGCGTTGAAGTTGTTCGGGAAGCCCAACAACGCAGAGGCGAGCGACAGTCCCGAAGTTCCTGAAGCTGCGGTTGGCAGACGCGTCTGTTCGTCGTTGAAGACGTACGTTTGAAAAGTATTGAGTTGGACGCGCTTTGCTTCGATATACCAGCCGCCCGTTTTGATGCTGTGATTTCCCTTCAGCCACGT
>Ga0114129_10016017_pt1 | contig 10663 bp, 5 predicted proteins | sample RhiMetdeltSRZDD1_FD_80071 | JGI IMG/M metagenome (GOLD analysis project Ga0114129, IMG submission 80071) | Populus rhizosphere microbial communities from Tennessee, USA - Rhizosphere MetaG P. deltoides SRZDD1 (version 2) (version 2) | ecosystem: Host-associated > Plants > Roots > Rhizosphere >... | reverse complement strand
GCCGGCGACGAGCGGAACCCCGAGCGCAGCGAAGTAATCAGCGGTCACCGCGCGCAGGCCGGTGAGGATGTACTCCTCGGGAACCTGCGGCGGCCGGCCGGTGATGTTGAAATGGATCGTCGACCCGCCACCCGTGAACGGCGGCGCGGTGGCGATGGCCGCCGCCTCCACCCCCGGCGTCGCGCGCAATCCATCCAGCACCCGCTCAACGAACGCATTGCGTTTGGCCGTCGTGTCGTACGCGCCGGGCGACAGCGGCGCATCGGCGACGAGCAGCCCTTCGGATTGGAAGCCGGTCGACGTCTCCTGAAGATGGAGCAGGCTCCTCGTCAGCAACCCTGCGCCCACGAGCAGCATCGTTGCCAGCGCCACTTCGGAGACGACGAGCAGTCCCCGCAGGCGATGGTGCGCGGCACCGGCCGCGCCGCCGCGGCCGCCATCGTTGATCGCTGCCGCCACGTCGACCTTTGCCGTCTGGAGGGCGGGCGCAAAACCGAAGAGCACGCCGGTCGCGATGGACAGCGCGATCGTGAAGATCAGCGCCGTCGCATCGATCGCAATTGCCGACGCGGCCGGCGCGTTGGCTCCGGCGAGCGCGGCCAGCAGCGGGACGGTCCAGAACGCCAACAGCAGTCCGGCGGCGCCGCCGGCGAGTGCGAGAAGGACGCTTTCCGCCATGAGCTGCCGCGCGATCCGCGCGCGGCTGGCGCCGATCGCGGTGCGGATGGCGATCTCCTTCTGACGGCCGACCGCGCGCACGAGCAGCAGGTTCGCGACGTTCGCGCACGCGATCAGCAGCACGAATCCCACCGCGCCGGCGAGCAGCACCAGCGACTGCCGGACGTTCTGGACGGCGTAGTCGTGCAACGGCTTCACCTCGGCCGACACGCCCTGGTCGAACTCCGGATACTGTTTCGCCAGCCGGTCCGAGATCAGATCCATCTCGGCCTGCGCCTGCCGGAGCGTTGTGCCCGCCTTCAATCGGGCCAGCGGAAAGATTCCGGGATGCCAGCCGCGATCGTCGGGCAGCGTTGCCGCCCAGGGGCCCATCGGCAGCAGCAGGTCGGCCGCAGCCAGGAGCTGAAAGCGCGGCGGCAGGACGCCGACGATCGTGTACGGCTTGTTGTCGAGCGTCATCCCACGGCCGGTGATGTCCTGTGCCGCGCCGAAGCGGCGGCGCCATAACGCGTCGCTCAACAGCACCACGCCGGCGGAGCCGGGACGATCCTCCTCGGGCGAGAAGTTGCGACCGATCGCCGGCGAGACGCCGAGAATCGGCAGCGTCGTGGCCGTGATCATCTTCGCGGGAACTCGCTCCGGCTCCGCGCCGCCGGTCATCGTCATCGTGACGCTTCGAAGCGCCCCGACTGCGTCAAACGAGCGGCTCTGATCGCGCCAGTCCACGTAGTTCTGCCAGCTCGTGGTCACCGTCGGAAAACGTGCGGTCCGCTCGAGCAGCAGCACGAGCCGATCGGGTTCGTGGAACGGGAGGGCGCGCAGCAGCACGGCGTTGACGACGGTGAAGATGGCCGTGTTGGCGCCGATGCCGAGCGCCAGCGTGAGGATGGCGACGGCGGAAAAAGCAGGCCGCGCGCGCAATACGCGCAGGGCGTAGCGGATATCCCGCGTCATGCGGGCATTATTCCATACGGAGGACGACCATCGGATCGACCTCGCTCGCCCGCCGGGCTGGAACGAAGGCGGCGAGCGCGGCCGTGACGAGCATGATCGCCGCCGCGATACCGATCAGTCGCGCGTCCCACGCTGCGGCGTCAAGGATGAGGCCCCGCATCAGCCGTGCGACCGCCACCGAGGCCGCGAGGCCGATCGCTGCGCCGGCTGCGGCAAGCCGGAGGCCCTGACCGACCACGAGACCGACGACGCGCGACGCGTCGGCGCCGAGCGCGAGGCGGACGCCGATTTCATGTGTTCTCGACGACACCGAATAGGACAGGACGCCGTACACGCCGATGGCGGCGAGCAGCAGCGCGGCGCCGGCAAATGCCGCGAGCAGCGCGGCATTGAACCGAGGCCTGGCAACGGCATCGCTGATCCGTTCGTCGAGCGTCAGGACGTCGTAGATCGGCAGCGCCGGATCGACCGACGCCACCGCCGATCGCAGCGCCGGCAGCAGTGCCGTTGACGAACCACGTGCCTTGACGATCACCATCGTGTCCGGATACGCGAACTGCAGATACGACGTGTAGAAATCCGCGCGGTCGGGCCGGTCGGGTTGATCGGCGCCTTCGTACTTGATGTCGCCGGCGACGCCGACGATTTCCACGGCGCGCGCCGGATCGGAGAAGGGCCCGGTCGTGGTGCCGAACCAGACGCGCTTGCCGATCGGGTTTTCCCCGGGCCAGAAGCGGCGGGCGCCCGACTCGTTCACGATCGCTACCGGCGGACTGCCGGCGCGGTCCGCATCCGTGATCGGCCGCCCGGCCAGGATGGGAATGCCCAGCGTCCGGAAATAGTCAGGCGAAATGTAGTGCCGTCCCACCCCCGGAGCGTTCGCGGGATCGGTCGGCCGATCCGGAAAGAAGGCGATTGTCCTCGAGCATCCGCTGAACGGTACGCAGCGGTTGACCGCAGCCGATTCGACGCCGGGCACGGCCTGAATCCGCGTGAGCAGGCGGCCGACGGTCGACGGACCAGCGGCAGGTGGATAGCGCGATCCAGGCGGCCGCACCCAGAACGTCAGCACGTCGTCGGACACGAAGCCGGCGCGCCGGCTTTGGAGGCGCGCGAAGCTTTCAATCAGCAGGCCGGATGCGGTGAGCAGGAGACACGCGAGCGCGACCTCGCTGACGACGAGCGTCGAAAGCGTGCGGCTGCCGCGGCCGCCGCCGCGATCGTCCTCCTTGAGCGCCGTCACCAGGTCTGACCGCGACGCCGCGAGCGCCGGCACGAGCGCGCACAACAGCGTGGTGCCGAGCGCGACGGCGAGCGCGAACACCAGTACACCGGGATCGAGCGCCGGGGCGCCTTGCATGCCGAGGGCGCCGTAGTTGTTCCGGCCGCTTGCGATGACCGCCGGCGCGGTCCGCGCAAAGATCGCCGCACCCCACCAGGCGAGCAGCGTGCCGAGGACGCCGGCGATTGCGGCCATCAGCAGCCCCTCGGTCAACAACTGCTGGACCAGCCGGCGCCGGCCCGAGCCAATCGCGAGCCGCACCGCAATCTCGCGGCGGCGGATGCGGGCTCCGGCGAGTAACAGTCCAGCGACGTTGACGCATGCGATCAGCAGCACGCACGTCGCCGCCGACAGCAGCACGAACGCTGACTGTCGAACCGTCGGATCGACCCGCGCTTCGCGCAGCGGCACGGCGGTCGCGCCCCACACGGTGCCGAGCGTCGATCCGTTGCCGATGAACTGCGACCCGATTGCGCCGAGCTCCGCGTTCGCCTGCCGCAGACTGACGCCGTCTTTCAACCGCGCCACCAGGCTGATGAAGTTCTGCGGCGTCGTCAGGTAATCCGCGTAATACAGTCGCGCGGCCATCGGCGGAGGAATCCAGAGCTCCGCCTTCCCGCTCAGCCCGGCAAATCCGTCCGGCATGATGCCGATGATGGTCAACGGCACGTCGTTGACGATCATCGTCCGCCCGAGAGTGGCGGGATCGCCGGAGAAGCGCCGCTTCCACAGCCGCGAGCTGATGAGCGCAACCGGTTGGGTACCAGCTGCCGAGCACTCGTCGGCGCTGAAGACGCGACCGGCGATAGGATTCACGCGCAGCGCCTGGAAATAGCCGCGCGACACGGTCTCGCCGTCGGCGTGCTCCGGATCGCCCTGACCGCTCAACGTCAGCAGCGGACCGGTGAACGATCCCATGCTCTCGAACGAAGCAGCCACCCGCTCGAGCTCCACGGTGTTCGACAACGACCACCGCAGGCGCTGCAGCCCGTCACGAGGGGTGACGATGGTGTTGAACAGGATGACCAGGCGCTCGGGGTCGGAAAACGGCGCGGGCCTGAGCAGCAAGGCGTAGACGACGCTGAACATCGTGGTCGTTGCGCCGATGCCGAGCGCCAGGGTGAGGACCGCCACGAGCGCGACGCCCCGCATGCGGTTCATCGCTCTCACGGCGTACCGCAGGTCGCGGGCGAACGTTTCCATGTTGATACGACGGTACTGTGGGGCCGGATGTTAACATTCGCGTCATGCGAGCCATCGGTCCGTTATGCCTGTCCGGCCTGATCGGCGCCGTGGCGGCAGCCCAGCAGCCGCCACCGCCGCCTGCCCCGCCCTTGGTCCTTGTCCGGCCAATCGAGGCGCCCGCGACGCCGCTTCCAAGCGAAGCGGCATCGGCCGGCGTCACACGGTTCTCGTTCATCGCCTACGGCGACACGCGCAGCGGGGGCGCTGCGGACGTTCCTGGCGACGGACAGATTGTCCATGTAGAGCACAGCCGCGTCGTCGACAAGATGATCCCGCGCATCCGCGAGAGCGCGTCGACGCCGTTCCCCATCCGGTTCGTGCTGCAGTCGGGCGATGCGGTCCTGCGCGGCCAAAACGGCGCGATGTGGAACGTGAGCTTCTCACCGATTATCGAGCGGCTCACCCGCGGGGCGAACATTCCTTTCTTTTTCTCGGTCGGCAATCACGACGTGACCACGATGCCGCCGGGCGATCCGGGCCGCGCGCTGGGCCTGCACAATACGTTGACGGCGTTCTCGAGACTGATTCCGCCTGAAGGATCGCCCCGGCGCTTGAGCGGTTATCCGACGTACGCGTTCGGCTACGGCAACACGTTCTTCATCGCGTTCGATTCGAACATCGCCAGCGACTCGTTCCAGCTGGCCTGGGTGTCCGATCAGCTCGAGCACCTCGATCGCGCACGGTTCCGACATGTGATCGCGTTCTTTCACCACGGTATCTTCTCGGCCGGGCCACATGGCGGCGCCTCGGCCGACCCCCTGCCCGGCACGGGCAGGAAAGCGCCCGATCGCGCTGAGCCTCAGACCGTGTCGCTGCGGTCGCTGTACATGCCGCTGTTCCGGAAGCACCACGTCCGGTTGCTGATCGCAGGTCACGACCACCTGTTCGATCACTGGGTCGAGTGGTACTCGGACGGCGAGCCGAAGTATCGGATGGATTGTCTGGTTACGGGTGGTGGCGGTGCGCCGATCTATACCTACGCCGGCGAACCCGATCTTCGCGCGTACATCACAGCTGGCGCGCGCGAGAACGTACGCGTGGAGCACCTGATGAAGCCCGGGTCGACACCCGCGGAGAACCCGCATCATTTTGTCGTCGTTCAAGTCGACGGCGATCGGCTGTCGCTCGAGGTCGTTGGCGTCGGGCCAACGGCCTACACTCCATATCCGGGCGCGCGATCGAGAATCGACCTCAGCGACGTATCGTCGACGGCCAATCTTCATCCGTGAACGGTCGGACGAGGTCCAGTCCTCGGTCCGCGCTGCACGCCTCGCGGTAGTAGAATCCGGCCATGAAGAGATTGCTGCTCGTCATGGCCGGCGTCATCGCCGCGGCCTCGTTTCATCCCGCCTTGCCGACGCGCACCGCGCGGCTTCAGGCGCAGGCTTCGCCGAACGTCATCATCAATCCCAACACGTATCAGGATCTGCGCTGGCGTTCCATCGGTCCGCACCGCGGCGGACGATCGACGGCGGCGGTCGGCGTACGGACGCAGCCCAACGTGTTCTACATGGGTGCTACCGGCGGCGGCGTGTGGAAGACAGACAACTACGGCATCACGTGGTCGCCGGTGACGGACGGGCAGTTGCCGACCGGGTCGATCGGCGCGATCGACGTGGCGGATTCGAATCCGGACGTCGTCTACGTGGGCACCGGCAGCGAGGCGATTCGATCGAACGTGATCGTGGGCCGCGGCGTGTTCAAGTCGACCGACGCGGGACGCACGTGGCAGCCCGCTGGCCTGGCCGACGTCGGCCAGATCGGCCAGCTCAAAGTCCATCCGAAGAATCCCGACATCGCCTTCGTCGCAGCGATTGGCAACCCGTTCGGCTGGGGTCCCGAGCGCGGCGTCTATCGGACGAAGGATGGCGGCAAGACCTGGCAGAAGGTGCTGTTCATCAACGACCAGACTGGCGCGGTGTCGGTCGCCATCAACTGGTCCAATCCCAATGAGATCTATGCCGGCGCGTGGCGCGGCCAGCGCAAGCCTTGGACGATCATCAGCGGCGGCGCAGCGGCTGAAGGCGGCGTCTACAAATCCACGGACGGCGGCGATCGCTGGACGCGGGTGAGCAACGGATTCCCCGACGATCTGATCGGCAAGGTGTGGGTGGACGTCGCGCAGTCGAACCCGAAGGTCGTCTACGCGCAGGTGGAGGCGAAAGGTGCCAAGGGCGGGTTGTATCGGAGCACAGACAGCGGCGCCACGTGGACCAACGTGAACAGCTCGCAGGCCCTGCGCGCGCGGCCGTTCTACTTCAACAAGGTGTTCGTGAACCCGAAGGACGAAAACGACGTCTGGGTCACCGAACTGAGCCTCCATCATTCGACAGACGGTGGGAAGACGTTCGCCAACGTCTCGACCCCGCACGGGGACGACCACATCGTCTGGATCAATCCGGACAACCCGAAAATCATGATCGAGACCAACGACGGCGGCGCCAACATCACCCAGGACGGCGCGCGCAGCTGGTCGTCGCAGTTCAACCAGCCGACCGCGGAGATGTATCACGTCGACGCCGATGAGCAGTTCCCGTATCTCGTCTACGGGCCGCAGCAGGACACGGGGAGAAACATCGGTGTGCCGCAACTGCCGCCGACGTCATGGGGGCCGGACGACCCCCGGCAACTGTGGGTGCCGTTGCCCGGCTGCGAGAGCGGGCAGGTCCGGCCGATTCCGTCGGGAAAGATCGTCTACGGCGACTGCAAGGGCGAGTTCGCACGCATGAATATGTCGACCGGGCAGCAGCAGGAGTACTGGATCAACCCGCAGCAGCGCTACGGCAAGAACCCCAAGGAGATGATGTACCGGTTCGTGCGGCAGTCGCCGATCGAGATCGACGCGCACAACCCGAACATCGTCTATCACGGCTCGCAGTACGTGCACAAAACCGTCGACGGCGGCGTGCACTGGACGAAGTTCAGTCCTGACGTGACGGCGAATGGACCGGAAGGCCATGTCACCTCGGGTGAACCGATCACCCGCGACATGACGGGCGAAGAAGTCTATGCGGCGCTGTACTCGATGCGGTCGTCGCGCCTGGAACCGGGCGTGTTCTGGACGGGATCGAACGATGGTCCAGTGTGGGTGACGAGGGACAACGGCAAGACGTGGAAGAACGTCACGCCGAGAGATCTGCCGCCGGGCGGGCGCGTCCACACGATCGAGGACTCACCGCATCGGAAGGGATCCGCCTACGTCTCGGTCTACCGGATGTACCTGAACGACTTCAAGCCGTATCTCTATATGACGAACGATTACGGCGCGCATTGGACGTTGCTGACCGACGGCGCCAACGGCATCCCGTCGAATCAGCCGATGCACGTCGTGCGCGAGGATACCGAACAGGAAGGATTGCTGTACGCCGGCACGCTCGAGGGGGCGTACGTGTCGTTCGATCAGGGCAAGCACTGGCAGTCGCTGCAGCGGAACCTGCCAGCGACGCCGGTCACCGACATCAAGGTCCATCACGGCGATCTCGTGGTGTCGACGATGGGCCGGTCGTTCTGGATCATGGACAACGTGTCTCCGCTGCGGCAGCTGGCGGCGAGCGTCACGAAGCCGACGCGGCCACGGACGACGGATGCGGCGGCCGGGCAGGAAAGGCTGGAAGGGCGGGATGGGCAGGATGCGCGGCTGCGTGCACGCGGTGACATCGTGCTCGCCTCGATGCAAACCGGCGCCGGCGCGGCCGTCAAGCCTGCCGAGCCGGGCTCGCTGGCGAAGAGTGCCGCGGTTCCTGCGGTGGTGCGTACGGCGATCAAGCCGTTCGACGGCTCGAACGTGTTCCTCTTCACGCCCGCGCCGACGTATCGCGTGCGCTACTCCGTGTCGGGTGGACGGCCCGATGTGCCCGAGTACCCGCCGGCGGGCGCGCGGATCGACTACTACCTCGCCAGTGCTTCGGGCGAGGTGAAGCTCGAGATTCTGGACGCGACGGGCGCGACGGTGCGCAGCTACTCCAGCACCGCGACCGCGTCAGCACCGGCGGGACGCGGCGGCGGGCGGCGTGGCGGCGGGCTGCCATCCGCGCTGCCGACGAAAGTCGGGATGAACCGCTTCGTCTGGGATCTTCGGTACGCGGGAGGACCGCCGTCGAGCGGCGGCGACATGGAGGGCGGCGGATTTGGCGGCGGCGGGCCGATGGTGCCGCCGGGCACTTACAGAGCGCGGCTCACGGCGGGCGGCGTGACGAAGACCGAACCGATCGTCGTGAAGATCGATCCGCGCGTGGCGAAAGACGGTATCACCGCGGCGGACCTTGCCGAGCAGACGAAGCTCGGTCTCAAGGTTCGCGATCAGCTGGCCGAAGCGCGCCAGCTTGCGACGCGCGTGCGGCAGGCCATCCAGGAGAAACGCGGCGACCAGACCAGGCTTCAGGGCGTGCTGGACCGTCTCGTCACGAAGGCCGGTCCGTACGAGGATCAGATGTTCATCGATCAGCTGTCGAACGTCGGCCGCGAGATCGGCCAGGCGGATCAGAAGGTCGGCGCGAGCGCGTTCGAGCGTTTCAACCAGCTGCAAAAAGAGTGGGCGGCGATCAAGGCGGACGCGGACGCCGCGTTGAAATAGGCCTGATTTTCCGACATAAAATAGTGTCTTGACAAAATAAACTGTCGGTAGGACACTCTGCGCCATGGACCTCGAAGTTGTCCGTGGCGCAGACCGCGCGGCCATCCTCCTCCAGCGCAGCCGCCGCGAGCTCCTTCGCCATCTTTCGGAACCCGACTCCGCCGCCGGTCTGTCGCGCAAGCTGGGCCTGCCCCGGCAGCGCATCAACTACCACCTCAAGGAGCTCGAGCGCGAAGGCCTCATCGAGCTCGTCGAAGAACGCCGTAAAGGCAACTGCGTCGAGCGGGTCCTGCGCGCGACCGCGAAAGCCTTCGTCATCAGTCCCGAAGCGCTCGGCCTGCTCGGTCCCGGCGACGATGCACCGCGCGATCGGTTCAGCGCCGCCTATCTGATCACGGCCGCGGCGCGAACGCTCCGCGACGTCGCGACGCTCGATCATCGCGCCAGACGTGACAACAAGCGCCTGGCCACCTTCACCGTCGATGCAGTGATCCGATTCGCCACCGCCGGCGCGCGCACCGCGTTCGCAGAGGAGCTGGCAAACACGATTGCGGCGCTGGCCGCGAAGTATCACGATGAACACGCCGCTGGCGGCCGGCGCTTTCGTCTTCTCGCGGCCGTCCATCCGGAGGCAGCCCATGACTGACGAGAAACCACGCGCGTTCGAAATGACCATCGATCTCGACGCGTCGACCAAGGACGTGTGGGATGCCGTGACCCAGGCCCAGGAATTGGTGCGCTGGTTCCCGCTGGCCGCACAAGTGGAGCCTGGAGTGGGCGGCAGCATGACGTGGAGTTGGGGCGACGCGTGGAGCGGTACGGTCCGCATCGACGCGTGGGAGCCGCCGCGGTTCATCCGGCTCGTGGACGAGCAGGCGCGGCCGTACGACGTGGACGGCAAGCCGCTGCAGGATGGCAAGACGGCGCCGGCCACCATCGTCCTCGAGATGACGATCGACGCCGGCAAGGGCGGCGCCCGCCTGCGTCTCGTCCATTCCGGTTTCGGCCACGGCGCAGGGTGGGACGACGAGATCGCAGGGATCAGCACTGGCTGGCAGTACGAGCTGCGCAGTCTCCGGCACTACCTGCGCCATCATCGAGGGCGCGACCGCTTTGGCGCCTGGGCGCATACGGCCACGACCGCAGCGATTCCCGCGGTGTGGTCGAGGCTCATAGCTCCCGATGCGTTCCCGATTGCCGCATCGAAGCTCGAAGCGGGCGAGCCCTACACCATCACGGCGGCAACAGGCGACCGATTCTCGGGTGTGATCGAGCTCTACATCCCCGATCGCGAATTTGCCGGCACCGTCCGTGAGCTGGACAACGGTCTCTTCCGGTTCGGTACTCATCCAGCCGGAGGGCGCACGGGGCTGACGGTGTGGGCGGCGACGTACGATGCAGGCCGCCAGCAGTGGACGCGCGACTTTCAGCAGCGCGCGCAGTCGTTGCTCGCAACTCTTGTCGCTCCAAGCGTCACGTAGCGCTCCGGTAACGGACGATCGCGCTGCGCAACCGCAACAGGGTCGGATACGGTATCCGACCCCGTCGGCCGGGGACGATGTCCGGTCACTCTTGAAAGCACCGCCTCGAGCAGCGGCGTCATGCGACCGAGCTGACGCGCGCGGATGACCGCGTTCCACGCCGCTTCGAACTTCTTCCAGCCCGCGGCATAGAAGAAGTGCTTGGCCTGATGTTTCGTCGACCCGTGCGCGAATGATGCGCGGGCGATCGAGGTCCACCGGTAGAACTCCCGATACGCCCAGTCGTACCCTTCTTTCAGCCGCTCGGGATGCAATCGCGCGGTTCGGTACCCCACATGGCGCGTGTCGTAGAGATCCCTGTTGCTTGTGACTATCCGTCCCTCCTGTTCCAGGCGGCGATGGAGTCCCGTGCCCGGCGGCGCGGTCTGGATGTGAAACGTGGACGTCGTG
>Ga0114129_10016016_pt1 | contig 10663 bp, 13 predicted proteins | sample RhiMetdeltSRZDD1_FD_80071 | JGI IMG/M metagenome (GOLD analysis project Ga0114129, IMG submission 80071) | Populus rhizosphere microbial communities from Tennessee, USA - Rhizosphere MetaG P. deltoides SRZDD1 (version 2) (version 2) | ecosystem: Host-associated > Plants > Roots > Rhizosphere >... | reverse complement strand
TGCATCACCGTCCGCAGTACGTCGCTCCGATCACTCATAACTCACTATAGCAACAAATACTATAAGTGAGGCCCGTCTGACCCGCGCGAAGCCGACCGGGCGTCGCGAACTGTTCCGTTGTGGAATGGTGCACCACTCTGTGCCGCCGCAGGCCACGCCCGACACAGGCATGCGCGCCAACCGTTGGAGGCGAATTTGCGCACAACTGTACGGTTCTAGGATCCGCCATGAAGATGAGAAAAACCCGTCCCCCATTTCGGTGAGAATTTTGCAAAGCAGCAGGTAGAGACATCGCCATCCGCCACGCAGAATGACAACCTACAGCGGCTTCGACGCGGCGGCTACATGTCACGCCGTCAGCGGGCGAGTCGAGCGGATTGGGTTGCCGAGGACCTGCGATTTCAGGGAGTGGCCGACGGGCAGCGTACGTCGACATACGCGGTGGTGTAGAGGATTTCACTCTTCGTGTCACCACCGCCAGCCGTTACGATGTCGGTGATCGCCCGGCCAGGTCGGATCGCGACGACCGAACATTCGGACAGCGGCTCAGCGCCGACCTTGTTGAGGATGACCCGATATCCGTTGGCCTGCAACGTCGCGATCGTTTCCGCCGCAGTGGTCGCAGTGGGCGCTGCTGAGGTCTGTGCGGCCGAGGCCAACCCGAGACCGCCAGCGGCAAGCGCACCGATGACCGCAGCACCAAAGGCGCAGTTCTTCATCGTCGTATCCTTTCTCGTGGAGCTAGTCAAGAGCGGAGAAGTTCGATGACTCATCGAGACCCCTCACTAACAGTTAGGGTGATGAGTTACATCGGGGGAGGCGGACTCACCGCTGAATTCGCGGGGAATCAGACCAGCGGACGGTCATCCCTCGGCCGCATTGCGAATGAACTTGAGGCAGTGTGGGATCGCCAGAGATCTGGTTTGCAGCCAGGGTGAGCGATGCTTTGACCCGGTAATGGAGGGGAGCCAACGCTGAATGCGTGCTGCCGGTGCATCGCAGCCAGCCGCGTACGTGACAACCGGACCGGTCAGGGTTGTGGTTGCGCTCCCATGCACGAGTTACCCTCCCTTGCAGGATATGTCGACCCAGACGGTGGTCAACTTCGTCGGGTCGATAATCGCCCCTGCCGAATTGATGTTGTCGTTGTGCATTCCCTCGATGCCGGTGACTTTGCACCCCGACAGCGGGTATACCGCTGCCCCATTGAGCTGCACGTTGAAGCCCTGGGCTTGAAGCGCATTGATGGTGTCTTGGGCGTTGCCGTAGCCGCCGGGGCCGCCGACTGCTGCCGCCGGGCTTGCCAATCCCAGGGCGGCGACCGCCCAGGCGCCCGCGGTGGCGGCGGCGATGGCAGGGGTGAACTTCTGCATGGTGAATGCCTCCATGTGTGCACGTGGTACTGGCGATCTCTGCCGTGGCAGAGCCCGTGATTGGCTCCCACGGATAGGTAGGTTGCGGGTTACAAGCGAGCCGGACGTGCCCACCCGACAGAGTCGGGTCGTCGAAATCGACTGTTTTCGGTGTTGGTTCGCGGAAGGCCAGAGTGCTCGAAACTGTTTGGATGCCAATGGATAACAACCATCCCGATCGTGAACTCGACGTCGATGTCGGACAACGTTTTCGGCACTTGCGGACCCACCGGGCTGCTGTACTGATGGCCTTCTCGCTGCCGGGCTGCAGCGATGTCGACGTCGATCGAGGCGATCTCCCCCAACGGCCCAAATCCTGACCACATCCAGCACAGGGAACACCCGGTATGACCCAAGGAGGCGACCGCTAGGCAGTTTCGGGATGGCGTTGTAACCCACCGTCGTACCCACTAGTGACAAGTTGTGTCTGGAGGTAATGATGTTCGCTAATTTTGGTCCAGGACACTGGGCAGTACTCGCCATCGTGATGATGGTGCTCTTCGGTGCCAAGAAGCTGCCTGACGCGGCCGGCTCACTGGGCAAGTCGATGCGAATCTTCAAAGCCGAATTGGGTGAGCTGCACAACGAGGGCAAGCTCGAGAATCTTGACGCCGCGCCGAACCCGGGGCCATCCGAGCGGGTCGGCGCCGACTCATCGGCAGCCGAATGCCGATCGCTCCAACCGCCGACCGAGCTTCTGCCGCTTGGCAATCGACGTGCCCAGGGCGTCAATGGAAGTGCGCCATCCGCGTGAGGTTCCTGTGTCTGGGCCCTGCGGCGGTGAGCCGCGCACCCCGCTCGGTCACATCGCTAGAGCGGTGACCGATTCGGGTGCTCGGCGACCGATTTGTAACGCGCCACCGTATTAACCAGGGATGATGGCGCAACGGGAACCCACCGCCAGGCCCAGCCTGCGCGTGGTGGCCGACACCGGGAGCTGCTACCCGGATTGGGCGGCGGTGTATGCGGACAACGCCATCTGGGTCTATCGGATGATCGTCAAGCGCATCGGCAATTGCCCCGACGCCGAGGACCTCACCGCCGAGGTGTTTCTGGCCGCGCTACGGCCGCTGCGAACCACCGCAACGGTGGCCCAGGTTCGCGGGTATTTGCGCGCCGTCACGCGTTCGGTTCTGGCTGCGCACTGGCGCCAGAGCACCGGCTGCGAGATCACCTCGATCGACGATATGCCGGACCTGCCGTCGCAAGAGGTCGGGCCCGCTGTCAGCAGCGCTACTGCGCGGCAAGTGCGTCGCGTGCTCGCATCGCTTCCGGACAATTATCGCCGGATTCTGGATTTGCGGTTCTTGCAGGGTCGTTCGATCAACGAGTCGGCAACTCACATGGGAGTGAGCGTCGCCAACGCCAAGGTGTTGCAGCACCGAGCACTGCGACGGGCTGCCGCGCTCAACGACAAGGATCAACAATGAACGCCCGTGGCCTGCGTCGTTACGTCGACGACCCACTTGGTGGGCGCCGACCCAGGCCGTTTGACGCAGATCGCTTCGAAGCGGCGCAGCTACGTACGGCCATCGAATTGCGCGCCGCGCGTACGGGCAGCGATGCCCTAAGCGAACACTTCCTGACCGACCTCCACCGCCGGCTGGCCGCGCGTGCCAGGCGCACGCGAAACTCCCGACCCGCTCAACGGACCGCACGCAACACGTCGTCAGGTAGTTGTCGCCGCGTCGGCCGCCACATTCGCGGGGAGTGCCGGCATTGTCGCCCGAGGCCATTTCGGGGGTGTGCACGCATCAGGGCTGCCGGCTGTGGTTCGACCGGCCGCTCGATCAGCTGCGCTGTCCCTGTCATTCGACCTCGTTCTCACCGACCGGCCAGGTCCTCAGCCATCTGCTGCGAATCGCCCCAGACCCGTTACCGCGACTGGACGTTCGTGAGCGGGACGGATCCATCGAGGTGTTTGTGGCGAACAAGCCGCCCACCGAGCCGGCCTGGGGTGTAACCGCCCACCTATCTCTACTGTGTGAAGGTCATACTCAGTCTCGCCGCCGTGGGCGTCCTGTTCACCGCGGCGTGTTCCAGCCACGCATCCACACCCACTGCGACCAGCCCGTCGATCTCGTTTCAGTCCGGCATGACACCGGGTATGTCCGGTCAAACCATGCCTGCCATGTCCGGTATGGCGTCGCCACCGGCTTCGGCATCGGCGACTACTGCCGATGCGCCCGTCCCGCAAGGAGGGACGGCGGTCAGCATCAGCGATTTCAAGTTCAACCCGGCGACGTTGACAGTCCCGGTCGGCGCGACGGTCACCTGGACCAACAACGACGAGGAGCCGCACACCATCGCGGCCAAGGACGGCTCGTTCCACTCGCCGGGGATGGACACCCACGGCACCTACAGCTTCACGTTCACCACGCCGGGCTCTTACGACTACATGTGCTCGATCCATCCGTTCATGACCGGCACCGTGGTGGTGACCAAATGAGTACCGAAAACGATCCTGGAGGCATGACCCGGCGCCAGTTGATGCGCCACAGCGCCTGGTTCGGCGCCGCCGTGGTGCTCACCGTCGCCGGCGGCGAAGTGATCTCGCACGTCGCCGGATCATCCGGCGCTGCACAGCAGGCGACACCCGCACTGCGGTTCGCTCAGATCAGCGACAGCCACATCGGATTCAAGGGCCCGGCGAACACCAACGTGACCGATACGTTCAACCACGCCATCGGCCAGATCAACGGCCTCGGCTACACACCCGATTTCGTGATCCACACCGGCGATCTGACCCACCTGTCCACGCCGGATCAGTTCGATCAGGTCAAGCACATGCTGGGCGAGCTGAACACGCCTCACGTGTTCACCGTGCCCGGTGAACACGACTCGACAGACGATGCGGGACAGAAGTATCGGCAAGCCTTCGGCGCGGGCACCCGTGGCGACGGTTGGTACAGCTTCGACGTCGCAGGCGTGCACGTCATCGGGCTGGTGAACACGCTGAACATGCAGAAGCTCGGCCATCTCGGCGCCGACCAGCTCGAGTTCGTCGAGAAGGACGTCGCGGGCCTGTCCAGCGACACCCCGATCATCGTGTTCAGCCACATCCCGCTGTTCGCCATGTACCCGGACTGGGGATGGGGCACCGAAGACGCCGCGCAGGCCCTGAGCTACCTCAAGCGGTTCTCGTCGGTGACTTGCCTCAACGGCCATGTCCACCAACTGTTTTCCAAGACCGAGGGCAATGTGACGTTCTACAGCGCTACTACGACCGCCTATCCGCTGCCGGCGCCGGGTCAAGGTCCCGCACCCAAACCGGTGACGCTGCCCGCCGGAAAGCTGCGCGATGCGCTGGGCATCCGCGAAGTCAGTTACACCAAGGGCCAGCAGGCCCTCGCCCTGAAAGATCAGAAGCTCACATGAAGATCATGGATCTGGCAATCAGAACAGCGATCAGCGCGACCCTGGCGGTCAGCGGCGTGGTACACGCCTACCTCTACATTCACGGCTACCGTGACATCCCCGCGGTAGGGCCCGCCTTCCTGGTGCAGGGCAGCGTCTTCTGCGCGCTCGCGGTGCTGATCCTGGCCGGCGGACCGGGCTGGCTGCAACTGTTCGCCGCAATCGGGGCAGCAGGCTCACTGGTCGCATTCGCGCTGTCGCGTACCGTCGGGCTCTTCGGCTTCACCGAAACCGGCTGGCAGCCAGCGCCATACGCTGCGATCACCGTCGTCGTCGAAGTGCTGACCCTGGTGCTGGTAGTCACGGCGGCCCTGCGCCAGCGTCCACGGGCATCGAAGTACCTTCTGCCTGACTTGAGCCCCGACGGCGCTGCTGAACCATCAGCTCGCCAGGGTTGACCGACTTCACGCGGGGAGGCGGATCCGATGGGTGATCGCGAGGTGACCGCAGATCCGAATGATCGCTTCGATCTGTCCCGGCCAAACATGATCGGCTTGGCGGCAGCCGTCGGCATGGGCGTCGCCGTGTCCTCTCCCGCATCAGCCGGTCCCAGCCCGACTGGTTTAGGTCATCCGATCACGCCGTGGCAATCTCGTCCACGGTCCCTTGGGGCTGCCGGAGCGCGCCCGCAAGACGATGACCGCATCGCCGAGCTGGTCCCCCCACCGCCTTTGGATGTGCCGCTGGACGCGGCGCCTGAGGACCATCCGATGCGCAAGACGTTCGCCGCTGTTCCGCCCGCTCCCGAAAGCGCATTGGCGGCGCAGACAATCTCATGGCGGCGAGCTGATATCGGGGCGGCCAACGGTCACGGCAACGCACGTTTCCTAGCCCGTGTGCTGTCACCAATCTCGCTGGAAGGCAAGGCCAACGGCGTGCAATTGCTGGGTCCGGCGACGATCGACCTGATCTTTCAGGAACAAGCCAACGGCACCGACTTGGTGCTGGCCATGCCAGCACGCTGGGGTATCGGCTACGCACTACCCAAGCCAGAAGCGGTACCCGACATTCCCAACGAAAGGATCTGCTACTGGGGCGGCTGGGGCGGCTCAATGGCAGTGATGAATCCCGACCGCCGCACCACCTTCGCCTACGTCATGAACAAGATGGGCCAAGTCACCTCAGCCGGCACCGAACGCACCCAGAAATACACCAGGCTCATCTACCAGGCGCTCGGCTCGCCGACTGGTAACACATAGGCCCCATCTGAGGATCCGCCACGAGTATGAGAAAGAGCGCTTCGCCATTTCCGTGAGAATTCTGCAACGTCGCAGGTGAGGGAATCGCTGTCCGCCACGCAGTTTGAGAAGCGCAGTGGTGGTGGCAGCCGCCGCCGAAGCCGACAGCTGTGTTCGCGCTTTTCGCATTGCGCGCGTACGCCCGCCGCACTGGAGGCTAGACAACCCGAGACAGCATCGTTACGTATTACGCTATATATGTAATGATTGCAAAGATGGCAGGCGGGAAGCCGAACGTCGCGGTGATTGGTGCTGGTCCCGGCGGCATTGCGATGGGAATCCAGCTCGCCGCCGGTGGCTACGACTTCACCATCTTTGACCGCAACGACGGCTTCGGCGGCACCTGGCGCAACAACACCTATCCCGGCGCCGCCTGCGATGTCCCGTCGCACTTCTACTCCTACTCGTTCGCGCTCAACCCGCGCTGGAGCAAGACCTTCGCCAACCAACCGGAGATCCTCGCCTACCTCGAGAAGGTCGCCGCAGAAAATCGCCTGACCGACCACCTCGAAGCACGAACACGGGTCCGTACCTTGCGGTGGTCGGATATCGACCGACGCTGGACGGTGCAGACCGACGACGGCGCGACGCACCAGTTCGACGCGGTCGTCACCGCAGTCGGGATGCTCGACGTCCCCAATATCCCGGATATCCCCGGCGCCAAGCGCTTTCGCGGTCGCGCCTTCCATTCGTCGAACTGGGATCACACGAAAACCACCGCGGGCGAACGTGTCGCCTCGATCGGAACCGGTGCCAGCGCCATCCAATACGTTCCCGAGATCGCGCCGGACACCGCGCAGCTCACGGTTTTTCAACGGACACCGATCTGGGTGAGTCCGCGCTACGACGAACCCTTCACACCCGAACAACATGAGCTCTTCGAGCGTGATCCCGTCGAGGCTCTCAAGGTGCGTGACGCGGCCTTTGAAGCCTACGAGTCCGCGAACTTCGGCGTCGATTCGGCGATGACCAAGGAACTGACGGAGATCGCCCACGCGTACTTGACGCGGAAGGTCAACGATCCCGACTTGCGCGCGAAGCTGACTCCCTCCTACCCGGTCGGATGCAAGCGGCCGCTGCAGTCTCGCGCCTGGTTTCCGACCTTCGCCCTTCCGAACGTGCGTCTGGAGACGTCGCCCATCGTCGAGTTCACAGAGCGCGGCCTGCGTACGGCGAACGGGGCAGAGCACGAGGTCGACACCGTCATCTACGGCACCGGTTTCCACGCCGCCGACTACCTCCGCAGCCTCGACGTCTATGGCACCGAGGGCCGCCGACTACGCGACGACTGGCGAGACGGCGCCGAGGCATATCTCGGCACGGTCGTCCCCGGCTATCCCAACCTGTTCACGCTGTACGGCCCCAACACCAACGGCGTCACCTCGATCATCTACATCCTGGAGGCGCAGACCGAGTTCGTCCGCCGCACCCTCGACGATATGACCCTTCGCCGCGTACAGGCGATCGACGTCAAGCGGGGTGTCCACGACGCATACAACGACGACATTCAACGGGCGATGCAGGACACCGTGTGGCTGGCCAACTGCAACAACTACTACCGTCATCCCAACGGCAAAGTTGTAACCCAGTTCCCCTACAGCGGAACGACTTTCGTGTCGATGCTCGACCAAGTAGGACTAGACGTATTCAATTGGATGGAGGCAACCGCATGCCAGGAATCCACCACACTGCGATAGTCACCGCCGACGTCGAACGATCCGTGCGGTTCTGGTGCGACGGCCTCGGTCTCACCGAGCTGATGGATTACACGTTCACCGGCGACTGGCCGACGCTGTTCAGTGCGCGCACCGACCGGCTGCGGTCGATCTTTCTCGGCGATCCGGACACCCCCGACACGGGCATCGTCGAACTGGTTCAGTTCGACGACACTGGCCTTGGCGCACCGCCGCCCGACGAGCCCGCCTTCGGCTTCTTCCTGCTCTCGCTCCAGCGTGACGTCGACGCCACCCTGGCCGCGCTGGCAGGCCTGGGCTTCGACGACGGCGTTCGGCGTATCGAAATGCCCGCACCGGGTGGCAAAACGGTTGCGATGGCGGTGGTCACCGCGCCCGACGGTGTGCGCGTCGAACTGATCGGGCCGCCGCAGTGATCGCGGTCGTCACGGGAGGCGGGTCCGGGATCGGCCGCGCTGTCGTCGATCGCCTCCGTAACGCGGGCGCTGATGTCGTCGTGTGGGATATCAAGGACGGCGATATCCGTTGCGATATCAAGGATCCCGAGTGGGTGTCGGCCGCGATCGAACAAACCGTCGCTGACCACGGGACCCCTGACCGGCTCGTCGCCTGCGCCGGCATCGGGGCGTCTGGGCTGCTGCTCGAGCAGACCCCCGCCGACTGGCAGCGCGTCATCGACACCAACCTGACCGGGACGTGGCTGACGATGAGCGCCGTTGCCCGGGCGATGGTCGATGCGGGCTCGGGCGGATCAATGGTTGCCGTGTCCAGCATCAGCGGGACTCTGGCCGACCGCGATATGGGCGCCTATTGCGTGTCGAAGGCGGGCATCGGCATGTTGGTTCGCGTCGCGGCCGCCGAGTGGGGCGCGCACGGTATCCGCGTGAACGCCGTCGGCCCTGGGGTCACCCGCACGCCGATGCTCGCCAAGCCCGAACAACTGCCAGGGTGGGTCGAGGGCCTTACCGAACGCACCGCACTCGGTCGGCTTGGGGAGGCCGACGACGTCGCCGAGGCCATCGTCGCGGTGCTCGAAATGTCTTGGGTCACAGGGCAGATCATGTTCGCCGACGGCGGACTGGCGCTACACAGCCCTATCGACGCGTACGGACAGGTGCAGCGCGTGACGCGAGGCGGACGCTAGGCGCCCGTGCCTGACGGGTGCATGCCGGGCGATGCGCTCGGAGCCATCTGGTCGTAAACCCGCCACCAAGTCATCTCGTGGGCGGTTGCCGAGATCTCGCCCCGCGCGAGCTGCTCGTCGGCCTCCATCAGTGCGCCCGCCAGATTCTCCAGCCTGTGACGGACAGCCACTGAGACCGGATCGTGGTGGCCTGCCATCACCATCGCGCCGATCGTCCTGACTTGCCTGCGCGGATCGCCCGCCCTCGCCGTCGCGACGAGGCCCAGTCCGAAATAGATCACGGTCGACGCGACCAGAGCGGTCCATGGACTGGTCATGTGGCTCAGCCAGATCTCGCAGAACACCCACACCAGCGCACCCCACAGCGGCCAACCCCGGGCCACCCGAACCTGGCGCCGCTCGGTGTCGCTGATGCCCGGCGGGAACACCACCAGGCGGTATCGAGTCACCCCGAAACGGTCCGGTCGGATTTCGAGCGACCCCCACGCACGGTCGCCGTCGAGCAACCGTGACCACCCCCGGCGTAGCAGACCGGAGCCCGTACGTATGTCGTTCATGTCTCCGGTGTACCCGCGTCAGCGCAATGAATGTGCGGTCCGAACACTTTCTTTACGACGTGATGCGGCTCCCTTAACGGCGGCGACCAGCTGAGTAGTGTGTACTATACTCAGCATGACGATCGAGAACCTCCCGACCCGGCTGGCCGACCATCCGACGGTTCGCAAGGTGCGGTCCCGGACGACGGAGAAGCCCGGCGTCATCGACGCGGACTGGCTGCGCCAAGTGTGTCGTGATGCGGGTGTCGACGATGTTGCCTTCGCCAGCGTCGAGAACCCGGAGCTGGCCGGTGAGCGCGAGCACGTCGACGCGGCGCTGCCCGGGACGCAGAGCTACATCTCGCTGGTCGTCAAGATGAATCGCGACAACGTGCGCTCGACCGCGCGCAGCGTGGCCAATCAGGAGTTCCACCGCAGCGGCGAGATCATGAACGAGGCGGCGCACCGGATCACCCGCGCGCTAGAGGATGCAGGCTACCGCGCGATCAACCCCTCGATGTCCTTCCCGATGGAAATGGACAGGTTCCCGGGCCGCATCTGGGTGGTGGCGCACAAGCCGGTAGCGGTGGCCGCAGGCCTTGGCGTGATGGGCATCCATCGCAATGTGATCCACCCGAAGTTCGGCAACTTCATCCTGCTCGGCACGGTCCTGGTCGCCGCACCGATCAGCAGTTACGGTGAGCCGCTTGACTATTCACCGTGCCTGGAGTGCAAGTTGTGCGTCGCGGCCTGCCCGGTCGGGGCGATCAAGAAGGACGGCGACTTCGATTTCGTCGCCTGCTCGGTGCACAACTACCGCGAGTTCATGGGTGGCTTCACCGACTGGGCGCAGACGATCGCCGACAGCGCCGACGCCGAGGACTTCCGATCGCGTGTCAGCGATTCCGAGAACGCGTCGATGTGGCAGAGCTTGTCGTTCAAGGCCAACTACAAGGCGGCCTACTGCCTCGCAGTGTGCCCCGCCGGCGAGGACGTCATCGAGCCCTATCTCGACGACCGCAAGGGCTTCATGGATCTGGTACTCAAGCCGCTGCAGGAGAAGAAGGAAACGCTGTACGTGCTGCCGAATTCGGCGGCCAAGGCGCACGCCGAACGACGTTACCCGCACAAGCAAGTGAAGGTCGTCGACACGGGATCCGAGGCCGCTAGCCGGGCTAAGGAATAATCCTGCGGCCCGCGGACGTTTGCCAACGCATGAAGA
>Ga0114129_10016015_pt1 | contig 10664 bp, 12 predicted proteins | sample RhiMetdeltSRZDD1_FD_80071 | JGI IMG/M metagenome (GOLD analysis project Ga0114129, IMG submission 80071) | Populus rhizosphere microbial communities from Tennessee, USA - Rhizosphere MetaG P. deltoides SRZDD1 (version 2) (version 2) | ecosystem: Host-associated > Plants > Roots > Rhizosphere >... | reverse complement strand
CATCGCATCTTTATCCCGAATTCAGCGCGCACCTGCTCGCCGCCACGCCGACGTGTCACTGGCTCGAATATGTCGACTGGGCATCGCCCATTCTGGAGCAGCCGATCGAGATCCGCGACGGTCAGGCAATGATTCCCAATCGACCAGGTGCCGGGATCAAGTGGGACGAAGACGCTGTCAATCGTTACCGTGCGACAGTGTGAGATAGTCCGGTTGTACGATGCAAATGAAGCGGTATACGAGATCTCAGGTACGCGAGCGGCTGGCCGACGTGCTCGACGCGGCCGGGCGCGGTGAAGAGGTCATCATCGAACGGCGTGGCGTGCGTTACTTCATCCGCGCCGAGCGAGCCAAACCCGCCCGGCGCACGCGCAAGCCGCTCATCCGCATCCTCGATCCAGGAGTCGCTGCCGGCCAATGGACCTGGACGTGGAAGGCCGACGGTCTGACGTTCTCGTCCAAGCGACGCGGTCGATTGTCCTCGATACCAACGCGGTGATCTGATTGCATCGTGGCGACCGCCGGGCATCCGCGCTCGCGCAACGGGCAACCCGCCTCTACGCGTCGCCGGCGACGATTCTCGACTGCAGTTTCTGATCGAGGCGGGACGCGTTCGGCTACGTACTGGTGCGTCGGTAACCGAACTGATACATGACGACCGGTGGGTGATCGACGCTCCCGCTTCAGCCGCATGGTTTGAAAAAGCGAGCGAAATCGGATTCAGGAGAGATCCATTCGATCGGCTCATCGTCGCGCACGCGCGCCTGCGCCACTGGCGCCTGGCGACAGGCGATCGCGCATTGCTTGCACAATTGGCGTCGGCAGAGCGCATCGAGCTGTAGGAAAGCAGCCGCAACGGTGGGTTCGTCGTCATTGACGAATCGCTCCACCGCTCGCGACGCTGAATGCGAACCCCGGCTCGTCTCCGTTACCCGGAGTTGTCGCGTTCTGGACGAGCCGGACGTCGTTGACGAAGATGTTTCTCGTCACCGCGCCGGTGGGATTTTCATCACACGCGTTCTGATCGTTCACTCGGAATGACACACGTGTGTCAACTGGCACGTCGATGAACGAAATCTCGTATCGGTCGGGAGGAACCGGCTGCAGCGGGATTGCCGCGAAACCGCGCCAGCTCGGGTGAATGTGAGTCATGCCCACGCCGTTGACGCACGCGTCTGCGAACGGCGGGAGATTGGTTCGCCGCAGGGTTGATCCCATGAAGACGATACGCACGATCGCCGTCGTGGAGGGAGACGATGGTCCGCTGTTCTCGTCGCAGCCTGAAGTGATGACCAGTGTGAGAGCGCCGATGGCGATGCTCCGTCGGTCCATGCGCTATCACCTCGCCTCGTCGCTGCACTTCACGTTCGAGTATCCAGATCGAAACGGTGTGACCGTTCCCGCGTCGGGATCGTACCTGTGCCGCCACACGCATGCGGTGTCGTTGGCGAGCAGATGGATCGACACGGACGGCGTCTCAGAGACCGTTTTTACGTAATGGATGTCGCCATCCGGTGGCAGCAGCGTATAGAACTGTCCCGCCTCGACGGTCTGCTGCGTCGCGATTCGCAGAACCGCCCTGGTCTCATCACTGCCATCATCGAGCCGTGCGTACGTCGTGTCGAGCTGCGTGCCGCGATAGACACCGACCAGCCCCCAGGCCAGATGGTCATGGACTGGCGTTGACGAGCCTGCGGGGACGACGAGAGAAAACAGACAGAGCTCGCCCGCTTCATCGCGATACAGGGCGTACTGGCCGATGCCGCCGCCCATCCCGCTTGCGTGGTCTGGTTGGCCAAACTCATGGGGGAGCCAGCCGTCGGCTGCGAGCAGCCGCGCAAACGCGGGACGCAAGGCTTCCACACGCGTGGCGTGATCCGGGATCGCGCGCGACAAGCGGCGCGTCTCATCGATCAGCGCGCGAACCTCCGGCACATCAACGATAAAACCGAACTCCGCGTGATGGTGATGCGAGAGATCGCACATACGTCCTCCGTCGGGCTGCCTTGGGCCGGCTAAAGCCGGCGTAGGGGCCGCCTTCAGGCGGCCCGGCAACTACCCATTTGGGCGATTTCGAGCGACGACCCTGTTCCTAGGATCCAGTTATGAACATCGAGCCGCGCACGAACGACGATGAGCTGCTTGACGCCTATTCACAGGCGGTGATTGGCGCCGTCGAAACCGTCGGTCCCGCTGTTGTCAACGTCCATCGTGGCGACGAAGGCGCCGGATCCGGTGTCATCTTTACACCGGACGGTCTGGTGCTGACAAACCATCATGTCGTGCACGGCGCGCCGCGAGTCGAGGTGATTCTCCCCGACGGCCGGACGATGCGTGCAGATGTGATCGGCCAGGACGCTGCGACGGATCTGGCCGTCCTCCGGGTGGACGCGACCGTACCGTGGGCGAAGTTCGGCGACTCGCGTCGGCTGCGGGTGGGCCAGGTCGCAATTGCCATCGGCAACCCCTACGGCTTTCAGCACTCGGTGACGTCCGGGGTGATCAGCGCCCTCGGACGCTCGCTGCGTTCCCAGTCTGGACGGTTGATCGACGACATCATCCAGACCGACGCCTCGCTCAATCCGGGCAATTCCGGAGGACCGCTCGTGACCACGCGCGGCGAGGTCGTCGGCATCAACACCGCGATGATTCGCCCGGCTCAGGGACTCTGTTTTGCGATCGGTGTCAACACCGCCCGGTTTGTTGCGTCGCGCCTGATTCGAGACGGCCGAATCCGACGCGCGTATATCGGAATTGCCGGACAGAACGTCGACCTGCCGCGCGCGCTCGCCCGTGCGAACCAGCTCGCGATTTCCAGTGCCGTACGCGTGGCGTCGATCGAGCCAAACAGTCCGGCGGCTCGCGCGGCCCTTGAAAAGGGTGACATCGTCTATGCGATAGGTGACGCCGCGGTTGCGGGCATCGACGACCTGCATCGGATCCTGAACGAGGAGCGAATCGGCACGCGGGTGGAAGTCGCCCTGATCCGGAAAGGGGAGCGGCGGACGCTTTCGCTTACGCCTGTTGAAGCGGGGTCATAAGGTTCAATGGGTTCAACTGGTTCAATAGGTTCAGAAGGTACTTCCATTCGACAGTTCCGGTCATAGGGAGATCAGGCCGCGGCGGACGGCCAGGCGGACGGCTTGCGTGCGATTCGCCGCGCCAAGCTTGCCGCAGATCGATGCGACGTGGAACTTCACGGTCTGATCGCTGATGCCGAGACGCGTCGCGATCGACTTGTTCGGAAGGCCTTCGGCGAGGAGCTGGAGCACCTCGACTTCACGTGCGGTGAGTGGCTCCTCGTAGTCGTCCCCGCCGGGTAACGCGTCGACACTCGAAGGGCGCGCCGTGAAGGCGCGCCCTCCTGATGCGGAGATCAGAATGGCGTCCGCCTGGATGCCCGACGCACGGGCTTCGGCCATCGTCTCGAATTCGCCAGCGACGGTGAACGAGCTCTCATTCAGCTCCGCCCTGAGGCGCGCGCGTCCATCGGGTGTCCCCACCAGCAGCAGGCGCATTGGCCATTAGGACGCCCGGCGTTCGCCGATGGTAACGGATACCTCTGTCGGCTTGCCGCCGCGAAGCACGCGTAAGGTTGCGGTCTTGCCGACGCGGTCCCCTGTCAGCCAATCGAGCAACTCCTCGGGCGAGCCAATAGTCTGCCCGTCAGCCGCGAGAATCACGTCACCGACGAGAATTCCCGCTTGTGCCGCAGGGGCATCGGGGCTGACGGAGACAACGAGCAATCCCTCTTCAACCTCGCCACTACGCTGGGATTCAGGGAGTCGAACCGGTTGGCCCGCTATGCCGAGGTAGCCGCGCTTGAGACCTCCATGCTCCAGCAGATGCTGCGCCGTGCTCCACGCGATCCCGGCGGGGATCACCACGCCAAGCCCCCTGATCGTGGACGCGGTCGTGATCCCGAGAAGCGCGCCGCCGGTATCGACCAACGCGCCGCCGGCGAATCCGTCGTGCATCGGCGCCGTCGTGCGGATGATCTGATCGATCGCACGCCGCCGTCCCGTGTGAAGAGGGCCGCCGATGATCGAGACAACACCTGCGCTGACGGTCAGACCATTGCTCCACGACCGCGCGAGCGCAAGTGCAAGGTTACCGACCCGCGGCGCCTGCTTGGCGACGGCAATCGGCGAGCCGTTCAGGGCGGGCGCTTTGAGGATCGCGAGCCCGGTCGCGGGATCCCAACCCCCCAGCTCCGCCTCGACAGCATCGCCGTCGCCGCGGACGTGCAGCCGGTCTTCACGCCGGAGCGCCCGCGTCGTCGTGACGACGACACCGGGAGCATAGATGACGCCGCTCGCGGGCTGGCGACGACCCTGGACCTGTATGACAGACGATGCCGCCTTTGCGGCCGCGTCCGCTAATTCATTGGAGAAGTCAGTAAGCATGGAACGATCCTCGCGCAGTCGATGCTGCGTGAGGATCGCCCATCCGGGTAGGTCGCGTTAATTCGTCGCGCGACCCGTGGTGCGAAGGTTCTTGTTGAAGAAGTCGATCGTTCGCTGCCACGACAGCTCGGCTGCCGCCTTGTCGTAGCGCGGTGTCGTGTCGTTGTGGAAGCCGTGATTGGCGCCGGCGTAGACGAACTCCTCGTACTTCTTGCCGTTCGCTTTGAGCGCCGCCTCATACGCCGGCCAGCCGGCGTTCACGCGCTCGTCCAGGCCGCCATAGTGAATCATTAGGGGCGCCTGGATCTTCGGCACATCCTCAGCCTTCGGCTGTCCGCCGTAGTACGGCGCCGATGCAGCCAGTGACGGCACGCGCACAGCGAGCTGATTGCACACGCTGCCGCCGAAGCAGAAGCCGACCGCGCCCACTTTGCCGGTGCACTCGGCACGCTTCTGCAGCACACTGACGGCTTCGACGAAGTCCTCGATGATCTTGTTCTGGTCGAGCGTGCGCTGCATCTCGACGCCCTTGTCGTCGTTGCCCGGGTATCCGCCGAGCGGCGTCAATGCATCGGGGGCAAACGCGACGAAGTTGGCGACGGCAAGACGGCGCGCCACGTCCTTGACGTACGGCGTGAGCCCGCGGTTCTCATGGACGACGACGACGCCCGGCACTTTGCCATTCAGGTTGGCGGGCTTCGCGAAGTAGCCCTTCATCTTTCCCTGCCCCTTGGGCGAGTCGTAATCGAGCGTCATGGTCGCGATCCGTTTGTCGCTCTCCGGCACCTGTTCGGCCCAGGCGTAGTTCGGGCTGAGCGCCTGCAGGATGGCCGCGGCCGTCATGCCGCCGACGGCGAATTTCGCGGCACCGTCCAGGAAGCCGCGCCGATCGATCATCCCGTGCACATAGCGATCGAAGAGCTTCAGGATCTCCGGATGGAAGTCGTTCGCCGTCAGTCGCTGCTGCTGCTGTTCCATACGTACTCCCGGTTAGTAGTTAGTGGTTAGGGGGTTAGTGGCCACCAACGAAATTCAGGGCAGTCAGCGTATCACGCGAACCGGGATCCGGGATCCGGGATCCGGGATCCGGGATCCGTAGGTTCTGGGTTCGGAGTTCAACGTTCTGTGGTTCGATGTTCGCGCAATGTGAGCGCGCGTCGAAGCCCGTGAAGAACCTGTCGAAGCCGTGCGGACTTGCGAGTCATCGCCGCGAATGTTTCATCGTCGATGTATTTGAGCCGCAGGGCAATTTCCGTCTGGGTATTCGCTTCTGCGAGACTGCCCAGTGCTACCGACACACTCCGCCCGTACGACTTTCCACCAAGTTGGTGGCCTTCGCTGACGTTGGATGGCACTGAAACCGCGGCGCGGCGGAGTTGAGCAGTCAATCCATAACGTTCTTCGGCTGGCAACCTCTTGGTTACCTCGTAGACGTTTAGAACGAAGTCCATCCCAAGCTGCCAAGCTTCCAGGTCACGATAAGAGCGAATGGGCATGTCGTGATGAACTGCAAGAAACATGACCACGCGAATCATTCGTGGAATCGCGGTTGTTGAAAGTTCCGCATGGCTACGGGGGAAGCAGCTACCCAAGCGGAACCTCGAACCGCGAACCTCGAATCAGGAACCTCGAACTTCGGATCCCGGATCCCGGAGCTCACCGTCCTGCGATTGCGAACCCTTCGGTGCCAGAGGTCCAGATCGTCGCAAGCCGGTACTGCGTTTCATATCGCTGGAACGTCAAAGCGGGCTTTGTGCCGGCGGGGTCGTGTCCGGATGCCGGTGTGGTCATGGTGAACATGCCGCCTTTGGTTCCTCGCACGCCCTCGATCTCCATGACCCCGTTGGGGTCGCTCGTCACAAGATACTGGCCGGCCGGAAGCATCTGTCCGTGCAGTTGGAATGGAAAAGGTACTTTCACTTGAACCGTTGCCGCTCCCGCGGTTCCACAGAGGCACACCAACAGCGCCGCCAGGACCATCACACCCCTCTTCATTGACCGCATACTGACCTCCATTCAGGCGTCAAGGCTCCGCATCTATCCTCTTGGACGAAGACGCGCCTGATCGGAAGGTGAGCGGAAAATTAATCCGCGTTAAGAATCGGCGGCAGCCAGCATGATCGAGAACATCGACCCATGGCCGACACTGCTGCGGATACCGATTCTGCCGCTATGACGGTCAACGATGCATTTCACGAGACTCAGGCCGAGGCCGGCGCCCTCGATGGAAGACGAGCGTGCGGGATCGCCACGGTAAAAACGCTCGAAGACGTGAGGGATCACGTCGGACGACATTCCGATGCCGGTGTCGCATACCTTCACCAGGGCCTCATGACCTCTGCGGGCAACGAGTACCTGCACCTTGCCGCCCTGGGGCGTGTACTTGAGAGCGTTATCGAGCAGGTTCAGGAGACAACGCTCGAGCCAACCGCGATCTCCAACGACCACGACCCGCTCGCTGGCTCTACACAGCAAATCGAGCTCTTTTGCCCGTGCGATCGGTTCGAGCTGCTCGGTCACGCTGCGTGCCAGCGCCGCCAGATCGACCACATCCCGTGCAAGCGGAATCTCACCGGACTCGGCGCGAGCAAGCGTCAGCAACTGGTTGATCAGCCGGGTGAGTCGGTCTATTTCCTCGATCTGGCTCGCGACGCGAGTTTTCAGTTCGGCATCCGCGGATCGGCTGAACAAACTCAATTCGAGCTCGCCGCGAAGGGCCGTCAGCGGAGTGCGCAGCTCGTGTGCGAGAGCCGAACTGAACTGCCTCATGTCGGCGACGGCACGCTCGAGGCGCGACAGCGTATCGTTGAAGGCTTCCGCGACTTTATCCAGCTGGTCGCCGGATCCTCGAGTGGCAAGCCGATGGTTCAAGGTCGCGATACTGACGCGCCCGGCGTCGGCGGCAAGCGCCGTCAGCGGCGCGATCGCTCTACGCGCCATCCACCACACCGCCAGCGCGACCACTGCGAGGGTAGGAAGCGCCGACCACATCAACAACCGCAAGTACGATCGCAGCGCATCGTCCATGGGCTCCAGCGATTCCCCGACCTGCAGGAGATAACGCCGACCCGACACCGGAGTTATGAGGCTGTTTGAAAAGCGCATGCGGCGGTATGGAGTCTGGATGTCGTACGATCGCGGATTCTCTGCGTACTCGCGTACTTGCGCGGGCATCAGGTGGAGGCCGAGCGGCTCGACGCCTTGCGACTCCACAAGCAGGCGTCCATCGTCGGCGTCGTAGATCTGGTAGTAGCGCGTAGCCTCATGAACGAACGTCGCCTGATCCGCATCCTTCGCGTTGTACGCGACATCCGGTGCGCCATTTCCGAACCGGAGGTATCCGTGCAACCCGGTCGTCAGCTCCATCAAGTCGGACGTGGCATCGCGATCGAGCTGTCGTGTGAGGAGGTGATAGGAAGCGGCGCCGAATGCCGTGAGCAGGACCGCGAAGGTGGCGGCGCAGAAAAAGATCAGCCGTGTCTGAAATCGCAACGTCATGGCGGCGCCGCTGTGAGCATGTAACCGACGCCGCGCACCGTGTGAATGAGCGGAATGCCAAAACCGCGATCGATCTTGTTTCGCAGCGAGTTGATGTGCACTTCGACGACGTTGCTGATGCTGTCGAAGTGGATGTCCCAGACGTGCTCGATGATGAGGGAGCGCGTGAGGGGGCGATCCGTGTGCTGCATCAGGAATTCCAGCAGCGAATATTCCTTCGGCTTGAGATCGATCGCCTTGCCGGCCCGACGCACGGTCCGGCGGACCGTATCAAGCTCCAGATCCGCGAGGCGCAGCGTCACCTCGTGGGGGCGCCCGCGTCGGAGGAGGGCGCGAAGGCGAGCGGACAGCTCGGCAAGCGTGAACGGCTTGACCACGTAGTCGTCGGCGCCGCCGTCGAGTCCGGTCACACGATCGTCGACCGAATCTTTCGCCGTCAGAATCAGCACGGCGATCTCAGCCTTGCGTCCGCGGATGTCACGCAACACCTGATAGCCTGATCGCCCCGGGAGCATCAGGTCGAGTACGACCACGTCGTAGTCGATCGCGCAGGCCTGTTCGCTCGCGCCGCTGCCTTCGTTCAGCACATCGACAGCGTGGCCTTCCTGTTCAAGTCCGGTTTGAATGAACCGCGCGACCTTTCGGTCGTCTTCAACAACGAGGATACGCATCCCCGCGACCTCCACCTGTTAGGACGGCCGGTCGAATTAATCGGCTCTTCACGTTCCGTTCAGAAATCGAGGCTTCAAATAGTGGAATGGGTTCCATCCTCTCGAGTCGGCGCCTCCGGCGGATAGAGGTGACGCTTGCTGTCGCGTCGGCCCTCTGGATCATCTTCGCGGTAGACCGTCGAACAGGCTCCACACCCGTCCAGCATCTTTATTACCTGCCGATCGTCGCAGCGAGCCTGGGCCTTGGCCGCTTCCTGGGCATTACGACATCGCTGGTCGCGATCCTTCTCTATCACCTCGCGAATCTCACGCATTTCACGAGCGGATATACCGACTCGGACGTCGTCCAGACAACGCTCTTCGTGGTCGTCGGCATCGTGACGGCGAAACTCTCCGAGGACGCGCGCCGCCTGCGCCAGCTTGCGGCGACTGACGACCTGACCGGATTGCACAACCTCCGCTCGTTCGAAGCCAAGCTGAGCGCGATGGTCCGAGCGTCGCGTAAGACAAGTGCGCCACTCGCGATGTTTGTCATCGACGTCGACCGGTTGAAGGCCATCAACGACGCACATGGTCACCTCGCCGGCTCCGAAGCGGTTCGTCTCGTCGGACACACTCTTGCGAAACACCTGCCGTCCGAGGCCGTCGCGTGCCGCTACGGTGGTGACGAATTCGCTGTGGCCGTCAACAACTGCGGCGATTCGCGCGCCCGGTCACTGGCGGAAGCGCTGCGCGGGTCGATCCACGCGCTCGCGCCGGTTCTTGTCGGAAGAAGATTTCCCCGCGGGACCTTATCGATCAGCGTCGGGATCGCCTCACTAAACACCGACGCATGCAATTCCGCCACGGATGTCACTGCCGGTGAAGCGCTCTTCGCTTCCGCGGACCACGCGCTGTACGTCGCAAAGAAGCGCGGCCGCAATCGGGTCGATGCGTTCGAGCACACGAGCGCTTCGCGCACATTAACGGGAATTAATCCTCGGTTCATCGAGCCTTAAGGCCCCGCAACGTCCCTTCCTTAGACAGAGCGATGAGGAGGGCTATCTATGTCAAATCTGAAACGCTTCGGCTGCGCAGTGGGCGCCGCCGCATGCGTGTGCCTGCTGTGGACCGATGTCGCGCTTGGACAGGAAACGACCGGCGCGCTGAACGGGCGTGTGATAGACGCGCAGAGCTTGCCCGTGCCGGGCGCAACGGTAACCATCACCGGACCGCAGGGGACCCGCACCATCACGACCGACGCAGACGGTCGATTCGCCGCGGCCTCTCTCACACCCGGGCAGTACGACGTCCGGGTGGAACTGCAAGGCTTCAAGACCGCCCTGCAAAAGGGCGTCGGCGTCAGCCTTGGGCAGACGGTGAGTGTGCCGATGACCCTCGTGGTCGGCCCGTTGACCGAGACCGTTCAGGTCACCGCTTCGGTACCCGTCATCGATACGCGAACCACGACGAGCGGAGCGACCATGTCGAGCGACTTCCTGCAGCAAGTGCCCGTCGGTCGTACGCTTGCGAGCACGCTGTACCTGGCGCCGGGCGTCAGCAGTTCGGGTACGGCCGGTTCGGCCAATCCGTCAATCGCCGGCGGCAGTGGACTTGACAATCAGTACGTCATCAACGGGGTCAACGTCACGAATCAGGGATACGGGGCGCTGGGCTCGTACTCGATCACCTTTCGATCGCTCGGCAACGCGACGCCGTTCGATTTCATCGATCAGGTTCAGGTCAAGACCGGCGGCTACGATGCAGAATTCGGTCAGGCCATGGGCGGCGTGGTGAACGTGATCACCAAGAGCGGGTCGAACACGCTCCGCGGATCGGCGTTCGGATACCTTCGACCGTCCGGGCTGCAGAACACTCCGACGCAATATCAAAGCATCGACGGCAGCGTTCAGACCGAGCGGACGCGCAGCGACGACGGCGGCGCCGAGATCGGCCTGCCGGTGGTCAAGAACAAACTGTTTTTCTTCGGCGCGATCGATCCATCGCGTGAGGTCTCGGCGTTCAAGGCACCCGCGGGGTTTCCGCTGGAAAGCCTCGGCAACGTCGATCGCATTCGCGACACCAGGAGCTATTCGGCGAAGACAACCTG
>Ga0114129_10016014_pt1 | contig 10664 bp, 6 predicted proteins | sample RhiMetdeltSRZDD1_FD_80071 | JGI IMG/M metagenome (GOLD analysis project Ga0114129, IMG submission 80071) | Populus rhizosphere microbial communities from Tennessee, USA - Rhizosphere MetaG P. deltoides SRZDD1 (version 2) (version 2) | ecosystem: Host-associated > Plants > Roots > Rhizosphere >... | reverse complement strand
CGAACGGGTTGGCCGCTGCCCAACCGGCGGCCGAACACACGTCCAACCCGCTCCCCGCACACCGTCGCCTCGCCGTGATCTCCGGCTCCGAAAGGGGCCCGCTCACCGTCAGTACTGGCAACCGCGCCAGCCCGCCTGCCACGAGACGGTCCAGTTGCGGTTTGTCCTGGATCCGATACAAACTGCCGCAACGCATCACGAAAAGCGTTCTCCCGCCCACCTCCTGGAGCAGAGTCCCCTCTAGCGGTCCCTCCGGAATCGAGTCCAGCCCGCCCGCCGGCACGATCGTCCCCTGTGAGGAGAGCGCGCCCGCCGTTATCAACGCCGTCCTCCCGTTCGCGTCCGTCAGCGCGAACTTCATCCCGGACGCGACCTGCCACTCGGCGTCGCTACCCAGCTCCTGCACTCGAGTGCCGTCCCGCGGCGCGGTCGGCAGCGCTGCCAGAGCCCCATCGGGGACGATGTTCAATCGCCACTCCAGCGCGCCCTTCCGCACCAGCTGATTCCTCACTTTGGCGTCGGGCAGCGGGAACTTCGCTCCCGCCGCGATCTGCCACTCCGTTCCGCTGCTAACTTCCCGCACTCGCGAGCCGTCGTGCGGCGTCATCGGTATCTGTGCCAGGGCTCCCGGTGGCACTGTGTACAGCTGTCCTTCCAGAGCACCCGCGCCGATCAACGCGTCCCTCACCTCAGGCGAAGGCACGGTGAACTTGGCCCCGGCCGTGATCTGCCACTCGGTCGCTCCTCCCAGTTCCGCCAGCCGCGTCCCCTCTCTCGGCACAGTCGGTATCTGGTTGAGGCTGCCCGGCGCAATGGTATGGACCGGCGCGTACCCAAGCCCCATCGCGTAGAGGGTGTCCGGGTTCGGTATCGCAAACCTCGCCCCGGCATACACAACGTAGACCGTCGGCGAGCCGGCCTCCTGGAGAAGCGTCCCATCCCAGGGAACATCTGCCACCGTCTGTAGCATCCCATCTCCGACGATCCAGTAGTCACTCGGTCGGCGGCCCATCGCGGCGAGCGCGTCAGCGTCCGGAATATGGAACTTCGCCCCGCTGTACAGGACGTAGAGGGCGGGACTCGATGCTTCCCTCAGGATGCAGCCGTCCCACGGACACGGTGACCACACCCAGTACGACGGCCACGCCGACGCCACGGCCGGCGCCGGTTCCCAGATGTTCCAGGCCGCCTCCCACACCTCCGGCCGCACCACGCCCCGTCGCCAGATGCTCACCCTCGACGAACCCGCCGACCGAGCGGCATCCATCGCGGAAAGAAACTTCTCTCCGCTCGTGTCCCCCTCGAGCATCGGGATGTAGTCCAGCGCTCGCCCGGGTGCCAGCCAGCTCAGGTCCGCATGCGCCTGACTTACGCAGCCGCTCGGATCAGCCCAGACGCCCTGTTCGGCGTACAGCTCCCAGTAGCACATCGGCAGCGCCGCATTCGCCGTCGACAGCCACTTCCATGTCCCGGCATCCTGCCACGTCCACTCGCGAGGGTCGTATATCACGCCCAGGTTCGCCTCAGGCCGCTCCCCCCTCAGCCGCCACCAGAACTGCTCGGCCAGGTAGTTGCAGTCCCAGTAACAGAAACCGTCGAACGGTTCGACATCCGCGTAGAGCGCCTTGACTCCCGTGTCCAGCACGGCCTCCGCCATCGCCACCTGACCCTCGATATTCGCGCCCTTGGGGACGAACCACGCCACGACCTCTATCCCCTTCGCGTTGTAGTCCGCGATCAGGCGTCTCAGGGCCGCCGGCCCGGTGACCGCCTTCGTAGCTCCGTCATAGGTAGACATCCAGTCGGTCCCGTCGTGCGTCTTGATGTGCACCGTCCCGACGGGAAGTAACGTGTCGTCGGCCTCGGCGCCCGGGTAGTCTTGCCCGAACTGCCAGACGACCGTCTCGATCTCAATCGCTTTGGCCGCCTCCGGGTCCATGAGGTCCACGCCGAAATGCTGGCCGCCTAAGGCCAACATTATGAGCAACACTAATGCAACTGCGAATCGGCGCATGGGCTCCGCCCGACCCCTCTTCTTCTGTCAATTCGGGATGCACCCGGACCTACGTGCTCGCTCTCAGGCTATCGGATGGCGCCGAAAGCAGTCAACATAATGACCCGTCGCTGGAAGGAACCGCAGTAACCCCCGTTATCCCGAGCTCGCAGAATGGAGAAAAGGACGTGTCATTCCGAGCTCGCGGGGCGGAGCGGACAGGTAGTGTCGCCGTGGCGACAGGCGGCGGGGTGGCGAGGGCCTGCCCGCCGTAGGTGGGAATCTCAACGCCCGCCAATCAGCACATCCCGCTCGTCCCACTGTCCCCTTCGCCTGCTCGTCGGCACCAGCCGCCGGGCCTGGTTTCCCCCTCCCGGTGCCAATTCCCCCTTGGAGTTCGCGCCTCTCTTCTCCTACCCTCAAATTATGATCACTCTTCGAACGCTCAACCACATACGTCGGCCCCATCTCGCTCGGTCCGATTGATGGCTCAGCCCAAGGCCTTGAGCGCCACTCGATCAGACGAAACGTGCGGACTCGAGGCCAATTCGCGTTGGCACGGATCAAAAGAAGAAAAAAACGCCTGTCTGCAATCAAACTCTCCGCCAACAATCAAACGGCCAATACAAAAACCCCCTGATTGTTGGACCAGTTCGCTTGATTGCTGGCTTTACTGCCCCGCCACCGCCGCCCGCCCCACACCCGCGAACACGTCCGCCGTGCTCCCGTCCACCCAGTCCAACAGAGGCGCCGGGTACAGCCCGATGAACAGCACCCCGGCCACCAGCAGCGCCAGCGCGCCGTACTCTACCCACGGCACAGGCATACTCGCCGCCGCCTCGGCCTTCCCGAGGAACATCTCCTTGATGATCACCAGGTAGTAGTACAGCGACACAAAGCTCATCGTTACAGCCACCCCGGCCAGCCAGAGCAGGTCCTGGTCCGCCGCCGCCTGAAACAGAATGAATTTCGTTGCGAACCCCGCGAATAGCGGCATCCCCGCCAGCGAGAAGAGCGCGATCGATAGCGACAAAGCGAGGAACGGCGCCGTGTCACGCAGCCCCGCGAAGTCCTTGATCTCTTCCTTGCCCGTCCAGTTGTAGTAAATGATCACGCACACGAACGCCGCCAGGTTCGTCACAACATACCCCATCATGTGCAGCACCAGCGCGCTCCCCGACTCCGGCGAGAGCGCGGCTATGCCCATCAGCAGATAACCCACCTGGCCGATGCTCGAGTAGGCCAGCAGCCGCTTGATGTTGCTCTGCTGAATCGCGACGAGGTTTCCCAGCACCATCGTCGCCACCGAGAGGCCTGCGATAAAGTAGCGCCAGTCGTCAATCTTCGGCTCGAACGCCTCCGCGAACAGCTTCAAGAACAGCGCGAACCCGCCCGACTTCGATATGGCAGAGATCAGCGCCGTCACCGGCAGTGGCGCGCCTTCGTAAGCGTCCGGAGTCCACATATGGAAGGGCACAGCGGCCACCTTGAACCCGAGCCCCGCCATGATCAGCGCCAGCCCCAGGAACAACGCCTCGTCGATCCCGCCTGTGTCCTTCGAAAGCGCACTGCCGATCTCGCTGAAATGCGTCGACCCCGTCGTCCCGTAGATCAAGCCGATGCCGTACAGCAACAGCGCCGAAGAAAACGCCCCGAGCAGCATGTACTTCAACCCGCCCTCGTTCGACCGCAGGTCGAATTTCGCGTAGGCCGTGAGCACGTAGAGGCTGAAGCTGAGCAGCTCCAGCGATATGTACGCGGTCAGAAGCTCGCTCGCCGCCGCCATCCCGTTAGCGCCCACAAGAGCCAGAAGGATAAAAGCGTAGTACTCCCCCGCGTGCAGCAGGCGGTCCTTTACGTACCGCGCTGAGGCCAAGCAGGCGAATACGCCAATCAGCCCGAAAAACACGCGGAACAGCGTGGTGTAGTCGTTGATGTCCACCAGCCCCGCGAAGTTCGTGTCGTTGTCCACCCAGATCAGCGAGACGAGGACAGAGATCAGCGCCCCTGCCGCGGCAATGTATCCAAGCCACTCTTTATCGAGCTGCTTCCAGCGCCCGAGCCCCTTCGCCGGCCAGAACAGGTCCAGCATGATGAGCCCGCCCGCCCAGGCGACGAGAATGTATTCCGGCGCCAGCAGCTTCCAGTCGAAATTCGCGTCAGGCATCTGGACGCCGCTTCCCCATGTCATTCTGAGCCCCACCGGTGGATCCCGCGTGGGATATTGGAATGACCATGCTCACTCGGATCACACTTCGCGCGAGCGAAGAATCGCGGCGGCCCGCTTCCTGCTCCGGCTCCTTACTCGCTCCCGGCTTCCGGCTCACGAAGTGATCCCCGGAATATTCGCGACGCTATCCGATATGCGGTCGATGAACGGCGTCGGCCAGAGACCCATAAACAGCAGGAACGCGATAAGCAAAGCCCCCGCGAACTGCTCACCGAGGCGCATCTCCTTCAGGTTTTCCCACTGCTCGTTCAGCGGCCCAAAGTAGGCGCGCGCTAGCATCCTCAGAATGTACGTCGCTGTTATCGCCGCTGCCAGTATTCCAGCGGCGCCCGCCCAGTAGTAGCCGGCTCGGAAAGTCCCAACGAATATATGAAACTCCGCGATGAATCCCGCCAGGCCCGGCAGCCCCAGCGACGATAACCCCGCGATGGCCCAGAACGCGGAGTGTCGAGGCATCTTCTTTGCGATTCCGCCGAACGCGGTCATGTCACGCGTGTGCGCCTGATCGTAGATCGCACCTACGCTCGTGAACATGAGCGCCGTCATCGCCCCATGCGCGAACATCTGGAGCACAGCCCCGTTGACGCCGATGTCGTTCATCGTCGCAAGCCCCATCAGCACGTAGCCCATATGGCTCACACTCGAGTAGCCGACCATATACTTGAGGTCCGTCTGCGCAAGCGCCGAGACCGCCCCATACAGCGCGCCGATCACGCCCAGCGTCATTAGGACCGGCGCCCAGAACTCCGCGCCTTCCGGCAGTAGCGTCATCCCGACGCGCAGGATTCCGAACGCCCCGAGTTTCATGAGCACGCCCGCGTGTAGCATCGACACGCCGGTGGGCGCCGCTACATGGCCGTCCGGCGACCACGTATGGAATGGCCACATTCCGGCCAGCACTCCGAAGCCGATCATATAGAACGGAAACACCGCTTTCTGGAAGTCCGAGTCGTACTGCACCTGCCCGAGCACCGGCAGGTCGAACGTGCCCTTGTCCGCCTCCACAAACGTCGCGAAGATTCCGATGAAAATCAGCACGCTCCCCGCCACCAGATAGAGCACAAGCTTCATCGCCCCGTACTCCTTGGTCCGGGTGAAGCTGCCGAAGTTGCTGCTCGCGCCCCAGACCGCGATCAGCAGGTACATCGGCAGCACCGCCACCTCATACCAGAAGAACAGGAAGAACAGGTCCTGCGACTCGAAGACTCCAAACACGCCTGCCACCAGCAGGAACAGCAGCACGAAGAAGTCCTTGTTCCGGTAGTTGATGTTCCAGGAGACGAATACCGCTGCGAATATGACGAGGCCTGTCAGAAGCACGAGCGGCGCAGCGATCCCGTCGACGGCAAGGTGCAACGAGATTCCATGCTTGCCAAGGAATCCAACGTTCTCCAGCCAGTCCAGGCGGAAGCCGAAGCGCAGCCCCCTGCCGCCCTGAAACTCATAGGCAAAGAACACGATGAGTGACAACGCAAACTGTGTCCCGGCCGAAAGCAAGGCCACGTACCGCACAAGCTGTGGATAGCGCGACGGTACCAGCATGATCAGCACCGCCGTGCACACCGGCACCGCGACCAGCGCGAACAGAACTCCCCCCACGGCTACAACCTCAATACCAAGAGCAACACCGCGAGGCCGATAACCCCCGCAACTATCGCGAGTGCATAGTTGGGTAGCTTCCCTGTCTCCAGAAACTTCAATTCGAACCCAGCGAACAGACCGAGGCCCGCAGAGCCGTCCACCGCCGTATCGTTCACGATATTGCGGTCGAACCACGCGACGACCGCACCCAATGTGAGGACCACGCGGTTGATTACCCACTGGTAAGCATCGTCCACGTAATATCGATTGCGCAGCGTCTCGTATACCGGTTGGAGAGCCTCCCCTGCCCGGCGCGCTGGATCCGCTTTCTCCGACCAGAAATACCAGCCGGCAACCATTCCGCCGACGGCAAGCGCTGTCGAGAAAATCCCGACGTCCCAGGCGAAGTCGAACGGCTCCGGATCCTCAAAGAACACGAACTCGCCGAAGCCTCCGGGAAAACCCAACGCTTCGCCTACGAAGCCGAATACCACGAATCCCCCGATCGCGCTAAGCACAGCCAGCAGCACGAGCGGCAGCGTCATCAGCGGTTCGGCGTCGTGTGCGTGTCCCCACGCCACTCGGTCCCTCGCCTCGAAAAGGAACGTCCTGATAAACAGCCGCGTCATGTACAGCGCCGTGATGAAAACGCTGACCAGGGCGAGCATGTAGAGGACGACGCTCCGGTGCTGGTCGAGCGCGTGGAGCACCTCATCCTTCGCCCAGAATCCGGACAGCGGTATCACTCCGATCATCGCCAGCGTGCCAATCCCAAACACTGCCGCTGTTACAGGCATCTTCGCGGTCAGGCCGCCCAGCTCTCGGATGTCCTGCTTTTCCGTCGCGTGGATCACCGACCCCGATGCCAGAAAGAGCAGAGCCTTGAAGAACGCGTGCACGAACAGGTACAGCATCGCCGCTGTGACCGAGCCCGAACCGAGTGCGACAAACATCAAGCCCAGGCTGTTCAGCGTCGAGTAGGCTATCACCCGCTTGATATCCGTCTCTACGAGTCCCATCGTCGCCGACATGAGCACCGTGATAAGCCCCAGTGCTGTCACAACGTCCAGCGCAATGTCGTCCGCCAGGACGAACAGCGGGAACATCCGCGCGACCATATACACGCCTGCGACAACCATCGTCGCCGCGTGGATCAGCGCTGAGACCGGTGTCGGGCCCTCCATGGCGTCCGGTAGCCACACGTGCAGCGGGAACTGCCCCGACTTCCCAACTGCGCCCGCGAACAAGAACAGTACCGCGATCGTCAAGTACGCGTTTCCGCTCAGCCCCAGCCCGCCGATGTCCGCGTTGTTGAATCCGCCCCGCTCAGCGAAGTCGAATATATCGGTGATATCGAATGTCCCCGCCTCGCGCCACAGCAACAGGATCCCGATCAGGAACCCGACGTCGCCGATCCGGGTCGTAATGAAGGCCTTCTTCGCTGCCTCCGCCGCCGCCCGCCGCTCCCACCAGAACCCGATCAGCAGGAACGAGCAGAACCCGACGCCCTCCCACGCGGCGTAGAGCAACAAGAGGTTGTCCGCCAGCACCAGCGTCAGCATCGACGCCGCGAACAGCGACATGCACGTGAAGTACCACCCGTACTTCGGGTCGCCCCTCATGTATGCAACGGAGTACACCTGCACCAGCAGCGCCACGAACGACACGACCGCCAGCATCACGATTGTGATCTGGTCCACGAAGAACCCGAGGCGGATCTCGAAGTTGTCGAACTGGACCCACTTCCAACTCTTCTCCACGGAAACGAAGTCCGTCCCGTTCGCCTTGTCCAGAAAGTCCGCAAGGACCGGAAAGAACAGCAAGAACGCCCCCGCGATGGCTGCGATCGCGATGAAGTCTCCTCCCCGCGGCAAGTACTTCCCGACGAGCAGCAGGATAACGAAGGCCGCCGCCGGGAGCGCGGGGATCAGGTACGCTTCTTGAGCCCCCACGCTATTCCGTACTCCACTTGCTAACTGTCACCCTGAGCCTTGCGAAAGGTCTGTCCCGACGAGCCTTCCGCGGCGTAATCGGCTTACGGGGACCGTGTACAAGGGCAGCGCCAGACCCGTCTTCCTTCTTCCTACTTCCTTCCTCCACTCGCTCTACCACTTCATCGTGTCCGCTTCATCAACATTCGCTGTCGCCTTGTTCCGGTAGAGCCGAAGGATGATCGCCAGCGCGAGTCCGACTTCGGCCGCGGCGATCGTGATCACAAAGACCGCGAAGATCAGGCCCGTAAAAGCTTGAGGCGAGAGGTAAACCGCGAACGCGATGAAGTTGATGCTCACAGCCTGGAGCATCAACTCCACCGACATCAAGATCAGCACAGCGCTCCGCCGAGCCAGCACCCCGTAGATCCCGAGCGAAAACAGGATGGAGCTGAGGACAAGAAAGTCGTTGATCGGGATCAAGGCGCGGTCACTCCCCTTCCTCGCCTCGGGCCAGAACTATCGCTCCCAGCAGCGCCACCATCAGCACCAGCGAAGCGACCTCGAACGGCACCGCCCAGGTCGTGAACAGGTCGTTCCCGATCTGCTCGATCGAGATAACGTTGATCTTGTCGGTCTCCCCCGGCCACTCAGTGCTCTCCATCGAGAAGATCGACACGACCATAAAGGCACCGGCGGCCAACGCCGCAAAAGGCCGCTGCGGACCGTCAAGCGCCGCCGGCATATCCCGCACGCGCGTCAGCATCATTGCGAACAGCACCAGGATCGTGACCGCGCCGCCGTAGATCAGCACCTGTACGATGGCGAGAAACTCTGCGGACAGCAAAATGAAGATTCCGGCGACCGATAGAAGCGACAGGATCAGAAACAGCGCGGAGTGGACAACATTCCGCGCCGTAACTACCCCGATAGCGCCGACGACAGTTGGAACGGCGACGACGTAGAAGATGACCTCTTCGTACGTCATGCTGCGGGCTCGAACGCCTCTGCCTGCTCCCCATCATGGACCTGTCGGGGGTAGCGATGGAGCGACTCTACGGTTCCAGCGGTGACGGCGGTAAGGCTCGGCACGGCTTCTATGGCCCTGCTACCCCTCGCCGCCTTCCTTCTCCGGCCCCTCCCCAGTTTCCGGCTTCCTCTGCTCCGCCCGTGCCCCGCTCCCCGGCGGCGCCGCGGCCGTCGGATCAGGTGTCTGCGTCGGCGCCGACGGCTTGTCGGGTGATGTCCCGTGATGCTTCTCGAACGAGGCCGCCTCCGCGGCGGCCGCTTCCTCTTCGTCCATCTTGGGCGCCCACCCGGAGTGCGCAACGCCCATCGGCTCCCGAAACGGCGTCTCGAGCTCCCCCGTCTTGGACTGCCGGAGCAGTGCCGGCAGGTCCATCACCAGGTCCTGCCGGTCATACCGGGACAACTCGACCCCTTGCCACGTGTTGTTCATCACGATGGCGTCAAAGTTACACACCTCAACGCAGATATCGCATCGCATGCAACGGGCATAGTCGATATAAAACTTATCGACGATCTTCTTGCGCTTGCTCTTGCCGGCCGCAAAATTGGGGTTGTCCTTCATCGTTACGGTCATGCAGTCGACGGGACAATAGCGCGCGCAGACCTGGCAGCCGGTGCAAAATGGTTCGGTGATGTCGAAGTCCCAGAGCAAGACGGGAAGCCCGCGCGAACGGTGCGGCAACGTCTTCTTCTCGGTCGGGTACTGCACCGTCACCGGCTTCCGCAGCGCCGCTTTCACTGTGGTCTGGATCGCTTTAAGTACTCCTAGCACGTAGCTTCTCTTCCTTCTTCCATCCTAGAGCACACTTCCAACAGTCTGATATCCGGGCTGATAACGAACGCCGGTCGTTCTCGCTGCCCGATACGTCAGGTAGATAGCTCCAGCCGCGGCCGCACCCGAAAGCGGAATCAGGATCTCGTTCGGCCATTCGTACACGAGCACCAAGCCATTGATTATGATTTGCAGGAACGCGAAGGGCAACAACAGCTGCCAGCAGAACGACATCATCTGGTCGATCCGCAACCGCGGCAGGCTGGCTCGCATCCACATGAAGAAGAAGATGAATGCCCCGGTCTTCACCGCCATCATCGCAACCTGCGCTGCCACCGGCACACTTTTATCGAACACACTCCACGGCCATTGCCAGCCGCCAAGGAAGATGAGCGATCCGAGGATCGAGATTAGAACGAGGTTCACGAACTCGCCGAGCTGAAACATGGACCAGCGTATCCCCGAGTACTCGACGAACGGCCCTCCAACGACCTCAGACTCCGCGACCGGGATGTCGAACGGCTGGCGGTAAAGCTCCGCCAGGCCCGCAATTGCGAAGATTATGAACGCGAGTAACTGAAACGCGATGTTCGGCGTATCTTCTTGCGCTCCGACGATCACCGCGAGGTTCAGGCTCTGCGACAACATCGCCACCGCCAGTACCGCCAAGACAAGCGGGATCTCGTAGCTGATGAGCTGCGCCGCCGCCCGCACCCCACCGAGCAGCGCGTACTTGTTGTCGGAGCCCCACCCGGCCATCACAAAGCCGACGATCGAGAGCCCGGAGACCGCCACGAAATAAAACAGGCCGAGTGTCAGGTTCTGGATGAACAGGTCCGCCGTGAACGGTATCGCCACGACCGCCATGAACACAGGTACGACGATGACGAATGGCGCCAGCTCAAACACCCAGCGGTCCGCCGTCTGCGGACGCACGTCTTCCTTCGTAAGCAGCTTGATCGTGTCCGCGACCCCTTGGAGCGTACCGTACGGCCCCACCCGCATCGGCCCCAGCCGCATCTGCAGTCGCCCGATCACCTTTCGCTCAACCCAGGTCAGAATGATGACTGTCACCGGCACCAGCAGCGCGATAATCGCCAGCCGCGCCAGCGACTCCAGCCAGGGATT
>Ga0114129_10016012_pt1 | contig 10665 bp, 9 predicted proteins | sample RhiMetdeltSRZDD1_FD_80071 | JGI IMG/M metagenome (GOLD analysis project Ga0114129, IMG submission 80071) | Populus rhizosphere microbial communities from Tennessee, USA - Rhizosphere MetaG P. deltoides SRZDD1 (version 2) (version 2) | ecosystem: Host-associated > Plants > Roots > Rhizosphere >... | reverse complement strand
TCCTCGTTCACAGTCACATGCTGCGGCATTCCTGCGGCTACAAGCTCGCAAACGACGGCCAGGACACCCGCGCAATCCAGCACTACCTTGGACACAAGTCGATTAATTCGACGGTGCGCTACAAGGCACTGGCGCCTGATCGCTTCAAAGGCTTCTGGAAGGATTGAGTCTCCGCCCTATCCCTGCACGCTGGGACATGGGGCCTGCCATGAACTTGCTAGCTTCCGATAACCACGGTTATCGGAACCAATCCCGCACCATGCCCCGGGAAAAACTCACTTTCCGAAAAGCCTCCCGCATCGCGGAGAGCGGGAGCGATGGCCCCGTATTGATGCTAAACATGAACCGGTATTCGTTGGAGTCGGGTTTCCCGGATCGTGGCGTCTATCAGCAATACATTTCTGGGCTGGGTAATTCTCTGGAAGGTGCCGGTGCCAAATTGCTCTGGCGGTTTCCGGTTCTGGGGCAGGCAGTCGGCGTTAACAGATGCTCTAAATGCGGGGCTAATCTCGACGCGCGCGTTAGACCATGTTGACACCGCGTTTGGCTAATGCGCCCGTGCCAAAGTGCAAGGGAGCCTGTCCATCGACGATGCGGCAATCGGGTTCTTACTGCATCGAGAGCAAGCTACGACGTCGATAAAACGAATCTCACGATAAGACATACGATCATCGTGCTCGCCACCGTGCCAAAAAGTTGTCAGCATTAACTTCTTTCGTTATGAGGAAACTAATGGCCTTAAAAGATTCGAAGCTCGGCCTTTTTGCGATGAATGCTTGCCTTGTTGTGGTTTCTGTAGCAGCGACATTGTTGTTGATTGAAGTCGGCCTGCGTCTCACTTCTCTTCCTGTGCTTGAGAGCCGTTACGTCTATTGGCAGCGGGCTACTTATGAGGCCTTCCATTTCCACCACGCTACTAGCCGGCCAGCGGAGCAACCTTTTCCCGGTTTCCACGCGGTGCGCGGCTGGACTCATTTTTTAATTCGCAGCGGTCCAGACGGATATCTTATCGAGGACATTTCAGGAGCCACGTGGCGAGAAACGCAGCGTGTCCCGTACTCAACGACGAGAAGGCGCGTTATCTTGATTGGGGACTCGTTCATGTATGGATGGTACGTTGGAAAGGACGAGACTATTGATCATCTTCTACGCGCGCGTCTTGGCAGTAATTTCGAAGTTATAAACTTAAGCGTCCCAGGCTATGGGCTGGATCAGATGGTGCTTGTTGCCAATGAGGTCATTCCGCAACTTTCTCCTGATGACGTTGTTGTTGGGTTCATTGCCGCTGATTTAGAGAGATCATGCCTAAGTTTTTTTTCAACCCTCGGATCGGCCGCCAAATCTAGATTTGAACTCATAGATGGACGCTTAATCCCACCTCGCCCAGTTCCCACGCCCTACGAAATGTATCTGCGGCATCGCGAGCGGCGAACTCTAGATGCAATATTAGCCAGACTCTACTCAGTCCGGATATTGGCGCTTGCAATGGGCCCTTTCCTACGAGGGCCGCAAGAAACATGCATCTTTAAATTGAACGCGACATTGTTACGGTCACTTATAAATGAAATGTCACAGAAAACGCGCATCCATCTGATCCATCTTGAAGGGAACCTACCAGAAGAGTTTATGACCGAGATGGCGGCTCTAAAGGTTCCTTTTTACAGTGCGCCAGCCGACACCACCGCGACATCACAGGCTCTCGGAGTACCAGTGGATAGACACAACGATGGCTTTCGCCACCCCAAAGGCGGGCTTAATGCTATTTACGCCTACATGATTTATAAAATACTTCTTCCAACCTATCCCGGTAACCAATAGCCATTTCTAAACCTTCGGTGAGCAGTCCGCAGACCATTCGCGGAGAAGCTCAACCATTTCGATGTCTTCCCGGGTCAGCGCATTCCGAATCCAAAACTCGGTGGCAAAGCATCGCCCATTTCGTGAGTGATAGTCATAGCCCTTACTCGAATTCGGGTTTCATCTTCGACCACTGCGCCCACTCATCACTCGGGGCGTAGTAACGTGGTGATTGTCCGATCACAGCATCCGCATAGCGACCTTCGAGTGCGGCTTGGCTAAATGGGTTGTACTCACTGACTGCGCCCTGCGGCTGCGCCCAATCTGCAAGCGCCGGTGGGGTCGCAATCTCAGCGCCGAAGGTGCAGGCCAACGCATCGGCTAAGTCTGGGGACGGAATGCCACGAATTGGGGGTCGACCGTGCGATGAAGAGAGCGACCGGTGAACCGGATCCGATGGACTGAGATGGTCAAGCGCAGACCTGAATCAACAGGTGGAAAACAGGTCACTGGCAGAGAGTTGACCCAGTTCAAGCCTGGCCAATCCGGCAACCCCAAAGGCCGGCCGCAAGGCTCACGCAACAAACTGAGTGAGGACTTTCTCGCCGACCTGCACGATGCGTGGAAGGCATTCGGCCGCGAGGCGCTGATGGCCGCGGCCTGGACCGAGCCGGTGAGCTTCGTGCGCGTGGTTGCATCGCTGATGCCGAGAGAGCTCGAGGCCACCGCCACCGTGGTTCACGCGGAGCGCATGAGCGATGACGAACTCGCGGCTATCGCCTGCCAAGGCGGCGAAGATCCTCTGGCGACGGAGGAGGACGAGGAGACATTTCAGCCGGTGGAGTAGGCTGTACGGCGTCGAGCCGGCGCCGCACCATCGTTTGCTGATGTCGCGGCTCATGTCTGCGCCGCACTCATCGTCTTCCTGCCCTTCAACGACGTGCTGCCGACTATGTGAGTATGATTCCTCGAAGCCGGGCGATATCCCGGTCGAGCAGGCCACCAAATTTGAGCTCATTATCAACTTAAAGACCGCTAGAGCGCTCGGTCTAAATGTCTCGCCGACGGTGCTCGAACGCGCCGACGACTGATCGATAGTTGATGCAGCGCATGAGTCCGCTATTGGCCCTTAGCGGACATTCGAATGAACGCATTCAGCGTCGCTTTCGGGGGTAAAGCGGACATTGCCTGAAACTGTCGTAATAATAACCTAAACACTCGCTGCTCGAATTCCCGGATGAATCTCTAGCGGAGCCTCCTGTAACAGAATCGCTTCCTCCGGGCGGTCTGCTGTTTTAGTAGGATTACATCATGTCGCGCTCCGATGTTGAAAAAGGCAATGGTGTCATCGCTAGCCACAAGCGAGTTATAGTTTAGAGTGCCCGCAAACACGCGGCGCCCCGGCCGCGAGATAGGCTCGAACGATCGTGAGTGCTGCCCTATTCTTTGCGTCAGGCTTTGCTGCATTACTTTACCAAGTTGCGTGGCAACGAGCGCTCTTCGGCTGGTTCGGCGTCGATCTTGACTCCGTCAGCGCCATTGTTTCCGTATTTATGCTCGGACTCGGGATTGGTGCAATGATCGGCGGTTGGCTCGCCGACCGATTTCACTACAGGCGTATCCTTATTTTTTCACTCATCGAATTGACGATAGGAGCGTTCGGGTTTTTCAGCTTGGGTATTATTGATGATATAGGTGATCTTATTGCGGCAGACGCGCTTCCGCGTCTTGTCGCCATCACTTTCATTTTTTTCATAGTTCCAACCTGCGCGATGGGGGCAACCCTACCGGTACTTGTGACGGAGTTGGTCGACCTCACGCACAACGTGGGATTCTCGACCGGCGCATTGTATTTCATCAACACGCTTGGTGCCGCGACAGGCACATTAGCAGGCGGCCTTGTTTTGCTTTCTTTTTACGGGCTCAACGGCCTCGTCACTATCGCGACGATTCTAAACTTTTTGATTGCCGTCGTCGCTTACTTGTCGGTTCGGAGGGCACTATGAGCTTGCAAACGCATCCTCTGCCGGAAAAATCTTTATCATTTACGGTAGGACTTCTTTCGCTCGGAACCGAGACGCTGTGGATTCGGCTTTTCTCGTACCACAATCATTCGATCGCCAAAGCCTTGCCATTCATTCTCGGGGTGTATCTCCTGGGAATTGCATTCGGAGCTGCCCTCGGTTCACGTATCTGCAAAAGCGAGCGCTATCTCGCTGAAATTCTCGCTGTATCGTTGCTCTGCGGCACCGTTGCAATTTCATTGGGCCCAGCCACCGTGGCGGCAAGTCTGACGTTTGGATTTTATGCCACCAGAAGCCTCGCCGCTGGCCTAGCCTTTGTGGCAGCGTTCGCGTTCTCTGTATGCTTTCCGATCTGTCATCACCTTGGCGCTATCGTCAGTGCGGGCAAAACCGGCAAATCCATGTCGAGGGTGTACGCCGCAAATATCGCAGGTAGCGGGATTGGTCCATTGTTTGTCAGTTTCGTCCTATTGCAATTTGGCACGACGCAACTCGCATTCGCTTTGCTCGGGCTTCTCGCCGCCACGGTAGCCCTTGCCGTTTTACGGGTTTGTATAACTTCAAACCATGCACTGAAATTGGCTGGAATTATCGGGACCCTGATCGCCACTGCAAGCGTCATCGCTGCGGTGGGACCTAACAATTGGCTGATTGCCAGTTTTAGCGCCAGTCCGATTCGGCGGATCGTCGAGACCCGCCAAGGTATCGTGGTTTCGCTCAAAAAGGATATCGGTGGGGACGTAATCCTTGGCGGCAATGTGTATGACGGTCGAACCAACCTCGATCCGCGAATCAACTCGAATGACATCAATCGTGTTCTCGTACTGGCCGCATTGCGACCAAATCCGAAACGCGTTCTGATGCTCGGGCTTTCCATCGGCACTTGGAACTACTTACTTACGGGTTTTCCCGGCGTGCAACAGATTGATGTTGTTGAAATAAATCCAGGATACATCGATATGATCCAGGACTATGCCGAGCAGCGAAAAGCGCTCGCAGATCCACGCGTCAAGCTGACGATCGCCGATGGACGAAAATTCTTGAGAGCCGTGCCAGAAAGTACTTACGATCTCGTCGTGATGAACACGACATTCCATTGGCGCTCGTATATTTCTTTGCTGCTAAGTCGCGAGTTTCTGACGCTGGTTCGCACGCGAATGAAATCGGGCGCCCTTTTGGCATTTAATACTACGGGTTCGCCCGATGCACTTTATACTGCGGCTTCGGTTTTCCCGCATGCGTACCTTTATGATAATTTTGTTTTCTGTGGGGATTTTGATTGGCGGACGAAGTTCGGCGAACAGAGTTCTATCGACGAATTGCTTCGGGTGAGTCCGGAGAGGAAACCGCTCCTCACGAAAGCCGATGAATCGTTAGCGCTCAATTTTCTTTCGCGTAATCGCACGGCCACCGTTGCCGAAGTCGCCGCTAAAGTCGGCCGTCCGCTTGAAGTCATCACAGACCGCAATCTGATCACCGAATACAAATATGGTATACCGTTCCGCGCTCTTCTCACGCGCTAATGAGATCCTGGCCGCAGCGGACCCTGAGCTGAGCTGTGCCTTGTAGCGCCTCACACGCTTGCCCTTGCCACCCGGCTGCAGGAGGTTGTCCCGCTCTCAGGTGTTCAGTGGTCTGGGATTGTAGCGCCATTCTGCCCGCTCGCCATCTCAGAGTTTGAGCCACCACTCTCACCCCGGCTCGAGAACAAGATCGATGCCGTAAACATCCTCAAGATGATGGTCACACCCGCTGGTTGGCGATTCTTGCTCAACCGCCGCGAGGAGATCGCCGGCATTTTGTGGACCGGGCAGACCCATCCCGATTATCATAGAGAATATCGAAAGGACTTCCCTGTCGCATGATCTACATCATCTACATTTTGCAGCAGAGCATGGGCTCTTTGCCCATGGACGCCGTGCGTTCTCGTCCCGAAGAGAGAGAGAGAGAGAGAGAGAGAGATGGACTTTGAGCGGATTTCTCAAAACCGAGTTGCTCCGAAAGGAAGTGAATGACAATAATTGAAGATTTTTCAACTTCGAACAAAGTCTCTAAAGCGCGCAATCGATCTGTACGCTCCACAAGGAAGGCCTAGTTCGCCTCGCTCAGAGACGAGGTCGGTATGAAATTGCGATCCGCTGGGATCATCATGGGTTGCAAATCCGGACTTCCAATCATGAACTTTCTTTCCGGCGACGGCGAATCCATTAGGCTTGGACCGTAGGACCTTTTGACCCAGCCTGGGTCGTATCCCATCGCCAACAGCAAGGTGGGAAAAACCTCGAAATGACTGAACCCACCAAAGCCATGCGCCGCCCCTTTCTCCAGGCGTTGTTTGAATTCCGGCACCGAAGTGATTGCAAACAGGGGCACATAGGCTTCGCTTGGAGCTGCATTCGTAGTGCTGCAATGCGTTGCGTGGTGTGGCAGCAAGTTTTGCCCGTGGTCGGACGTGTAAATGATCAACGTCTTGGATAGATCGACAGCAGGCAGCAACCTTCTGAAGAACTCGTCGACGGACCAAGCAATCGCATGCTCGTAATCAACTACACTTTCTCGATCAACTACGGTTTCTCGATCGGAATCCGTCGATGGAGTGGATTTTCCGAATAAAGGGGATTGCGGGTATAAGAGTGAATGAATGACGGACGGAACAAACGGATGTCGGTAGGCGATGTCCGATCTTGCGGGCACCGAAAACGGGTGAAAGTCAGGCGGATATTTGTTGGAATAAGGAAAGTGCACGCCCAATTTCTCGACATAGATAAATGCGGGCTCCTCGTCTTTAAGGACTTGGAGCAGGCTATAAACCACTTTTTTGTCGCGGAGATAGGCAGGATCTTGTGAAACATCATGGATATTCGAATCAATCAGGGTTTTTTCAGCCAGCGAAAGCCCATTGCGGAACGACATAGGGCCGTTCCACATGTCGATGTGCACGGTCTTGTATCCAGCTTTGTGGGCGAACTGCCAAAAGGTCGGCTTGGTCAGTCCCTCGCGCCATCGGTTTGGCAAATCGGATTGCCGCATTCCAAAGCGGAAAATCGGCCTCGAGATGGCTGAACAGTTAGCGCCGGAAATCGCTACACCGAAATTGACCAGATTGCCGGTGGCTTTGAGAAAGGGCGTCGTTTTTTGGCTCGCGTTATTCAACGAGAGATAATCACCTCGCACGCTCTCATCCATGATCATAACAACTTTGTTGAAGATCGGATCAACCGTGCCCTCGATCTCGACATCGCGGTTCACGACAACACCACCACCATCCAACTTCATAAAGCCGGTATCGCCGCTCGAAGTGCTTGCCAGGACTATCGCAGCATTAGACAAGGTGCCAAATGGGATCGGGAACGCTTGCGTAGCTCCCTTCGTATAAATTGTCACACCAGCCACCAACGTTCCCGACATTATCGGCAGCAGGCCGAATATTCCAGGAACGCTGAACCGCCGCGCGGGCGATGCGCAAAGCGCGATGCCCAAGATCACCACGAAGGTGCAATCTCGAATAATGTCAGGCACATAACCGCCGAATACTTCCGTACCTAACGCCAGTTCTTGCCACAAGATCCAAAATAGATTCTGGTTGGAACCAGTGCCATTGATATCCAGGAATAAAAGCTCGGCCGCCCACCCGATCAGCATGATCAACATGAGCGGCAAGCGGACAACGGAGAGACGGATAAAGGTCGTTATAACAAAACCCGCAAAAGCCAAAAGGCAAACTGATGTGTAAACAATGGCTACCGGGATATTTTGGAATAAGAAGTAAGACCAGGTTGTAAGAACAGAGTAATTACCAACGTCCTGTTGGGGAGCGTCGAACCACCAAAATCCCCATAACGGGGAAAAGAGCAGAGCAAGGCTAATGAGCTTTGCGATAGTAATGTGATTGCGAAACATGTGAACCGGATTTTTCATTTCGCTAATGTTTCAAGGCAAGGCAACCCGGTCCAGGCGATCGAAAAAAGTTTTCCCATTCTGTTTCAGCGTGCTCGCGCCGCGCATTACGACAGTACGGAAACAGATTTCTGCTTGAGGTCCCTCTCTCACGAAGAGAAAGTTACAGTTTGTGGATAGTATCCGTTCGGTCTGCGTTGGCAATACGGATTGCAGACGATTCGGTTTCTATCACGTGTGGCCATCTCGCAGGGTCAACCTCTTCGGAATATCGGCAACTGAGGAACTCCAGTCGCCGTGACAACTAAGTGGCGCTCGATCTCGGCAGGAACATTCACAGGTTTTGCGTTGACGGCGGCCAAGTAGTCGTCAACCCCCTTTGGATTTGAGCCCAATATCTTTTTCTGCCTGATTGGTTGTGTAGTGGGGTCCGTCTTGCCTTTCGAAGCGAACTTGTTAGTTTCATCCGATGCTTGGCGTTTCGACCACGGGCAATGCGACGCTCATTGCCTATGATGACAAACCCATCCTTGCGACAGACCCCTGGTTTGGCGACGAAAATCCCGCCTATTTTGGGAGCTGGGGACTGAGCCACCGTATCCAGCCGGACTGCAAGAACGACATCCTGAACGCCAAATATATCTGGTTCTCGCACGGTCATCCGGACCACCTCAACGGCGACAGTCTCCATCAGATCCGCGGCAAGCATATTCTACTCGCGGACCATGTCGGCGGACGGATCGAACACGATCTGCGTACGCAAGGATTTGAAGTCACGATTCTGCCGGACCGGCAATGGGTGGACCTTTCGCCGCGGATCAGGGTCTTCTGCATCTCGACCAATATTCAGGACAGCGTGTTGTTGATCGACGTCAACAAGCGGCTGTTCGTGAATTTGAACGACGCCGGCAGCCGGGATTGCACGCTCTTGATTCGCAAAATTGTCGCCGAATACCGGGACAGCTATATGATGCGCTTGTCAGGCTACGGCGATGCCGACATGATCAATTTCTACGACGAGGAAGGTGTCTTCATTTTGCCACCTGCAAGTCACAAGCCTCCCGTCGGTCGCGATTTAAGCTCGCACGCACTTTCGCTCGGCGTCCGCAGCGTTATTCCCTTCAGCTCTTTCCATTCTTATCAGCGAACCGATTCAATCTGGGCGCAGAAATACGTCACGCCGCTGGAAGCGTATTCAACGGGGTTCGACCACCAGAACCATAACTTTATCCCGCCCTTTTCGCACATCGATTGCGCGACCGGCGAGATAACCCCGCTCAATCCGGCTAGCATGGAGAACGTGGTGCGCCGGCCCGAGGATTTCGGCGACAACTGGAACGATGTTCTCGAACGCGGCGACCTGGACAAGCTTTCGCATTATTTCCGCAGCAGGGAGCTGGTGCGAGACTATGTGTCATTCATCAATTTCCGAGTGGGCGGTCGGGGCAATTCCTTGCTGTTCTTGCTGAAACTCTTCATTGCCTCCCCCCACACGGAAGAGGCGGCTTTGTTCCCAAGCACGGTTTCGAGAACAAACTCCATATTGGATAGGTCTTCCTCCTGTTTGGAGGCCTTGGCGGGTGCGGCGGCGCTATCAGTGACCACTATCTCTTCGACGTTGGTTTCGTGCCGTTGAGCATTCCGGTTGAGCAAGAGCGTCGCAAGTCCGGTGGGCGTGTTACCGGGACGAGGCCAATGCAGTGGCTCGGGAAAAAGGACAGGCTAATGCGATGGTCAGTACCAGTGCACTGCGAGCAAGACTAGCAGGCTTATTAACGCAAAAAATCGAGGTCAGTCACAACACTGGCATGACGGTCGATGATGAAAACACGTCAGAAGACGTTGCCATTCACATCGCCAAAGAAGCGGGAGTTAATTTAACCCCACAGGACCTCGAACAGTTTATGAATTTGATTAGAGGCTGGCATGAGGCCATGCAAGAGTTCATCGCCTCCTGCCGCGCCAAGCAAGTCAACGCGGCTCCCATTCATTCAGAACGCAAGCGCCTTGGCCTTGCTGCCAGCAAACAGGATTATCGGTGAGGCTTTATCGGATTTAGGGCTTTAAATGATTATTGGATTTGTGGGGGATTGCTGGCACGCCTGCCCTTCCTCCCAGCAATAGCAGACCATGACGATCACCAAAGGCCCAATAGAAGCGCAATTGAGAGCCTTACGCGGTTAACCGCCTTGCTTGACCGTGTTGGCCGCGAAATTTACGAGTATCTTGCCAGCATCAAAGCCCGGCCAATTGTGGCACAAAGGGTCGATCTCGCCAAATTACCGGCAGACTGGCGAGAGTTAGAGCTACATGCGCAGGCTACCCAGCCCCGTCTAATGAATGGCAGTCAAAGGCGTGGCCGCCTGACCTGAAACAGCGGGCAGCTTGAACCTAACTGTCCGATTTACGATTCATGGCGAGCCTAGATCGAAAGCCAGTTTTGTGAGTCCGATCAAGGGTCATCTAATGCTTACTGTCCAGTTAGTGGTTTTACGAACAGTCCAGAAAGCGTATTGCACTGCGTTTTTGACTCGTTTTGCCACCCGGCAACTAGGCTCAAAAGTCATAACTGGGTCCGGAAGTCGGCGGAGGGGCGGCTAATGGATGATGGATGTTATTTTATTTTTTCTCGCGGCTTGTACCGACGCCTCACACAGCACCCATCCAAACAGAAATAGAAAATACAATACGTTAAAGAACGCCAACGGCAGCGATGTATCAATACCGAGGAATAGGCGCTCAAAGTGCAAGATGCCGTCCGTGCCGTAAAATAGGAACAGGTTAATATTGCTCATCAAAATAAGCAGCACCGCCGTGCTGCGGTACGACGCGTCCAACCAAAGAAGGATAACCGCCAGGACCGTAACGAGGAACAAATGGTTTTCGTGCACGCCAATGTTGAAAGTGTAGTAGCACAGAACCCCAATAATTGAAAAAAGGACGAGGT
>Ga0114129_10016011_pt1 | contig 10665 bp, 9 predicted proteins | sample RhiMetdeltSRZDD1_FD_80071 | JGI IMG/M metagenome (GOLD analysis project Ga0114129, IMG submission 80071) | Populus rhizosphere microbial communities from Tennessee, USA - Rhizosphere MetaG P. deltoides SRZDD1 (version 2) (version 2) | ecosystem: Host-associated > Plants > Roots > Rhizosphere >... | reverse complement strand
GCCATCAAGAGCCTCTACCGATTGGCCGACGGCGTTCGTACTGTGTTTCTGGCCAATTCCGAAGGGCGACTGCTCGACATCATCGATGTCGAGCGCTGGGGCGCGCAGGCCAGCCGACAGCAGACGCTGCAGGTGCCCTGCGCCAAGGCCTACCAACCGCACGCTCGCGCCACGTTGCAGCAAGGACACGTCTGCGCCGTCTTGAGCCCATCGCGCGAGATCAAGATTTTCTCGGAGGGCGCCGAGGTATTTACCTTCCGTGGCGGGGTGTGGCACCTGCTCGATCTCCAAGCCAAATACCGCGTATGGGCGGAAGCCGTCGGCGACGATGTGCTCGCGATGCGCATCTTTCAGACAGCGCTCGATCTGGCCGATGCACGAGAGGGCGCGCTCTTCGTCATCGCGCGCGACACCGCAGGCGCGGTGTCACAGCTCGTCGCTCCGGCGGATCGCTTGGACATCCCGCAGCCTGTCTCGGACCGCTTGGGTCCGCCGTCGCGTCGTGATCTTCTCGATCTCCTCGAAGGCCGTTCGCTCACCGATCTCGATCCCAACGTGCTGGCGGCGCTCGCGTCGCTCGATGGTGCGATCGTGGTCGATCCAAATGCGCGACTGCTCGCAGCTGGCGCGATCCTCCGTCATCCACCCTCGGTGGAGGTGCAGGTGAACACGGTCGTCGAGGGTGCGCGCACAACAGCAGCGCTTGCGGCGAGCAAGTTTGGCCCCGTATTGAAGGTCAGCGCCGACGGCATCATCACGTTCTTCGACCGCGAAAAAGTGTGGGACATCTAGGGAGTTCGCCCAACCTCATCCGAAGGCACGCAAAACCGAAGTTCGTTATGATAGGCAACTCTGCCATGCGCATCTTTCTTACTGGCGCGACGGGATACATCGGGTCGGCCGTTCTGGACGCGGGATTGCGCGCAGGGCACAGCATCACCGCGCTCGTTCGCGATCCGGAGAAGGCGGAGCACGTGTCGCAGCGTGGCGCGACGGCGATCATCGGCGAACTATCGAAGCCAGTGTCGTACGCCGGAGCGGCCGAACAATGCGACGCGTCGATCCACACGGCGTTCGAGCAGTCCAAGCGCGGTCCGAACGTCGATCGCCAGGTGATCGAGACGTTGATGGGCGCGGCAGGTCGTCGCATCGACGCCGGCCGGTCTGCATGCGTTGTGTACACGTCGGCGGTCTGGGTCCTCGGAGATACACGCGGCGCCGCCACCGAAGATGCGCCTCTCAACCCGACGCCCCATGTCGCGTGGCGCCCCGAGCACGAGGCGCTTCTGATCGAGGGTTCTCGCGGGGGCCAGGTCCGCACCGCCATTGTCCGACCGGGCATCGTCTACGGCGGCGCGCGAGGGATCATCGGTGATTTGCTCAAAGACGCGCGAAATGGTTTGCTGCGCGTCGTCGGAGATGGCCGAAACCATTGGCCATGCGTCTACGACCGGGATCTGGCTGACCTCTACATCCGCGTGGTGGGCACGCCCGACGCGTCCGGGGTGTTTCACGTGAACGACGAAGCAGACGAATGCGTGGACGATATCGTTGACGCCATCGGCAGTCATGTCAGAATTCGGCCCGACGTGAGGCATGTGCCAATCACTGAAGCCCGGGCGAAAATGGGCGCCTACGCGGACGCGCTCGCCCTCGACCAAATCGTGCGAAGTCCGCGGGCACGCGCCATCGGCTGGTCACCCACGCTCCATTCCGTTGCCGGTAATGTGGCTCGATTGCTCGAAGAATTCCGCACAGCCGTCGACGCAGCCGCTTGAACCGTATCGTTCACGCTTCTGAGTTCTCCCTTCTCAGTTCGTGTTCAAGTTCGAAGTTCGAATCTGGTGATTCGCGGCGGCGGTTCTCGGTCTGAGAGTTCGAGCAGACGACATGGCCGCTCGCAGCTCCGCTCAGCGTTGGTCGTTCGCCCAGTCAGGCAAGGAACCCGTGTCGCAAATCAGCTCCCTCGAACCTGAACCTGAACACGAAGCCAGAACCGAGAAGCGTGAACGATTCGTTCTCTACGTTCTTCGTTCAGGAGTCGTCAAAGTCCCGTCGATCTTCGTCGGTCACCCCAGGTAGGAATTCGAAGAACGCGTCGAGACTGCGATCGAGCGCGCGGCGGAGTTGTGGAATCGTGCCGTCAATCGTGTGGAGCGTGAGTCCCGCGGTCTCGCCGTCTTTGAGACGCAGCTGAGCCTCATCAGCGCCGACCAGCGCGCCTTCGGGGACGATGCGGATGCCGTAGACCAACGTGTAACGCGCCATATCGCGTACGGTAACACCAGAAAACCACTAGGCGCGACGCCAGTGCACGACAATCAGCAGTGCCAGCAGAACCGAACCCGCCGCGTGTATCGCTGTCCCCGGAACGAAGAGCAGCGCGGCAGCCACAGCAGCGACGACACGCTCGATAGGTGACGCTGCGCGACGGATCCAGCCTCCGGCGGCGACGGCGATGGCGACCACGCCAAGAACCGCGGCGAGGAGAGACGCGGCCACGTCGGCAATCGGGAGTTGAAGAAGCAGGCCGAGCCCGCGCCGATCGATCGTAAACGCGAAGGGCACGACAAATGCCGGCGCCGTGTACTTCCACGACAGCATGGTCGTCCGCAAGGGATTGCCGCCCGTCAGCGCCGCCGCGGCGAAGGGTGAGAGTGCGGTCGGTGGACTCACTTCGGAGAGCACGGCGTAGTAGAAGACAAACATGTGAGCCGCAACGTCAGCGACGCCGACTTGCACGAGGGCCGGTACGATCATCACCGCCGCGATGATGTACGAGGCGGTGACTGGAACGGCAAGCCCCAGCACCCACACCGCGAGCGCCGAGTACACGATCGTGAGGAGTGCGCTGGTACCTGCGAGCGTCACGATCAGTCCTGCGACCTTCAGGCCGAGTCCGGTCAAGGTGATCACGCCGACGATGACGCCGGCCGTTGCTGTTGTTGCGGCGACCGACAGCACACCGCGGCCCCCAGCGGCGAGCGCGGCTGCGAGCCGCCGCGGTCCCAACGCCGATGCGCGGTTGACGAAGCTCAATGCCACGGCGAAGACGGTCGCCCAGAACACGGCGCGGAATGCGGTGAAGCCCTGCACCATCAAGACGACGATCGCGGCAAGCGACGCGAAATAGTGCCAGCCGGTCCGTGTAATGGCGCCGAGGCTCGGAAGGTCGGCCTCCACTGGACGCAGAGCGAGCCGGCGCGAATCGGCCTCGACCATCAGGAAGATCGACAGGTAATAGAGCAGGGCCGGAATCGCCGCCATCGCGATCACCTGCAGATACGAGATCCGCAGAAACTCCGCGATGAGAAACGCGGCGGCACCCATGACCGGAGGTGCGAGAATCGCGCCGATGCCCGCTGACGCGAGAATCGCGCCGGCGACGTCGGTCGGATATCCCGCGCGCTTCATCATCGGCCACGTGATCGCGCCGAGCATGACGGTATTGGCCACGCCGCTTCCCGAGACGGCTCCGAGAAGGTAGCCCGCGACGGTGACCGTGCGGCCCGGTGCCGAGGCTCTGTTCGATCGCCCAATCGCGGCCATCGTCCAGTCGACGAAGAAGCGGCCCGCGCCGCTGTGCTCGAGGCACGCGCCGTAAATCGTGAAGAGGATGATGTATGTCGCGGCGACATCGAGTGGGACGCCAAAGATCCCTTCGAGTGTCATGTAGAGCGTGCCGATCAGTCGGTCTGCCGAGTATCCCCGGTGGGCGATGAGCGACAGCCCGACGCGATCGAGGAGTGGGCCGTAGTAGCCGTACGTAAGAAAGGCCAGCGCGGTGACCGGCAACACCCACCCCGACGTGCGGCGCGTCGCTTCGAGGATGACGAGGATCAGCACGCATCCGAGGAGGACGTCGATGGACGTGGGCGTTGCCGCGCGGTGCACGAACGCATCGACGTCGACCAGCGGCCACGCGAGCGCGACGACGGACAGGGCTACGAGGAGCCAGTCGGCGAAGCGCCACTGGCTGGGGTGACTCAAGAACGTCAGCACCAACGCGATCTGCAGGAACGTGATGCGGTACACGTGCGGATCGACCACACCCAGGACCCAGTAGAGCGCGTAGGCGGCGAGGAGAAATGCCAGAACGTCGGTGATGCGCTGGCCTGAGCCGGTCGTCAATCGGTCCACACCTGCCGTTCGCGGTAGTACCGAATCGCACCTTGATGGAAGGGAATCGGCGATCCCGTCAGCGCCGTCTTGAGGGAGAGTTCTCGAGCCTGCGGGTGAATCGTGGCCAGCTCGGGCTGCTTGTCGAACAGCACGCGCGTAATGTCGTGTGCGAGCGCTTCGTCCATCGTTTCCGACACCACGAGCAGCACGGCGACGCCGACAACTGGGATGTCCGCGTCCTGCTTGTACATCCCCCTCGGGATGATCTCGCGGTAATAGAGTGACGGTCCGAATGTCTTGGCGAGCGGCGGCAGGAACGCATCAGTCGCCAGGAATCGCGCCTTGATGCCCGGTGTATTCACGAGGTCGAGGACCGACGCGGTCGGGAGACCACCGTTCCAGAAAAACGCATCGATCTTGCCGTCCTTCAAGGCGTCGACCGATTGAGCGACGCCCAGATTCTGCGCACGGATGTCGCGCTTGGTATCCAGACCCGCGGCCTCGAGGATTCGATACCCCAGCGTTGCGGTGCCCGAGCCGGCTGCGCCCATCGAGATGACGCGTCCCTTCACGTGCGCCACGTCGGTGATGCCGGAGCTCTCGAGCGTGACGAGGTGCGTGTAGCTCGAATACAAGACGGCAAGCGTGCGAAGGGGTACCGCGCCGAAGTCTTTGAAGACGTCGTGCCCGAGCAGCGCATCCCGTGCCGTGTCGGACATGGTGAACGCAAGGTCGGAGTTCCCCTGTTTGATGAATTTCAGGTTGTCGATCGACGCCGCGGTGACCTCCGCGGTGGCCTCGACGTTGTCGAGCGAGCCCGAGATCACCTTCGCGATGCCGCCGCCGTAGGGATAGAACACACCACCTGTGCCGCCGGTCGCGATCGAGAGCCGCCGCTTTGCACTGGTGCCTCCTGCCGGTGCGGGCGCACACGCGGCACCCACCGCGAGTATCAACGAGCCGATGAGCACAAATCGAGAGAACGACATGGCGCACACTATACTGGCTCCGTGCACGAAATGCGTGCGCCGTGGTACTGACAATGAGTCTTCGTCCCTCGACATTCATCGTTCTCGCGCTCGCCGTTTTCGCGGTGTCACTGACGATCGCCGGCTCGTTGCAGGCGACGCCGCAACAGCCGGTCGCGGCGCCCCAAGCCTCGTCAATCAATCGCACCTACGTCGGTTCCCAGGCCTGTCGCAAGTGCCATGCGCCGATCTACGAGCGCTGGTCGAAGACGAGAATGGCCAACGTCGTGACCGACCCGCGGGTGCAGACAGACGTGATCTTGCCTGATTTGTCGAAGGCCGACCCGCTGGTCACGTTCACGCGCACCGACATCGCCTTCGTCTACGGCTCCAAATGGAAGCAGCGCTACTTCACCAAAGTCGGCAACGACTATTTCCCTCTGCCCGCGCAGTGGGATGTGACCAACCGTGTGTGGCGCCCCTACTTCGTCCAGCCGAACACGGATTGGTGGGTGCCCCACTATCCCGCGGACAACATGCAGCGGCCGACGGGCCCGTTGTGCGACGGCTGCCACTCGGTGAACTACGACGTGAAGACGAAAACGGTCACCGAGTGGAACGTCGGCTGCGAGCGATGCCATGGTCCTGGCAGCGAGCACGTGGTGCGACCGTCGCCGGCGACCATCGTCAACCCGGCGAGGCTCGACTTGGTTCGCGCCAACGACACGTGCATTCAGTGCCACTCACAGGGACAGCCCCTGAAGAATCCCATTGAAGGCCGGTACTACGATTGGCCGGTGGGTTTCGATCAAGGCAAGCAGCTGAAAGACTTCTGGCGGCTCGAGGAGCACAAGCTCGGGGAGACGACGTTTACGCACTTCGCCGACGGGACCGGGCACAAGAACCGGATGCAGGGGAATGATTTCGTGACCAGCCTCATGTACCGGCGTGGCGTCACCTGCTTCAGCTGCCACGACTCCCATGGCACGGTCAACGATGCGCTCCTCATCAAGCCGGTTCGCGCTCTCTGTCTCACCTGCCACAACACCTCGTCGCCAAACGGTCCGCACGCCGCGACGCTCGAGGATCATACGCATCATGCGCGGGGGAGCGCAGGCAGCGAGTGCGTCGCGTGCCATATGCCGCGAATCGAGCAGACGATCGCGAATGTGAACGTTCGCAGCCATACGTTCGCATTCATCACGCCGAGCAAGACCGACGCATTCATGGTGCCCAATCCGTGCACGACATGCCACACGGATAAGACGACCGACTGGGCGCGCGAAGCGATGCGCGGATGGTCGAACGTGTCGCCATGGCGTCTGGAGTAGACGTGGCGCAACCCTCGAGCGAGGCGACGCGCACACTCGTCACGCTCGATGAGATCCGCGCGGCGGCGCTTCGCATCCGCAACGTCGCACGCCGCACGCCACTGCTCGACGTCGGCACGCTCGGACTCAAATGCGAGAACTTTCAGCCGAGCGGCGCGTTCAAGATCCGCGGCGCGTGCAACATGCTGTCGCAGCTGCCTCCGGATGCGCGGACGGCTGGCGTCATCACGTATTCGTCTGGGAATCACGGCCTCGCAGTTGCGCTCGTCGCGCAGGCGCTCGGAATCACCGCCGTGATTGTGATGCCGGAAACGGCAGCGCGGGTGAAGGTGGAGGCTGTGCGACGTTTCGGAGCGGAGTTGATCATGGCGGGCACCACGTCGGCCCACCGGAAAGCGCGAGCCGAGGACGAGGCAGCTCGACGAGGGCTGACGATCGTCCCGCCCTTCGATCATCGCTGGATCATTGCCGGCGCGGGAACGGTGGGCCTCGAGATTCTCGAGCAGAGTCCTCACGTGACCGCGATCTTCGTTCCGATGGGAGGCGGTGGACAGATCGCCGGCGTTAGTGCTGCCGTCAAAGGCATGCGCACGGGTGTGCGAATCATCGGCGTCGAGCCCGTAGGCGCGGCGCGCATGTCGGCGTCACTGGCCGAGCAGCGTCCCGTGACGCTGGAGCAGTCGTCGAGCGTTGCCGATGGCCTGCTCACGTTGCGGCCTGGCGACCTGACGTTTGCTCACGTGCAGGCGTTCGTTGACCAGGTCGTCACCGTCGAGGATCGAGCCATGATCGCTGCGGTGAAATGGCTCTTCCACGAGGCGCGTCTCGTGGCTGAGCCAAGCGGCGCGGCCGCGGTCGCGGCGGCGCTTGCGGCGAAAGACGCCGGGGTCGTTGCGGTCGTTTCCGGCGGCAATGTCGACCCGGCAGCCTACGCGACCTACATCGCGTGATCGGGATATCCTTTGCACGCGTTGGCGGCCAGGAACCTCGTTCGGAACCGGACGGGCCCCGCCTTCGTCACTAGGAGCTGACAACCATGCGAAGCACCCTTCACTCGTTGGGTTTCCTCGTGAAGGCCCCCCTTATCCTGGCCTTTCTGTTCATCATCAATCTCATGACCTCGCCCGGTCATTGGTGGGTACAGTGGGCGGCGCTCGGTCTCGGGATCGCGTGGGTATTCAGCCTGTTCAGGGTCCTTCGCGCCATTCTCCTCGTTGGCGGCCTCGCCGGCCTCGCCGCCTACCTGAATCGAAGACGCTTATAGCGCGTCAATCGGCGAAGAATCTGACGAGCGGGAGCTCGAGTCCAGCTCGGGATCGATAACCCAGTACTCCTCACATCGAACGGCGCATGGAATGCCCGTCCAATAGGATGCAACTCGAGATAGACGCCAATCATCCTACCGAGATTCCAGAGCTTCACGTCGGAGCCGGTTGGTTCATCTCGCCGTCCCTGGGCACACAACCTGCGCGGGCAGTTACTCCGACCGGAGGATGTTTCTTGCCGCGGCAATCGCTTCCTCGACGCTCGTGATCTCTCCGTCGAGTTGCTTCTCATAGACCTGCTTGAGGACCTCGCCGACGCGCGGACCAGGAGTGAGCCCGAGTGCGAGCAGATGGCGACCGAGCATCAGCGGTGCAGGCGGTTGGTGTTCGACGCCAAGCGCACGCGCCCGTTCGAGGAACCAATCCATCGCGGAACAATCGAACGTTCCTGTGCGGCCGAGACAATCCGCGCGCGCCAGCCTGGCGAGCAGCTCCAGATCGACTTTCTGCGCGAGCCGGCGAAACGCGCCATCGCCCACGTTCTCCGACTTGTGAAACATCCCCGGCTTCAGATGCTGCGCGACGAGGCCGATGACCTGGCTGCGAACATCGAACCCGTCAATCGTGTGAACGTTGAGTCGATCGAGGAGTGCGATCGTCGGCTCGACACCCGCCTGCTCGTGATCGAGCGAGCGAATCCGTCCATCCACGAACGCGGTGGTTGCCGGCTTGCCGAGATCGTGGCAGGCCGCGCCGAGCATCACGGTGATCAGTCGCGCCCCATCGAGGTCACCATTCGACGCTCGCGCGGCGTCGATCACCATCAGCGTGTGCGTCCAGACGTCGCCTTCAGGGTGCCACTCGGGTTCCTGCTCGCATCCGACCAGGGGTCGCATCTCAGGGAGGACCCGATCGATCACGCCGAGATCGAGGGCGAGGGCGAAGCCGAGGGAGGGTCGCCACGCCCAGAGGAGGAGCTTCTCGATCTCCCCCCAGATCCGCTCGGAAGGCAGGTCGTCGAGCGGAACCCGCCGGCACAGTGCCGCGGTGTCTTCGTCGAGTGAGCATTCGAATCGCGCCGCGAACTGAACGGCGCGAAGCACGCGAAGGCTGTCGTCGCGGAACGTCGCAGGGTCGACGGCTCGCAGCAGACGCCGCTCGAGGTCGGCGCGGCCACCGAAAGGGTCCTCGTAGACATCCGTCAACGGGTCCCACGCGATCGCGTTGATTGTGAAGTCGCGGCGACGGGCGGCCTCTTCAATCGACATCGACGGATCGCCGCGAACCTCGAAGCCCTTGTGTCCGCGTCCGCTCTTCGACTCGCGTCGAGGAAGGGCGACGTCTATGTCGCCGGCATTCGCGCCCGCAGCGACCACCTTGTAGACGGGGAAGCTGCGTCCCACGGCTTCGACGCGACCAAACGGCGCGAGCAGAGAAGGAAGGCGATCTTCGGCGATTCCGAATACCTCGAGGTCGATGTCCGTTGATCCGGGATTCGCGATCCGTTGTGCGAGCAATCGATCTCGCACCCAGCCACCAACCACGAGCGCACGACCGCCTGCCGCCCGAGCGGCAGCGGCGATCTCGCCGACGATGGAGGGAGCTGTAGTACTGTTCATTTGAAATTCAAGATTCAAAATGCAAAATGCAAAATGAAGGAGTCGATGGTGTTTCTATCTTTACATTTTGCATTTTGCATTTTGCATTTTGCATTACAAGAATCACGTATGCCTACTTCCGATCCGGCCATTGTCTTCCTGCGTGATCTGGTCGCGATCGATTCCGTGAACCCCTCGCTCGTGCCGGGCGCGCGCGGCGAGCACGACGTCGCCCAGCGGATTGCCAGGGAGCTCGAGACGATTGGTCTCGACGTCGAGATACGCGATGCGGCTCCCGGCCGGCCGAACGTGGTTGGCGTTCTGGAGGGACGTGAATCCGGGCGGTCGCTGATGTTCTGTGGCCACTCGGACACCGTCGGCGTCCAAGGCATGCGGAAGCCCTTCGATCCCGAGATTCGGGAGGGCCGTTTGTATGGCCGCGGTGCCCAGGACATGAAAGGCGGTATCGCCGCGATGGTCGACGCCGCTCGCCGCATCGTGGACCAGGGCGGCCTCGCGCACGGTCGTGTGATTGTGGCCGCGGTCGTCGACGAAGAGCATGCAAGCCTCGGTGCTGACGCGCTCGTGCGTGCGTGGCAGGCGGATGCCGCGGTTGTCACCGAGCCGACCGGACTCGACATTGCCATCGCCCACAAAGGATTTCAGTGGGTCGCCATTGAAACGCGGGGCCGCGCGGCGCATGGGAGCCGCCCCAGAGAAGGACGCGATGCCATCTTTCGCATGGGCCGCGTCGTCACGCGCCTCGATGGGCTCGATCGCCGATTGCAGCGCGGTCGATCGCACCCGTTGCTTGGCACGCCGTCGCTCCATGCCTCGGTGATCGAGGGTGGCCACGAGATGAGCAGCTATCCCGCTCGGGCCGTGCTTCGATTCGAGCGGCGGACGCTTCCTGCGGAATCACCGACCATCGCGCTCGACGAAGCCAACGAGATCCTCGCGGCGCTTCGCGACGAGGATCACGAATTCGATGGAGATGCGCGCTTCGTCTTTGGCCGCGATGCCTACGAGATCGATCCATCCGATCCTCTGCCGGTCCTGCTCGCAGATGCGGCGAAACGTGTGGGCTGTCACCCATCGATTGCCGGCATGACGTTCTGGACCGATGCCGCCATTCTCGGCGCCGCGGGCATTCCCTCGCTGCTGTTTGGGCCTGGTGGGGCAGGGCTTCATAGCGTCGACGAGTACGTGCTCGTCGACGAGGTCTGCCGGTGTCGGGACGCGCTGGCCGAATTGGCCAAGACGTTTTGTTAGATGGGCCATCGAAAAGCGGGCATTGACGATGGACGATGTACGATTGACGAATCTCATTGGTGCATTGACGCATTCCAATCCGCCAATCGTCCCTCGTCAATCGTCAATG
>Ga0114129_10016010_pt1 | contig 10665 bp, 10 predicted proteins | sample RhiMetdeltSRZDD1_FD_80071 | JGI IMG/M metagenome (GOLD analysis project Ga0114129, IMG submission 80071) | Populus rhizosphere microbial communities from Tennessee, USA - Rhizosphere MetaG P. deltoides SRZDD1 (version 2) (version 2) | ecosystem: Host-associated > Plants > Roots > Rhizosphere >... | reverse complement strand
TTCTTTTTATATTATTTAAGGTGTTGTCTAGTGTCTTGTTTATTGCCTCTTGTTGTTGATTTAGGGTGTTATTTGTTCTTTCATTAAAATTCGTGTTAGTATTGTTAAATTTAGTTGTATTTTTTTCGTTAAATTTTGATTCATTTACAGCTATATTTTCGTTTACTTTTATATTTTCTTTTGTTGACATGTATATATATACGTTACTAAGGTATATAAACGTATGTATTTATGACTAATGATTAGTCATAATATTTAGATTTAGTTGCATTTATTTGTTTAATTTAAGGTAATATATTCAAGATTACAATCCTAACAAGGAGAAGATAGAGGATAGAGGATAGACAATAAAGGAAGATGAATGAATTTGAAGCAAGGCAAAAAATTTTAGATGAATGGGAAGTAGATAGAGCGAGAAGATTAAATCAAATGAAAAAAGGAAGATGATTAAAACAGTGTTATTTTTATCTCTATTCCAAAATCCCTCTATCTCTAGTCTTACAAATAGTTAGTTTTCTTCCAGATTCTGTTGGAATTGAATTAAAGGATTACTGAGACTTGGTGACCTTGAGAAAACAGATACTAGGAGAAGCGTAATAACACTAACTTTTAGAAACGTTAACTTCAATCTGAACGGTATTCTTGATTAGCTGCTTGATTAGCTGCTTGATTAGCTAAAAAAACAGAAAAGAAACTTGTATAATGGAAATAATGAATTGCAATAAGACCAGCAGACTTGTTCCTTTCTATCCTATCGCTTATGCTAGTCATAAAAAGATTTGAGATAAAAATATAGTAGCATGTGTGAATTGTTTTTGACACTATTATTTTGGTCTGTGTGCTATCTTTTTAGATCTAACCTAGACATGGCAGATCTGAAAAATAAATATATAGGATTTGAACCAATCTTGTACCATACTGATGGAACTAATTTTTGGGCAAATTCTTTTGTTCTATTAAATCTGTCTGTAACAATATTGATAGCTATCATGTTAAATTCCTCTAATGAAGGATCTTTTAAATAGAATTTCAAACAGGTAGAAATATCTTCACATTCTGTTGTCTATTATACATCATTGTCTTTTTTGTGACGATTAATCTATTACTTTACATCAATGTTAACAGAACCGTAATATTGAATTTATTAACAAAATTTTTAAAATAAATTACTATAAATTAAACCAATATTTGATTTTTATAATTGTTCCATAATTGGAAAAGCAAGTAGTTAATTTGCAGCTACGATATAATAGTTCAATTAATAATCCGTCATTGAGAGTGAATGTACAAGGTAAAAGAAGTACAAAAACCTCTATCAGCATAAGTATGCACAATAATCAATATATCATACCTTATTTGAATGAGTTTTGAGATTAATATAAAAATACATTTATGAGGTGTTGTTTCTTGAAGTTTACCTAGGTTTTTGACAGCTTTTATATATTCTTAGTCTTTATTCTGAAGCATATTATGAAATAGCAGTCTGTTTTCTTTCAGCATCATTTGGTATAACATAATCCTCAACATATTATGAAATTTTGAGGCAATAAATAATGTTTTGATTAGTAAATTATTATAACAGTACAATATCAGTTTAATGATAATCTAATATATTGTACAGTAAAGTATTGCCTATCAGGTATAGCCAATAGACTTCTGAATAATACTATTCGTTATTATTAGTTAATAATTAGGCATCAACAATCGATTTGTATTTAGCCGAAAAATAATTTTAGTTTATGATTATTAAAATAATAAATAAAAAGATGATATTATTATGAGATATTGTCAAAGTAATATACAATATTCAATATTATGAGAACTCGGTGGATTAGTTCTCCAATCGCTTCCGTTGCTACGTGAGAATAGATAGGCCTTAAACTCCTTGATCATCCTGTAGTCCAACATGACCTGGTAGGCATTACATTTATTATTAAGCCTATCATAGAAAGTTTTTTTATGCATAAACGAAAGTTTAATCCTAATCTAACACCAATCAATTGAGTAATAGCAGGGTAATGGATATGGATGATAAAAAACAGTGGAGAGGTAAAGCAATTTTGCATGTCGATATTAATTCATTTTACTCATCTTGCGAAGAGATTAAAGATCCATCATTAAAAGGAAAACCTCATGCTGTTATAATGACACCTCAGGACAATAACAGCATTACAAAAGGTGCAGTAACAACATGTTCTTATGAGGCTAAAAAACTCGGAATAAAATCAGCAATGCCGTTATACAAAGCATTAGAATTATGTCCTAATTTAATATTACATTCAGTAGACAAAAAATTCTATGAAAAAATATCTAATGAGGTTATGAAAATATTAGAAGATTATGCAGATATTTTTGAACAAGCAAGTATAGATGAAGCGTATTTAGACTGTACAATTAAAATTTCAAATATTAATATAACGATGGAAGAATATGCTCAAGAAATTAAAAAATCTATCAAAGAAAAATGTGGTGGTTTGTCAACATCTATAGGTATAGCTCCAACAAAATCTGCAGCAAAAATTGCATCTGATTATCAAAAACCTGACGGTCTTACTATATTACACTTTAATGCATTGAAAGATTTTCTTAGTCGATTAGATGTTGAAACAATTTCAGGAATAGGAATCAAAACACAAAAAATTCTAAAAGAACAAATGAATATTAAGACTATAGGTCAACTATCAAATACAGATGTTCAACTCCTCATAGAAAGATTTGGAAAGAAGATAGGAACATGGATGTGGCAAGTTGCAAATGGTTTAGACAATGAACCAGTTCTTCCGCGTGAAAATCACATATCATTAAGTAATGAATGTACATTAGAATTTGTTACAGAGGATAAAGAGATAATAAAGCAAGCTCTGTATGAGTTGATTGATGAACTTTACGAAAGAATAAAGAATAATAAATATCAATTTAGAACAGTTGGAATAAAATTAATGAGAACTGATTTTAGTATTGAAACTAGAGAAAAATCCTATATCAAATATCAAAGCGAAAAAAAAAGCATTGAATCCATAATAGAAGAAATTTTAGGTAAATTTAATTTAGAAGACAATGATTTGATCGTTCCTTCGAAAAAAATTAAAAATACTAAATTTTTACCTATAAGAAAAGTAGGACTGAAAGTATCAAATTTGACAACAATAGAAAAAAGCAGTAAAGACAAAGAATACAAACAAAAGACATTATTAGACTATTGTTAACCATTGTAATCAAACGAAAACACTTATAGATTAAATAATTCAGTATATTGTTTTTGTTCAATAAAATGACATATATTGTCTACGATCTGCTTCCTTGTTGATAGTTATATTATCGAGTATCTTGGATATTAATTATATTCATTTTTTAAACTGTAATGTTTAGAAAAATATTTATTAAAAATTGAATTTTATAGATTTTGTGGTAATAATCTTTTGATAAAGTTCTTTAATTAGGAAACTTAAAGGTTTAATTAATAACAACTTTTCCTGTCATAAATGGATGTATTGAACAATGATAATCAAATTGGGCAGGTGAATTAAATGTTTTATCCCATGTGTAGCCCGGAGAAATGGGACCTGAGTCAAATGGTGCTTCACCATTTGCTATTACTGGGTTTCCTTCAGCAGTTACAGTGTGAGTTATTGAATCACTGTTTGTCCATGAAATTGTACTTCTTGATGATAAACTGATATGAGGTGGAACAAATGTCTCTATATTATTTGGGTCTCCTGCTCCTGGTGCAATTGATACTTCTGATTCTTGAGCAAATATATTCAAATATAAATTATAATTAAAATTAATAGCTAATGATAATATTACTGAGACTATCAAAAATAAACCTAAGGTTAAAAGCTTATGCATATATTATTAAGATTTTTACTATATTTTTACAATTCTAACAAATATGTAGTAATAAACAATTTGAATATTGAGATTATAGAAAAATATAGTAGTATTATATACTAGTCTTTTATTAATAATATTATGCTGAAAAAAGTTAATATAAATACTATTCTGAATAACTTAATAACATATTAAAAAAGAATGAATACATATTACTATTCGACTAAAATTTCCTTTGATTCATGTTATAATTTACTAATTGTAGGTTTAACTTTAGAAAAGTAATGTATATAGAATCAGAAATAGTACATTGAATAGATGAAGTCATATAGTTACTAATCTTTTTGCTATTGTTGATCAATTTGCGAATCTAATAAAATAATAAAGGTATCAAGTATTATCTTTATATGCACATATAGCTACATAATTTATAGTTAGGTGGGCAAGTGGATTTACAAGGTGAATCAATAACTGGTAAATCTGTAATTGGTTCATTTTCATCTGATTCTCCATCTTGTTGTACTGCTGTTGTTGTTGTTGTTGAGATAGGATAAGGTAGACTAATTCTTTCTGATATGGAAATGCTACAATTTTCTTCTCCAAAAATAAAGTATTGTTCAATAGGTATAGTTATTGCATAAATAAATAATGATAACACACAAGGAATTGTAAAGTCAGACGGTTTCATACTAATTCAATAATGTATTTATTACATCTCCTAATAAAAATATTTAAAGGCTCAGTATTATCATTATTATTTAAATTTGCTAAAATGAGGTTTCCTAATGAAGTTTATGGTTTATTATAAAACTTCTTTAAATGTTCAACTTCAGTCGATGATGGTCTTTCAAATCTTTTTATACTATTACAAACTTATTAGCTTTCTAGTTTACTAACTAAAACCAAACATTATTTATCATATCATATTGTAATATTAGATCCATCAAATCGTTTGTAACCAAATTCAATGGGTGTTGGAGAAATCTTGCACCCATTTTACTACCAACAGAATTACCAACAACTGTTTAAATACTCGATGCTTCAACAAACCAATATTTTTTATCATGTGAATTATGTAAAAATTAAAAATTATAAAAAATATGGTAAAACATTGTCAAAACTACCGTTAATGAAATATTCATCTGACAAGAACTAAAACAATTATTAAATTCTAAACTGCTAAATTCATGCTAATTATTTTCTCTATTATAATTGTGTAACACCTAATAAATTTCATTCTTCAATAAAATATCATTCTTCTGCAGACTATAATAAAATAAAAATACAAAAAATATTATAATTATAATTATAATGAGAATATTTTTTACTCGGAATTGAGACTTTTCTTTAGTCTTTAACAAACCCCGTGTCTTTTTAGCATGACAATTTGGACATAATGCTTGACAATTAGATATCTTGTTGTTTGACCTATTTCCATCCTTATGGTCATAATCCCAGACTCCAATACTTTTTTTACAGATAGCACATTTGTATTTCTGGTCTATTATTACTTGTTTTTTTACTTCTGCAGAGAAATAGCGTCTCTCTTTGGTTTTATGAGTTAATTTCCAAGTAAAAGCTCCAATTAGAAGAAGTATAATAATAACTAGCTCCTCCACATGTGCTAAATCCATTGAAATTGGTTTTTCAAAAGTATCAGTTGGACCGAAAATAAGTATGAAGGAAAATATTAGAAAAATAAATGAAAAAGGCTGTAAAGTCATTGCATGAAATTAAGTTTTTATCTATATCAAATTAACTGTTAGAAGAACGTTAGTTGTAATATTACTAAATAAATTATAGTTTAACTTAAAATAATAAATGAAAATTTGTAGATAATATAAAAATCCATAACAAAAGCGAATCAATCAGTAAAAAATATTATTATTAGATAAAATGATACTATATAAGTTATAGATAAAAATAAGTAAATTCTTTAAAATCATTTTCTAAGTTTCATGATCATTTAATTATAATACAGGTATAATCTAGGTTTAGGATATAAACAGAATGTTAAAGAATATTTTCTCTGTAGAAGTAAGGTAAATAACTCTATCAATTCTTGTCTTTCTCCTACAAACATGTCAAATTTAGTGAATTATAGATAAATAAATCAAATTTATAGACCTGGAAAGGGATTGTATTTAGTTCAGGATTAATTATTTTACCATTAATATGTACGTAGTAGTATAATTCCAACCTATGGGTCCTGCAAATTCGTCATTGTCTGAACTACCATTTATTTCATTATTTGTAGTTTTAATGTTTCCCTTAAATTTAAGTTCATAATCTCCAGGAGGTAAAGGTTTTAAAAATACCCAATTTCCATCAGAAATTGCTTGAGTAGTCTCAGATGGTAAATCTAAAATATTATTTTCCGGTAACGTAAAATTAAAAATATCTGATTGAATACGATACTTTTCTAGATATGGTATTTTTATACTATTAAGTGTAGCTAACTCAGGAACTATTGTGTCTTGTATTTTTTTAGCACAGCTCCTTAATTCCTCTTTTGTTTTCATTTTTGGATATTCAGCAAATGAACATTCAGAATTTAATATAGGAAATAATATTCCTACACCATAAGGAATCTCACAATAGCGTACAACTGAATGTTGATAGGTACCTGGGAAAAACCAGACAGGTTCTTTCTGACCCTCATTACAGAATTTTCCAATATCATCATAGGCAGGATGAATATTTTTCGGAATTGAATATGCCCATTGCCACCATTTAGTTGTCCAATCCGCATATGTAAGATTAAAAGGACGGGAATCGGGCTCAAAAACTAATGTAGAAATATCAAAATTTGTATTATTTCTTTTAGTAGTTTGATTTGGGAAATCTTCGCTATATGAAACTATATTATTCAAATTTAGAAGAATTAAAACTATTGTAAATGAACTTAGACTTAAGGAATATTTTACCATATTCATATTTTTATTACAAGATATATTAAGTACTTTTTCTTTTTAGATACTATATTAGGATTAAATTAATTCTAATAAATTGGTTATTAAATTGCAAAATAGTTGAGTTTTATCTTTAGAAAGTGTTGTTGATTTAACATTAGACATATGTAGTTTTAATGTCAATTTCGGATAAAAAATTACAGGCATTATTTTGGAAACCCATAACTAAATTAAAGAATTGGATTTAAACTATGAAAACAAAAGAATATACTCAAATATTCATACCTAGATTTGTCTTCTGATTTGAGGAACAAAAGGAAAAGAAATATTCATTGAGACATATATGACATGACCTCTAGCTTAGTTTTTAGTCCAACGAACTTCAAACAGGACCTGCTAACAATAATAGACAATATCGTTAAAATAAGTTAAAACAAATTTTTTCTTAGTTACTTTTTGCTTTTTATAATTAAATTAAAAAAAATTTAATGGTTATAATAAGATTTTTCTATCTTATTTACAAAGTTTAGATAGTTTTGAGATGCTTCATTATAGTATTTTTGTGCAATTTCAATTGATTTGTGTAAGGTTTCTGCAGATGCTAATGCAACATCATTTATTGTTCGAGTAGCATTTACTGTATTATTTGTAATGTTTTGGTTAGTTTTATTGTATACATCAGTATATCGTTGTGGATAGAGATAATTGTTCCAATATGATTTAGATGTATCATCTATAAATTTTGAAAATACTGATTGAATGGTATTAGCAAAATTCTTTTGTAATTCTATAGAATTGTTTGAGATTGATTGAATTGTATTAATGGTTTCTTGTTGATATTTATTTGTAGTATCAATACTTTTATCAAGAATCGCTTTGTTCGTCTGTTGATATTCATTAACACTATTAGTGACTTTATTTGTTGTATCCGAAATATTAGATGTTGTATTTTCTATTTGTTGTCTTTGTTGGTCTAAAAACTTCTCTGTTCCTTCTTTTATATCATTATTTACTGTTTTATTTTCGTTTTTTAGATTTGTCATGTTATTAACTTAACTATGTTCCATCTATTTATAAATCCTAATAAACTTGAAAATTAAAAGTAAAATTAGAAATTGATAGTATAACTTTAATTTAATATTTTTAAATAAACAAAAAATGAATATAGTATCCGAGTATAATGCTTATACAATTATAATAATATTTTCTCCATATAGTAAGACGACCATATTTTTCTTATCATATATGGAGGTATGGATTTAATTTTCGGTAACATGGAATATTGACAGTAAATATGTAAAGCTTTTACATTTGCTGGTTCTATTACTAATTCAGCTCTTTCCATTAATAAGAACAAAGTTGTGACCTCTGTAGAATCATCACCTAACTCTATCCAATAAATTCTTTAATTATTTCAAAAGTATATTACCAGGAGATTTTATTGAAATTCCATCTGCAATAGTGTACCATGCTTTTACTTATTGTAGTTGAAAATTTGCACTTCATAATTACTGACTAATGTTAATCCTTTGGTTTTTACAAGAGTATAAATATTTTTAAATTATTATTAAATTAAACAAAATAATCAAATACTAAAGAATGTAATAGAGTTTATAAATAGTCAATTATATTCTTTAGAAATTGTAATAGTTGTTTAATATTGTCCAAGCTAAATTCAGATTCTTCAAAAAATAATTGTAGTTTCATACGTGCACTAGTTATATCTCCTCTTTCTAATGTAGAATTAACATCATCTAATTCCTTATTTAATTGTCTTAAAAGTATCTCAAATATTTTATAAAAAGTTTTATTATCACAATAACAAGTATTAATCATTTTTTCAAATTCTTTTAAAAGTTCCTCTTTTTTAGAATTATTTTCTTTTTTTCCAAAAACTTGCATAACCTTTTCGATTTTATCTGACCTCCATCCATGATTTTCAATTAAATAATCTAACTTAGTCTTAATTAAATTGGAACTGTTATTTATATAGTCATGATCAATTTGGAACATTTCATTATAATTTTTATATCTAGATCTAAACTCATTTTGGAAAATTGTATTATTACTAAGTTCATAAAATGGTAAGAGTATATCGATTTTCTTTGTATATATGATTTCTATCTCTACTAATAAATCCTTTAAGGCGTCTTTTGATTGATTATCTAAACCCGATACTAATTTGATTACAATATCTAATAACTTTTCTAGATCATCTTCAATGCCACTTTTCTCCGAATTATTGTTAAACTTCAATATACTAGAATACCTAAAGGAATTTAATAAGTTTTTGAATATAAGTATAAATGTATTAAGTAAGTATGTGTCTATTATCTAATGATATTTTAAAAATAGGGAGATGATGATACTTTTAACACACCAAGATGTTTATCATATCTATAAATTTATTTATTATTTTCGATAGTTGATAGCCTGTAGATATGTAATTCCTGCATGGGAAATTTAGACGACATCTCTTACAATGAGTTATAGTATGTCCGATAACTATTTTAATTTAATAGATTATAATTATTGTTTCTTCAATAGTGTTTTGTAAAAGAGGGTATAGGTATAGTATATTTTTGGTTAAAGAAACATGATACTAATACCAATAAGGATTTGTTCACATAATAACAATTTTTATATTACTATAAAAGTTACATCAGAGAATAATAATATTTAGAGAATGTTTTAAAAATGAAATTATTTCAATATAATTCATATAATATTGAAGAAAATTTAATTATAATACTGATGTAAATATAGCTAACAATATGAGTCAAAAACAACTATTCTTTACTGCAGAAATTAGTATAATACCCATTACAACTAAGGGTGATACAAGTATGAGTAAAGAAATAGCATTGGTATATAAGGCTATTAATCAAATTCAAGACTTGAAAACAATTCTTACCGCAATGGGTACTCAAATTGAATCAAATAAGTTGGATAATATTCTAGAAGCAATTAAAATATCACATACAACACTTCGCAATATCGGAATTGAAAGGATAATATCTTCGATTAGGATTGATGAAAGATCGGATAGTACTAATACTCTAGACGGAAAGATAAATTCTGTGAAATTTAAAATTTAAAACAATATAAAGAAAGGAAATTTGATTATATTATTTGTTATTATATAATATAACTATTCTAAATTTATTTAAATAAAAAGATTTTTTTATGTTATTTTATTAATATAATTAAAAAAAGCCAATCATATTATAATTGATAGTATTGGATGTAGTTTACGCTTCATGATTTGTTAAAGAATAGATAATTTATTCTTATATTTAATTATAAAATAAGAAATTATCTACGATTAACTGCTATAAAATTCATTATCAAAATAAAATTCTACATAATACTAGAATTTTGTTTAGATTTTGAATAAGAATTTTATAACAATTCTTTTAGGAAATTATTTACATCATCCGGTCTTAAATTCTGGAATTCATTTAAAAAAGAACAGGGCTCTACATAACAAATTCAGAGTATTATTAAGATAGACTCTAGCTACCAAAGAGGAATCTTAAATCAAGCTTTAAGAATTTGAGAATCAGTATCGAGGTTTTTTCGTATATATGAAGATATTGATGACACTATAATATGGCAGTTTATTATATCAAAATAGTAAGCATAACACAAACAATAATATTACAAAATTACAATTAAATTTAATTGAACTTTATTTATACTTATCATAATCTATTAAATTTCTTGTTCTAATTTTAATCTGGATTTATATTTCTTATTCCTAGGTCGGGTCCTTAATCTATAACCACAACAAGGACACCAAAAACCACCCCATTTAATAAAAACTTGACAAACTTGACATCGTTTCTGTCCAGCTATATAACGACCAATATTTGATGGCTTTATTGCTTTATGACGCAAACATATTCCTTTGCATACCATT
>Ga0114129_10016009_pt1 | contig 10665 bp, 10 predicted proteins | sample RhiMetdeltSRZDD1_FD_80071 | JGI IMG/M metagenome (GOLD analysis project Ga0114129, IMG submission 80071) | Populus rhizosphere microbial communities from Tennessee, USA - Rhizosphere MetaG P. deltoides SRZDD1 (version 2) (version 2) | ecosystem: Host-associated > Plants > Roots > Rhizosphere >... | reverse complement strand
GGACCGTCGCATGGGAATTGCCGCATGCCGCGCGGCGCGAGAGGGCGCCGTGCCGGCCGGACGGGTGGGGGCGGGCGCCGGCGCGACCGTCGGAAAGCTCTTCGGCGTCGCGCGCGCGGCCGCCGGCGGCGTGGGCGCGGCGGCCCTCCGGCTGCCCGCCGGCGAAATCGTCGCGGCGCTCGCGGCGGTGAACGCGTTCGGGGACGTCGTCGATCCCGCAACGGGTCGGGTGCTCGCGGGTCCGGCGATCCGCGGGCGCCGGTCGACGCCCACCGCGCGGGCACTGGTCGAGGAGGATCTGAGCTCGAGCCCGCACGCGGGACGCGCGACGACCCTCGTCTGCGTCGCGACGACGGCGCTCTTCGAGCCCGGCTCGCTGAAGCGCGTGGCGATCGAGGCCCACGACGGGATCGCCCGCGCGGTCCGGCCGGCACACACGGTCGTCGACGGAGACGCGGTGTTCGTGATGGCGCCGCCGGGACCGCCTCCCTCGATCCTTCTCCGCCTCCGGGTCGGAGCCGCCGCGGCGGAAGTGGTGGCGCGCGCCATCGTGGACGCCGTCCGCCGCCGGCCCGAGCGTCGCCGCACCGGCGCATGACCTCGCGCGCTCCGGACGAGCGGCGCGGAGTTCTCCTCGTCGCCGGCGCGGCCCTCCTCTGGTCGACCGCCGGCGTCTTGATCAAGGCCGTCAGCGATCCGCCGCTGAAGGTCGTCTTCTTTCGGTCCGCGATCGCGGCGATCGCGCTCCTCGTGCTGTTTCGGCCGCGATTGCGTCGCCTGACTCGCGGATTTCTCGTCGGTCTCGCATGCTATGTCGCGTGCCTCATCACGTTCGTGACCGCGACCAAGTGGACGACGGCCGCGAACGCGATCTTTCTGCAGTACAGCGGCGTCGTCTGGGTTCTCCTGCTGTCGCCGATCGTCGTGAAGGAGCCGTTCAAGGCGCGGGATGCCGCGGCGACCGGAGCCGCGTTCGCGGGGATGGCGCTCTTCTTTCTCGGACGGTTCGACCCGCACGCGCGCGCGGGCGACGCCGTGGCCCTCCTTTCGGGACTCTTCTGGGCCGGGCTCATTCTGTCGCTCCGCAGCGAGCGAGGCGTCGGAGCCGAAGCGGTGGTCGCCTGGGGCAACGTCGTCACGGCGGCCGCCGTGCTGCCCTTCGTGGCTTCGGACCTGACACTGACTCCGCGCTCCGCGGCGGTCTATCTCTTCCTGGGCGTCTTTCAGCTCGCCGGCGCCTATGCTCTCTTCGTCCGCGGCATCCGGCACGTGACCGCCACGGAGGCCTCGCTCGTCGGGATGCTCGAGCCGATCGCGAACCCGATCTGGGTTTTCCTGTTCCTGGGGGAGAAGCCCGCGCTCACGGCGATCGCCGGCGGACTCGTCGTTCTGGGCGCGATCGCCTGGCGGACGCTATCCGGGTCGCCTCCGGAACCGGTTCCGGCAGCCGACTAGGGATCAGTCTTCAAAAAATGGGGACAGACCCCTTTCTTGAAAAATGGTGAAGAATCGGGACGTTTTGAAAAATGGGGACAGACCCCTTTTTTTCTTTTTTGGATAATGGGGCATGAATCCACGAGCCACCCGAGCCGCCGAGGAGATCCGGAGAGCCGGCGATTACCGCTGGGTCGGAATCTACGAGGTCGGGCCGGAGGAGATCTCCGTCGTCGGCTGGAGTGGACCGGAGCCTCCCGCCCACCCGCGTTTCCCGAAAGACCGGGGTCTCTGCGGCGCGGCGGCGGCGAAAGGCACGTTGATCCTCGTCCCCGATGTCTCGAAAGACTCGCGCTACCTGACGACTCTCGGGACGACGCGCTCGGAGATCGTCGTGCCGGTCAAACGCGCGACGGGAGAGGTCCTCGGACTGATCGACGTCGAGAGCGAGCGCGTTGACGCCTTCACACCGATCGACGTCCGGCTCCTGGAGGCGTTCGCCGGTCCGGTCGCCCGCCTCCTCGACTAGACCGATTTCGCCGCTTCCCCGTCGAAGAGCGGCTGCTGCACGGGACCGAGGAGCGGCAGGATCGATTCGAGCGAATCGGCGGCCCAGGTCTCGCGACGGTCCTTGTCGAGCCGGACCGCGGGAACGTCCCACTCGGCCAGGACCGATTCGATCGTCTCGTCGATCTTTCTCTGGAACGCGGTGTCGGTGTCTCGCAGACCGTCGAATCCGGGGGGCGCGACGATCGGCACCTTGATGAGGAGCTGGTAGGTCTCCGTCCACCACTGCACGAGCGGCTCCAGCATCGGCGCCTTCCCGGCCTGGAGCATGTAGCAGTAGTTGTCGAGCACGCTCCGGTCGCAGATCACGATCTCCGCCTTGTGCTGCGCGGCGAGCTCGGACGCGATCTCGGTGTGAAGGATCCACGACTGCGCGTCGAGCGTCGTTTCGCGATTGATCGGCAGAGGGCAGAACCGCGCGACCTCGTGGACCATCTCGACGACGCGATCACGTTTCTTCAACAGCGCGGCCAGCTCGAAGCAGAGCGTCGTCTTCCCCACCCCGTGCGTGCCGATGAAGGCGAATTTCACGATTTCCTCATGATGTCATTCTCGGAATCCCGTCGGAGTCGGCAGCCCGAATTCCCGGCGCAGAGCGTCGCCGTGCTCGTCGAACTTCGGCGGAAAGCGAACCGGCGCCGGCGCACCGAGACGGATCGGCGAGGCGACGAATCGGACGCCGGCAGCGGAGACCACGGCGTCGAGGGCGCGCGCCGTTTCGGACGTCAACGCCTCGAGCGGCCCTCGGACGGGACCCGACGGGATTCCCACGGCGCGGCACGCCGAGATCCACTCCTCGCGGCGGCGGCCTCGGAAGATGCTCTCGAAGCCGTTCTCGAGCGCGGCGCGGTTCGCGACCCGCGCGGCGTTCGTGCGGAAGGCGGGATCCTGCGACCACTCGGGGCGGCCCACGACCTCGCAGAGCCGAGCGAACTGGCGATCGGTTCCCACGGCGACGATGAACTCCCCGTCGGACGCCGCGAACGGCCGGTACGGAGTGATCTGCGCGTGCGCGTTTCCCCAACGCTTCGCCTCCTCTCCGGTCACGAGCGCCGCCTGTCCGACGTTGATGAGCGAAGCGAGCGTCGACGTGAAGAGGTCGACCTCGACGTGCCCGCCACGCCCCGTGATTTCCCGCTCCCGGAGGCGCGCCAGGATCCCCGCGAGAGCGAAGAGGCCGGCGAACAGGTCCGACACGGCGACCCCGACCTTCGCGGGCTTCGACTCCGGCGTTCCGGTGATCGCCATGAGCCCGGCGCCCGCCTGAGCGAGCACGTCGAACCCGGGCAGCGTGGAGTCGGCGCCGGAGCGTCCGAACCCGGTGATCGAGGCGGTCACCAGGCTCGGGTTCTCGCGGCGGAGCGAGTCGAGGGACAGCCCGAGCTTCTCGAGGCCTCCCGGCAGGAAGTTCTCGACGAGAACGTCGGCGCGTCGGGCCAGGATCCGCGCGGACTCCGCTCCCGCTGCCGTCGAAAGGTCGAGAGCGATCGACTCCTTGTTGCGGTTGACCGCGAGGAAATACGCGGAGAGACCGCTCGTCTCTTCGAACGGCGGCCCCCACCCACGCGTGACGTCGCCGCCGTCGGGATGCTCGACCTTGACGACCCGCGCGCCGAGGTCGCCGAGCAGCATCGTGCAGTACGGCCCCGCGAGCACGCGCGAGAGATCGAGAACGACGATTCCCGCGAGCGGTCCGGAGGGATCGCTCAATCCTTGACGGGCCTCCACCCGAGGGGTCCCGGCAGGAAGTGGAAGAGACCGAGCGGCGACGTCGCGACGCCGTCCACCTTGCGCGAGACTCCCCAGTACTGGTCGGCGCCCCAGAGGAAGTCCGCCGGCGGGTCGGCGGCGAGGAGCCGATGAACCTCGCGGTAGAGGAGGAGCCGGCGCGCGGGGTCGGCCTCGCGACGGGCCGCTTCCATCGCGCGGTCCGCTTCGGGGTTCCGGTAAAAGCCGTAGTTCTGTCCCCGCGGCGGCACCTGGCTGGAGTGAAAGTGCGGGTACGGGTCCGGATTCGGCGGGAGAAACACGCGGGCGGTCAGCTGCGCGTCGAACTCGCCGGCATCGGACCGCTCCGAGTACGCCGCCCAGTCGAGCGGGCGGAGTACGAGCTCGACTCCGACCTTCTGATACGACGTGCGAAGAATCTCGGCGAGCGCGTCGTAGATCGGCTGCCCCGACGGATAGAGCAGCTCGGAGGACGCACGCTTTCCGCCGCGCGCCCGGAATCCGTCCGGCCTGCCGCGCCATCCGGCTTCGTCCAGCAGCCGCGCGGCCAGCGACGGGTCGTAGGAGGGCGGCCGCGTCCGGGGGTCGTTCTCCGGCGCGCCCGGAAGGTACGGCCCCGAAACGAGCCGCGCGCCTTCCGGCGGATAGAGGCGGCGGGCGGTTTCCTCCCGCGGCCACGCGTGGGCGAGCGCCCGGCGCACCCGCGAGTCCGCCAGAAACGGATCGCGCAGGTTCCAGAGGACGTAGGCCTCGTTCGGATTGGGGACCTTGAGGAGCCGGTTTCGCGCGGCGAAGTCCGCCGACGATTCCGCCGAGGGACGCTGGTCCCGGGCGATCCGGAACTCGTCGAGGTCTCCCCGCAGCCCGGCGCGGAACCGGACGGTCGGGTCGGGGATCACGCGAAAGACGACGCGTCGGAACGCGGCGGCCGTCCCGGGCGTCCCCTCGCGGCGAACGAGAGAGATCGCCTGATTCGTCTCCCACTTCTCCAGGCGGTAGGGGCCGCTCCCCTCCGGCCGCCGGTCGAGGTCCGGGGCGGACTTCGTCTTCCCGTACGCGGCCCGAGACACGATCGGCACGTTGAACGCGAGGAGCCGTTCCGCGTACGGCGTGGAGAAGCGAACGCGCACGGTCGACGCGTCCGGCGTCTCGATACCCGTCACCTCCTCGAAGAGGTCGCGGTAGTTGAACGCCGGGACCTTGGGGTCGCGGATGCGCTCGATCGTGAACAGGACGTCGTCGGACGTCACGGGCGAGCCGTCTTCCCACTCCGCGTCGGGATCGAGCCGGAATTCGTACGTCGTGCCGTCGGGAGAAACCGTCCACGACCGCGCGAGGGCCGGCGCGGGACGCGCGTTCGAGTCGAGCCCGACGAGCGGCCGGAAGATCATCTCCTCGACGAGGATCCCGTTCTCCTCGGTGGTCGTGACCGGATCGAGCGTCGCCGGGTCGCCCGTCAAGTGGCGATAGACCGCGTCCCGGACCGGAGGTTGCGGGGACCGCGCGCAGCTCGTGACCGCGATGGCCGCGAAGAGAGCGGCGCCGCGTGCGAACACTCGCTTCATTCGATGAGCCCGGAGAGAATAGCATCCCCCTCGTGGCAACCGTGGCGTTCGACATCGAGACCGTCGGGCTGGACTGGCAGTCGCTCGACGACGGCCAGCGGACCTACCTTCAGAAGTGGGCGCGCAGCGACGAGGAGCGCGCGAGGCTGCCGGATTCCCTCTCGCTCTGGCCGCTGACCGGACGGATCGTCGTGCTCGCGATGGTCAATCCGGACACGGGTCGCGGCCGCGTCTGGTACGAAAAGACCGACGGCCGTCTCGAAGAGACGTCGGCGGATGGACTCTTCACGTTCGTCGGCGACACGGAGACGGCGTTTCTCTCGGAGTTCTGGGAGGCCATCGCGAAGTTCGATCGCTTCGTCTCGTTCAACGGGCGCTGTTTCGACGGTCCGTACCTGATGTTGCGCAGCGCCGCGCTCGGCATCCGGGTGACGAAAAACCTGTGCGGCTATCGCTACGCGATCAAGCCGCATACCGACCTGCTCGACGTTCTCTCCTTCTTCGGCGCGTCGCGCAAGTGGAACCTCGACTTCGCGTGCAAGGCCTTCGGCGTCGAAAGCCCCAAGGAGCAGGGACTCGACGGATATGCGGTTGGCCACTATTACCGCGAGAACCGGCTGCGGGAGATCGCGCTGTACGGCCGCCGCGATGTCGAGGCGACCGCAAGGCTGTTCCAGAAGCTCGAGAAGACCCTCCTGCCCGCACTCGAGGACGTTCGGCTCTGAGAGCGCCGGCGAGCCCCGTTTCTGCTATTCTTTTCTCACTTCACGAACCCCCAATTTACGCCGAGGGCGAAGAGGGTATGAGCCGAAGACCGGCCGAACAGCGGATCTCGGATCGCGTCATGGTCGGGGCGCCGGCGACGGTCAAGTGGGGCGAGGAAGAGCTGACGGGCTTCCTGGAGCTCGCCAATCTCGCCGGCGGCTACGTCGCGACACCCCGCGCTCCGGAGCTCGGGGAATACGTCGAGCTCAACTTCTCGCTTCCCGGCGATCGGCGAACCTTCCGGGTCCGGGGCAGCGTGGTCTTCGTGGGCAACTCGGCGCTGGCGCGCAGCGGATTCGGGGCCCGGTTCGAGAGGCCCCCGGCCGCGCTGCTCGACGCGATCAAGAACATCAACCGGGGGGGGCACTAGCGCTCCTCGGGCGCGCGTGTTGTGAGGAGTGGACGTCGCTCCTCAACCGCCGGAAGCAGACTCGGCGCGGCGGCCTTCACCGCCCGCACCGCGAGATCACCTGTGCGGTGATCGCCTGGCTCGAGGGTGGGTTCTCCGCGAGGCCGAGGGAGTGCAGCTCTTCGTGGATGATGAGGGCGGCCGTGAGACCGGGATCGCGATGCTGCCTCTCCGAGAACTGGAGGGAGCAGACATACACCACTCGGCTGCCGGGAGACGTCGAGGCCAGAGTGCCGCGATCCGCACAGCGCGCCTTCCCCGCTCCGTCGTAGAAGTTGAGCCATTCGAGGTAACCCTCCCCCGTCCGGCCCCCCGTATCGAGGTTCTGCTGGAGAGTTCGGCCCCCCGAGTCGCGATAGTCCGAGAAGATCAGAGCGCAGGGGGCATCGGCCAGCTTCACACGGGCATCTCGTACGGCTCTCGACACCAGCTCGTTCAAACCCGTGAGTGCCGCCGGGTCGCCGACCTCGACGCGCGGGACGTCCGCTCCGGAGAGAGCCCCTTCCGCTTTCAGCGTCAGAAGGAGGGCCAGAATCGGAACGATCCACCGGGTGCGGCTCCTCGCGTCGCGGCCAGACATCGGCGGCTCCTCTCGGAGCGCCGGGTCGCCGGGAGATCCGACGACCCTTTGGCGCGACACTCAAGATGTGGCTCGAGTCGAGTCGAAGTCGTCGGGAGCTTCCGGGGAATCTCCGGGTATGTTCCGGGTACAGAATTCGAGGATGCAGATTCGGTTCGGGGACTGCGTGATCGACTCGGATACCCGCGAGCTCCGGGTGCGCGGATCCGCTGTTCACGTCTCGCCGAAGGCGTTCCAGTTTCTCGAGCTACTCCTGGAGAGTCGGCCTCGCGCCCTCTCGAAGGGCGAGATCCACGAGAAGCTCTGGCCCGGGACGTTCGTCTCCGACGGGACGCTCACGAGCCTCCTGGCCGAGGTACGTTCCGCGATCGAAGACGAAGCGCACGAGCCGCGTTTCGTCCGGACGGTCCAACGCTTCGGTTACGCCTTCTCCGGCACAGCGGAAGAGGTTCGCGCTCCTCGTCGGAAGAGCGCCCCTCGCGTCGCGTACCGACTCTTCTGGGGTCCGAGGGAAATCGCACTCGAGGAAGGCGAAACCGTTCTGGGGAGGGATCCCGACGCGACGGCCTTCATCGACCACACGAGCGTCTCCCGACACCATGCGCGAATCACGATCGCCGGTGATCGGGTCAGCGTGGAGGATCTTCAGAGCAAGAACGGGACGTTCGTCGGAGGAAAAAAGCTCGATGCTCCCGCCCCGCTCGCCGACGGCGACGAGCTGAAACTGGGGTCCGTATCGATGAAGTTCCGCGTCTTTCCCCTGACCGGCTCGACCGCTACCGCGGATGACTCCGCAAAGCGATAGCATTCCGTCAGAATCGTGACACTCAACCCGGGGACCCGGTTGGGTCCCTACGAGGTGGTGTCCCGCCTGGGCGCGGGCGGGATGGGAGAGGTGTGGCGCGCGCGCGATTCGCGCCTCCAGCGCGACGTCGCGATCAAGGTCCTGCCGAGCGAGCTCGCCGCCGACGCCGGGCGGCTGAAGCGTTTCGAGAAGGAAGCTCGTTCGGCTTCGGCTTTGAACCATCCGAACATCGTCACGATCTACGACATCGGATCTTCCGACTCGGTCTCATACATCGCCATGGAGCTCGTGGATGGAAAGACACTGCGGGAGCTGCTCTACGCCGGAGCGCTCCCGATCAAGAGAGTTCTCGCGATCACCGCCCAGGTTGCCGACGGTCTGGCGCGCGCCCACGAAGCCGGCATCGTCCATCGCGACTTGAAGCCCGAGAACGTGATGGTGACGAAGGACGGCCGTGTCAAGGTCCTGGATTTTGGTCTCGCGAAGCTGACCCATGCGGGGCTCGACAGTGCCGAGGGAACGAACATCCCGACGGAGACGGGAACAGGAGCCGGCGTCGTGCTCGGAACCGTCGGCTACATGTCCCCGGAACAGGCGGGCGGCCAGCCGGTGGATTTTCGGTCCGACCAATTCTCTTTCGGCTCGATCCTCTACGAGCTCGCGACCGGTAAACGAGCGTTCCAGAAAAAGACGGCAGTCGATACTCTGTCAGCAATCCTGAACGACGAGCCGGAGCCGATGGCGTCAGTCAATCCTCAGGCGCCGACGCCCCTGCGCTGGATCGTGGAACGGTGCCTCGCCAAGGACCGCGAGGAACGTTACGGTTCGACGCGGGACCTCGCCCGGGATCTCACGACGCTCCGCGATCATCTGACGGAGCCGCTCGGTGTCGCCGCTATCAAGACGACACGTCGGTCCCGGCGGATCTCCGCGCTGTCGCTCACCGCCGTCGCGGTCCTCGCAGCGGCCGTCTTCGCGGGCAAGCGGCTCTGGAAGGAGCCACTTCCGTTGGCCCCGACCTTCCAGCCCCTGACATTTCGACGCGGCTCGATCTCCTCGGCCAAGTTCTCGCCCGACGGGAACACGATCGTCTACAGCGCCTCCTGGAGCGGCGAGCCTCGGCGGCTCTTCGCAACGCGCCGCGACAATCCCGAATCGCAGACCCTGCCGTTCCCGGAGACCAATGTCGCGGCGATCTCCTCGAGGGGTGAAATGGCGTTGGTGCGCAACGGCGTGCTGTCGCGGGCGGCTTTGGCGGGTGGCGCGGCGCGTGACGTGCTCGAGAACGTCTCCGGCGCGGACTGGAGCCCGGATGGCTCGCAGCTCGCTGTCATCCACGACGTGTCCGGGCGGCCTCGCATCGAGTATCCGATCGGCAAGGTCCTGTACGAGGGACCACAGGGTGGCGCCATCTGGTATGTGCGCGTTTCACCGAAGGGCGACCGGATCGCGTTTGACGATTGCCCGCAACCTAATGGCGATGGGCTTCAGTACATAGCGATCGTGGACCTTCAGGGCAAGAAGACGACCCTCACGACGGGATGGTTCGGCATCGATGGGGTCGTGTGGTCACCGGTAGGGGATGAAATCTGGTTCGTCGGCGGGAAAGAGGCGCGCAGGCACGGGGAGCTCCATGCAATTTCCCCGGAGGGCAAAGAACGGATCGTCCTGCGGGCTCCGGGCAGCTTCATGTTTTCCGACCTCACTCGGGACGGCCGCGGCCTGCTGATCCTTGCATTTTGTCGGACGAGCATCGCCGGAATGATCCCGGGCGAAAGCGCCGAGCGAGACCTCTCCTGGTTCGATGGTTCCTCAGTCGAGGATCTCTCGCCGGACGGCCGAACGCTGCTCTTCACCGAAGGCGGCGCGGGCGGTGAGGCAGACAACGCGGTCTACATTCGCAAGCTGGATGGCTCTCCCCCCGTTCGGATCGGCGAGAACGCCGGGTCGGGCGGATGGTGTCTGTCTCCGGACGGGCGCTGGGCCATCGCGAGGGTGTTAAGCACTCCGCCAAAGCTCACGCTGATCCCGACCGGAACAGGAGAGACTCGCACGCTCGAGCGTGGCTCGATCGAGCAATACTGGTGGGGGGCCGGGTGGTTTCCGGACGGGAAGCGCATCTGGTTCAACGGCCGGGAGCGCGGGCGCGACATTCGTGCCTATGTCCAGAACATCGACGGAGGCCCACCGAGACCTCTCTTGCCCGAAGGTATCCGGGGACGTCTCGTCTCGCCGGACGGGAAGCTCATGGCCGCAGTGGACCGGGGCGGCCCCAAGAAGATCGTCTTCTTCTCGGCCGAGGGCCAGCCGATCGCGTTGCATCACGATCTGCCGGAAGACAGCGAGCCGTCGGTATTCTCGGCCGACAGCCGATTCCTCTTCGCCTTCGGATATGGCCAGATTCCTACGCCTGTCTACAGGCTGGACCTCGCCACCGGAAAGAAGCAGCTCTGGAAGGAGCTCGGTCCTGCCGACCGCACCGGCCTGGAGTCGGGGGGGCCTTTGCGCCTGACGCCGGACGGCCGCTCCTACGTCTACTCATATTCGCGCTGCCAGCATGACCTCTATCTCGTCGAGGGTTTGAAATGACGGTTTCGGCGGCGAACTCGATGACCCCGAGACTCCGATAAAAGGGAGGCCGTTTCCGGCCTCCCCAGGGAACCCGGGCATCGAGCTAGAACGACATCCGGGCCCCACTCGGATCAGTCAAGGAGGCCGGGCAGAAACGATCCGTAAGTGGTCGGTTTTGGGTGACCGCCTCACTCATCGCGTCAGGTCGATCGCGTTGACCACCGTCCGCACGCGCCGGCCG
>Ga0114129_10016008_pt1 | contig 10666 bp, 8 predicted proteins | sample RhiMetdeltSRZDD1_FD_80071 | JGI IMG/M metagenome (GOLD analysis project Ga0114129, IMG submission 80071) | Populus rhizosphere microbial communities from Tennessee, USA - Rhizosphere MetaG P. deltoides SRZDD1 (version 2) (version 2) | ecosystem: Host-associated > Plants > Roots > Rhizosphere >... | reverse complement strand
GGCGGAGCAGATCCAGCGTGTCGGCGAGATTCCCGGGTGCCGCCCCGATGTGGCACATCACCCGGAACTGCTTGCCGGCCAGCTCCGCCGCGCGCACGGCGCGGCGCAGCGGTTCCACGCCGTCCGAGCGCGATACGGCCGAAGCTTCAGCGCGGCGCGTCCTCGGCAGCCTCGGGCAGGCCAAGCCGGCGCGGACGCCACTCCGCCAGACGCTCCGCTGCCGCATAGAACGCGGGCACGAGCAGTACGCCCAGGATCGTGATGGCCAGCATGCCGCCGACCACCGTCATGCCCATGGAGTGGCGACTGGCCGCGCCCGCGCCCGCGGCGAATACCAGCGGCAGCGAGCCGAGGATGAACGCGAACGACGTCATGAGGATCGGCCGGAAGCGGAGCCGCGCCGCCTCGCGGGCGGCATCGTGGATCGCCATGCCGTGCTCGCGGCGCTCCTTCGCGAACTCGACGATCAGGATCGCGTTCTTGGCGGCGAGGCCGATGAGGAGCGCAAGGCCGATCTGCGCGTAGACGTCGTTCGCGATGCTGCCGAGCCAGAGCGCGAGGAGCGCTCCGAGCGCCCCGAGCGGGACCGCCAGCATCACCGCCAGCGGCACGAGCCAGCTCTCGTACTGCGCGGCCAGCACGAGGAAGACGAAGAGTGCCGACAGCCCGAACACGATGCCCGCCCACGAGCCCGCTTCCTTTTCCTGGAAGGCGAGACCGGTCCACTCGTACGACATCCCCGGCGGCAGGTGCTCCCGCGCCAGTTGCTCCATGATCGTGATGGCCTGGCCGGAGCTGACGCCGGGCGCGGTGTCGCCGGCGATCTCCGCCGCGCGATAGAGGTTGTAGTGCGAGATGGTGTCGGGGCCGGTGATCGGACGCACGCGGACGAGCGTGCTCAGCGGCACCATCTGGGGTGCCTGTCCGTTCGGCCCCGGCTGGCTGCGCACGTAGAGACGTGACACGTCGGCCGGCGTGGCGCGGAACGTCGGCTCCGCCTGCAGCTGCACGCGGTACACGCGCCCGAACGCGTTGAAGTCGTTCACGTAGAGCGATCCGAGGAAGATCTGGAGACTCGCGAACACGTCCGACAGCGGCACCGCGAGCGCCTTCGCCTTGGCGCGGTCGACGTCGGCGTCGAGCTGCGGCACGCCCGGCCGGAATGCCGTGAACGCCGAGGCGAGCTCCGGTCGCTGGCGCGTGCCGTCGATCAGCCGGCGCGTGGCGGCGTCGAGATCCGCGAGCGAGCCGCCCGCGATGCTTTGCACCTCGAACTGGAACCCGCCTCCGGAGCTGATCCCACGGATCGGCGGCGGCGGGAACACCAGCACGAACGCCTCCTGGATGCCGGCCAGCCGCGCGCGCAGGCGCCCGAGGAGCGCATCCGCCTGGAGCTCCCGCGACTTGCGGTCGTGCCAGGGCGCGAGCCGGGGGAAAAGCGACGCCACGTTCGGCCCGTTGACTCCGGTGATGAAGCTCCGGCCGCCGATCGCAACCACCGCTTCCACGCCCGGGGTATCGAGCAGGATCTGCTCGATCTGCCTCACGACCGCGTCGCTGCGCTCGAGGGAGGCCGCGTCCGGGAGCTGGACGTTCACGAGGAAGTAGCCCTGGTCCTCCGTGGGCGCAAATCCCGACGGCACCGCACGCAGGAGCAGGTATGACACGCCGCTGAGCACCAGCAGAACCACGACGGCGAGCGCCGCGTGCCGCACGATTCGCTGAACCATCCCGTCGTAGGCGCCGGTGAGCCGCGCGAATCCCGCGTTCCACGCGCGCGCCAGCCACCGCTTCCGTCCCTCGCTCGCCGGCCGGAGCAGCAACGCCGAGAGGGCGGGGGTCAGCGTGAGCGCGTTGACCGCGGAGAGCGCCACCGATACCGCGATCGTCAACGCGAACTGCCGGTAGAGCTGACCCGTGATTCCGGGCAGGAACGCGATGGGAATGAACACCGCCATGAGCACGAGCGCGGTCGCGATGACCGGCCCCACCACCTCGGCGGTCGCGCGGCGTGCCGCGTCGCGGGCGCCGATTCCCCCTTGGTCGAGATGGCGCTGCGTGTTCTCGACGACCACGATCGCGTCGTCCACGACGATGCCGATCGCCAGCACCAGCCCGAACAAGGTCAGCGTGTTGATCGAGAACCCGAACACGCTGATCACCCCGAACGTGCCGATGAGGGAGACCGGGATGGTCAGCGTCGGGATCAGCGTCGCCCGCCAGTCCTGGAGGAACACGTACACCGTGAGCACGACGAGCCCGATCGCGATGAGCAGGGTCTGCACGACCTCCTCGATCGACACGCGCACGAAGTCCGTCGTGTTGTACGGCCGCGTGTGGGTGACACCGCTCGGGAACGACGGCGCCAGCCGCGCCATCGCCGCCTGCACGCCGCGCGACACGTTGAGCGCGTTCGCGCCGGGAAGCTGGAACACCCCGACCAGCGCGGCCGGCTTGCCCGACACGCGCCCGAACGAGCTGTAGCTCTGAGCGCCGAGCTCCACCGTCGCCACGTCGCGCACGCGGAGGGTGGAGCCGTCGGCGCGCGTGCGCAGGATGATGTCCTCGAACTCGGCGGGTGTGGAGAGGCGTCCGCGCGTCGTGACCGTGTACTGAAATTGCTGGCCCCGAGGGGCCGGTGGCTGGCCGATCTGTCCCGCCGCCGCCTGGAGGTTCTGTTCGCGCACCGCGTCCGCCACGTCGCCCGCGGTGAGCCCGAGGCTGGCGAGACGGTCCGGATTCAGCCAGAGACGCATGCCGTAGTCCCGGCCGTTGAAGACGGTGACCTGTCCCACGCCGGGGACGCGGGCGAGGACATCGACGACGTTCAGCGTGGCGTAGTTGGCGAGGTAGAGCTCATCGCGGCTGCCCGCGGGCGACGTCAGCGCGACGATCTCCACGAGGTCGGGCGACTGCTTGACCACCGTGATGCCCTGCCGTGTGACGTCGGCCGGGAGCTTGGCCTGGGCGATCGCGACACGGTTCTGGACGTTGACGGCGGCGATGTCGAGATCGGTCCCGACCTTGAACGTGACCGTGAGCGACATCGTGCCGTCGCTCCCGCTACGGGACGACATGTAGATCATGTCCTCGACGCCGTTCACCTGCTGCTCGATCGGCGTCGTCACCGTCTGCTCGACGACCTCGGCGCTGGCGCCTGGGTACGTCGCGGTCACCACCACCTGGGGCGGCGTGATGTCCGGGAACTGCGCGATGGGCAGGAACGGAATCGCCACCGCGCCCGCCACGACGATGACGATGGCGAGCACCGAGGCGAAGATTGGCCGGTCGATGAAAAAGCTGACCATGACCGCTTAGCCGCGAGCCCCGGAGACGTCAGGCAGCGGCTCCTCGCTCGGCGTCACCTTCGCTCCGGGTCGCGCGAGGTGCATGCCTTTGGTGATCACGGTCTCGCCCGCCTTCACACCGTCCTCCACGACCCACAGCGGGCCCAGCCGAGGCCCCATCTTCACGGTGCGCGCCTGCACGATGCGGTCGGGGCCGACGACGAGCACGGACGCCGAGCCCTGACTCTCCACGACCGCCGCCTGCGGCACCACCACCGCGTCCGGTCGTTCCTCCAGCAACGCGCGCAAACGCACGTATTGCCCGGGTTGCAGCACACGCTGTGGGTTTGGGAACGTCGCACGCAGCGCCAGCGTGCCGGTCCTCGGGTCCACCGCGCGGTCCACGAAGTCGAGGCGGCCCGGGTGCGGATACGTGGCGTCGTCGGGCAGCGTGATCGTGATCCCCGCGCCCCCCATCGCCGATTCCCGACGGCGCCATACCTCGAGCGCCTCGCGCTCGCTGACGCTCCAGTTCACGTACATCGGGTCCTGCGTCGATACCGTCGCGAGCAGCGTCGGGTCGCCCTTGCCGACGAGTGCGCCGACGCGTACCTCCGCGCGCCCCATGCGTCCGTCGAGCGGGGAACGGATGACCGTGTAGCCGAGCTGCAGCCGGGTGGTCTCGACCGCCGCCTCGGCCGCCCGCACCGCGGCGCGAGCGTTCTCGATGGTCGCGGCGGCGGCCGCCAGCGACGCCTTCATGTTGCCGAGTGCCGCCTGATCCGCTCTCACGCCCGCGTCGAGGGCCGCCATGTTCGTCCGGATCTGGTCGTACTGCTCATGCGCAATGAGCTCCCGCTCCAGCAATGATCGATAGCGGGTCTCCTGCGTCCGCGCATTCGCGGCCTGAGCCACGGAGCGCGCGAGATTCGCCTCGGCTTGCGAGATGTCCGCCTGGCGCTGCTCGAACGCCGCCTCCGCCTGCCGCTGCGACGCTCTCTCGCGTCCCAGGTTGGCCTCCGTCTGGCTGAGCGCCGCTTCGAACGGCTTGCGATCGATCACGAACAGGATGTCACCCGCCTTGACGGCGGCGCCGTCGGGCACGACCTGGCGCTCGACATACCCCTCGACCCGCGCGCGGACCTCGACCGTCTTCACCGCCTCGGTCTGCCCCACGTACTGACCGTAGACGGGGACCGGCCGCTGGGCGGCCGCGACCACGGTTACGGCCGGGGGCGGGGGAGGCGCCGGGGCCGCCGGTGACCTGTCGCAGCCCGCCGCGGCGAGCGCGGCGACCAGTGATAGGACGATGAGCAGGGTTCGCACTGTCATATTGTGCTTGCGATGAAGAATACGCGCCGGTGGCTTCCGCAGTGGCGCAATGAGCGGCCTTCGCCGCGCGACGAGGAGAGGGCGCCATCTCGAAGGCCGACGCCGCGTTGCAGCCGGGGAGAGCGCTCGGGTACAATCCGGGCCCCATGCCCGTCCTCTGGGACGCCTACCGTAACGCGCTTCCGTCCATCGCCGCCGCCGTCGGGCGCACGCCGATGATCGCCCTCAACCGCGTCACCGCAGGCTGCCGACCCACCGTCTACGTCAAGCTCGAGTGGTACGGCCCGAGCGGGAGCCTCAAGGACCGGATCTATCTTCACATGTTCGAGCAGGCGGAGATGCGCGGCGATCTCAAGCCGGGCATGCGCGTGCTCGAGTGCTCGACGGGCAATGCCGGTATCGCATGCGCGTTCGTGGCGGCCGTCAAGGGCTACCCGTGCACGATCGTGATGCCGGAGGGCATGAGCGACGAGCGCAAGAAGATCATGCGCGCGTACGGCGCCCAGCTCGTGTTCACGCCCGGTGGCGAGAGCGACGTCGATCTCGCGCTCAAGAAGCTCACGGACATTCGCGCCGGCGATCCGCCCGGCTACTGGGTCCCCGGCCAGTTCGACAACGCCGACAACGTGGAGGCCCACCACCGCACGACGGGCCCCGAGATCTGGGAGCAGTGCGGCGGCATGGTGGGCGCCTTCGTCGCCTCGCAGGGAAGCGGCGGGACCTTGAGTGGCGCAGGCCGGTATCTCCGTGAGCGCGATGCGCGCGTGCGCCTCTACGCGGTGGAGCCCGAGGAGTGCGCGCTGCTCACGCGGCGCGCCTGGGGCCCGCACGGCATCGAAGGAATCGGGGACGGCTTCATTCCCGAGAACCTCGATGTCTCGCTGCTGTCGGGTGTGATCACCACGACCACCGCCGAGAGCGTGGCCATGGCGCGTCGCCTCGCGGCCGAGGAAGGTATCTTCTGTGGGATCTCCACCGGCTGCAACGTCGCCGCCGCCCTCAAGCTGGCGCGACGGCATCCCGAGCTCGGCGCCATCGTGACGATGGTGAACGACACCGGACAGCGCTACTTCTCGACCGCGCTCACGGGCGAGGACAAGCACGTGCAGGTGCCGGAACGCGAGCACCCGATGGACGAGCGCACGCGACGCGAGCTCGATCGGTACCAGGCGGCCTGGGAGATCCTCACCTGAAGCCATCCGAGTACGACTTCGTCGCCGCCCGGCGCCGGCTGGAGGCGAAGGCGAAGTCGGCGGGCGAGAAGCTCACCAGCATCGACGACGCGGCCGCGCGCGTGCGCGACGGCGACCACGTCGCGATCGGCGGCTGCCTCTACTCCCGCACCCCGATGGCGCTCGTGCGCGAGATCCTCCGCGAGCGCCGGCGCGGCCTCACGCTCTCGCGCAATCTCATGTGCTACGAGGGCGAGCTCTTCATGGGGGCGGGGGCGGTGGAACGGGTGGTGACGGCGTGGATGGGCGTCGGGCTTCCGTGGGGAATCTCGCGCATCGTTCGCCATTTCGTGGAGTCGGGCACGGTGGCGCTCGAGGAATGGAGCCACCTCGCGATCGGCCTGCGCTTTCGCGCGGCGGCCATGGGCGTGCCGTTCCTGCCGTCGCTCACGATGCTCGGCTCCGATCTCATGGGTGTGGGCGGGATGAAGACGATCGAGGATCCCTACACGGGGGCCACCGTCGCCGCCGTGCCCGCGCTGTTTCCAGACGTCGCGCTCATCCACGTGCATCGCGCCGATCGCTTCGGCAACTGCCAGATCGACGGGTACGCCCACATGGATGCCGACATCGCGCGCGCCGCCACCACCGTCCTCGTCACCGCCGAGGAGATCGTGCCCGAGGAGCAGACGCGGGCGCATCCGGATCGCACGGTCATTCCAGGTGTGGTCGTGGACGCGCTCGTCCACGTTCCGTTCGGTTCGTTCCCGCACGAGGCCTACGGCCTCTACGAAGCCGATTTCGATCACTTCGGTGACTACACGGGCGCGATCGAGGCACGCGGGCCGTCCGCGGTGAATGGCTACCTGGACCGTTACGTTTACGGCCCGCCCACCTTCGCGGATTACCTCGACGTGTTCGGCGGCGAGCGACTGGCGCGGCAGTCCCGTCGGGCGCGCGAGCTCACGGAGCCGTTCGCCGCGTTCGCGGAGCGGGACGCGTGACCACCACCGCGGCCGCCCTCGCGTGCACTGCCGCCGAGTTGCTTGCCGTCATGGGCGCCCGCGCGCTCCACGACGACAGCACCGTCTTCGCGGGCGTCGGAACGCCGCTGCTCGCTTCGGTCCTCGCCCAGCAGCGCCACGCGCCGCGCCTGACGATCGTGATCGAGGGAGGGATCATCGGTCCGCGCATCAAGCCCGGACGACTGCCGATCTCCACCAACGAGATGCGCGCCGCCCACCGGGCGACGATGCTGCCGGGGATCACCGACACGTTCCTGTTCGCGCAGCGCGGCTTTCTCGACGTCGGGTTCATCGGCGGGGCCCAGATCGACCAGTTCGGCAACATCAACACGTCCACCATCGGCGGCGACTACTGGCGACCGAAGATCCGCCTGCCCGGGACCGGGGGCGCCAACGACATCGCCTCGCTCTGCCGCGAGGTCATCATCCTCACCACGCACGAGAAGCGACGCTTCGTGCCGCGCGTGGACTTCGTCACGAGTCCGGGGTGGCGCGACGGCGACGGCACCCGGCGCGGCGCCGGCCTGCTCTTCGGCGGCGTGTCGCGCGTGATCACCACCCTCGGCATCCTCGGCTTCGATCCCGCCACCAAGCGGATGCGCCTGGAGGCGACGCATCCGGGCGTCACGCGCGAGACCGTCCGCGAGCATACCGGGTTCCCTCTTCTCGAAATCGACGACGTCGCCGTGACCGAGCCGCCCACCGCGGATGAGCTCGCGATGCTGCGCGCGCTCGACCCCGAGCGACGCTTCCTGCGCTAGAGATGATCGACTTCGGGCTCGCTGTGAAGAACTTCGTGGGGCCGACGGAGAGCCCCGACATCGACGCGCTCGTGGCCTACGCGGAGCGCGCGGAGGCGCTCGGCTTCGAATCCCTGTGGGCGTGGGACCACGTGATTCTCGGCGTCGATCCGTCGTTTCCGATTCTCGACGCCGTCGGTACGCTCACCGCGCTCGCGATGCGGACGCGTCGGATCAAGCTCGGCACCGGCGTCCTCGTGTTGCCGTTGCGGAACCCGACCGTCCTCGCGAAGACGCTGGGCACGCTCGACGTCGTGTCCAAGGGCCGCCTCGTCCTCGGTGTCGCTGCCGGCTGGTACGCGCGGGAGTTCGGCGCCGTCGGTGTCCCCTTCAAGGAGCGCGGCCGTCTCTTCGAGCGGAACCTCGACATCCTCACGCGGTTGTGGTCGGAGGACCGCGTGTCGCTCCGTGTCGACGAGTTCGACCTCCGCGAGGCCGTCATGCGTCCGAAACCGGTGCAGACACCGCGGCCGCCGATCCTCGTCGGCGGCTACGTCGATGCGGTGCTGAAGCGCGCCGGGACGAAGGCGGACGGGTGGCTCACGTACTTCTACACGCCGGACAGCTTTCGCCGCTCGTGGGACAAGGTTCTCGGCTACGCGCGGGCGGCGGGACGCGATCCGACGTCGCTCACCGCCACCAACCAGCTCGCGGTCTACGTCGGCCGCTCTCGCGCGGACACCGAGGGTCCCATGCGGCAGTGGCTCCAGACCGAATGGGACGTGGCGGCGTGGAGCGAATCCACCATCGACCACGCCATACACGGCAGCGTGGCCGAGTGCGTGGAACAGCTCCGTGCGCACGTGGAGTCCGGCGTGCATCGGCTGATCCTGATTCCCTATCGCTACCAGCCGGAGCAGGTGGAGCTCCTCGCCCGCGAGGTGCTGCCGCGCCTGCGATGACGGGCGACCGCCGCGCCACGTTCGACCGCGCCCTGCGTCTGGAGCGGGACCGGACCGCGCTGATCGTGATCGACATGCAGCGCGGGTTCGTGGAGGCCGGCGCCGCCATGGAAGTCCCCGCCGCGCGCGACGTCGTCCCCGCAATCCAGGCGCTGTTGGATCTCTTTCGCGAGAAGTCGCTGCCGGTGGTTTTCACCGAGTTCACCTATTCGCCGGCGATGCCGTTGCTGGTGGGCGAGCTCCATCCCGAACACTTGCCGGCACCGCCGGGCGCCCGGCGCGGCTTCGGGCTTCCGTCGTCCTGCTGCCTCGAAGGCGACCCGAGCGCGCGGACCATCGACGAGCTCGCACCGCGGCCGGAGGAGCCGGTCATCCGGAAGCGCTGGTACGACGGCTTCGCGGGCACCGAGCTGGACGGCATCCTCCGCGCGCGCGACGTGAGGTCGCTGGTGGTGACGGGAACGATGACCGACATCTGCGTCCTCGCCACCGTCGTGGGCGCCTTGAACCGTGAGTACCGGATCACGGTCGCGGAGGACGCGGTCGCCACCGTGTGGCCGGACATCCAGCGCGCCACGCTCGACATCATCGGCCGCGCCTTCGGCCGGGTGGTATCGTCCAAGGAGATCCGCGACACGATCGCCGCGTGGTGAGGAGATGACGATGCGCGAGCCACTCTCGTTCTCGGGTGTCATGCCGGCCAACGTGCTGCCGTTCACCGCCGATCTTCGGATCGACGAGCCGGCCTATCGCCGGCATCTGCGCTGGCTCGCCGACACGCGCGGGGTGACGGGCATCGTCGCCAACGGCCACGCCGCCGAGGTGTCGTCCCTCAGCCGTGAAGAGCGCCGGCGCGCACTTGCGATCGCGATCGACGAGGTCGCACCGACGTGTCCGGTCGTCGCCGGTGTCTACACCGATGGGACGGCGGAAGCGGTGCAGCTGGCGCGTGACGCGCGGGCGGCGGGCGCCGCCGGAATTCTCGTCTTCCCGCCGACGCTCTTCATGTGGGGTGCCCAGGCGAAGCCGGCGATGGTACTACGACACTTCTCGGAGATCGCGGCGGCGGTGGACATCCCGATCATCGTCTTCGAGTATCCGCCAGCGTCGGGGATCGGCTATGCGCCGGACACGCTCGCGCGGCTCGTCGAGATTCCTACCGTCGCCGGCGTGAAAGACTGGTCCAACGACATCGTCGCCTTCGAGGCCAACCTACGCGTCCTCCGCGCCGCCCCGCGCCCGGTCGCCATGCTGTCGTCGTTCACGATGTCGCTCATGGCGAGCTTCCTGCTCGGCGCCGACGGCGCCATCTCGGGCATGGGCAGCGTTGTCGCCGATCTTCAAGCGGAGCTGTTCGACGCCTGCCAGAAGGGCGATCTCGATGGCGCGCGGCGGATCGACGATCGCCTGCACCCGCTCGTGCAGGTCTTCTACGCCCCGCCGTTCGTGGACATGCACAACCGGATGAAGGAAGCGCTCGTCCTCCTCGGCCGTATCCCCGGCGCCTATGTCCGACCGCCGCTGACGCCCCTCACCGACGGCGAGCGCGGCCAGATCCGGGCCGCGCTGGTGGCGGCGCGTCTGCTCTAAAACGGCGGCGACGCTGAACGGGGGCGCGAAGACCCCCTGACGGGTCTCGAACCCCGCGGCGGCACGATTCCGTGACCGTTGCGGGAACCGGCGCCACGGCCGGCGCAGTTCACAGGTAACACCCCAACTCCCCGGCTACCGTTGCCGGTCGGCGGCGGCGGCGCCGGGCACTTGCGTGGTCTGACCGCATGGTATAGATATGTCGCCACTTTTCTCACCCGTGCCCTCCCCGGGCATTGAAGGAGGTCGATGATGGCCGAACGCTGGCACGATCAACCGTGGGCGCAGGACATGTGGTGGAGCGGGAAGACCACGCGGAGGACGTTCCTCGGATTCTCCGCGGCCGCCGCGGGCGCTCTCGGTGCAAGCCTGCTCGTCCCCGCCCCCTGGCGGGAGGCCTTCGGGCAGGCGAAGCCCTTCAAGATCGGCACCCTGCAGCCACTGACAGGCGCGGCCGCCGCGGGCGGCATCACCGCGCTCGTGGGTACGCAACTCGCGGTGGAGCGCATCAACAAGAGCGGCGGCATCAACGGCCGCCCCGTGGAGCTTCTCGTCGAG
>Ga0114129_10016007_pt1 | contig 10667 bp, 10 predicted proteins | sample RhiMetdeltSRZDD1_FD_80071 | JGI IMG/M metagenome (GOLD analysis project Ga0114129, IMG submission 80071) | Populus rhizosphere microbial communities from Tennessee, USA - Rhizosphere MetaG P. deltoides SRZDD1 (version 2) (version 2) | ecosystem: Host-associated > Plants > Roots > Rhizosphere >... | reverse complement strand
GAGCAGGAAGAGCGCGACGACCAGGAGGCCGATCAACGCCGCCTTCTTGGCCTCGTTCAGCGAGTCCTTACCGAGCGTCGCGGAGACGTCGGTCCGTTCGATCTGGACGAAGTTGACAGGCAGTGCACCGGTCTGGAGCACGAGCGCCAGGTCCTTTGCCTCGCCGATCGACTTGATCCCCGAGATCTCGGCGTTACCGCTGATGCCGCCCGCGAGGTTGGAGTTGGTGTAGTCGATCTGCGGGAACGAGCGGATCTCGCGGTCGAGCACGATCGCGAAGTGCTGGGGGATCTGCCGGGTGCGGCCCCGGTTGTACTCCTCGGAGGTGACCTGCTGGAAGTTGTGCGAGCCGTGGCCGGTGAACTGCATGAGCACGACCGGCTCGTTCGTGGTGGGGTCGAAGTCCTGGCGGGTGCCCGACAGCTTCAGGTCGGAGCCGGTCAGCTGCGGGACGCCGGTGACGTCGCCGACCGAGTTCTTCAGGCTCGGGTCATGCTTGAGGAGGTAGTAGTAGCTCTTGCCCTTGGCGGGGGGCGGGACCGTGTTGCCACCCTGCCGGCCGCTCGGGCCCGGGCAGACCACCTCGCTCGAGTCGCAGGTGACGACCACCGTGTTGTGTGGGACGGCGAGCACCTTGTAAGGCGTCTTCAGCTTGGCGAGCTTCGCCTCCTTGAGCGCCTCTGCGCGCGTCTGGAACGGGCCGACCGTCTTCTCCTTGTTCTTGCCGACGACGTAGTAGCCCTCGGGGGTGCCCTGCTTCGCCTGCGACTGGACCTGCGAGAGCAGCGCGTCGAGGCTCGGCGAGGTCTGCGGATCGCCCGAGGCCGAGACCGAAGGGCCCGTGAGTGAGGTCTCGAGGTCGTAGAGCTCGAGCTGCGCGGTTTTGCCGATGATCGCCGCCGCCTTGGCTGGATCGTGGACGCCGGCGAGCTCGATCACGATCTGGTTCGAGCCCTGCTTGCGGATCTCGGGCTCGGCGACACCTAGCTTGTCGACGCGCTCGCGCATGATCGAGACGGAGCGGTCGAGCGCGGCCGAGTCGAGCTTCTGACCCTGCGCGGGCTGCGCCTTCAACACGACCTCGAGACCGCCCTGCAGGTCGAGCCCGAGCGTCACTTTCTTATGCGCCGGGGAGCCCGGAATGGCAAGCGCGGCCACTCCCGCCAGTGCGGCGAGGATCAGGCCGACGAGGATGAGGTAAGAACGGCGGTTTTGCATCCGCGGGAGAGACGAAAGCTTAGCTTCCCTCCGGCTCACCCTCCTCTAGCGCGTCTGTGTCATCTTCGTGCTCGCCGACGACCGCGGCGATCGCCCGCCGGTCGACGCGAACGACGATGTCGGGCGCGATCTCGACCTTCAACACGTCCTCGTCCAGCTGACGCACCTCGCCGCGGATGCCGCCTGCCGTGATCACTTCGTCGCCGACCTGGAGCGTGTCCTGCATCTGCAGCTGGTCGGTCGTGCGACGACGCTGCGGGCGCAGGATCAGCAGATAGAGGAGCACGAACAGCGCCACGATCACGATCAGGTAGCCCGTATCGCCTCCGTTTCGGTGGGAGCCCCGAGACGCGTGATCGCCTCCTGTTTGTACCCGGCGAACTCGCCGCGTTCGATCGCCGCTCTCGCGCCCGCCGTCAAGTCGAGGAGGAATCGTAGATTGTGGAGGCTGAGCAGCCGGTGGCCGAGCAGCTCCTGCTGGTTGACGAGGTGCCTCAGGTAGGCGCGGGAGAAGCGCGTGCACGCCGGGCACTCGCAGCCTTCCTGCAGCGGCGCGTGGTCTCGGGCGAAGCGCGCGTTGCGCATGTTCAGCCGTCCCTCCCAAGTCATCGCGGTGCCGGTTCGCGCATTGCGGGTCGGCAGGACGCAGTCGAACATGTCGATGCCGCGCTCGATCACCTCGAGCACGCCTTGCGGATCGCCGATTCCCATGAAGTAGCGGGGTTGTTCGGCCGGCAGGAGCGGTGTCGCCCAGCCGACCGTCTCGAACATCAGGTCGCGGTCTTCTCCGATCGCGAGGCCGCCGAGCGCGTAGCCGTCGAAGCCGAGCGCCGTGATCTCCTGGATCGAGCGGGTGCGAAGCTCCTCGTCGGCGCCTCCCTGCGCGATCCCGAAGACGAGTTGGCCGGGAGCCCGCGCGGCGTCGCGCTGGCGGCTCGCCCAATGGGTCGTCAGGCGCACCGCCTCCTCGAGGGCGGGGCGCGGCGCGTCCGCGGGCGGCACGGCGTCCAGACACATGGCGACGTCGGAGCCGAGTTGCGCCTGGATCTGTGCCACGGACTCCGGTGTGAATCGCGCGGGCTCGCCGTCGTAGACGGAGCGGAAGGTCAGGCCCTCATCGTCGACGCCGAGGATCGTGTGGCGCAGCGAGAAGACCTGGAAGCCGCCGGAGTCGGTCAGGATGGGCCGATCCCAGGCCATGAACGAGTGCAGGCCGCCGAGCTCGGCGATCAGCTCGGCGCCGGGCCGGAAGTGCAGGTGGTAGCTGTTGCCGAGCACGATCGTCGCGCCCAGCTGGCGCAGCTCGTCCGGGTCGACGCTCTTGACCGTCGCCTTCGTGCCGACGGGCATGAAGGCGGGGGTCGGCACGTCGCCGTGCGCAGTCGTGAGGACGCCGGCGCGCGCCCGCCCGTCGGTTGCGGTCACTTTCACCGGATCAGCATCGCGTCGCCGAAGGAGTAGAAGCGGTACCGCTCCTCTATCGCGAGCGTGTAGAGCCGACGCATCTGCTCGACGCCGGCAAAGGCCATCACGAGGGCGAGCAGCGTCGAGCGCGGTAGGTGGAAGTTCGTAAGCAGCGAGTCGACGCGGCGAAACTCGAAGCCCGGCGTCACGAACAGATCGGTGCGACCCGCAGGCGGCGCGCCGCGCGCGAGCGACTCGAGCACCCGCACCGTTGTCGTCCCCACCGCGAGAACCCGGCTCGCAGCCTGGATCCGCCCCCACGCAGCCGCGTCGACCTCGTACCGCTCGCTGTGTAGCTGGTGCTCCTCCAGCCGCTCAGCGGAGACCGGCCGGAAGGTGTCGAGACCGACGTGGAGGGTGACCCGCTCGACGTCGAGGCGGTCGAGCAGCTCAGGTGTGAAGTGCAGCCCCGCGGTCGGGGCCGCCGCTGACCCCTCCGCATCGGCGTAGACGGTCTGGTAGCGCTCGGGATCGGCGAGCCTCTCAGTGATGTACGGCGGCAACGGCATCTCGCCCGCGGGCTCGCCGTCGAGCCGCAACAGCCAGCGTCCCTCACCCAGGTGCTCGACCAGCTCGACCGGCCCGTACCGGCGCCCCGCGTGCAACCGTCGTGTCGGGCGCGCGAGGCCTTCCCACAAGCCGTCGACGCCGGTCCGCTTCAGCAGCAGGACCTCGCCGCGCGGCCGTTCGATCGGAATCCGCGCAGGAATCACCCGGCTGTCGTTCACGACGACGAGCTCGTCGGGCGCGAGCTCCTCCGGCAGCTCCGAGAAGCTCCGGTGCCTGATCTCCCCGCTCGCCCGCTCGTAGACGAGGAGCCGCGAGTCGTCGCGGCGCTCGAGCGGCCGTTGCGCGATCAGCTCGGCCGGAAGCGAGTAGTCGAGCTCCGAGAGGTTCATCCGATGCGAACGCTAGCGTTGCCGCCCATGAATCCACTCGCGATCGAACGCGCGAACGAGCGGCTCAGACAGGCAGCGGAAGGCCGGATCGACCCCGTCGTCGCCGAGGCGGCGCTCGAGCGGGCGCGGCACCAGGTCGAGTCGCTTGCGGAGACCGCCGCCAGCCTCGAGGCGACGCTGCCCGATCGCGTCGGCGAGGCCGTGCAAGCCGGGCTTCGCGAGCAGGTGCTGCCGGTCGCGAAGCACCTGGCCGAGGTGCGGGGCTTGTCGGCGAACACGGTGCGGCGGCTCGAACGGCTCGAGACCGACCTGCTTGCCGAGCGGCACGCCCGGGTGGACGATCTCGCGCTGTTGATCGACCTGATCACCTCAGGCTGGCGGGGCGTGGACGAGCGGCTCGTCCGCATCGAGCGCACGCTCGGTGCCGACGAGGGCGCGGTCGTCTACCGGATCGAAGACCGCCTCACGGGCACCTAGCTCACGGGTAGAACGAGCTCGAAGCGGCTGCCCTCACCGGGCGCCGTCTCCAGCTCGATCTGGCCGCCGAGCGCGGCGGCCAGTTCGCCGGCGATCGCGAGCCCGAGGCCGGTGCCGTCGCCGTCTCGCGACCAGAACGGGCGGAAGATCAGTTCTTGCTCCTCAGCGGGGATGCCCGGCCCATTGTCCTCGACCGCAACGCGGATCGTCCCGTCCACCTGCATGAGCGCGACCGCGACCCGCCCGCCGTCCGGCGTCCAGCGAAACGCGTTCGAAAGCAGGTTCGAGATGATCTGGAGGACGCGGTCGCCGTCGGTCTCGAGCACCGGGGAGGCCGCGATCGTGCGCCGGTAGTCGATGCCGCGTCGCCGAGCCTCCTCGTTGAAGCCCGAGTAGGCGCGATCGACGAGACGCTCCATCTCGACCTCCTCGCGCCGCAGCGCGAAGCGGTGGGTGTCGAGCTTCGCCAGGTCGAGGATGTCACCCACGAGCCGCTCGAGCCGCTTCGCCTCGAGGCTGATCACCTCGAGCGAGTCTGTCCTCGTCTCCTCGTCCTCGACGACGCCCTCGAGGAGCGCGTCCACGTGGCCACGGATTGCGGTGAGCGGGGTCCGCAGCTCGTGCGAGACGGTCATCAGGAAGTTCCGCTCGAGCGCCTCGGCTTGTTCGAGCTGGGAGGCCATGTCCCTGAAGCGCGTCGAGAGATGGCTGATCTCGCCGCCGCCCGGCACCTCGGAGACGGTGACGCCGTAGCGCCCCGCGGCCACCGCGTCGGCGGCGTCAGAGAGGGCGAGTACGGGCTTTGTGATCCGCCGGGACAAGTACCAGCCGAGCGCGCCGGCGACCAGGATCCCCGCGAGGAAGGCGGGGAGGAGCCGCCAGACGAGCGGAAGGATGCCCTGGTTGAGGCGCGTCGTCGGCCGGGCGAGGATGGTGGCTCCGAACACCGCCCCGCCGAGCTTGACGGGCCGGGCGACAGCCAGCATCCGAGTCGCCTTTCCTTTTACTCTGCGCGTGAACTCGAAAGAGACGGTCTCGTCGACGAGGATGCGGCGGAAGTCCAGAACGGTCTTCGGCAGCAGCGTGAATGCCTTCGTCGGCCCGGGATAGAGGTCGATCCCTCTCGCCCGCTGGACGTAGAAAACCCGGTCACCCGAGGCGAGCTCGAGCTCTCCCGACTTCGGCGGCTGCCCGCCCGCATGCTTTGTGTAGATCTGATTGATGCCGCGGGCCTCGCGGTCGAGCTCACGGTAGGCCTGCTTGCGAAGCCTGTTCTGAGCGTAGTGCTGCGAGACACTGACGGCGACCGCCGTAGAGACGAGACCCGCAATGACGATCGCCGCAAGGAAGAGGGCGGGAAGCCGGAAGCGGAGCGATCGAAACACGCCGCCTTCTTCGCTAGGCGCTCACCGAATCCCGTGCGGGTGCGACCTTGTACCCGACGCCCCACACGGTGACGATCGGCGAGGCGTCCCCGAGCTTGCGCCGGACCTGCCTGACGTGAACGTCGACGGTCCGGGTGTCGCCGGCGAACGTGTAACCCCAGACCCGCTCCAGGAGCTGGTCGCGAGTCAGCACGACGCCGCGATGGTCGAGAAGCTCCCAGAGCAGGTCGAACTCCTTCGGCGCCAGCTGGATCTCCTCCTCGCCGATGTGGACCTCGCGCCTGCCGGCATCAACGTGCAGGTCGCCGTGGCGGATCTCGGCGGTCTCCGACTCGCGGCGCTCGGTCGCCGACCGGCGAAGGATCGACTTCACCCGCGCGACCAGCTCGCGCGGGTTGAACGGCTTCGTCATGTAGTCGTCGGCGCCGACCTCGAGCCCGATGATCTTGTCGATGTCCTCGTCGCGGGCCGTCAGCATCAGGATCGGCACGTCGCGGCGCTGGCGGATTCGCCGGCAGACCTCGATCCCGTCCATGTCCGGAAGCATCAGGTCGAGCACGATCAGCGCAGGCTGCTCAGCCTCGACCTGGGCGAGCGCGTCGGTTCCGTTGGCCACGGCCTTGACGGTATAGCCGGCGTTCTTCAGGTAGAGCGCGACGAACGACGCGATCGAGGCCTCGTCTTCGACCACGAGCACCGTCTGGCCTTGTGCTGTCATGCCGTCAGGATCTCAGGCCGGTCAACCGCCGGCCGGCGCAGCGAGCGGGAAAGCGTGAGGGTCGTCGGGCAACGACTTGTACGGCCCATCGTTGATGGAGAACGTCCCATCGAAGGTCCCGGGGATGCTCGGATCTTCGCCTGCCCCGTTGAGAGTCGTGTAGCCGTGGCCGACTGCAGACAGGAAGATCCCTGATGCTTTGAAAATCGTGATCACGTATTTGCTGCCGATCGCCTTGAAACGCGCGACGCCGTCCGTGTTGTGGCAGACCGAGGTGGTCGAGGCGGCCTTTTCGATCGTCAATTCGCAGCCGGAGAGTTGGAAGCTCTGCCCGTCGTTCGGGTTGAGGTCGGTAACCCGGATGTAGCCCTCGCCCAGACGACCGACGACCGTGCCGGTGATGTTCAGGTAAACGCGACCGACGCCGGCCTTGACGGAAAGCGTGCCGTCATCGGAGCTGCCCCCCTCGACGGCGTAGCTGACCGCAGGTACGGCCAGGGCGATGGCAAGTACGGTAAGCGAGATGAGACGCCTCATCGACGCGCGCAGTATCGTTGCCGCAGTTGTGCCGCCAATGAGGGCATTGTAAGGGGTCCGTAAACGTGGATATGCAGGGATAACTTTGCCCGGTGGCAACTCGCGCCGCCCTCTTCGCGCTCCTCATCGCCGCAGCCGTGCCGGCGGCCGCACCCGCCGGCCGCGCCGCGCCGGTCCCGCGCCTGCTCGACCTGCGGGTCGGCAACGGCTCCACACCGTTCGCCGGTGACCGGCGCCTGCTGACGACCGTCAGTCCGAACGGAGACCTGTTCCGCGACAAGGCGGTCGTCAGGTTCCGTCTCGACGCCGCCGCCACGGTGCAGCTCGACGTCCTCCAGACGCTGAACGTCAAGCGCGGCCAGAACGTGGTGCGGACGATCCTGACCCAGAGCTACTCCTTCGAAGCCGGGCGGCACCGGCTCGCGTGGATCCCAGCGCGCACGGTTCCGAACGGCACTTACGTCCTCGAGCTGACTGTCGTCGACGCGCAGGGGCGCAAGCGGGTCTACAACGACTTTCCGCTTGCGGGCCAAGTGCAGGTGAGGGCGCCGGTAGTCCGCATCCAGCGGGTGGGCGTGTCGATCGGGCCGAGGTATATGCCGGGCCAGACCGCGGTCGTCCGGATCGCCACCGACGCCCGCCGGCTCGACCTCGACATGCTGTCTTTCAGCATCGGAACCGGCGCGTCTGACGCGCGGACCACGGCCAGACCGATCGCGCCACCCGTCGCGCTGTCGTGGCGGGGACACCGGAACGCGCCGGGCACGGTGCGGATCCGGATCGGCGACTGGCCGAGCGGCCTCTACTTCGTGCGGGTCCGCGCCCGCGACGGCCGCATCGGCTATGCGCCGTTCGTCGTGCGCCCACGGGTGCTCGGCCTGAACCGCATCGCGGTCGTCCTCCCCACGAACACCTGGCAGGCGTACAACTTCGACGACGCCAACGGTGACGGTTGGGGCGACAGCTGGTACGTGAACGGAGCGTTCCGCAGGGTCGACATACAGCGGCCCTACGTCGACTACGGCGTTCCCTACCGCTTCGGCGACTTCGACGCCGCGATCCAGAGCTGGCTGACCGGCCGCGGGAACCTCGACTACCTCACCGACCTCGATCTCGAGCACGTCGCGCGCGCCGACACTCTTGCCGCGAAGTACGACCTGATCGTCTTCCCCGGCCACGAGGAGTACGTGACGGCGCACGAGTTCGACTTGATCAGGCGTTACCGGGACCTCGGCGGGAACCTGATGTTCCTGTCGGCGAACAATCTCTTCTGGAAGGTGGTCTTCCGCGGACACGTGATGCGCCGCGTGGGGCAGTGGCGAGCGTTCGGGCAGCCGGAGGCGGCCATCGTGGGCGTGCAGTACGTCGCGAGCAACTACGGCGCCCAGCAGGCGCCGTACATCGCCGACACGGGCGGGGCGCCGTGGGCTTTTGCCGGAACCGGCCTCGCAACCGGGAATCGCTTTGGCCGCTACGGCTACGAGATCGACATGCGCTCGCCTGCCAGCCCGCCTGGCACGGTGGTGCTCGGATCGGCCCCTGACCTGATGGGACCGGGCAGGACCGCCGAGATGACCTACTACGAGACGCCGAAAGGTGCGAAGGTCTTCGCAGGCGGCGCGCTCAACTTCGCGGCATCGGTCACCCAGCCCGCCGTCGCGCAGCTGTTGAACAATGTTTGGGCGCGGCTCAGTCGGCCGTGAGCCGTGTGATGAAGGCGTCCTCGGCGGCGTAGTCGAACGAGCTCTCCATGATCTTCGCTGTGGTCGGCAGGACCTCGCGCCACTCGCGGCCGCGGGTCGCCTCGACGAGCCAGGCGAGCGTCTCGGGGAGCGCCTGCTCGTACGTCGTCACGGGGCGGTAGCCGAGCTCGAACTCCGCGTCGGTCATGTCGAGCACCACCGGGTGCGGCGTCGACCAGACGGTTTCGCCGACGTTGCCGACGGGCTCGTCGATCAGGACCTCGGCCCAGTCGTGCTCGAGGTTGGCCGCGACGGCGCGCGCGATCTCGACCACCGTCGGCGGCTCGGGGTCGCCTGCGTTCAGGACGCGGCGGCCTGGGCGCTCGGCGGCGAGCCAGATCAGCTCTGCGAGGTTGTGCACCGAGATCGGGTGGAAGCGGCTCGCGCCGCGATAGGCGAGCACGATCGCGCGGCGGCCGTCGAGGACGCGCTTCACGAAATACCACTCGCGTGCCCACGTCGACCAGGGACCGTGGATCGCTCCGGCGCGGATCAGCGTCGCCGGCAGCGCATCCTGCTCGAGCAGCGCCAGTTCGATCGCCCGCTTCTTGGTCGCGTACCCGCCGGGGCCCGGCGCGACCGTCTCGGTGCGCTCGGCAATCGGCACGGGCAGCCGCGCGAAGTCGGCCTCGTCCTCGGGGAAGTAGACCGCCGCGCTCGACAACACGACCAGGGATCCGATGCGGTCCCGAAGAGCGAGCAACTGCTCGGCGTGCTCGGGCTCGAAGGCGGCAAAGTCGACGAGCACGTCGGCGCCATCGCCGACCGCGTTCTCGAGTGCTCCCTCGACGCCGCGATCGACGGTGACGTGTTCGACACCGGCCGGGACCTCTCGCTCGCCGCGGCTGGCGACGACGATCTCCCAGCCGCGCTGGTGGAGGCGCGGGATCAGCGCCCGGCCGGTCTGGCCGCTACCGCCGAGCAGAAACGCACGCCGCGCCACGGCCGGCGACGATAGCAGCTTGATATTCTGATATCCGAATGCCCTCCGAGCCGACCTTGCCGCTCTTCGTCCGCCTGCCGGCGGCCTCGGCCGAGAAGCTCAGCCGCGCCGCGTTTGAGCTGAAGACGCCGAAGCGGGAGCTGGTAGCGGATCTTGTCGACCGCTACCTCGGGGCCGAAGACGTCGTCGTCGGGCGGGCCGCGCCGGAGCTCCGCGGGCCCGACGTGCTCACGTTGCCGCAGCTGGCAGAGCTCCTGCAGGTGGACGAGAAAACCGTGCGCTCGCTCGCAACTGCGGGCGACCTGCCGGGCCGCAAGGTGGGCCGCCACTGGCGCTTCTCGCGCCAGGCGGTGCTCGAATGGCTCGCGACGCCGGAGCGCAAGCGCCACGCGGCCGGCTTCGAAGGCTAGCCAGACTGGCGAAACGGGGCGTGTCCCGGTGCCTGGCACCGAATCGCGCTTCGGACACGTCCGTCGCCTTCCGGCCTGCTGGGTCGTTTCCAGGCGTTTTGTCCCCTCCGGACCTGGCCTCGTGCCTGGCACCAGGGACACGGCCAACGGGCCCGTTCAGTACTCGAAGAAGCCCGCGCCGGTCTTTCGCCCGAGGCGCCCCTTTCGCTGCAGCTCGAGGAGACGCTGCGGCGCCCGCATCCGCTCCTCGCGGAGCTTGTCGTAGAGCGCCTCCGAGGCGTGGACGTGGACGTCGATTCCGACGAGGTCGACGAGAGCACACGGCCCCATCGGCCAGCCCGCGCCGTTCGTCATCGCCTTGTCGAGGTCCTCGGGCGTCACACCGGCCTCGTCGAGGACCCGGACGCAGTCGTTCAAGAGCGGGATCAGGATCCGGTTGACGATGAAGCCGGGCGTGTCGTTGCATTTGACCGGTTGCTTGCCCGCGGTCTCGGCCCACTCGTAGGCTGCGCGCACCGCGTCGTCCGAGCTCCTCGACGTCCTCACGATCTCGACCAGCGGCAGCACCGGGGCGGGGTTGAAGAAGTGCATGCCGACGACTCGCTCCGGCCGCTCGGTCGCCTCCGCGATCTCGCCGACCGACAGCGCGGACGTGTTCGTCGCGAGGATCGCATTGGAGGGCGTGATTCGGTCGAGTTCCGCGAAGACCTCGCGCTTGAGCGGCAGCTCCTCGAGCACCGCCTCGACGACGAGGTCGCAGTCGGCGAGGTCTGCGAGCTCGGTCGTCAGCGTCAGCCGTCCGAGCGCGGCGTCGCGCTCCTCGGCGGTCATCCGTCCCTTCTCGACCGCGCGACCCAGGTAGTGCTCGATCGTC
>Ga0114129_10016006_pt1 | contig 10667 bp, 9 predicted proteins | sample RhiMetdeltSRZDD1_FD_80071 | JGI IMG/M metagenome (GOLD analysis project Ga0114129, IMG submission 80071) | Populus rhizosphere microbial communities from Tennessee, USA - Rhizosphere MetaG P. deltoides SRZDD1 (version 2) (version 2) | ecosystem: Host-associated > Plants > Roots > Rhizosphere >... | reverse complement strand
TTTCCGGCCGGAATCGATGTTGAAGATTTCCAGACCGTTTGCATTATAGCAGCCTCTTTGCTTTTCGAAAGAGTTTGCACTGCGAAAGCGGAGTTGACGGGATGTGGGCCTGACGAGTCTAAAGACCCCTAGGGCGCCAAATTCACCGTTCGCTTAGGAAGCGCCGCTTGCCGGCACACTTCCCTTGGAGTATTGTTCTAATAAGAGAGCTAATTACGGCGTCAGGACGAGGAGGTCACCAAGCGAAAGATCATGACAAACACATCTTCGAAGCTGCACAATCCACAAATTCATGACTTCCGTGTGTTGCAGATTGATCATGTGGAGCTCTTTGTACCTGACCGCTACGAAGCCGCGCGCTGGTACGAGCAAGTGTTAGGTTTGTCCATCGTTCCCGAATGCGAGCATTGGGCTGGCCCGGGAGGTCCTCTGATAATCTCCAGTGATGGCGGGCGCACGAAGCTCGCTTTATTCGAAGGAGAACCCAGGAGATCCAGGCCCACGGCCGGCCATCACCGCGTGGCCTTTCGCGTTGATGGCAACGCCTTCCTCAAATTTTTGTCGCGGATTCGAGAATTCCCTGTATACAGCGACTCTGGCAAACCGGTTTCCGAGCTTGAGATCGTCGACCACGGGCAGGCGTTCTCAGTCTACTTCTGCGACCCCTATGGCAACCGATATGAGGTTACGACCTACGACCATGAGCTCGTTCGTTCCAATCAGGACACCCCAAGAACCACCGCGACTGAGCAGTTGTGATGACACATCTCCTTTTGCCCATTGCCTGTCTGAGCCGACGATCTCGTGCCCGAGGCCACTTGGCTGAAGGTACCCTAAGCTTGTAATTCCCTTTCTCTTTTGCCATCATCCTGATCGAGATTCGACATCCTGAGAACGAGGACTGCTATGGCAAAGGCACTGAACGTTGGCATGATCGGTTATGGGTTCATGGGTCGCGCCCATTCCAATGCCTACCGCAAAGTCAGAAATTTCTTCGACCTCGACTACGCACCAGTGTTGAAGGCGGTCTGTGCTCGAGATGCGGCCAAGGTGAAGTCGTTTGCGGATACCTGGGGATATGAGTCGACGGAGACGGACTGGAGAAAACTCATTGAGCGGAAAGACATCGCGCTGGTCGATATCTGCGTGCCCAACAACTTGCACCGGGAGATCGCTTTGGCGGCAGCTCAGGCAGGCAAGATGATTCTCTGCGAAAAGCCTCTGGCTGTGAATAGTAAGGAGGGCGCCGAGATGGTGGCGGCCGTGGAAAACGCTGGTGTAGCTAATATGGTGTGGTATAACTACCGTCGCATTCCCGCCGTCACTCTCGCCAAGAAGCTGGTGGACGAAGGCCGGCTTGGGCGCATCTATCACTATCGCGCCGTCTTCCTGCAGGACTGGACGATTTCCGCCGATCTGCCCCAAGGCGGCACGGGCCTCTGGAGGCTGGACGCTGCAGCCGCCGGCAGCGGTGTTACGGGTGATCTGCTGGCCCACTGCATCGATACGGCTATCTGGATTAATGGTGGAATCGAGCGTGTAACGGCTATGATCGAGACCTTTGTTAAGGAGCGCAAGCACAATCTGACAGGCAAGGTTGAGCCGGTAGGGATTGACGATGCCTGCGCCTTTCTCGCCCGCTTCAAAAATGGTTCTCTGGCTACTTTCGAATCCACGCGCTACGCCCGCGGTCACAAGGCTCTCTATACATTTGAAATCAACGGAGAGAAAGCTTCAATTCAGTGGGACCTGCACGATCTGCACCGGCTCTCCTACTTTGATCATCGTGACGAGAGTGGGTTGCGGGGCTGGCGATCCATCCACGTGACTGACGGCGAGCACCCCTACATGAACAAATGGTGGGTACCGGGACTCCAGATCGGCTACGAACACAGCTTTGTACACCAAGTGGCCGACTTCTTGGAGGGTCTGTCGAAAGGCATTCCGACGCATCCGACATTCCGAGACGCCCAGGAGACCCAGAAAGTCTGCGACGCAGTGCTTGAAAGTGGCAGGAGCGGATGCTGGGTGAACGTGGCGTAGACCAAACAACTTAGTTGGCTAATTGGGTAGGCAATTTGAGCGGGACATGGCAACGACTATCCGGGGACGTTGGTCAAAAACGTTCCTGAAGTGTGTGTTGATGCTTCTAACCATCTTCTGCTTGTCTCAAGCCATCTACGTCGGTTACGATTCCGCCAACCAACAATACCCGGCCTGTTTGCCGATCAAGCGCAAGCACTTCCCGTTTAGGCACTGGCGGTGGTCCGGAGAATTTCCAGTCGAAGGCCACTTTTTGCAAGACCCTCATTTTTCTTGTTCCGACGCGGTGCCCGTTCCTAGCCTGGTGCAGAGTTTGCTAAATGATTCGCGTGCTCTTTTCCAGATTATCGACGTCAATCCCTTCTTTGAGAAGAACCTCCTCAGTGGCAAAGAGATCGTCCTCGTCATCCAGTCTAAAGGCCGGCTCTTTGAATACAAGCTTGATTATCTGCACGACCCGAATGGCCGGTTCGCCATTGAGGCGGTTTCAATCCTAGCTGTTACTGGGGTGCCGATGTACCCCGCTGCCCGCATGTTCCCGTTCGCAGGAAACATCGCCGTGTTAGCTAATTTCAACTCGATCATCCAGGGTTACTATATCGTTCCAGTTCCTTTGAAACCCTCACAAACACTCCAGCTTCATCGTGTAGATAAAGCACTAACCGAATACTTCGCTAACCTGCCCGATTCTGAAGACCTGAAAGCACACTTCTGCGACGTTCCCGATAAGCGATTTATTGCGTTCTATCGAAAGTATCGAGGGGAACGCCCAGCTGAGTTGGAACCGCGCGAATACACTGAGCCGTTTTCGTTTGAGCAATTCTGGAATAGGCCCCAATAGCCTTCGTCTCACTTCTTTTACATCCTGGCATGTCAACACCTCCCAAAAACTCTCCTGAAAATCCCCAATCTAGCAGGCAGGCCCCAGAGTCACCCGAGAGCGTTTTGCTCTGTTCCGGTGAGACATCCCCCTCGCGGCTGCCTTCGCAACCGCTGTCCCCCTTCAAAGGGGGAATATCTTCGTCCAACGTTTCGTCGCATGACGGCACGAAAAACTCCCTCATCGAACGCTCGGTTCGTTACCAAGTTTTGGGCTTGACCGTGCTCCTCTACGGGATCACCTACATGGACCGGGTCTGCATGTATGCAGCGGCGCCCGTGATGGGGCGTGAACTCGGATTTGACAAGTTGACAATTGGGATCATCTTCAGCTCGTTTGCTTGGGGATACAGTTTGTTCCAGGTGCCTGCGGGCTGGCTGGCAGACAAGATTGGACCGCGAAGAATGCTGTCTGCCATTGTCGCCTGGTGGTCCGCCTTTACCGCATTGACGGCAGCCGGATGGAGTCTTCCTTCTTTTGTGGTCATTCGCTTCTTATTTGGCGCAGGTGAAGCGGGCGCCTTTCCCAGTGCGACTCGAGCTTTCTCCCTATGGCTGGCCCCTTCTGAACGCGGCTTTGCCCAGGGGATAACGCACGCCGGGTCCCGAATCGCGGGAGCATTGACGCATGCCGTGACGCCCATGCTTATGGCAGCGTGGGGGTGGCGCGTTCCCTTCTTGCTTTTTGGAAGTTTCGGCATGATCTGGGCTGTGGTTTGGTTCCGATGGTACCGTGATCGTCCCGAGGATCACTCCAAAGTCTCCACAAGCGAGCTTGGTTGGATCCAGCAGCATAAGCCGCATAGCTCAGAGACAGTGCATCTCTCCTGGAGAACTCTCTTGTCTGAATCAAATATATGGTGCCTCTGTGCGATGTACTTCTGCTACGGCTACGTCCTGTGGATCTTTCTGAGCTGGCTGCCAACCTATTTCGCCGAAGTCCGCGGTTTTGGACTGGTTAAATCCGGAGTCGCGACTGCGATTCCATTACTTGCAGGAACGGTGACGAATTTGCTCGGTGGCTGGCTTTCCGACTGGCTTTACGTTCGCACTCAGAATCTGCGCTTCGCGCGCCGGCTCATCGCCATCACCGGGTTTGCAGTGGCCATGGCCTTCGTCACTTTCGGAGTGTTGGTCCATGACCCGAAAATGGCTATACTATCGATGTCCCTGGCCGTCGCAGGGCTGGAGTTGACCACAGGAGTCTGTTGGGCCATTCCTCTGGATGTGGCGCAGAATCACTCGGGGACCGTGTCCGGGCTGATGAACATGTTTGGCAATGCGGGCGGAGCGATTTCTCCAATTCTGGTCGCGCTGGCCGTACAAAGATTCCATTCCTGGACGCCTCCGTTTGTGCTGGCCGGTTTTCTCTGTTTGGTGGCGGGCCTGTTGTGGTTTAAGATTGATCCCTACCGATCTTTGGCGAATTCGGCACGCTAAACATCCGATGTGCTTTTTCCGGCTCAAATAGAAGGAGGAACCCGGCATGAGAATCGACGAGAATAAATGCGTCGCTTGCGGCAACTGTGTTCCCATCTGTCCAATGGGAGCCATCCACGTCGACCCGATCAAAAGGCGGGCCACAGTTAACGAGGATGAGTGTGTCGAGTGCTACACTTGTTTTCGAGGAATGAGTAAAGAACATCTCAATCCCGTAATGGTGAGAACGATCCGCCGGATCGGTAGCTGGGTGCGTTGGCGTTTTGACCCTGAGCCCGACGTCTGCCCGACGGATGCGATCACCGAGCAAGAACTCTCCTGGCCTCGCATTGTCCGCCGAGCCTTCAGCGACCCCGTTGTGCCTCACGAGAGTACAGGTGTGCACGGCCGCGGCACCGAGGAGGTTAAAACCAATGACGTGACCAATCGCGTGGGACGAGATGATGCGGGTTTCACCGTTGAGTTTGGCAGACCTACTGTCGGCGTGCGCTTCTGGCAGATTCAGGAAATGACTCGTGCTCTGGCAAAAATGGATCTGGCGTTTGAGAAACGGAATCCGGTCACCAGCCTGATGAGTGATACGCGCACCGGTGATTTGCGGGAAGACATCCTTAACGAAAAGATTCTTTCGGCTATTGTCGAGTTTAAGACTTCCCTTCAAAACGTGCCTGCCGTTCTTCGTAAGGTACGAGAGGTCGCCAGCCGACTAGACACGGTTGTTGCAATCGGCGTGGCAGCCCGTTGTGACGAGCACGGAGATAATAAGCTTGAGGAAATGCTCCGCCAGGAGGGCTTTCAGTTCAACCGCGGAAAGACGAATCTAGGATTGGGCCGCGCGTCAACGCCAGCTCAGGTCAACGAGAGTGTCGTGAACGTGGCATGAGATATCAATAGGCGTACAAGTAGCAGGACAGGTTGAGGGATCTAACCAGCGCTCCTCGCCGCCGCTCCCGACCGAGCAATGCGAGGTGAGGAAGATGTAAAGAGCTGGACCCTCGTAAGGTTGCTCAGGCCATTAACAAAGGAGTCCCAATGACGAACACACTGCATCGGTATGGTGATTCCAGAACATTGCACAACGACTTCATAGTGTTTGCGATTCCCTGCAGAGGGTATAACGACAAAGATTCTGTACCGAAACTCCGCGAATTTCTGCGCCTGGCTGTCAAGCACAAGCCGGTGAATATCGGCGATGGTTCAAAGGGAGGCATGTATCGTCCCTCAACAAAGCTGAATCCGCTGGCTCACTGGAAACGCCAGACTCAGCCTGATATTGAAGAGGTGGTTGAAAAGGTTTCCAACCCGACCACCGTGGCCGCCGTCTTCGACAACAAGGAAGCGGCTGAGAACTTTGTGGACGAAGTGCGTAAAGCTGATCTCGGGCTCTCCATCAACATCAGCGCCTTGATTGATCGGGCACAGGAGTGCTGCCGTGACATCAATCTTCCCCGCCACAGCGTCGAGTACTCCCTCGGATTCATTGGAAAGACTGATCGCCTGGCTGAACGCCAAGTCCTGGAGCTTTCCACCATGTGCGGCCATGGCATGATATCCTTTACTTTCGCGCGCAAGATGATCGATTGGGTTAAAGAAGGCAGGCGGACGCCCGCACAGGCGTGCGGCTACCTTTCCCGTTTCTGTTCTTGCGGGATCTTCAATCCCAGTAGGGCTCAAGAGATTCTGGAAGACGCGCGGCTGCACAATAGTTGATTTCCCCACAGGAGACGCCGGGCACTCCGGTAGCCAGGTGAGCTTCTTTTACCGAGCCGTGGGCCTCCTCCAGGTCAACCAATACCCTACGCTCCGTAAAAAAGTGCTCAGCGGGGCTACCACAACAGGAAACCCACTCGGAACCGACTACTGAGGTATGGCCGCGCAAATGGAGTCTTAAGCGGGAAGGGACGGAACGATGTTGCGCCGTTGTTAGACCGTCGTTGTCTTCGCACGCTGATTCAAAAGCTATGGAGCAAAAACAAATGTTTCACGGAATCAGACTCTCATCTTCATTCGTGTTTCTCGCAATTTTGTCTTCCTGCACTTCGCAACCTCCTGTTCCAAGTTCTTCGGCGCCACCCGCTGTTTCTGACACCTTCGTGATCGACGGAGCTCAGATCTGGGATGGCACAGGGACTCCGCCAGTCCAGGATGCTGTGCTGGTGGTAACCGGAGACCGTATTGAAGCGCTCGGAGCTCGAGGCTCCCTCAAGATACCAGCTGGCGCAAAGACCATTCCCGCTCAAGGAAAGACTTTGATTCCCGGATTGATCAATTTGCATGGCCACGTCGGGATGACCAAAGGTCTCAAGGCTTCACGCGAGAACTATTCCAAGGAAAACATATTGGCCCATCTCAAACAATATGCCCGGTATGGAGTGACAACCGTCATGAGCCTCGGAACGGACTTTGAGCCGATGTTTGAGATTCGCGGACCTGCCAAAGCGGAGGAAGATCCTCGCGCGACTGTTTTCACCGCGGGACGGGGTTTCACCGGCAAGAATGGGTACCCTGCGGTGTTGCCAGGATACGCAGGTGTACCTCGCGAAGTGGACACCGTGGAACAAGTCAAGAGCAACCTGGAGGAACTGGCGAGGCAAAAGGTAGATGTGGTCAAGATCTGGGTCGACGACCACTGGGGACATTACCCAAAGATTCGACCCGAACTATACGGTGCAATCATTGCCGAGGCGCACAAACAGAATCTGCGGGTCATGGCTCACCTGTTCTATCTCGAGGACGCCAGAAGATTAATTGAGGCGGGTCTGGATGGAATGGCGCACAGCATCCGTGACCATGAAGTGGATGATTCGCTCATAAAGCTCTTGAAGGAAAAAAAGGCCTTTGCCATCCCGACACTGACACGGGAAGAATCTACGTTCATCTATGCGAATCCACCCGCTTTTCTAGACGATCCCTTCTTTAGAAAATGGGTGGACCCGGAAGTAATCACGACGCTGAAGGATCCGGCTTACGCAAAGAAAGTGAAATCTGATCCGGATTTTTCGAAATATCCACAACAGCTCAAGATCGCAAAAAAAAATCTGAAGAAACTCTGGGATGCTGGCGTGCTGATCGGTTTTGGCACCGACACCGGACCGCCGGGCCGATTTCAGGGCTACTTTGAGCATCGCGAGCTGGAGTTAATGGTTCAGGCCGGGCTGACGCCGTCCCAGGCGCTGCAAGCGGCAACTTCTAATGCAGCCGAATGTCTGCACATCGCGCGAGATTATGGGACTTTGGAGGCTGGCAAGAGAGCTGACCTGATCTTATTGGATGCAGACCCGTTTGAAGACATCCTGAACACCCGAAAGATCAATCAGGTCTGGATCGGAGGACGCCCTGTCAATTGATACGAGTAAGGTCAGCCCGCAGTGAAGCTGGACCTGATTTTGGGCGCTACGAGTGACCGACCTCCGCCAAGGCTAAAGAACTGGTTCCGCTCCGGAAGAAGAATTTCTTTAGTCCTCAGAGGTGGTCGCCCACCAACTTTCACTCTGCGATATCTGTGAATCGGAAACTGAAGTATCGCGTCCAGGCTCTCTCCCCTTTGCCGCGAACGGAGCTGAACTCCCAGTTTTGAATGGCGACCAACGCGGCGCTGCTTAGGGAAGCATTGCTGTCGCTCTGATTCAGGGAAGTTGCCTCAATCACCTTTCCTTCCGAACCAATCACCACTCTTACGACGAGAGGCTTTATCCCGGCAGTTCGGGCGATGTCAGGCGAGACAATCGGTCTTCTCGATTTCAGAAGATAGGGCGGTCCGCCTTCGCCTGTAACATCCTTGATCACGAGCTTGGTCCCACTCGTTGATGCCACATGCGAATCCTCACCGGGCAGACCCCGGAATGGCGAAGGAGTCGTGTCATCATCTGAGGCATGGGCCGGCTTATTTGAATTGAGTCCGGGGGCTTTTGCTTGGAGATCGGCGGACGACAAAACGGTTCCGGAACCGGCAGGTTCGCCGACCGGACCATGAGGATTTGTACTTTCGCTTGGGGCTTGGCTTAGAGAGGCCTGGCTCGTGGGCTGAACATGATCCGGCTGCCGATGGCGCTCGAGAGATGGCTTCTTGGTGAGTAATGAACCGGCACCTCGGAACAAGAAGAATGTCACTCCAAGCAAGGCAAGAGCCACCAAAATCTGAAATGGCCTCGATCTGTGAAGTGGCGTCTCTGACGATTCGGCCGGTGAATAAGGCGAGATAGCAGGCATCTCGCGGCTATGACTTTCTCTTGTCAGCAGCTGAGGTTCGGAAGCAGTATCTCGTGGGACTTCTTCCCCAACCGATAACCTTCCAAGCAGCTCAGTCGCTGAAAAATCCTGACCCGAAGGAGACGCTTCTTGGGACATCGGTAATTCGGCGAGCGCGTTGTCACTCTCTGGGCTGTGTTGAGCCCCGAAAGTAGTCTGCGGCAGGGAATCCAAATGCTCAGCAGGAGGAAAAAGCTCATTCGAATGGGCAACCTCCTCGGAGACTTTCTCAATTCGTTCCTCGCTGGTGGGAGGCGCTGGCTCGTTCCTTTCCCATGTTTCTCCCAGTATGGCACTCGCGAACCGCTTTCTCGACGCTTGCCGCTTTTGTGGCATCTCCGGAGCTGGAGTCCCCGTCTCATTCCCCTGGCCAAGCTCGCTGGCCACGGCGCGTTTCAAAGCCTGCAGCTGAAAGGGTTTGACGAAATAACCCGAAGCTCCATACTTGAGAACAACTTCTTTGCGCGCCCGTTCATCGCGATAGAAGCCAGTGTAGAAGAAGACCGGAGCTCGGAATTCATCGCTTGACGTGATTCTCGAAGACAACTCGAATCCACTGAGCCGGTCCATCATGAGCTCGGTGATTACCAGATTGGGCTGTAATTCCTTGAACCTCTCAAGTCCTTCCATCCCATCGTGGGCAATCTCAACGGAGTATCCTTCCTCCTGCAGAGCAAATTTTAGTGAGGTCAGTTGATCCCCGTCAGGATCGATGATAAGGACTCGAGCCGACATCCTATCTCCTCCCGCAATCGCACGCGTGATGATGGTTGAGCTTCCAACCTCATCGGATGCGTCAGAATCATATCCTCTTGACTCCCGAAAACCAAAGGCAAAATCGGTTGTCGCGGCCGCTCAAAAAACGGGAAGAAAAATGCTCAATGGCACCTGTGGGCCTTTTTGCACACCTTAGCGCCACAGTCAGTGTGGAGGCAATTCTATGAAACCCCGCTTCAAGAAATTACGCCAGCCGGCTCTTGCGCCGCTGGCTAAAGTGGTTTGATTGTAAAGACGATTGATTTCAAGAAGCAGCTCAATCGAAGGAAAGTTGGCATGATCCCTGCAATGGTCCGCAGCAATCAAGCTTCATCGAGGCGCCATCGCTTCAAGGAGATTTCAATCATCACCTTGGGATTGGCTGTCAGTGAGCACTGCCTAGGCGATGTGATTACCCTCAGGAATGGCAAGCAGATCCGTGTGGAGCGATCCTGGGCAGAAGGCGATAAGATCCGGTACGAAATCAATGGCAATATCTACGGATTCTCCAAAAGTCTTGTCGAAAAGGTGGAGCCAGGCGCTTATTTTCCCGAGCCAGAAGAGAGCGAGTCCAAGGCCTCAAGGCCTCACGCTAAACCCATCCCGCCCGATCTACAGCAGACCTTGAATGTCGACGAACTCAAGCCAAGTCATAAGGTTTCGGAAATCATCGTCGATGGAAGGCCGAATCAACAGAAGCTCCGTGAAATCCAGAGCGAAGCGCGGCGGAATCCGCGCAACGCAGAGGCACAGACTCGATACAAGAATGCTCTGATTGAATTGACCAATCTGGAGCTCAAGAATGGGGATCAAGGAGCAGCCACGCGGAGTTTGCAGGAATATCTCTCAATAGATCCCGCACACCTGCAAGCGAGTCTGGCATTGGCTTCTCTGTACCTTAAGCAGGGTCAGTATTTCCAGGCTGAAAATGTCCTTAGCCAGGCCGAAGTAAGGAACAATCAGTCCTCAGACCTTTACTACCTCTTGGGTACAACGTACTACCTTCAAGACAAGAACGACAACGCCAGACGGGCATTACGTCGATCACTCGATCTGGGGTTTCGAGCCGAAGTGGACCAACTGCTCAAGAAGATCGATGGCGAGAACGAGGCTGAAAATGCCTTCAAACAGGCAGGCAGCTTTCACTTCGTGTTGAAGTACGAGGGCACTGAAACCAACCAGGCGCTGGGACGAGAGATCCTCGCGACCCTGGAGCGATCATTTGTGGAACTGGAATCAAGCCTTGACTATTCGCCGCGGGAGTCGATTGTCGTAATCCTTTACACCGGAGAGGTGTTCCG
>Ga0114129_10016003_pt1 | contig 10668 bp, 7 predicted proteins | sample RhiMetdeltSRZDD1_FD_80071 | JGI IMG/M metagenome (GOLD analysis project Ga0114129, IMG submission 80071) | Populus rhizosphere microbial communities from Tennessee, USA - Rhizosphere MetaG P. deltoides SRZDD1 (version 2) (version 2) | ecosystem: Host-associated > Plants > Roots > Rhizosphere >... | reverse complement strand
GCACCATCGACGCCGGAAACCGGACCGTGCGGACGACGAGGTTCTGCGATGGAATGACGAAGAGATCGGGATTCAGCGTCGTGTTCATCCAGTCGATGATCGACGTGTAGCTCGCGCGCGCCATGCCGGCGAAGGCGACGACGAGCGCGAGCGAGAGCATCAGCGCGGCGACGCTCGCCGACGTCCGGCGCGGCGCCTGGATCAGGCTGTCGGCCGCGAGCGCGCCCTCGACCGGCCGCACGCGTTTCAGCAGCGGGCGGATCGCCTTCGCGAGCAGCAGCGACAGGAGCGGGCTCAGGAGCAGCGCGACGACGATCGCCAGGACGTAGCCGACGTAGAAGATCGGCCGCGACACCGCGGTCGTCAGGCAGACGAGCGAAATCGCGCCGACGATCAGCGCGAGGATGGCGCGAAGGCGGCTCTCGCCGAGCGAGAGCACCTGGTACTTGCCCTTCTGCAGCGCCTGCACGGGATCGACGCGAGCGGCATTGCGTGCCGGAATCGCCGCCGCCACGAGGCTGGTCGCGACGCCGATGGCGAGCGCCGCCGCCAGCACGCCGGGACTGGTCGCGAGCTCGTCGGCCCGCTGGGCGACGCCGTAGACGTCGCTGATCAGCGCGCCAATCGACGCGGCGATGCCCCGCGCGATCGCCACGCCCGCAAACAGGCCGCCAATCGAGCCGAGCAGGCCGGTCGCCGCGCTTTCGCCGAGAAACAGCGCGCGAATCTGTCCGCGCGTCGCGCCGAGCGCGCGCAGGATGCCGATCTCCGCGCGGCGCTGCGTCACCGCGATCGCGAACGAGTTGTAGATGATGAACATCCCGATGAAGAGCGCGAAGAGGCTCGAAATGGTCACCATGATCGAATACGCGGCGAGCACCGACTCGAACTGCCGGCTGCGGCCCGACGGCGGATCGATCGTGAAGCCGGGACCGAGCAGGGCGCGCAGCTCCGCCTGCGCGGCGGTGATCGTGTGGCCGTCCTTGATGCCGACGTCGATGCGGTCGAACGTGCGGCCGCGGCCGAACATCTTCTGCGCCGCGTAGATGTCCATGATCGCGAGGTTGCCGCCGAATGCGCTCGCGAGCCCCGAGGATTTCATGACGCCGCGGACCGTGAACGCGTTGTCGCCCAGAACGGTGCCGAGCGTCAGCCGGCCGCCAACGGCGACGTGCGCGCGCTCCGCGAATTCCTTCGCGAGAATCAGCGAGTCCGGCTGCGCGAGGAAGATCAGCGGATCGTCGACGACCTCCTCGTCGCCGCTCTCGAAGTCGTAGTCGCGCAGGCTCCGATCGCCGGTCATGTCGACCGCGAGAACCAGAAGGTTGCCGAGCGACTTGACGCCGGTCTCGACGACCACTTCGATGACCGGCACCGCCACGCGAACGGTCGCCGCCGACTGCACGCGCTCGAGCACCGATTCGTCGAACCCCGTCTCTCCCGCGCTTACCTGCAGCTCCGTCTTGCCGGCGATCCGATCGACCGTGTGCGTGAACGCGAAGAGGACGCTCTGGTTCGCCGTGTGCATCCCGACGAACACTGCCACGCCCAGCACGATGCCGGCCATCGTCAGCAGCGTCCGCAGGACGTGCTTCCGGAAGTACGGCCAGCTGACCAAACGGAGCAGGATCATTGGAGGAACGCTTACGAGCCGGTTTCGACCGTACGGCGAACGTCTTCGACGACGCGGCCGTCGCGCAGCATGATGGTGCGGGCGCAGCTCTCGGCGACCTTCATGTCGTGCGTCACGATGACGACGGTCGTGTTCAAGCGCATGTGGAGGTCCCGAAGCAGCGCGAGGATGTCCTGCCCCGTCCGCGTGTCGAGATTGCCGGTGGGCTCGTCGGCGAGCAGGACCGGCGGGTAGACGGAGAGCGCCCGGGCGATCGCGACGCGCTGGCGCTCGCCACCCGAGAGCTCCTCGGGCAGGTGCGTCAGCCGCGCGCCGAGCTGAACGAGCGTCAGCAGCTCGCGCGCACGCTCGTCGACCTTCTTGCGCGGCCAGCCTCGCAGGTGCAGCGGCAGTCCGACGTTTTCCAGCGACGTCAGCGTCGGCAGGAGGTTGAAGAACTGGAAGATGAACCCGATTTTGTCGCGCCGGACGCGCGTCAGCGCGTCGTCATCGAGACCGGCGAGCGCTTCGCCGTCGATGCGGACTTCGCCCGACGACGGGCGATCGAGGCCGCCGACGAGATTGAGCAGCGTCGATTTCCCCGAGCCGGAGGGGCCGATGATCGACACCATCTCGCCGCGCTCGATCGTGACCGACACATCGTCGAGCGCCGTGACGTGGCGCTTGCCTTCGAACTGCTTCGAGACGCGATCGAGCTCAATCATTGTCGGATGCGGGCCGAATGTTCGTGCCTACGCCGGGTCCCGTGACCCGGCAATCGATAGGACCGCCGCCGGCGGTCCGCTAGACGCCTCAAGTCCCGCCGAAGCCGATCGTGACCTTGCCGTCCTCCAGGATCACCGGCACGGCGCGGCGGCCGTTCGTGAGGCCGAGCATCCGCTGGAGTTCGGCCGCGTTCTTCTTGACGTTGATGTACTCGAACGGGACATGCCGCCGCTCATAGTCTGCCCGGGCGGCTTGCGTGTACGGTCACGTGTCCTTGCCGAAGATCGTCACCATGACTCAATTGTAGAATATCCGTCCACCGTGGCCTTTCCGCTCGCCGCCGAGACCTTCACGCCGGAAGAAACGCGCGCGCTCGAGCCGTACTTCACCAACACGGACCGCTCGGTCTTCGCGCTGAGGAACCTTCCCGAAACGGTGAAGGGCGCGCTCTTCGCGCGGTACTCGCGGTCGGCGAAATCGGTGCGGCGGCTGTTCCTCGACGAGTTCCTGGGGGATCTCGGTGGGGCGACCGTGTCTTCGGGGCCGGCGGCTGTCGGCACGACGCGCGCGGACACGCTCTACGCGCGCGTGCTCGGCGAGTACGGCGACGATTCGGTCGCGCAGCTCGGCGGCGCGCACCTCGCGTGCGAAGGCGTGTCGAACATCCTGACGAAAGTGCTCGAGTGGGGGCGCCTGATGGCGTACCTCGAGCAGTCGACGCGGTACGTCCCGTACACCGATCGGCCGAACGGCCAGTGGAAGTATCACGTGCCCGCGGAGCTCGCCGAGGCCGGTGACCTCCGTGCGCTTTTCGTCCAGACCCTCGACGCGGCGTTCGAGACCTACGCTCGCTGGATCCCCGCCGTCGAATCGCACTTCCGCGCGAAGTATCCGAAAGCGCCGTCCGATTCGGACGCGGTCTATCGGTCGGTCATCCGCGCCAAGGCACTCGACACGCTGCGCGGGCTGCTCCCGGCGGCGACGACGTCGAACGTCGGGCTGTTCGGCACGGGCCAGGCGTTCGAGGCGCTGCTGCTGCGGATGTTCGCGCACCCGCTCGGCGAAGTCCGCAGCTGCGGGCGGGAGATGCTGACCGAGCTGCGCCAGGTGATTCCGGCGTTCCTCGCGCGCGTCGATCAGCCGGACCGCGGCGGCCGCTCGGTGGACTATCTGGCCGGGACCCGGCGGGATTTCGACGCCGTGGCGCGGCGGCTCACCGACTCGCTCGACGCGGAGCCGCGGCCGGACGTCACGCTCACCGAGTACGATCCGGACGGCGAAACGAAAGTCGTCGCCGCGGCGCTCTACGCGTCATCGTCGCTGCCGGACGACCAGCTGCTCGCCGCGGCCCGCCAGCTGTCGGCCGACGATCGCGCGGCGCTGCTGCGCGCCTACACCGGCAACCGCGCGAACCGCCGCCACAAGCCGGGGCGCGCGTTCGAGCGCACCAGCTATCGCTTCGACATCCTCGCGGATTACGGCGCGTTCCGCGATCTCCAGCGGCACCGGCTGCTGACGCTCGAGTGGCAGCCGCTCAGCACGCGCCGTGGATACGTCGAGCCGGCGGCGATCGAAGACGTCGGCGCGACCGCCGACTGGCGCGACGTGATGGAGCGGTCGGCGGATCTGTACGAGACGCTGATCGATCGTGGCCTGCGCGACGTCGCGCCCTACAGCGTCGTGATGGCGTATCGCGTGCGGTTCTACATGGAGATGAACGCGCGCGAGGCGATGCACGTCATCGAGCTGCGGACGTCGCCGCAGGGCCATCCATCATACCGGCGCGTCTGTCAGCTGATGCACAAGGCGATCGCCGAGGTCGCCGGCCACCGCGCGATTGCCGACGCCATGCGATTCGCCGATCACTCGGAGGTGGAGCTCGAGCGCCTGCAGTCCGAGCGCGCGATGGAGCGGAAGCGTCAGTCCTTGACCCAGTAGCGCGAGTACTCGTCCAGGAACGTCAGCGACTCGAACGACCGCATCCGATCGAAGAACAGCACGCCGTCCAGGTGATCGGTTTCGTGCTGGATGACGCGCGCGGGAAAATCGTGCGCGCGCAGCTCGATGCGGTCGCCGCGGCGGTCCAGCGCCGTCAGCCGAATCTCACGCGCGCGCGGCACGCGCCCGCGGATGTCCGGAATGCTCAGGCATCCCTCCCAGTCCTCGACCACGTCGGTGCCGACGACGGTGATCTCGGGATTGATGATCGCAATCGGCTCGACGTCCGCGTCCTCGGCGTCGGGTCGATCGCCGTCGTTCCCGAGCGCGGCCACGAACAGCCGGAGGCTCTCGTGCACCTGCGGCGCCGCGAGGCCGACGCCGTGGTACTCGGTCATCGTGTCGAGCATGTCGTCGATCAGCTTCTGGATCGTCGCGCTGCGAAGGTCCGCCTTCTCGAGCGGCCGCGCGCGGGCGCGCAGGATCGGATGGCCCATGCGCGCGACCTTCAGAATCGACATATCCCCGTAATTATACTGGCCGTTATTGAAGGGATGAGGGAAGAGGGAAGAGGGAAGAGGGAAGAGGGAAGAGGGATGAGGGACGAGGGAAGAGGGAAGAGGGAAGAGGGATGAGGGAAGAGGGACGAGGGATGAGGCTTCTCGCTTCCCTCATCCTTCATCCCTCATCCCTCATCCCTCATCCCTCATACCTCATCCCTCATACCTCATACCTCTTAGCTGCACGTGATGGACGACTCGCACCTGTACCACTTCTGCCCGCGATGCGGCGGTCCGCTCGAGCGCCGCGTGCTGAAGGCGACGGAGCCGGCACGTCCCGTCTGCGCGCGCTGCGGCTTCATCTTCTATCTCGATCCGAAAATCGCGGTCGGGACGATTATCAGGACCGAACACGAACGCATCGTCCTCGTCCGCCGCGCCATCGAACCGGGGTACGGCAAGTGGGTCTTCCCCGGCGGCTACGTCGATCGCGGCGAGGCGCTGGTCACGGCGGCAATCCGCGAGGCGCGCGAAGAATGCGGACTCGAGGTGCGCCTCGACAGCCTCGTGAACATCTACTCGTACGCCGGACGCGCGCCCGTCATCGTCGTCTACGCCGCGACGGCGATTGGCGGCACGCTCTGCATCGACGATGAGTGTCTGGAAACGGCAGAATTCGAGATCGCGGACATTCCGTGGAGCGAGCTCGCGTTCCGCAGCACGAACGAAGGTCTTCGGGATTATCTGAACGGTCTGCGTCATCCGATTTCGGTCCAGCATTAATTCGGTCGAGAATCAATTCGTTCCTCCCGCTGGCCAACATCCTGCAATCGGGTTCGGTCAGTTCCTCGTTCACCCGTAACTGAAAGAGTTTTCGTCGGGCGCACGTACAGATCTGTGCGTTCAGACGACAGGTTTGTAAGATGACGCGAACCCTCCGGCTGGCTACGTCTCTCTTCATCGTCTCGGTCGCCGCGGTCGGCTGCGCGTTCGAGCGGAACACCACCATCACGGCGCCGACGCCGACGAACAACGGCGGCGGCGGCACGCCGGCGCCGGGCGCGCCGGCGCCGGGCGCACCCTCGCTCGTCGGCACGTGGGTGTCGAACGAAGTCCAGCTGCCGAGCGCCAGTTCCTGCGGGCATTTTCAGTATCAGATCACGAGCCAGACCTCGAATTCGATCAGCGGCACGTTCACCGCGCAGTGCGGCAACGGCCTGAACGTCTCCGGCAACGCGTCGGGTCAATTGAATGGCAACAGCGTCCCGCTGACGGTGTCGGGCAACGCCAGCATGAACGGCATCCCGAACTGCACGTTCACGCTGACCGGCACCGGCACGCTCGAGAACAACAACAACACGCTGCGGATTCCGTTCGCCGGCACGACGTGCTTCGGACCGGTACAGGGCACCGAGGTGCTGCATCGGCCGCAGCCGGCCGCGCCGGCGCCCGAGCCGCCGCCGGCGCCGGCACCGGCACCACCGCCTCCACCGGCGCCCGCACCCGTTCCGGGCGGATTCGATCTGAACTCGGTCCGCATCATCGGCGGCAGCCCCGACGTTCGCGGCTGGCCGATTACGTCCGAGATCACCTCGATTGAATTCGGCGGCGGGTGGTTCCACATCGATCACACCCGGCGCGGCACGTGGCCGAGCGTCGACATCGGCGGCGCGCTGCAGGAAGCGACGATCTGGATCTTCGAGAACATCAACGGCCAGTGGTATGGCACCGGCGGCGAACGGCTGCGGCCCGGGCAGACCGACAAGGGTCTGGGCCGGCCATCTGACATCGCGAACGGCTGGTTCTACTCCAGCTACTGGGCGCCGATGACGGGCTACGTGCCGCGTCCGGGCGAGGTCGTCGGCTTCATGATCACGGCCGGCTCGACCCGCGCCGACAACAACGCGCCGGTTCACGAGCGCAGCGGCGTCGTGCTCATCTCGTTCCCGAGCGACAACGGCGGGTCCTATCCACCTTTCCTCTGGAAGGAGTAATGGCTAAGGGCTGATGGCTGACGGCATCAGGTTCATGGACGATCCTTAGCCATTAGCCATCAGCCATGTGCGTTTGTAGCGCTATAGTGTTGCCATGAGGCGCTACGCCCTCTTACTCGTACTCGCGTGTTCCTTCTCCGCCGATCTCGCGGCCGCAGGCAAGCCGCAGGCGCGCAGGCAGCCGGACCTCTGCGTCGTGCCGCCCGGCGCGCAGCCGCTCCTGCCGGCGAGGCTCCTGCCGGGCATGGGCGTGACGAAGAACTTCGAGGTGACCACGACGTCCGAAGAGGCGCGGCAGTTCTTCCTGCAGGGCCTCTCGCAGATTCACTCGTTCTGGTTCGTCGAGTCCGAGCGCTCGTGCCTCCAGGCGCTCGAGTACGACCCGAAGATGGCGATGGCCCACTGGTGCATCGCGCTCAGCGCCGCCGGTGACTATCGGCCCGCGTTCCAGCTGCTGCGCAACGGACGACAACCCGCCGCGCCGGGTGGCGACGCGGTTCAGCGCACGACGAATGGCGCCGCCGTCGATCCACAGCTTCGCGCACGTGAAGCGATCGAGAAGGCGATCGCGCTGCGCGACTCGGTGACGCCGCGCGAACGGCTGTACATCGAGTCGCAGGCCGCGCGCCGTCTGACCGCGAACCGCGACGAAGCCGATGCCGCGTACATCGCCGGCCTTCGCAAACTCGTCGCCGCGTACCCGGACGATCTCGACGCGAAGTCGATGCTGGGGCTGGCGATCGACAACGGCTTCGAGGCGGTCACGAAAGAGCCACGCGCGCACACGATGGAGGCCATCGCGCTCCTCGAAGACGTCGCCGCCGCGGACGATGGGCATTTCGGGGCGCATCATTACCTGATCCACGCGTACGAGGGCAGCCCGATGCCGGACAAGGCCTGGCACGCGTGCGAGCGGTATTCGGCGCTCGTGACCAACATCCCGCACGCGCTCCACATGCCGGGCCACATCTACGCGCAGAGCGACAAGATTCCGGAGGCGATCGCCGCGTTTTCATCGGCGGCGGAAAACGAGCTGAAATGGCTCGCTGCCGACTCGCTCTACCCCAACGGCCACCACGGCCACAACGTCCACTTCCTGATTCACTCGCTGAATCTCGGCGGCCGCTACCAGGAATCGATGAAGTGGACGCAGCATCTCTTCACGTTCAAGGAAACGCCGCGCGAGGCCGCCAGCACCAACCAGCGCATCCCGTGGCGGCAGGCGTACTTCGGCCTGATCAAGACGCTCGTGCGCTTCGAGAAATGGGATGAGATCCTCGACGGGAAGACGATCCCCGTCTACGACAAGCCCGAACAGAACGCGTGGCGCCAGTGGGCGATCGGTCTCGCTTCCGCGGCGCGAGGACGTCCCGAGCGCGCGAACGCGGCGCTCGCGGACATGAAAACCGCCGTTGACACCGTCATGCCGGCGTCCGAGCCGTTGAGTATCGCCGTCCAGGAGCTCGAGGGGACGATCGCGGCGCGGGGCGGGAATCACCGGAAAGGATTCGACCTGTTCCGCCGCGCTGCGGAGCGCGAGGCGGCGATGCTCTACACGGAGCCGCCGTCGTATCCGCGGCCGGTCGTCGAAGGATGGGGCAACGTCGCATACGCGGTCGGCGACTACGCCGCAGCCGAGCACGCGTATCGCGAGGCGCTCGTGCGCGAGCCGGGCAGCGGCCGCGCGTACTTCGGTCTCGCCGCGGCGCTCGAGGCCGTCGGCAAGCGAGCCGAGGCGGCCGATGCGCGCGCACGCGCCATGAAGGCGTGGGCGAACGCGGACCAGGATCTGCCGCAGTTCGCAACCGCCAAGCCGTCAACGGCGCAACGCTGACAAACGACCTTCAGTCTTCGTGGGCTTTCGGGCTTTTTAGTTCACTGTTCGAGGACCGACGCGATCAGATCGCCGAGCTGACGCGGCGTGAAGTCCTTCCCCTCCACTGTCGCGGCGAGGCGGCCGGCGCGATCGATGACGGCCGTCTGCAGCGAATGCGTGATGAGCCCTTCCTCGGCGTAGTACTCGATGCCGAACGCGTTGCACACGCGCTCGATCTGGGCCGCGCCGCCGGTCAGGAAATGCCATCCCGGATCGGACGCGCGGCGCGCGGCGGCGTACCGGGCCAGCCGCTCGGGCGTGTCGTACGTCGGATCGAAGCTGATGGTCAGCAGCACGAGATCGCGGTTCATCCTCGCGGCGAAGCGGTCCCGCACCGCGCGAAAGTTCTCGACCATCCGCGGGCAGTAGTCGGGCAGCGGGCAGCGCGTGTAGATGAACGTGACCGCGACGACCTTGCCGCGAAGCGCCGACAGCGCGACCGGCGCGGCGGACTGATCGATCAGCGTGAAGTCAGGGATGACCGATCCGACCGGCGCCAGGACCGGAACGGCCGGCGATTGACGGACACCCGCATCGGCCGGCGCCGCGGAGACGACCTCGAGCCGATCGACGTATGACACGCCATCCCTGACGCTGAGACGGAAGCGCACGCGATCGCCCGGCGTCACCGAAACGCTCCGTGCGCGCCCCTTCACCTCGAAGGGCATCGCCATCGCGTCCATGAACCCGGGCAGGGCGTCGTGCGAGATCGTGACGGTCGTCGGCGGTTTGACGGAGAGGACGAGACCCGACGTCGTGTAGTGCCGCGCGCAGGATGCAGCAACGAACCCGACAAGGAGCGCGGCGATTGTTCGCACCCTGAACCCCGATCGAATCCCGAACCCCGAATCCCGAATCCCGAATCCCGTCAGTCGGCGAGCCCCTCCGCTTTCTTCTCCGACGCGGTGACCTTGCCTCCGGCCGCGACGATCTCCGCGTTTCGATCGATCGGGAGCTCCGGCGCCCGCACGAAGCGCGCGACCGCCGGCGCGGTGTCGTCGATCTTGAGCTGGCGCATCAGGAACGTGAAGCGCTCCTCGAGCGCCCGGCCGATCGCCTGGCGCTCGGCGTCGCCGAGGCTCCACAGCTGGTTCTTGAATGGACCGAGCGCCTTCTTCCGCGCCTTGTAGATGAACTGCTCGTCGGTGTCCTTCGGCTTGCGCTCCTCGAGCGCGTGCTCGCGGATCCACGCGTACATCTGCGACTTCAGCTCCGCGGGAAGCTTCGGGTGCTCGTAGACCATGTTCTGAAAATCGGTGGCGAGATGAATCTCGCACGCGCCGACGCGCGGGAACGCATCGAAGGCCTCCGGCGGCAGCGTCGAGGCGCCGTGCTGGACGGCGCCGGCGAGGCCGTAGTCCTTGCGCGCCGCGGTCGACAGCTCTTCGAGCGTCTTCAGATCGATCTTCACGTCGGTGCGGACCGTCCCGTCCGGGTTGATGAAGCCGCCGTGCGCGGTCCCGGTCTGCACGCTGATCTTGCTGAGGCCGACCAGCGACGCGCCGCGGCCTTTCAACTTATTGTTGAAGCCGTCCATGTAGGCGTGCAGCTCATGGACGTCCGAGTTCTTGCCGCCCACTTCGCCGATCTCGCCGCCGATCGACACCGTGACGCCTGGCGGTTCGATGCCGCGGATGAACGCCGCGAAGTCCGCGGCCAGGTTGACGTTGACCTCCTGCTGCTCCGCGAGCGTCGGCTTCGACAGATCCACCAGCGTCGACGTGTCGATGTCGATGTTCAGGAAGCCGGCCGTGATCTCCTCGTGGATCAACGCGCGCAGCGCGGCGAGCTCCTTGTCGCGCTCGGGGCTGGTGAACTTCTTCGCGTTCACCTGCACGTGATCGCCCTGGATGAAGATCGGCCCGCGAAAGCCTTCGCGCAGCGCGGCGCCGAGCACGACCGCCGCGTACTCGTGGGGACGCTGCTCGGTGTAGCCGATTTCCGAGCGCGCGATCTCGAAGATGAACGCGCCGGCATTGAGCGTCTTCGCGCTCCGGATGACGGCGCGCGCCGTGTCGTACG
>Ga0114129_10016002_pt1 | contig 10668 bp, 4 predicted proteins | sample RhiMetdeltSRZDD1_FD_80071 | JGI IMG/M metagenome (GOLD analysis project Ga0114129, IMG submission 80071) | Populus rhizosphere microbial communities from Tennessee, USA - Rhizosphere MetaG P. deltoides SRZDD1 (version 2) (version 2) | ecosystem: Host-associated > Plants > Roots > Rhizosphere >... | reverse complement strand
GGAAGCGAAGGATCGGCCTCACGCACGGCAGCAACGATCGACGGCTGTAGCGTCGCTGCCGGCAGTGCGCTCCGCAACATGATGTGCATGCTGCCGTCTCCCCACCAATCGACGAGCCGCGTCGCTGTAACCGTCGGGAAGATTCGCGGGAGCTGGTCGAGCAGGAAGTACACTTCCGTCCCGGTGGCCTGATCGACGCCAGCCTGTTTGACATCCTTCGCCACGCCTACCACGGTCACCCAAGGCGTCTGATCGCCAAAGCGCGGTTTCACCCGCCGCCCGATCGGCTCGAGATCTTTCCAGAAGGTACGAACGAACGCCTCGTTCACTATCGCCACAGGCGCCGCCGTGCGGTCGGCGTCCTCGAACGCACGGCCTCGCACGATCGGTATCCGCATGGCGTCGAAAGAGCCGGTTGTGACCGTCTGGTAGTAGTCCACCGATTCCGCCACCTCGGGCGGCGGCTTGCGGTCATCGATGTCGGTGCCAAAGCCGTTGTGCGCACGACGTGGCGGAAGACCAGACACGGCCGCCACGCCGGTGAGCCCGGGCATGGCGCGGAACCGATCGAGAAGGCGGCGATACAGCTCCACGCGTTGATCGAACTTTGGGTAGGTCGCAGCCGGAAGGGCCACAGCGAACGTCACGAGTCGCGATCGCTCGAAACCGGCATCCACGGTCATGAGGTTCAGGACCGTCCGCACCATCAGTCCCGCCCCCACGACCAGCACCACCGCGACCGCCACTTCACCAGCGACAAGAGCGCCGCGCATCGACGGGCGTCCGGCCGTTGCGCCGACCGCCCGATCGTTCAAGAGACGGCCGGAGATGGATTCGGGCAGATGGTACAGTGGCGCCAGTCCGAAGACCACACCGGTCACGACCAAGACGAGCAACGTGAAGCCCAGCACGGTCGGATCGATCGCAATGTCGGCGACGCGAGGCACACTCTCGGGATACGCACCCCTCAATACGCGGACACCGAGCCAGGCGACGACGAGGCCGACCGCGCCGCCAAGCACGGAGAGCACGAGCCCCTCGGCGATGAACTGCGCGGTCAGCCGCCGCCGGCCGGCCCCTATGGCCGTACGCACGGCCACCTCGCGACGGCGAACTTCGGCGCGCACCATCAGGAGGTTGGCGAGATTGACGCAGGCGATCAGCAGCACCATGCCCGCGACCGCCTGCAGCATCCAGAAAGCGCGTCGCGCCGAACCCACGATCACGTCCAGCACCGGTTCCATCTGGATGACGTGTTCGCCGGGGGTGAACAGATGTCCGCGGGCGCCCGTGCGCGCGCCCCAACTCCCCATGAGCGACGCTAGCTCCGCCTCGGCCTGTCCTGAGGAGACGCCATTCTTCAGACGGCCCAACACCGAAAGAAAGTGACTCGATCGATACTGGCGGGCGGCCGGATCGAGTTGAAGCGGTAGCCACAACTCGACACGCCTGTCCACGACGTCGAAGCCGGCTGGCATGATGCCGACCACTTCATACTTCGCGCCGTTGACATCGATCGCGTGACCGACCATGTCCTCGCGCGCGGCGAAGGCGGACCGCCACAGCTCGTTCGACAGGATGACGACCCGGGGACCGTCGACGCGCGTCTCCTGGCGGCGGAACCAGCGGCCGCGCCTCGGCGGCACCGCGAGCGCCTCGAGCAGCTCGGCGTTCACGGTGGCCAGCCTCACACGGCGAGGCCGATCGACCGCCGAGAGATTCGCCTCGCCGGCCACGAACGCTCCGATGGCGGAGAAGGATTGACTGAGCTCGGTCAGCTCGAAGTATTCAGGCGCCGACACCTTGCCCTGCTTCGCGTCGCCCGAACCGGTGGCCAGAAACATGAGCTGCTGCGGCTGCGGATAGCCGAGCGGCTGCAGGATGACGGCGTTGACCAGGGAGAAGATCGCCGTGTTCGCACCGATCCCGAGGGCGAGGGTCAGTACGGCGACGAGCGCGAACCCGGGCCGCTTGCGAAGCGTGCGAATGGCGTAGCGGATGTCCTGGACGGTCTCGTCGAACGGACGCCACGTCCAGACGGCGTATCGCGGGTCCATCTCGGACATGCCGTTCTCTAGTCTCCGCGCAGGACTTTCACGGGGTCGAGCCCTAAGGCGCGGTACGCGGGCACCAGGCTGGCCATCAGCGTAACAAGGGCCAGCGTTGCCCCGACGCCAGCTAGGGTCAGCGGATCTGATGCGCTCACGCCAAAGACGAGCGTTTCCATGACCTTCGCCGACGCGAGCGCGGCGATCGTTCCGGCCGCGATGCCGATCAGCGCCGGCGACATCCCCTCGGCAATCACCAGACGAAGGACATCGGCGCGACGCGCGCCAAGCGCGGTTCTGATTCCGATCTCGCGGCTGCGTCCCCGCACGATGTAAGAGAGCACGCTATAGATTCCGACGGCGGCAAGCAGCAGCGCGACTCCTGCAAAGACTCCGAGCAGCAGCGCGATGAAGCGCTGCGACGTCAGTTCCCCGTCGAGCTTTTCCACCATCGTCTGGATACGTCCGACCGGCTGCTCTGGATCGATCGCGCGGATCGCTGCGACCGCAGCCTGTGCGAGCGTTGCGGGCGGCACGGATGTCCGCATGACGAACGTTGCCTTGCCGTACGGCTCGCGTGTGTAGAAGTACACCGTCGGCGTGGAGGCTTCAATGAGGTTCCGCTGCTTGACGTCGCCGACGATTCCGACGACCCGTCGAAGTACCGTCTTCGAAAACGGCAGGGCAGCCCGACGGCCGATCGGATCGTCCGTTCCCCAATACAGCTTTGCGGCGTCCCGGCTGACGAGCATCACCTCTTCGTCGCTGTCGACGATGTCGCGTCCACGCAGCAGCGGAATCCCCATGGCACGCAGGTAGCCGGGGGTGATCTGCCGAACTTGCACCGCCACGGGGTCGCGTCGAGGCGCGTATCCTTCAAGCGCGAGAGTCTGTGAAGATCCGTCGGCGAAGGGCAGGTCGTCGATCGTTCCCGCGGCCTCGACGCCGGGCAGTGCGCGAATGCGCTGCAACGCCGCGGCGAAGAATGCCGATCGCTGCACCGGCGTCGAGTACCGCGCCTCCACCAGAGTCACACGCATCGTGAGCACGCTGTTCGGATCGAAGCCGGTGTCGCCGTACCTGAGGGCCAGCAGGCTGCGCACCATAACGCCGGCGCCCATCAACAACACAAGCGACAGCGCGACCTCGCAGACGATCAGCAAGCGGCGCGTGCCGACACCGATCGCGGCGTCGCCGCGCCCGCCTTCCTTGAGCGCGTCGTTCAGGTCGGCCCGGCCTGCGCGCACCGCCGGCAGCGTACCCGCAAGCATGCCGGTGAGAATCGACACCCCCAACGCGAACAGCAGCACTCGCGCATCGATCGAGATTTCCTCGGCCCTCGGCACCCGGCCGGCGAGCAGCATCGGCGCTGACGTGAGGATCCCGTACGCGAGCAGAAGCCCTAGCGCGCCACCGGCGGCCGCGAGGAGCAATGCTTCGGTCAGCAACTGTTGAATCACGCGTCCGCGTCCCGCGCCAAGCGCCGATCGAATCGCGATCTCCTTGCGTCGGCTCAGGGCGCGAGTGAAGAGCAGGTTGCCGACGTTGGCGCAGGCGATGAGGAGGACCAACCCTACGGCGCCAAGCAGCATGAGAAGCATCGTCCGGCTATTGCCGACGATTACTTCCTGCATGGGGATGACCACGGCTCTCCAGCGGCCGTCTGATTTCGGGAACTCACGCGCGAGCCGTGCCGAGATCGCGTTCATTTCGGCTTGCGCCTGGACTAGGCCGACATCTTTTTTCAGACGCGCGACCCCGTCCAGATTGTGATTCCCACGGGCGGCGCGCGCCTCGTCGGTGAGTGCGATTGGTACCCAGACGTCGCACGCCATCGCGGTCCATGACGCAATCGAGGCACTGGCCGGCATCACTCCGACGATGGTGTAGGCTTCGTCGTTGAGCTTCATCGTGCGGCCGATCACGTCCGGATTGCCGCCGAATTCGGTCCTCCAGAACCGATCGCTCAGGACGACAACGTGCTTGCCGCCTGGCGTGTCCTCGTCTTGCCGAAAGACGCGTCCGAGCGCCGGCAGGGCTCTGACGATTTCGAAGAAGCCCGCGCTCACAGCTGTCGTTCTTATCACTCGCGCCGCGCCCGTGCCGGTGAGCGCGAACTCCCTGAAGCCGCAGCATGGATAGATCGCCATGCCCTCGAACGACCGCGCATCCCGCTGCCCGTCGTAGAACTTGCCGGGCGATAGCTCGAAAAGTCGACCGCCGGGTGTCCTGGTGAAGATCCGCACCAGGCGTTCCGGCTCCTCGAAAGGCAGGGGACGCAGCAGGACCGCGTTGACGATGCTGAAGATCGCGGTGTTCGCGCCGATGCCAAGCGCCAGCACGCTGACGACCGCAACGGCGAACGACGGTGTCCGGGACATTACCCGGAACGCATAACGAAGATCGGCAAACAACGTAATGCTTGGATGAGTGCGGGCGGGCCAGGGTTTACTCGCGCCTTATGATTCGCCCTGTCTATACAGGCGAATCTGCTGGATGCCCCACGGCAGCGGACTCGTTCCGGTTCCCGTCTGCGTAATCCGGACGAACCGCGCCTGCGTGCGCGGGAAAGAAATCAGGGTCGTCGGCGTCTGGCCGGCGCCGCGTGCGATTGGTTCGCCCCAGGTCGTGCCGTCCATCGACGTCTGCACGGTGAACGCGATCGGGCCGGTCGCCGGCAGGATGAAACCGCCTCGGCCGCGTCCGGCGGCAGGAGCGTTCTGACCGCCGCGACCTCCGCGTCCGCCGAGACCTGGGACGGCCGAATCGATCTGCATCTCGACGATTGGCGTTGGTTCCGGCAGCTCGATCTGGAACCACACGCCGGGCTCCTGGCGACCGGTCGTATCCCACCGCGTCCCATCCAGCTTCACCGCGTTTGGCGCTGCCTCCGCGTTGTGGCTCGCGCTGAGCTTCCATTGATCGCTGTTCGTGAGGAGCTTCGGAAGAGTGCGGTCGACTTCGGGGAGCGTCCAGGGCGTCTTCCGACTCGTTGTCTTCCGAACCGCCGCAACCTGTTCCGGCGTGACGAAAGAGGCTGCATTGCCGAAATTGTTTCGCACGTACGAGGCGATGTCGGCGATCCACTCGTCGGAGTTGGTGCCCATCGGCACCATGACGCCACCGGGGTAGCTTCGATCGTCCAGCGGTCCGGTCAGCCCGTTGAGCAGGATCTTGATCACGTAGTCCCGGTGGTCGGTGCCGCGCGGCGACGACGCCAGTGGCGGCGCCAACAGCGAACCTTCGGGAGCGCCAGCCATGGGAGCGCCTCTGCCGTCCGGTCCGTGGCACGTGCCGCACAGCTCCTTGTATGTCCCTTCGCCGCGCTGCAGCGTGCGCCGTTGATCGGTCGAGAAATTGACGAGGCCGGCGCCGGTGTCCGACAACGACGGCCGCTGCCCCTGCGAGTTGTTTCGTGGATTCAACAACTGCGTGCCGATCTCCTTGACACCCCTGATGGTGCTCGCGTCGGCGGTCGCACCAATCAGCGTTGCTGCATCGGGCACCCGCTGCAGGTTCAGCGTCAGCATCGCCTGAATGACGACGTTCGGATCGGGGTCTTTCGTCATGGCGCGGTAATCGGCGGCGAACGACTTGTCGCGCGTCTTGTACAGCGACTCGCTCGCGCGAATGGCCTGAATGCGGATCTGAGGATCCGGGCTCTTCATCAGCTCTCGCACGAGCGCGGCGTCCATCGAATTGAGCCCCTCGAGCGTCCACAGCGCGTGGATCCTCGCCAGCTGATTGTTCGACGTCCGCGCCATCGACTTCAGGCTCGGCACGACGGACTTGTCCTGTCGGAGCACCAGCAGCTTCTGCGCCGTATCGCGCCACCATCCATTGGAATGCTGAAGGTGTTGCACGAGCTGCGCGGACGATTCGCTGTACATGCGCGGCTGCTGGCGATCGGGCTCCATTCCTTCGTACGTAATCCGCCAGATCCGTCCCCAGTTGTGATGCTTGTCCAGCTCGTACTGCTCGACTTTCTTGCGTAAGTACGATCCAGGTCCAACCCACTGCGCGTCCTGGATGATGCCGCTGTACATGTCGATCAGATACAACGCGCCGTCGGGTCCGTTGTGAATGCTGACAGGTCGAAAGAGCGGATCGGTCGACCGAACGAATTCAGACTTCGGGTACGCATTCTTGAGCTGCGTCAGGCCATCGGTGACAACGACCTTGGCGCGCCGGACGGTGCGGCCTACGGGTTCGCAGAAGAGCAAATCACCGACGAGATCCTGCGGGAGTCGATGTCCGCGATAGATTTCGACACCTGAGGCGGCGGTGAAGTGGTTCAACGTGCCTTCGGGCATGCGCACGCGGCGCATGCCGCCCTGCATGTCCGCGATGCCGCCGGGCGCGGGCCAGGGAATCTGGAAATCGGGCTCGAAGTTGTCCGGCACGTTGAACGCGCCGTAGACGATCGGCGTCTGAAAGTTCACCGGACCAATCTCGCCGCCGCCGTCCACCCACCAGACCTTGCCGTAGTTGTCCTGCGCCGACCACCACTGGCCGCCGTTGGGGTCCGTCTCTTCGCGGAGGACTTTTCCGTCTGGCGCGATGCGCAGCCGGAACGGGTTGTAGGTCATGTAGAGCCAGTTGTCGAGCGCCCAGGTGAGCCCACCCGGCTGCCACTCCATGTTCGTCACCCGTCCGACGCCAGGGTAGAAGAGCTCTTTCTTGTCCGCAACGCCGTCGCCGTCGGTGTCCGTGTATTTGTAGAGATCGCGATTGTCCGTCTCGAGCGCCAGGATGGCGCCGTCCCCGAGTGGAAACGCCATTCGCGGCAGCACCATGTTGTCGATGAAGACCGTGTGCTTGTCGTACTTCCCATCGCCGTCGGTATCCTCATGCCGCGAGATGCGGCTGATCGGGGCGCGCGAGTTCGTTCCGTCAGCGTCCTGCATGTAGGAGCGCATCTCGAGGACGTACATGCGTCCGTTTCCGTCGAACGTGATGCCCACGGGATCCTGCACGAGCGGATCGGTCAGGACCGGCTCGATCTTGTAACCGGGCGGCAGCAGGAAGAGCTTCTGCTGCACGTCAGGATCCAGGCGGACGACAGGCGGACGCTTGAGGAAGTCCGCGCCTGCCGCGACCTCGTCGAACCCGCGTCCCTGCGCCGCCGGGGTCGGCGGGGTCTGAGGCGGCGGAGGTTGTGTCTGCGGCGGCTGCGTCTGGCTCATCCCCAGCGCGCTCGCCAAGATGACTGTGAATGCGGTGATCGAGAGGCGGATCGAGAGGGTACGCATGGGCTCACTTCGCGGCCACTATTCGACACTCTTTCTATCGCGCCACGCAATATATCTCTTGGCAGAGTTCCGCATTTCAGCGCCTGCATTTAACATTGAGACATTCCGATGAGGCGAGTTCTGCTGCTGGTGGGAGCCGTCGCGTGCGTCGCGGGAGCCCCGGCTCGTCTCGCGGCGGTGCAGGCTGACCAGGCCACGCGGTCGCTTCAGGAGCGACTGGCGCGCGTCGGCGCCGACGTGTTGTCGGGCACCGATCACATGGCCGAGGCAATCGCCGAGCTCAAAGCCATCATTGCCATCGATCCGCGCCTGGCCGATGCGCATCTTCTGTTGGGAGTCGCGTATCGAAGCGTCGGTTCTCCGGATCTGACCGGTGAAGCCACCGCGGAACTTCTTCAGGCGCTTGCGCTCGATCCCCGTTCCATTCCGGCGCGCTACTATCTGGCGCGGCTCTACATCGATGTGGGACGCCCGAAGCGCGCGCGGGAAGAGCTGGAAACGGCGCTCGCACAGATGCCGGGCCAGCCGCAGTTTCTTGCGTTGCTGGGCGAGGCGGAAAGGCAGCTTGGAAATCCGGCGCGGTCCCTCGAGCTCAATCGACAGGTGCTCCAGGGCGATGAATCGTTCGCCGAGGCTCGTTACTACCTCGGTCTCGCGATGTACGACCTCGGGCGGCGCGATGAGGCGATTCAAGAGTTCGAGCGGGTCGTTCGCTCGGGCGTGCAGAAGCCCGAAGTGTTACTGAGCCTCGGCACCGCGTACGTTCAAGCCGGTCGGCTCGAGGCCGCAATCGAGACGCTCGATACCGCGACGACCCTCGCCCCCTCGCGCGCCGACATCCGAATAGAGTTGGCGCGCGCGTACCGATCGAAACGTCTGCTCGCCAAAGCAGAAGAGCAGTTGACGCTCGCTGAGCCCAACGCCGCGCCGGCGCTCGCGTCGACCGCGGATCAGCAGATCGAATCGGATTTCTATCAGGAGCTGGGGCTGGTCAAGCTGCAGGCTCACCAGCTCGCGGCCGCGGCGAAGGCCTTTCGGAAAGTGCTCGACATCGACCCGAACCACGGGCCCGCCAATCGCGCCCTGGCGGAGGTGTACTTGCTGCAGGGTCTCTACGCGCGCGCGCTCGAGTGCGCCATTCGAGCGGAGAAGGCCGGGTTTCCTCTGCCGGACGAGAAGCGCAAGCTGATCGCCGAGCGGGCTGGCGCCAAAGGGAAAGGACGAGAGTGACCGGGCTGAGACGGCTCGGTGCGCTGCTGCTCCTGCTCGTGCCAGTCTGGCTCTCGGGCGAGGGCAGTGACGCACCATCTGACGGTCACGTGCGATTCGTCGACGTTACGGCCAAAGCGAAGATTGATTTCGTTCACGCGTCCAGAAAGTCTCCCGAGAAATACATGATGGAGACCTTCGGCTCCGGTGTCGCGTGGATCGACTACGACAACGACGGGTTCGTCGACCTTTACTTCGTGAACGGCGCGCCTGGCACATCGAACGCGCTGTACCACAACAATCACGACGGCACCTTCACGGACGTCACGAAACGGGCGGGGGTCGCGGGACCGGCAGGTTACAAGACGGGCGTTGCCGTCGGCGACTACGACAACGACGGTTTTCTGGACCTCTACGTCACCGCGTACGGTCCGAATGCGCTCTACCGGAACAACGGCGACGGCACATTCACCGACGTGACCGCCACGGCTGGCGTTGCAGGCGGGCCGCGTGAATGGAGCACCAGCGCAGGCTTCTTCGACTTCGATCATGACGGCCGTCTCGATCTCTTCGTGGTCAACTACCTGGACTATCGACTGGACGAGAACCCCTACTGCGGATTCCGCAAAGAGGGGTATCGGATGTATTGCAATCCAACGAGCTTCGACGGAACGGCCGATCGGCTCTTTCATAACAACGGCGACGGCACGTTCACGGATGTCTCGCGGCAGGCGGGAATCGCCAATCCGGCCGGGAAGGGGTTGGGCGTCACGTTCTGCGATTTCGATCGCGACGGCAACACGGACATCTACGTCGCGAACGACACGGTGCGGAATTTTCTCTACCGCAACAACGGCGACGGCACGTTCCGGGACGTGGCGTATGGCGCCGGCGTCGGCTTCGATCCCAACGGGAAGCCGCAAGCTGGCATGGGCGTGGACTGTGCGGACGTCGACGGCGACGGGTTCCCCGACATCTTCGTCACGAATTTCTCGGAAGAGTTGAACTCGTTGTATCGCAACCGGGGGGACGGCACCTTCGAGGACATCTCGTCGAAGGGAGATCTGCGCTCCAGCTATCTTGCGCTCGGATTCGGTACCAAACTGTTCGACGTCGACAACGACGGCGATCTGGACATCTACGTGACGAACGGCCACGTGATCGACAACATCAAGCTCTATCGCCCCAACCTCGCGTATGCCCAGAAGGATCTGCTGTACGAAAACGTGGGCGGCACGTTTCGGGACATCTCTGCTCGCGGCGGGGCCGCGCTGCAGGTCGAGCGTGTCGGCCGCGGCCTCGCCGTCGCCGATTTCGACAACGACGGCAGCCTGGACGTGGTCATTTCCAGCGTCGGCCGGCCCCCCGTGTTGTTGAAGAACGAGTCGACGCCGAAGGGCAACTGGATTCTCATACGCGCCCGCGGACATAAGAGCAATTCGTTCGGCCTCGGCGCGACGGTGCGGATCGAGACGTCAGAGGGGCGCCAGGTTGCGGAGATCAACAACGTCGCGAGCTATCTCAGTAGCAACGACGTCCGACTGCACTTCGGCCTGGGGAAGGCGACACGGATTCAACGGCTCGAGGTGATGTGGCCGAGCGGAATCCGGCAGGTGCTGACGGATGTTGCGGTGAACCAGATCCTCGTGATCGATGAGGAGGCAACGAAGTAGCGCGGACCCTCCATGCGCTCCCAAAAACAAAAAGGGCGGGTGGGAATTCTCCCACCCGCCCGCGTCAAACCGACCGATCTCTCCGCGATCAGAACTGGAAGCGCACCTGCAGTTGCACGTTGCGCATGTTCTGCGCGCCGGTGGCGGCGCCGAACCCGGCGTTGTTCGGCTTCAGCCGCGCCGGATCCACGGAGCCGTCCGCCAGGAACTGGGAGTTCCGGACCGTCAGATCCGTCGGGCTGTTGTACTGAATCTGCGTCACGCGCCCGTTGATGATGGCCGCGTTGAACGCGTTGAACACATCGGCCCGGAATTGCAGCCGTCGATCGCCTCCGACCCTGATGTTCCGCACGAGCGCGAGGTCGACCGTGTGGTCGGCGCAGCCGCGCAGGATATTGCGGCCGGATTCGAGACCGACGCTGCCGTAGCCCGGGCCCGTCACCGACGCCCTGTTGAACTGCGCGTACTGATTGCTGGAGCAGCCGC
>Ga0114129_10016001_pt1 | contig 10668 bp, 7 predicted proteins | sample RhiMetdeltSRZDD1_FD_80071 | JGI IMG/M metagenome (GOLD analysis project Ga0114129, IMG submission 80071) | Populus rhizosphere microbial communities from Tennessee, USA - Rhizosphere MetaG P. deltoides SRZDD1 (version 2) (version 2) | ecosystem: Host-associated > Plants > Roots > Rhizosphere >... | reverse complement strand
TAGGGGTATAAGGGACCAATCGTGGGTTGATTTTTAGTTCGCCAACTTAGGCTTTCTACAAACGACGTTGCTGCTTCAATTGTAGTTAGAACCGGTACGCCCATTTCTACTGCCTTTCTTCTAATTTGATATTCGTCATATAACATTCCAACATATTTCTCAATTGTAGATGTTGAGGGAATATTGATAATGAAATTAATACTACGTTCGTGAAGCAAATCAGCAATATTCGGCTTTCTGGCCGGTTCACTTATCTTGTAGACCTCTTGAACATCTGTCTTCGCATTTTCTTTTATGAATTCAGCAGTATGCTCTGTGGCAAGTATCTTAAATCCCATCGTGGATATAAGATGAATTAGTGGTAAGATCTTCTCTTTATTTCGTTGCCCACCAACAGTAATAAGAGCAGAACCAGAAAGGGGCAGGGAATATCCAGCAGCTTCGTAAGCTTTGGAAAGTGCATCGTAAAAGGTTTCTCCAAAGCAAGCTACTTCTCCAGTAGATTGCATTTCTACGCCCAGGACAATGTCTGCTCCCTCTAGTTGCATGAATGAGAATTGTGGAACTTTAATACCAAACCCCGGGACTCTGACCCACATTTTTCCTAGATTACTAGGTAACGGTTTGCCCAACATGGCCTTCGCTGCTAATGATATGATGTTTATACCGACTATCTTAGAAACAAAGGGCATTGAACGAGATGCCCTTATGTTGGCCTCAATAACATAAACCTGATCGTCCTTGACAATGAACTGAATATTGATGGGACCGCAAACCTTAAGTGAAATTGCAATCATTCTTGTGTATTCGGATATCGTATCCGTTATCTGTCGGTTCAGCCGCCATGGCGGAATACACATCATGGCATCACCAGAATGTATTCCAGCGTTATCTATATGTTCTACAATTGATCCAATAATTACTTCCTTGCCGTTAGACACAGCATCAACTTCTACCTCTGAAGCATCCTGGAAAAATTTGCTTATGACTACTGGATATTCCGGGCTCAAGTGCATGGCTTCATTTAGAAAAGATTCAAGTTGTTTCTCTTCCCAGACCACTTTCATTGCTGCACCACTTAATACATATGATGGTCTAACCAACACGGGATATCCTATCTGGCTGCAGAATCTGTTTGCATCAGCTAAAGTCGTGAATTTACTCCACTGAGGTTGCTTTATCGATAATGAATCCAAAAGTTTTCCAAATTTTTCTCTGTTTTCTGCCATATCTGTGCTAACACTGTTTGTTCCTAGTATTGGGATTCCCAGCTTACCTAATTTCGGAAGGAGAGTATTTGCTGTCTGTCCACCTACACACGTTACGACACCTGTAGGCAGTTCTTTCTCATAAATATCAAGAACTCTTTCAAGCGTAAGTTCTTCAAAGTACAGACGGTCTGATATGTCATAATCAGTAGATACAGTTTCTGGATTGCAATTTATAACTGATACAGATTTTATTCCGTTATCCTTAAGACTCCACACCATATTTACCGTGCTCCAATCAAACTCGACGCTACTACCAATTCTGTATGGGCCTGCTCCCAGTACTATTGCGCCCTTCTCCAGACTGTTGTAATGAATATCATCTTTTTCTCCCCCATATGTCAAATAAAGGTAATTTGTTTTCGCTGGCCATTCCGCTGCCAAGGTGTCAACTTGTTTCACAACAGGCTTTATGGAAAACTTTTGTCGTAAATTGCGAATACTAGATTCGTTCAAGCCAGTGCATTTTCCAATCTGAATGTCTGAAAGACCATAGCGCTTTGCATCTTTCAGGAGATTTTCGGACAGATCTTCACTCCGTAGCTTGTGTTCCACATCTACAACATTCTTTATCCTACTCAGATACCAAGGATCGATAGCAGAAAGATTATGTATTCTCTCAATCGACATACCCAGTTTTAATGCTTTTACAACATTATACAGTATTTCATCATCAGGTTGCAACAGCGCTTGTTCGAGTACTTCCAAATTTTCTTCTTTTTCAGAGTCTCCGTTACAGACCAAACCATTTTTTCCAATATCTGCCATACGAATTGCCTTCTGTACTGCTTCTTCAAATAATCGCCCAATAGCCATTACTTCACCCACTGATTTCATACTGCTTCCAAGTTTCCTGTTTGCTAGTTCAAATTTTCTAAAGTCCCATCGTGGCATTTTTAAAACGACATAATCCAAAGAGGGCTCGAAACATGCAGTGGTAGATTTTGTAATACTGTTTACTAGTTCTGTAAGTGAATACCCAAGACATATTTTGGCGGCCATATAAGCTAGGGGGTATCCAGTTGCCTTACTGGCCAATGCTGAAGACCTGGAAAGTCTGGCATTAATCTCTATTGCACAATAATCCTCAGACCCTGGATCTAGGCCAAATTGCATATTGCACTCACCCAAAATATCGCAATGTTGCACTGCTCTAATTGCAGCAGTGCGTAGCTTATGATATTCTTCATTGTCAAGAGTTTGAGAAGGGGCAACTACGATATTGTCACCGGTATGCACTCGCATTGCGAGCACATTCTCCATATTACATACGGTGATTGTCTTCCCGCTAGCGTCCCGCATCATCTCGTACTCTATCTGTTTCCAATTACCTACATATTTTTCTACTAGGACTTGATTTACTAAACTAAGTGGTAACCCTCTTTGAACCACTTCTTGAAGTTCGTATTCATTGTAAGCCACTCCCCCACCCTTTCCTCCTAAAGTATATGCAACTCTTACTATCACGGGATAGCCGATGTCTTTAGCAATAATGCCAGCTTCTTTCAGACTGTGAGCAGGAGCGCTATTTAACACAGGCACACCACTTTCAATCATCGCATTCTTAAACATCTGTCTGTCTTCAGTGATTTTTATTCCATCAATAGGTGTGCCCAAAACCTTGATGCCGTATTTTTTCAGAATTCCGTCATCACTTAGCGTTATACCACAATTTAGTGCAGTTTGACCCCCAAAACTCAAGAGAATGGAGTCCGGCCGTTCATTCTCTAGAAGTCTTTCAACATATGTTTTGGTTACTGGTAATAAGAAAACTTTGTTGGCTAATCTTGTATCAGTCTGAATCGTAGCTATGTTGGGATTGATTAGAATGCTTTTTATTCCCTCTTCCGAAAGTGCTTTTAGGCACTGAGAACCGGAGTAATCAAATTGGCGGCCAGAATCCCAGATTCAGATTCTGACTTTCGCCGGCCTCTCCGATCTTTATCGCACCACTTCCGAGCACTATCGACTTCTTTATTAGCTCATTTTTTGGAAATTCTTTCCCTCCTCCGATTATCTTGTTCCTCTTGGGTATCTATTGAATTCGCCGTTGTTTCAGAACTCGCATAAATATTCTTTTGGTCGCGCGACATTAGTTCCTTGAACTTCTCAAAAATAAACATAGAATCGTAGGGACCAGGAGAAGCTTCGGGATGAAATTGTACCGCTATAATGGGCCTTGTTCTGTGCTTAATTCCTTCTATTGTATTATCATCTGCGTTGAGATACCAAACGTCGAATTCAGTTTGAGATAAACTCTCAGGTTCTATTCCGTACCCATGATTTTGACTAGTAATGAATGTCTTGTTCGTATCCACATCTGTGCATGCCTTGTTTTGTCCTCTGTGTCCAAATTTTAACTTATTAGTCTCTCCGCCGGCGGCCAAAGCTATTATTTGGTTTCCAAGACATATTCCTAATGTCGGCACCGACATAGTGATCAATTTGCCAGTTGTATTTATTGTGGCCTTACAGATTTTAGGATCACCCGGTCCGTTGCTAATAACCACGCCTTTAGGATTATATGACAATATCTCTTCAATGGGCGTATCCCAAGGAACGCAGATCACCCTGAATCCAATTCTAAGTAAGTTTCGTATGATGCTATTTTTCGCCCCTGTATCGATTAGTACTACACATGGTAACGATTGGTTCCCATACTCCTGAGATTTGTTGACAGAAACTTCATCCATAAAGTTGACTCCGTCATATTTTGTTTCATGAATAATTTTTGACAATTGATTAACAGATATCTCTCCTTTGGATACTGACAATGCTCCCCTCATAACGCCTTCGACCCTTAGTCGTTTTGTTAAATCACGCGTATCAATTCCGCTAATTCCAGGTATTTTCTCCTCGTACATCCATTGATCTAGAGTGCGTCGACAGTTCCAATGACTTGCAACTGTGGATAATTCGTTAACTATCAAGCCACTAACTTGAATATTTCTAGACTCAAAATGGCGGGGCAAACCGAATTCATCGAAGTCATCGTCAGGAGGGACGCCGTAGTTTCCAATAAGGGGATATGTCATACAGAGAATTTGACCTCTATATGAAGGGTCAGTTAAGCTTTCAGTATAGCCGACCATTCCCGTGTTAAATACAACCTCGCCGCCTACAACATTGGGATATCCAAAGCCCTTCCCAATATACCTAGTTCCATCTTCCAGTTGAAGTTGAGAGTTATAACCCAAATATGTTCCATGAATAGTCGGAATTTTAATCCTCTCAAGATTGGACAAACTTAGAAATTTAAGTCTTGCTAGTTTTCAAGCTTTGGTTTTATCTAATCGGAGTTAAGACAATAATTTCAGCCTAAGATTCATGAAGTTCGCCTTACCATTCAGTTGAAGCTTAGTTAACTACTTCAACCATTCGACAGGAATATCCTGATATAATCCATTAGGTAATATCCTCCTAATGGAAATTGGCAATGCCTTGGCATCCAACTCAGCCGTCGCGATTGAAATGGTGTCCCTTGTTTCATCTGACCACGGTATTAGGGATGGAGCCCCTAGCGAAAGTTGCAATGACCTTGCGCCGGTTATCCTAGCTCTCTCAAATCGAGTAAGCCTAGGTGGACCTATCATTACGGTATTGCCTTCAGCAATTAATTCTTTAACTTCAAACTCAATTTCGGGATAAAGAACTACCTCATCGAGTGGCCTAGTACTTTTCTTAAGTTCAACAACTTGTTGTTTGACCGGTTTTTTTTCCTTCTTCTTTTGTCCGGAATTTTTTTCAGGTATTTTCTTTTGCTTGGTTGCTTTCTTGGATATTGATTGTCTAACAGTAGGAGGCTTTTTCAATAACTTTGACGAAGAACGTTTTAAAACCAAGAACAAATCCAAAAACATGCGGATGTCTAATTAAATGTTGCTATATCTCCCCGATAACACTTCCTTCTCGTGAGCCCATACCATGGGTTTTGATTATATTATTATATCGTGTACATCTATAAAGATTTTCTCTTCCACGACTTACCTTTAGATAGTCTCTTGTCTAGGAGAATGTAGTCGAAGAAGATTGCCCTTTATTTGACAAAAATTTTCCCTGCATACTAATTCCGAGGCACCTTTTTTACAAGAAATTTGGTATTGGTTGCATCTAAATATGATGCGCAGTAGCAGACTTATGAAATGCATGTGAATCAAAGCTACTTATTATAATCAGAGTGTTGATCGCCGAACTAAATTAGTTTAGCTCATAGATCTGTTCCTTTTGCCCGCTGCATGAGCCACTCAAGTCGTAAATCAAGTCGGTGACCAGTGATCTTTATGGGATCCCTCTAAGAGAATCTAAAGATTTTATTATATTGAATACATGATTAATTATTAATATTCAATGAATTCCAAGAGTAGCTCCGTATCTAGGATCCGTATTCTTATGGAAATTAATGGTATTGGCGAATTTGATTGCGAATTTATTCGTCACTTATCTCCTTTGACTATTGCAACAATTCTTCGGAAACTCCCTATTTCTGGTATGCTGCACACGCGTGGTGCACATATGAAGTATATAGAAACTGGTTTCAATGTCGGTGCAGAAAAGCAAAAAGCATTTTTTGATAAGGGCGATGTTACTTATATGACCTCAAATGGATCTATTTGCATAATACTGCAAAGCACTTCGGGAATCCTGATGAATCCAGTTGGTAAGTTCTTAGGAGACATAGAGTCATTCACATCAGCACCACCTGGAGCGGTTTTGACGATAAATACAATCAAAAAGACAGTTGACAAAAACTGACCAAGTTGGTTACCAGTGGAGTTGAAACCCTTAAATTATCAAATCAGACAAAATCTAAAAATACCGTTAATTCAAATTCAGTGTGAGGTAAGTTGAGTTCGAAACATTTACAGCTAAAGTGCCATTCATTTACTCCTAGCGGCAGAGTCCTCTGGACTGCATTGGGTAATAAATACGAATATTGGCTTGACCCCGATCTTGATTATTGTACGTGTAATGACTATTTCTTTAGAACTCTTTCAGGTAAAGGTCCATGTTATCATCTGACTGGTGCTGTCGATCAAATCCGGCTTGCGGACTATGAAAAGGTATTTCTTAGAGATGAAGAATATGATATTTTTATCAAGTCGATGCTCAGCGATTGTTTCTCAAAGTTAAAGATTAGTAAATTATTGTAGCGGATAAAATAAAATAGAAAGACAATTTAATGAAATTAAGGCTTGTCAAGGAATGAAATGTTATTCGAACCAAAATTTTTTGAAATAACGAGTTAGTTTGATGCGAAATTGGTAAAATACGACAATGTACTTATTATCGGCTCAGGGGGGAGAGAACATTGTCTAGGTTGGAAGATCTCCCAAAGTGCAAAAGTTAAAAAAATCTTTTTCGCACCAGGAAATGGAGGTACAGAAACGAATGTACCAATAGCTATGGATGATCTCAACAGATTACGTCAATTTGCAAAGGACAATTCTTGTCTAACAGTAGTAGGGCCGGAAAGGCCACTCGCCTTAGGGATAGTGAATGTATTTGAAGAATACGAATTGCCAATATTTGGACCAAGCAAGAAAAGTTCAAGACTAGAATGGAGCAAAGTATATGCAAAACAATTTATGAATAAATATGGAATTCCAACAGCGCCGTTTTCTACTTTCTCTGATGCTGGGGAAGCTGAACAATATGTTAATTCACTACCGGATCCTCCAGTTATCAAGGTGGATGGTTTGGCACAAGGCAAAGGTGTGGTAGTAAGCGCCAATTGCGATGATGCAATTAATGCGATACGGAATTTTACCAGCAGAAACAATTCCGAAAAAGATCATATACGAGTAATAGTGGAAAAGAGATTGTATGGTAACGAAATCTCTTTTATAGCTTTATGTGACGGAAGCTCAATAATGCCTCTAGTTTCAAGTCAGGATCACAAGAGGGCAAATGATAATGACCTTGGTCCCAACACTGGAGGTATGGGAGCTTTTTCTCCAATTCCATTCATCAATTCCGAGTTATATCATAAAATTGTGAAAAGAATTATTGACCCGACTTTGCATGGATTAAAAGACTCTGGTACTAGGTTCAAAGGCTTTTTGTATGCAGGATTAATGATCGAACAAGAGACGAAGGAACCATATGTGCTCGAGTTCAATGTAAGAATGGGAGATCCTGAATGTCAATCGATTATGACAAGAATGAAGTCCGATCTTGTAGACTATCTGGAGGCTACGATCGAAGGCACGCTAAGTTCCAAATCCCCGATTGAATGGAAGCAGGATTGTGCTGTTTGCGTTGTAATGGCATCAAGAGGCTATCCTGGAAAATATGAAACTGGTAAAGTGATTTACGGATTAGATGCCACTTTAGGGAACGATGTTTACGTTTTCCATTCAGGTACTATTAAAGATAAACAGAATAGACTAATTACGAATGGCGGTAGGGTACTTTCTGTTACTGGTATGGGACCTGATCTCAGAACTGCATCTAATCGAGCATATTCAGCTGTAAAAAATATACATTGGGGGAATGATGAAGAGTATTACAGAAACGATATCGGATACAAAGCCTTACAAGTCAACAAAACAGGACCTCATTCTCACTCACTATGATGTCAATTTTCTGATCGTTATAATGCATTGAAGGAATACAATCGAATATTTGAAAATCATAACCAAGGCCGATCGATTTCTTGTATCTATTCTTTGCCATATATCTATCATAATATCCAAACCCGTATCCAATTCTGGCACCTTTCCTGTCAAATGCTATTCCAGGAACAATCAGGGTATCTATAGATTCTATTGATCTGGACTTAGGTAAGTTAGGCTCTTTGACCCCAAAAAAAGGGCTTGCAATAAGATTATGCTTAAGGTCGTCTTCTTCAACTCGGTAAAAACGTAAATCATTGTCAGACTCCACTCTAGGTAATCCTAGTATCTTATTATTTAGTAACGAATGATTTATTATCCGCCAAGTTTCAACTTCCTTGCCGATTGGAAGATAAATACCTATAACGGTGGCATCTAAATAAATTTCCAAGTTTATTACACTATCTTGAATTTTGGAACTTTTATTCCGTGATTCGATGAAGTTCATGCCGTTCCTCTTATTAAGCACTTCTTTTCTGATGGCAGTCTTGCTTGAAAAGTTACTATCTGACATAATTTCTGACCTAAAACTAGACCGCATACAAACAAGACAAACTAATAACGGGGCCGTTATGGTATTCATGGCCCAAATTGGAAGACATCAATATACACATTTTTGAATAATTCAAAATAGTAAACATAAATGCAACTTCAATTCCATAAAAAAACGTACAAAGATAAATCGATAAGATTCTACTACTCCTGCTCCTAAAAAGTGAAAGAATGGCATATCATTCAGATAGCTCAATTAAGTCCATCAATTGAAAAAGAGTACAAAATGTAATTTAAACTATTTTCCTATGCAATTCAGATCATCTCTAAATTGGTTTGAAATATGTATAGCTATTGGAAGCTCTTCTTTTATCCCCCAATTACCATTGAGAACTTAATTTGTATCTTGTGTAAGCGCAAATTAATTAAGTTGACACATCCCATACAGTTGAAAAATACTTGTTCGATTCTGTTGTGTTAAACATTTACGGAGGGATTTAGGTCGAATTGACACTGTGACTTCAACCTCGGAACTAGAAATCATGGGAAGAACTAACCCAGCGTTTTCTTGTTAGCAATATGCCTTCTGCAAACAGTTTAACGGAGTCAACGTAAAGTTCGTGTTCCTTGTGTAAGATCTTATTGGACAAGCTCTCTTCGGTGTCATTGTCTTCAACATGAACGACACTTTGGGCTATAATCGGTCCAGTATCGATTCCTTCGTCAACAAAATGCACCGTGCAACCTGTTACCTTTACCCCATATTCTAGTGCTTGTCTTTGGGCATGAAGCCCAGGAAAAGATGGAAGAAGGGATGGATGGATATTTAGAATCTTCATTTTGAATAGGTTTATAAATTCAGGGCTAAGTATACGCATGTAACCAGCGAGACAGACAAGACCTTCTTGGGGTTTCACTTGATGATCCTTCAATATAGTAACTATATTCTTGTCATACTGCCATCCAGTATCAGAATTGCTTATAACTTCGATTGGAATACCCAATTTCTTAGCCTTTTCAAGTCCAGGAACGTTTGGTTTACTTGATATTACTACTCTAGGTGTGACATTCTTTATCTTACCACTTGTTATTCCGTGCAAAATTGCCTCCATATTAGTTCCTCTCCCAGAAATCAATAGACCAAGATTTATCAAAGGTTAAAATTTTGTAAGAATGTCTTCATAAATGAAGCTTCTGTTCTACCCTAGATCTAGTATGCATATCTACTTGCTGCTAACCTTCAGTAAGTAATTCATTTTATATAACGCCCCTGTACCAAATTCTTACAGTTAGAATCGTATGAATTACGCGGTCAAAACATTCCCATTTGGCATAATTCACACTCGTGGTTGAGAATTCGATAGAAAATAGAATACATCCCCATATCTTAGCCGTGAAAAATTATTCACTATAATTAAATGAAAGTGATTTCACAAAACTAATTAATTTCCAGTGTGGGGTGTCTTGTACAGGTTCATCGAATTTCCAAACGGAAATTACGAGCCAATTTCAGTCATGAACAAGAGAAATCCATAACCCCGGAAAAGTCAGGGTCAAACTCATTTGATAATTCTAAGTTCATTCATCTTGTCAAGTTTAAATCTTTATACCTATACTTGTCAATCTTGATTAATTCGTGGTAAGATCCGAATTGCGTAGGACTAACTTTATCCAAGGGTTGGATGCATTCATCATCGATTTGGTGAAATTCCTTTAATATTTTATAGGTAGTCGATCTTTCTGCAGGAATCTTCCCTGCTGCTCTTATTAGTGAATGTATACTTTTAGGTTTAAGCATTTGACCATTTAAGGTTCCAGCTGAAGTAGATATGCTCTCATTCATCAACGTTCCTCCAAGATCGTTAACACCTGCTGAAAGAAGAAATTGTGACATCATTGGTCCTTCCTTTACCCACGAGACTTGAATATTTTTTATGTGATTATTAAGCATTATCCGGGATATTGCATGCATTTTTATTATTCCATTGCGATCTGGACCTGCGCTTATTACTGAAATCAATCTTTTGTTGTACATTGGAGCTTCTGTATGTACAAAACTCAAAGGTACAAACTCGGTGAACCCCTTTGTCTCACGTTGGACCGATCTAATAAGATCCAGATGTTCAGCTTTGTGCCTAGACGATTCAATGTGACCGTACATTATGGTGGATGTCGTGGGAATGCTTAACCTATGAGCCGTTTTTATAATATTAAGCCAATTCTTTACAGATATTCTTCCGGGAGAGATCTTGTCACGGATTTCCTGATCTAGTATCTCTGCCGCAGTTCCAGGT
>Ga0114129_10016000_pt1 | contig 10668 bp, 7 predicted proteins | sample RhiMetdeltSRZDD1_FD_80071 | JGI IMG/M metagenome (GOLD analysis project Ga0114129, IMG submission 80071) | Populus rhizosphere microbial communities from Tennessee, USA - Rhizosphere MetaG P. deltoides SRZDD1 (version 2) (version 2) | ecosystem: Host-associated > Plants > Roots > Rhizosphere >... | reverse complement strand
GTGAACGACGCGAAAGAGGTCGCGAGGATCCTCGAGCAGGACTACGGCTTTCGGGTCACCCTAGTGCTGAACCCAACGCGCTACGACATCCTCACCAAGCTGAACGATCTGCGCGAACGACTGACCGAAAAGGACAACCTGCTGATCTACTATGCCGGCCACGGGGAGCTCGATCAGCGGAACCAGCGGGGGCACTGGCTTCCCATCGACGCCGAGCCGAGCAGTTCGGCGAACTGGGTCTCCAACATCACCATCACCGATATCCTCAACGCAATGACCGTCCAGCAGTTGCTGGTCGTCGCCGATTCCTGTTACGCCGGGACGCTGACGCGCTCGGCGCTGGGGCGGCTCGAGGGCGGCTTGAGCGAGCAGGAGAAGGTCCGGCTGATGCAGGTCATGGCACAGAAGCGCTCGCGGATGGTGCTGACGTCCGGCGGCGTGGAGCCCGTGATCGACAGCGCCGGCGGCGCCCACTCCGTCTTCGCGGTGTCGTTCATCGCGCTCCTGCAGGCCAACGCCGGAGTCCTCCCGGGCCAGGAAATGTTCCAGTCCATACGGCTGCGAGTGACGGCGACGGCTGACAAGGTCGAGATGCACCAGGTTCCAGAGTACGCGCCAATCAAGTTTGCCGGCCATGAATCCGGCGACTTTTTCTTCGTGCGTGTCGCTGCGAAGTGAGGCGCAGCCCGCACGGTCCGCGGTCCTCGACCCACGGGAGCGCGGTCGCGTGCGTCTAGGGGCTGGTTGCCGCCCGCGCCGCTTCCGAAGCCGTTCCGGCCGGGACGGCCGACGCACGTCCGATGGCGTGCGACTCAACGCTCATAAATCGAGAGAGACGCTCGATCACTCGGGGTGTGAGGCCCGCCCGCACCAGCTCTTCCAGCCTGGCGTACGGCCGATGGGCAATGATCTGAAGCGCCTGACGGCGGTCGACGCCCGGTGCTTCGGTCAGCCGATCGACGCTGGCCGAGTTGATATCGATCTTCGTGACCGGCGTTCGTTCGACGGAGCTGCCCATGCTCAGGAGCCAGAGGAGGAGTTGGGCGGGGTCCGTCGGACGCTCAGCCGCGGCGGGAGCTACAGATGCGAACACGAGAGAGCCGCATAGCGTCGCGCGAATGAGACGCCTCATCCTTCACCTCCACACGAGGGTCAGCGCGAAAGACCGCTAATCTATCAGCCTGCCTACTGGTTGTTCAAGAGGCCCGTTCGGAGCACTCGGCGGCGCCGCGCATCAGACAACCGACAAGCTCCACGAGCTCGTTCAGGCGGCCGGCGAGCGAGGCGGCCTCGTTCGGCGCGCCGGCGATCGAGCAGAGGGATCGCGTCAGGGGTCCACGCTGGGGGTCCGAGACCAAGATCGCGAATTCGTTGAGGTGAAGAGGCGCCCCCTGGAGCTCGAGATCGACCGGCCCCAGATCGATGCGCAGGGTCTCGCAGCTGCGCGCCAGGTCGGTCACCGTGATACGGAGCGTTTCTTTCGGGCGCGCCGGCGAGGAAGGCGCCGCCCCAACGTCGCCGAGCAGACCCACGGCCATCAGCCGGTCGCCATCGCTGACGAAGCGCTGCACCGTGAAGGTTCCGGTGACATCCTGTGCCGCCATGACGCCGTTCACGCTCGCGGCGATTTGCGCCTCGGCGCAGGAGAGACCGATGGTGGTGCCGAGGCACGCGCACACCGCCATGAGTGTTCGACGCATTGCGTTCGCAGCCGTCGGGCGTTGCGTCTTACGGGGTGCGAGCGATGATCGAGAAGCGATAGCCCTCATAGATGGCGACTGCGTAGTAGAACATGTGCATCGGTCTGAATGAGCTTTGCATGAGGTTGTAGACGACGTCGGGCGTGAGCCGCATGAACAGATCCTGGAGCGGTACACCGAATTGCCTCGCGGCGATCACGATGACCACCAGCAGGTTACCCACCGCACAGCCGCCCACCGCCAACGCCGCGCCGACGATTCCGAAGACGGTGTGCCGCCCCTTGCCAGCCACCCGTATCGCCCAGCCGACGAGAAAGCCGACGCCGACCGCCATCCAGGCGATCTGGTGATTGGTGGCGAGCGTGATCAAGGCCCACAACGCCGCGCCGACGATCGCGGCGAAGAGGCCCGCCATGAAACCCATCGGGAGATTTTCTGGGACCGGCTTCGCCGCAGGCCTCGGGTGCAGCGCCGAAGTCGCGCCCGAGGTCGCGGGTGTGGTGAACGCGTTCGGCGTCGGTCGTCGCGCGAACGGGCTCACCCCCGGCGGGCTCGCCGCAGGCTGGCTCACGCCAGGCGACGATGCGGCGGGCGCCGGCTCCTGACGCTGCGCTCGGGCGAACGGGCTGGTGCTCGGGTCTTCGGCCATATCGCCCATCATGGATGGACGTCAACGCGAGTTCCAAGCCTAATCGTGGGCGCACGTTTGCCTCGCCGTGGCGCCCACTTACGACGGCGGCGTCATTCGGCCCTGCGGTAGATCTCGCCGCCGCCCTTCCTGAACTCCTCGGCCTTCTCGCGGAGCCCCTGCGCGAGCACGACCGTCTCCGCGGCCACGCCATGCTGGGCGGCGTACTCGCGCACTTCCTGCGTGATCTTCATCGAGCAGAACTTGGGCCCGCACATCGAGCAGAAGTGCGCGACCTTCGCGCCCTCCGCGGGCAGCGTCTCGTCGTGAAACTCGCGCGCGGTCTCGGGATCGAGGGAGAGATTGAACTGATCCTCCCAGCGGAACTCGAAGCGCGCCTTCGAGATGGCGTCGTCCCACTCGCGGGTGCGCGGGTGGCCCTTGGCGATGTCGGCGGCGTGGGCGGCGATCTTGTAGGCGATGACGCCGTCCTTCACGTCTTTTCGGTTCGGCAGTCCGAGATGCTCTTTCGGCGTGACATAGCAGAGCATGGCCGTGCCGAACCAGCCGATCATCGCGGCGCCGATGGCCGACGTGATGTGGTCGTAGCCCGGCGCGACGTCGGTGGTGAGCGGGCCGAGCGTGTAGAACGGCGCCTCGTGGCAGACCTCGAGCTGGCGATCCATGTTCTCTTTGATCAGGTGCATCGGGACGTGGCCGGGCCCCTCGATCATCACCTGCACGTCGTGCTCCCACGCGATCTTCGTCAGCTCGCCGAGCGTGTCCAGCTCGGCGAACTGCGCCTCGTCGTTGGCGTCAGCAGTCGAGCCGGGACGCAGCCCGTCGCCGAGCGAGAACGCGATGTCGTAGGCGGCCATGATCTCGCAGATCTCTCGGAAGTGCGTGTAGAGGAAGCTCTCCTGGTGGTGCGCGAGGCACCACTTGGCCATGATCGAGCCGCCGCGCGAGACGATGCCGGTGACACGCTTGGCGGTGAGCGGCACGTAGCGCAGCAACACCCCGGCGTGGATCGTGAAGTAGTCGACGCCCTGCTCGGCCTGCTCGATGAGCGTGTCGCGATAGAGATCCCAGGTGAGGTCTTCGGCCTTGCCGCCGACCTTCTCGAGCGCCTGATAGATCGGCACCGTGCCGATCGGGACGGGGCTGTTGCGCAGGATCCACTCGCGCGTCTCGTGGATGTTCTTGCCCGTCGACAGGTCCATGACGGTGTCGGCGCCCCAGCGGATCGCCCACGTCATCTTCTCGACCTCCTCGTCGATCGAGGAGGCGACGGCGGAGTTGCCGATGTTGGCGTTGATCTTCACGAGGAACTTGCGGCCGATGATCATCGGCTCGCTTTCCGGGTGATTGATGTTCGACGGAATGATCGCGCGGCCGCGCGCGACCTCGTCGCGAACGAAGGCCGCGTCCATCCCCTCGCGCAGGGCCACGAACTCCATCTCGGGGGTGATGTCCCCGCGGCGCGCGTAGTGCATCTGGGTCACGACCTTGCCCGGACGGGCACGCAGCGGCCGGCGCACGCTCGCGAAGCGGACGCCGCCGAGCGTCGGATCGTCGTCGCGCTGCCGACGGTACTTCGAGGTCGGCCCCGGCAGCTGTTCGACATCGGCCCGCCCCAGCACCCACGGCAGCCGCAGCGGCGGCAATCCGCGCTTGATGTCGGTATGGGCGTCGGGATCGGTATACGGGCCGCTCGTGTCGTAGAGGACGATCGGCGGCTCGCCGCCCGACAGCGCCACTTCACGCATGGGAACGCGAATCTCGGGACGCGAGCCGGTGAGATAGATCTTGCGGGAACGAGACATCATGGCCTCCCTTCGCTGGTATTACCCAGTTCAGGTTCTGCGGTCGGCGGCTAACGGCCGCCCTCTCAGCCCGGGTTTCCCGAGCTCCCGCGTTGACGGTCCGGCCCGAAGCGTACGCCCGAAGCCGTGGCCGATCAAGAGGGTCGGCGCAGGCCGAAAGCAGCGCGCGGCGCAGCGTGCCACGCGTGCGGCAAAGTCATCAAGTCGGGCGAGATTGAATACGACGTTGTCACTGAGAGGGCCGAGCGACGGCTCGATTGGGCGTGCGACAAAATCTTCGTCGATGAATCGCTCGGGGGAACGATAAATCCTCCACTGAGCCAGTCGTAAAACAGGCGCGCTTCGACCGCGCGCTGTCATGACGATGCCAACGAGCCATGCCACGATGACAGGCAACGCCCTCGTCGATCGTGACACTGCTGACTCGTCGTCAACGACAGCACGTCATGGTGCGCTCGTAATACCTGTCACGCAACGCCCCCACGTGTGGCACGGCTGTTGAACCTCCCGACGCTCGGCGTTCCGGCAATGTCGCCGATCCCACGCCGTCAAGCCACGTTCGCGGAGGAACACATCTGTGTCTCGATCCGTCACGGTGGCCGGCATTGTGATCACGCTCGTCGCATGGGTCGGGATGGTCGTTCACGCCTTCGGTGTCATACGCCTCGCCGGTCGACAGCATGAATACCTCGCTGCGACGCAAGCATGTCTGTATATCGCGCTCGCCAGCGTGCTGGTCTATGGCAGCCTCGTATACCTCTTCGCGCGCTGGGGACATCTCACACGCGTGCGGAGTCACCGGCCAGCGAGCAAGGGCGAGCTCGCGGCATTTCGGCGCGGGCCAGTGCCGGCGGTGACGATCCTGGTGCCATCCTACAAGGAAGACCCGCGCGTCGTCCGCAAGACACTGCTGTCGGCGGCGCTTCAGGACTATCCACGGCGTTCCGTCGTGCTGCTGCTCGATGATCCGCCGATTCCGGCAACGGTGAAGGACGCCAGGGCGCTGAACGAGGTGCGGCAGATCCCTGCAGAGATCGCGCGGCTGCTGGCCCCGATGCGAAGTCGGATAGAGAATGCCCTCGCCGCGTTCGAGGCGACGGATATCGTGGCGTCGCCGCTGCGCATCAACGCGGAGACTCACCGTCTGGCCGACCTCTTACACGACACGGCCGAATGGCTCGGCGAACAAGCGCGCCGTCACGAGATTCGCGATCACAGCGATCTTCTCTTCGTCGAGTTGACCTTTGTCCTTGAACGTCGCCGGTTGCAAGAGCAGGCCGAGCAGCTCATGAACCAGGCCGACGCTGGACGAGTTGACGTCACCATACTGCACGCGGAGTATCGTCGGCTCGTGCGGCGATTCGATGTGACGCTGACCTCGTTCGAGCGAAAGCGGTACGCGAACCTCTCGCACGAGCCGAACAAGGCGATGAACCTCAACAGCTATCTGGCGCTGCTGGGTGGCTGCTTCCAGGAGCATTACGAGCACGGGCGGCTCTTCCTCAGGCCGGCAGCGCCGGCAATCGCGAGCCTGGAGATCCCTGACAGCGAATACGTTCTGATCCTCGATGCCGACAGCATCCTGCACCCCGAGTACACGGTTCGTCTCGCACACCGTCTGAGCCAGGCGGAACATCGTCGCGTGGCGGTGATCCAGACGCCGTACCGCGCGTTTCCCGGACCTGCCAGTGTCCTCGAGCGGATCGCGGGCGCGACGACGGACATGCAGTACCAGATTCATCAGGGATTCACGCACTATCGCGCGACGTTCTGGGTCGGTGCCAACGCCATGGTCCGGATGCGAGCCTTGCGCGAGATCGCGCAGACACGCGAGGAGCGTGGCTGCACGATCCAGATATTCATCAACGATCGGACCGTCATCGAGGACACAGAATCGACCGTCGACCTGCGCGATCGCGGCTGGCAGCTGCACAATTATCCCGAGCACCTCGCGTTCAGTGCCACACCGCCGGACTTTGGCTCGCTGCTCATCCAGCGGCGCCGCTGGGCCAACGGCGGTCTGCTCATCGTGCCCAAGCTCTGGCGGTGCGGCTGGAAACGCGGGCGCCACGGCATGACTGTTGGCGAAGTCGTGCTGCGCCTGCACTATCTGATTTCATTGGCGGCGAGCAACGTCGCGCTACTCACCCTGCTCGCCTGGGGCTTTGACGATCGCCTTGCATCCGCATGGTTGCCGATCACCGCCGTTCCGTACTATGCGCTCTACGCGGTCGATCTCCGCCGAGCTGGCTATCGCGGTCGTGACGTTCTGGGCGTCTATGCGCTCAACATGCTCTTGATCCCGGTGAGCCTCGGTGGCGTGCTGTCGTCGCTGCGCCAGGCGTGCACAGGAAACCGTTCACCTTTCGCGCGGACACCCAAAGTCACCGGGCGCACGGCGGCGCCGGCCGGCTATATCGTGGCCGAGGCCACCCTGTTCGTGTCGTGGATGTTTGGCGCGGGCATGGAGCTGTACTTCAGCCATCGGCTCAACGCCGCATTCAGTTTCGGCAACGCGATATTTCTGCTCTATGCCCTGCTGCGGTTCATCGGTGTGCGTGCAGCGTGCGAGGATCTGGCGCCACTCGGGCAGACGGTACGCCAACGTTGGGCCACACTCCGGGCGCTGTGGACGACCAGGACCCGACGTCTCGCTACACCGGCGCTCGTCGTGCTGGGCCTATTGGTGCTGCCGACGGCGGCCGCGGGGTTGGAGATCGCGATCACGGTCGACGATTTGCCGGCGCACGGGCCTTTGCCGCCTGGAACTGATCACGAGGCGGTGGCTGACGTCACGATCGCGTCGCTCAAGCGGCACGGGGTGGCGGGGGCCGTCGGCTTCGTGAACGGCGATCGGTTGAGTGTGGACGGTTGGCGTGCGGCGATTATCGCCAGATGGCTGGCGGCCGGATACCCCATCGGCAATCATACGCTGAACCACGCGGATCTCCATCGGTCAGATACTGCGACGTACGTCAAGGATATCGAGCGGAACGAGGAGGTTCTGTCTCCCTATTCGGGTGGCCCCGGACCCATGTTGTTTCGATACCCGTATCTGCACGAGGGGGACACGGTCGCGAAGCGGCGCTCCGTGCGAAGGGCGCTGCACAGTCGCGGATACGAAATTGTTCCTGTGACGATGAACTTCTCGGACTGGATATGGAACGAAGCGTACGTTCGCTGTCTTGGCCGCGGCGACTCGCACGCCGTGGATCTCGTCAAACGCAGACTACTGCAGAACGCGGAGGCGGCACTGGACTGGTCGGAGCAGACCGCCAGGACGATCATGGGCCGTCCAATCAAGCACGTCGTGTTGCTCCACGTCGGGGCCATCAACGCCGCGGTGCTCGACGACCTGCTCACGTTGTACGAGCGCCGCGGCGCGCACTTCATTCCTGTCGCCGAGGCGATGACTGACCCGATCTACGGCATCGATCCCGGCATGACCGGGCGGAGCAATTTCCTGCTGCAGCTGTTGCACGCAACGGGTCGGCAGGTTGAGCGGTTGCCGTCGGACCCGTGGACGCAGACTGAGGCGATGTGTCGCTGAGCCTGGAATCGCATGCTCTTTAACTCATACGCGTTCATCCTCGGATTCTTGCCGCTGACGTTGCTGCTGTTCCACGGGGCACGAAGGGCCGGATTTGCCCGCGGTTCGATCGGGCTTCTCGCGCTGATGTCGCTCGTCTTCTACGGCTGGTGGAATCCGGTCTACCTGCTGCTGATCGTCGCTTTGATGCTGCTGAATTTCGCGCTCGCGACCCGGATTGTTCCCCGAGACGGCCGCCCAGCATGCGCGGCCAGGCCGCTCCTGATACTCGGCATCATCCTGAACCTTAGTGCGCTGGGCTATTTCAAGTACGCCAATTTCTTCGTCGACAATCTGAACGCGCTCAGCGGCCTCGATCTTGTCCTCGGCAAGGTCGTGCTCCCGATCGGCATCTCGTTCTTCACCTTTCAGAAGATCGCGTTCCTCGTGGACGCGTACGGGGGCAGGGTGGACCGGCTCGACTTCGTCGACTATGTGTTGTTCGTAACGTTCTTCCCCCAACTCATCGCCGGTCCCATCGTGCACCATAGCGAGGTCATGCGACAGTTCCGGGACAGAGCTCCGGTCTCGGGACAGACGGTTGCCCTCGGCGTCACGATGTTCACCATCGGCCTCGCGAAGAAGGTCCTCTTGGCCGACACGGCAGCGCTCTACGGCTCGCCTGTCTTCGATGCCGTCGCGACCGGCGCCCGGCCCGATGTACTGATGGCGTGGGGCGCGGCGCTCGCTTACACGGCGCAACTCTACTTCGATTTCTCGGGGTACTCGGACATGGCCATTGGCGGCGGTCTGCTATTCGGCATTCGTCTGCCAATCAACTTTGCGTCGCCGTATAAGGCCGACAGCATCATTGATTTCTGGCACCGATGGCACCTCACGTTGTCGCGCTTTCTCCGCGACTACCTGTACGTTCCGCTTGGAGGCAACCGGAGGAGGCCCGCACGGCACTATGCGAATCTCCTCCTCACCATGCTGCTGGGCGGCTTCTGGCATGGCGCGGGATGGACGTTCGTCATTTGGGGCGGTCTGCACGGCGTGTACCTCGTCATCAATCACCAGTGGCGTGCGCTGCGTCGTCAGGTCAGCGGCCCGGTCGAAACGTCCACCGAGCTTGGTCGGCGCCTGAGCCAGGCCATCACATTTCTCGCGGTGGTCATCGCCTGGGTGTTCTTCCGCTCCGCCGATGTTCCGAGCGCACTCCGAATGCTGGCCGCGATGGTCGGGCGGAACGGTCTCGCGGTGCCGCCTTCGCTCGCCGGGCACTGGTCAAGCCTTCCGCTCGCGACCGGTCCTGTCGACGCTGCGGTAGCGGTCCTCGTTTCGCTTGCGCTTCTCGCAATTGCCTGGCTCGCGCCCAACACGCAGGAGGTGACAGGCTACGTCGGTCCGCACGGCGCCCACACCGCTCACGAAACGCATCAGCCACCCGCAGTCAGGTGGCAGCCGTCGGCCGGCTGGGCGGTGGCGATCGGCGGCCTGTTCGCCGTCGCGCTCATGTTGATGTCAAAAGTTTCGGAGTTCATCTATTTTCAGTTTTGAGCGAACGCGGGCGACCACGACCTCGCGGCCGACGTCGACGCGGTACTGCGCCATCGCGGCGTCGATCGCGGTCCTCTTGCTCGCCGCCACCATTTCGGTGAACTTCGTTGTGGATCCGTTCGGCATGTATCGGATCGTCGAGCTCGACGCCATCAACGCCCACAAACCCGCCGTCTATCATCGCGTCCGGCTGGTCAAGGCCTACGAGGTTCGCCGTGTCCGGCCACGTGGGATCGTTCTCGGCACATCCAGAAGCCATGTGGGGCTGCGGCCTTCGTATGAAGGATGGGACCCTGCCGCCCGACCCGTCTACAATCTCGCCCCTTCGACGGCGCCACCACGAAAGAGATGTACCACTACCTCGTCCATGCCCACACCGTGCAGCCGCTCCGGCAGGTCGTTCTGGGCCTCGATACGTATCACGCCACGGCGGCTCCAGCGACGACCCGGCCGGACTTCGATGTGCACGTGCTCGAGAGGCCTGGCGTTCTGATTCCGGGTTCACCATTATTGACGGACCTCAGACTGCTGAGCAGCCTGGATACGCTTCTTGCGAGTCTGACGACTGTCCGGTCACAGGACGACCACGAGCCGGAATGGTTCGCGGCCGACGGGCAGCGCCTGGGGGACGTGTTCTTCCGCCGACCGGGTGAGCCGTTCGAAGAGCTCGGCCCGCGTGGGTATTTCGAGGGGATCGATCGGCTGGAGGTGGGCTTCAAGCGCGACGGGCAGCTCACCGCCAACACACCGGAGTCCGCCCGTGCGGGGCGGCGAGCCGAACCAGCCGGCGAGACATCGTTGGACTACATCAAGCGCATCGTGAGTTTCTGCCGTAGGAACGGTATCGACCTGCGCATCTTCATCACTCCCGAGCACGCGCACCAACTCGAAATCACCGCGGCCATCGGCGAATGGGCGACGATCGAGAGTGCGAAGCGTGCGCTGGTTCGCCTTCTGGCAGATGACGCAGCTCAGAATCCCGATGCGCTGCCAATCCCTCTCTGGGACTTCAGCGGGTATTCCTCCGTGACGACGGAAGCCCTTCCCGGGCCGCAGAGCCGTGCGGAGATGCGATTCTACTGGGATTCGTCGCACTTCAAAGAGCTCGTCGGAGACTTCGTCCTCGATCGGGTTTTTGGCGTGAGCCATCCGCAGCGGAGCGTCCCAAGGGACTTCGGGATTCAACTGAGTCCCGCGACCATCGAACGCGCGCTTGCGCGGGTCCGCGCCGATCAGATCACTTACCGGCGGCGCAATCCCGACGATGCCTCGTGGATCCGGTCTCTGGTCGGCCCCAGCGCGCCAGACCACCACGACTCCGGCGTCGCGTTCGATGGTCGCGGGACTCAGTTGAATCCCGAAGTCCCTTGGGACGCTCCGCTGCGGATGGCTCACGCCAAAAACCCGATCGAGGACGAAGTCTCC
>Ga0114129_10015999_pt1 | contig 10668 bp, 8 predicted proteins | sample RhiMetdeltSRZDD1_FD_80071 | JGI IMG/M metagenome (GOLD analysis project Ga0114129, IMG submission 80071) | Populus rhizosphere microbial communities from Tennessee, USA - Rhizosphere MetaG P. deltoides SRZDD1 (version 2) (version 2) | ecosystem: Host-associated > Plants > Roots > Rhizosphere >... | reverse complement strand
TCCAACGGCGTGATCGCGAGCGCACGGCGCGCCGACACGTCAAGCAACTCGAAGCCCTTGGCTATGTCGTGACGGTCCAACCGGCCGCCTAGCTGCTTCGAACATGTTTTCTGAGCAGATCAGGAGTTCAGGAGTAATTAATCAGGAACCAAGAGACTTCTGCCTGATCTCCTGACCTCCTGTGATCAACGGCGCTGAATGCGTCTCTGCAGGTGAGTGCGGTGGACTACACGCGACGGGAGTTCGGTCAGGCGATTGCGGTTGGCGCGGCGACAGCTCGATGGATCGCGGAACGTACGCAGTCCGCCGCGGCATCGGGATCGCTCACCGATGTGCCCGGCATTCGAGTCGGGCACTTCACCGACACGCGCCGCCCGACCGGTTGCACCGCGATTCTGTTCGATTCCGCTGCCGCGGCGGGCGTCGACTACAACGGCTCCGCACCCGGTGAATCGCAGGTCGTGCTGCTCCAGCCGGTGAGTCCGGTCGAGCGCATCCACGGGATCTTCCTGACGGGCGGCGGTGTCCTCGCGCTTCCTGCGTCGCAGGGCGTCCTTCGCTATTTCGACGAGCGCAAGGTCGGGTTCGACTGGGGCACACCGGACGTGCGGATTCCAATCGTCGTGTCCGCGGTGATCGACGATCTGGCAGTGGGCGACGCGCGGATCCGCCCGAACGATCAGGCGGCCTACAAGGCCTGTGCTGCGGCCAGTACAGCTGCGGTCGTGGAAGGAAACGTCGGCGCGGGCGCAGGGGCAACGGTGGGAAAGATGCACCGGTCGCGCGGCTTCGGCGGGATGAAAGGCGGACTCGGCACGGCCGGCGTGAAGCTTGGCGACATCGTTCTGGGCGCACTGGCCGTCGTCAACGCCGCTGGCGACGTGCTCGACTGGCGCACCGGGCAAATCATCGCGGGCGCGCGACGATCGGACGGCGGCTTCGCCGACAGCGTCGCAGTCATACGCGACCTCGTCGCGCGCACACCTGGCGCCGCGCTCGACGATGCCGCGCTTCGGAGCACGACACTCGTCGTCGTCGCCACGAACGTGGAGCTGACGAAGACCCCGCTCACCAAGCTCGCGATGATGGCGAACTGCGGCGCGGCACGCGCGATTCGCCCGTATCACACGACCGGCGACGGCGATCAGCTCTTCGCGGTCTCGACGGGCGGGCTGCAACGACCCGACCTGCCGCTGACCGCCCTTGGGTCCCTTGCGGCGGATCTCGTCGCCGACGCGATCGTGCGCGGTGTTCGTGCCGCGACCGGCGTCGACGGCTGGCCTGCGGTCCGCGATCTGAAATGAGTCAGCGCTCGATCACGCCGCACAGGTCAGGATCGAATCGGCGCGATTTTCATCCCCAGAGTAGCCGCGGTCGTCGTCTGACGAGCGTCTGCGCTCACGAAGATCACCGCGGCCGTTCCGACGCGACCAGCGAACAGCTGCACAGATGCCACATGGATGGCATCGGGCGCTCGAAGCGGATCTACCGCCACGAGCGCCTCCGCGACAGTGAGTAGATCACTTTTTACCTCGACCAGCGTCCAGAACGCGCGATCCCGCACGAAGAGTTTCAGGATCCTCGGCAACTGCCCCTGATCGAGCGTCCCTTCAGAAACGCGGCGTCGCAGTGCACTCCGTAGTTCCACCGGTGCAACAGCGGATGTGACGCAGTTGTTCCGACGAAGCTCGCACGAGGGGCAGAATCGCGGAGCTGAAGCGCGAGGAGGCCGGAAGATCGAGGGCGTTTGGGATGTGAGGGTGTCCATCAGGGATTGTCAGACCGGTGATGTCATTAGAACGGTTCGTGCGACAAACATGTTCATACGCGGCGGAACGTTGACCGAACAGCCCGCTCGCGCCAATCTGATCCTGCGCAGTCCCAGTTTCGGTACGTGGCGCTACGTTGGGGGCCAGCAATATGCGGCGGTGTTCAGGTTTTCGCGATTCAATCCGGACGGCACCTTTGCCGCCACCCAAAGGGTCACGCGAACGATCGAGCTCAATCGGGAAGCCACAGCATTCACGGCGACAGCGCTTGTCGAGCTCTTCGACATCAACGACAGTCTCTTTCAAACTGGCTGCGCCACGAAACAGCCACGCGCCTCGATTGAGCGGGATTTGGCGGTGCGCAGTTTAGAACCGCGAACCCGGAACAGAGAACCGGGAACTTGGAACCGGAGAACCTCGCCGGCCGCCGCCCTTTTTCAACGGGCTGTTTACTGCCTGATCACGATGAACCACGCAGCGATTATGGGTCCCTGCGGCCCACGCCCTCGTCCGGTCGCCGGTGGCGGAGCATCCGGCGATGGCGGCGGAGCGGGACCACGCTCCGGCTGGAAGAGATAGGCATTGTGTGTCACGGGATCGACCGTAATCGTTTTTGCGCCCGCAAAGGTGGGAACGGTGGCGACCACCGTGTAGGCGTCGGCCGAGTCCTGGTGCACGACGGTGACGTTGCCCTCGCCGCCATTCGGGATGTAGATGAGTTTCTTCGAGGCATCCCATCCCAGTGCATCGACGCGCGTGCCGTTCTTGATTGACGCGACCACTTTGCCCGTGCTCGCGTCCAGGACCACTGACGTCTTGCTGCATCCTGAGAAGATGCGATTGGTGGCTGTGTCGTATGCGATCCCGGTGGGTCCCTCGCACGGTGCGAGCGGCCAGGACGCAATCGCTTTCCATGTCTTGACGTCGATGACCTGAATGGTGCTCTTGCTCTCGTTGTTGACGAAGATGCGGCCGTGGCCATCGGTCGCGGCGCCTTCCGGTGCCGTATCTTCGAGCTCCACGGTTGCGCTGATGTCGCCAGTGGCGGGATCGATCGCCGTGAGCGTTCCGATCGGGCGGCTGTGATTCGTGAGGATGATCTTGTCATCGGGCTCGTCGTACATGACGCCGTCGAGCCCTGGACCAACCTTGATCTGTTTGATCGGTTCCAGCGTCTTCAGATCGAACATCGTGACGGTCCCGTCACCGCCGTTGGTCGTGAAGCCGTGGCCGGCCTTCGTCACAATCCCGACACCATGGACGCCGGGTGTGTTCGGAATGTCGCCGAGCACCTTGCCGGTCGCGCCCTCGACCACCATCACGTGAGTACTGCGTGACACGAACACGCGGCCCGTAGCCGGTTCGACCGAAACGTAGTCCGTTCCTCCTTCGCCCTTGATGTCGAACTTCTCGACCTTGAACGTCTGCGCCCATCCAGCGGCGGGCGCGAGAATCATCGTCCCAAGGACGGCCCCCGCAGCGAGTAGTCGTCTGGCCATAGCGGACCTCACAGAAGTTGCCACCGATCAAAGCTGCACGACCGCCGTTTTTCGGCAGCTGTGAGGGTAACGGTTCAAACATGTCGCAGTGATTAACAACTGCTCGCTGCCTCGCAGCGGCTCCGCTTTGCCGTGTGCCGATCGTTCTCCGTTCACTTTGAGATAAGATTCGTCTTCCTCCTGCGCGTCGCTCGAGTAGGTCCGGCTGAAGCCGGGAGACTACGTGGCTCCGGCTGACGACGGACACTGAGGGCAAGAGAGGCGTCCATGAAGCTCCCCGTCTCCATCACCGTCAACGGTCGCGTGTGGACGCAGGATGTCGAGCCGCGGCTGCTGCTCGTGCACTTCATTCGAGAAATCGCGGGGCTCACCGGTACGAAGGTCGGCTGTGACACGAGCCAATGTGGTGCGTGCACGGTGCTGCTCGACGGCATGGCCGTGAAGGCGTGCACGTGCCTGACGGTGCAAGCCGATGGCGCATCAGTGACGACTATCGAAGGGCTGGCCTCGGGCAGCGCGCTCCACGAACTCCAGGAGGCGTTCTGGGAAAAGCACGGACTCCAGTGCGGCTTCTGCACGCCGGGCATGGTGCTCGCGGCCTACGACCTGCTTCGCGCGAATCCCTCACCGGGCGCGACGGAAATCCGCCATGCCCTCGAGGGCAACCTGTGTCGCTGCACGGGCTACCACAACATCGTCCGCGCCGTCCAGTACGCAGTTTCGCGAGGCGCGCCAGCGGCGCGCCTCGCCGGAGCGGAGCGGGGCAGAGGGGGCCCCGCGAGCGACGGCGACCGGGGTCCTCGGCGCGCGTGTTTTGCGCGCTGGGGCGGAGGTGGGGGGTCCGGCGGGGCGAAGCCCCCCGGTCTAGCAGGAGGCCGATCATGAGCGGCACAGCGACCGCGTCGCGTGTGTTCGGGTCCGGAATCCGCCGGCGTGAGGATCCGCGGCTGATGACCGGCATCGCACGCTTCACGGATGACATCACGCTGCCCGGGATGGCCCACGCGGCAATCCTTCGGAGCCCGTACGGCCATGCCCGCATCACACGAATCGACACCTCCCGCGCGACAGATGCGCCTGGCGTGGTTGCCGTGTTCACGGGGGCGGATGCCGAGAGCTTGCTGAAGCCAATCCCATGTCTCTGGCTCGTGCCGAACAGTGAGCTGAAGACGACGCCGTACCCGGCGATCGCAAGGGACGTCGTGCGGTTCGTCGGGGACGCGGTGGCCGTGGTGGTCGCCGAGACGGGGTACCAGGCCCATGACGCGCTCGATTCGATCGTGGTCGATTATGAGCCCCTGCCAGCCGTCGTCGATCCGGAGAAGGCCGTGAAAGCCGGCGCGCCGGTCCTGCACGACGAGGCGTCCGACAACGTGGCGTTTCACTGGACCGTCGCGGGCGGCGACGTGGACGCGGCGTTCGCAGCAGCTGACGTCGTCGTCCGCGATCGAATCATTCAGCAGCGGCTGATCCCGACGGCCATCGAACCGCGAAGCGCGGTCGCGCACTTCGTCCCCGTCACTGGCGAGCTGACTCTCTGGAACACGACGCAGAACCCGCATATCGTCCGCTTCGCCATGTCGGTGGTGACGGGAATTCCGGAGGATCGTCTCCGCGTGATCGCGCCGGAGGTCGGTGGCGGCTTCGGCAGCAAGATTCCCCAGATTCCCGGCGACTTCATTGCTGTGTTCTGCTCGATGAAACTGGGGAGGCCGGTGAAGTGGACCGAGACGCGCACGGAAAACTACCAGTCGACCACGCACGGCCGCGATCACGTGCAGGACGTGGAGCTCGCCGCGACTAAACAAGGAAGGATCACGGGCCTGCGCTGCACGGTGTGGGCCGGGATGGGTGCGTATCTGTCCACAGCGGCGCCAGGCATCCCGACGATCCTGCACGGACTGATGCTCTCGGGCCCTTACGACATTCCTGCCGTCAGGGAGGACGTGTACGGCGTCTACACGAATACGACACCGGTCGAAGCGTACCGTGGCGCGGGCCGACCCGAGGCAACGTTCATGCTCGAGCGCATGATGGATCGCCTCGCGGACGAGATTCACGTCGATCCCGTGGAAGTGCGGAAACGCAATCTGATTCCGCCGTTCACCAACGGTCACGACGTCATCACGGGACTGAAGTACGACAGCGGCAACTACCAGGGCGCGCTGGACAAGGCGCTCGCGCACGTCAACTACGACGCGCTTCGCGCGGAGCAGAAAGCGGCGCGCGAGAAAGGACGTTACATCGGGATCGGGGTGTCGACGTACGTCGAGATTTGCGGTCTTGGTCCCTCGCAGGTGGCGGGTGCCGTCGGATTCCAGGGCGGCCTGTGGGAGAGCGCAATCGTTCGGTTCCATCCGTCAGGCAAGGTGAATGTGTTCATCGGCGCGTCGCCGCATGGCCAGGGAGAGGAAACGACGTTCGCGCAGATCGTCGCTGACGAGCTCGGCGTGCTCGTGAACGACGTGAAGGTGGTGCACGGCGATACCGACAGCACACCGATGGGCTGGGGCACGTATGGCAGCCGCACGACGGCTGTCGGCGGTGCTGCGCTCGCGGTCGCCACGCGCAAGATCAAGGAGAAGGCCAGGCTGCTGACGAGCCATCTGCTCGAAGCGGCCGTCGAAGACATCGACTATGCCGACGGCAAGTTCTTCGTGAAAGGCTTTCCCGATCGGCACAAGACGATTCAGGACATCGCGCTTCTGGCGAACGTCGCGTGGAATCTCCCCGACGGGATGGAGGCGGGGCTCGAGGCGACGTCCTTCTACGACCCGCCGAACTTCGTGTACCCGTTCGGCACCCACATTGCCGTCGTGGAAGTCGATGCGGAAACCGGACGCGTCGAGTTGAAGCGCTACGTCGCCGTTGACGACTGCGGTCCACAGATCAACCCCGTCATCGTCGAAGGGCAAGTGCACGGCGGCGTCGTGCAGGGCATCGGTCAGGCGCTGTGGGAAGGCGCTGTGTACGACGAGAACGGTCAGCTGCTCACCGGGTCGTTGATTGATTACGCGATTCCTCGCGCCGACCTGCTGCCCGACATCGAAGTGCTCTCTACCGTCACGCCTTCGCCGCATCATCCGCTCGGCGTGAAAGGGATCGGCGAAGCAGGCACGATTGCCTCTACCGGCACCGTCTACAACGCGGTCATCGACGCGCTCGAGCCCTTCGGCGTGTCGTCGGTTCAGATGCCGCTCACGCCCGAGCGCGTGTGGCGCGCAATCCAGCGAAAAGGCGCGTGAAATGTATTCCGCAGATTTCGACTACCACCGCGCCCGCACGATTCCCGAGGCGCTCCAGTTGATGGCGTCGAATCCGGGCGCGAAACTGCTCGCCGGCGGGCACAGCCTGATTCCGTTGCTGAAGCTTCGTCTCGCGATGCCGAGCGCGCTCATCGACATCGGCCGCGTGCCTGAGCTGCGAGGGATTGTCGCGAGAGACGGTACGTTGCGCATCGGCTCGCTGGTGACACATGCGGAGCTCGCCGCGTCTCCCGACATCCGGCGATCGGCAGCCGCTCTCGGCGAGGCGGCGGCGCAAGTCGGCGATCCCATGGTCAGGAACCGCGGGACGATCGGCGGCAACATCGCGCACGCGGATCCCGCGTCGGATTTGCCGACGGTACTTGTCGCGCTCGGCGCGCACATCGAGGTGGTCGGCTCGCGTGGCCGGCGAACCATTGACGCTGGCCACTTCTTCACCGGCATCATGACCACGGCACTCGAGGAAGACGAGATCGTGGCGGATGTCGTCGTTCCTGCGGCAGGTCGCGGTGAGGGATCGGCCTACGCGAAGTTCCCGCATCCCGCGTCGAGGTATGCGGTCGTCGGGGCAGCGGCGCTGATCATCGTCAAACAGGGCACGTGCTCGGCGGTGAGCGTCGCGCTCGGCGGCCTGCTCCCGCACGCGCGCCGACTTCCGTCGGTCGAGCGCGCGCTGACCGGTCAGCCCGCGAACGACGCGACGATTGCGAATGCGGCGAGTCGTGCGCTCCAGGATGTCGGGGAGCAAGCAAACGGCGATTTGTTCGCTTCCGCCGAGTACCGCAAAGCGATGGCGCCGGTCTACGTCAAACGCGCGCTCCTGGCCGCGGTGGCGCGTGCCGTCTAGCGTGCTTCCTCTGACACGTTCGGTCGACGCCCTGCAGCACGCGCTGGCTGGCCAGCGCTACATGGCCAATCGCGGGCTCGCGGTATCGATCTACCTCGCGCTTCGATTGCAGCGTCCGCTGTTCCTGGAAGGCGAGGCGGGCGTCGGCAAGACCGAGGTCGCAAAGGTTGTGGCTGCCGCGCTCGGCACGGAGCTCATTCGGCTGCAGTGCTACGAGGGTCTCGACATCACGCATGCCGTCTACGAATGGAACTACCCGCGGCAGCTGCTCGAGATCCGGTTGCTCGACGCAGCCCACGAGCTCGATCGCGCATCTGCGGCGCGAGAGCTCTTTTCCGAGCCGTTTCTGATTAAACGGCCGCTGCTGCGCGCGCTCGAAGCGAAAGGCGAGCTTCCGCCAGTGCTCCTCGTCGATGAAATCGATCGGGCAGACGAGGAGTTCGAGGGCTACCTGCTCGAGCTGCTGTCGGATTTTCAGGTCACGATTCCCGAGCTCGGCACGATACGCGCGTCGACGCCGCCGATCGTCGTGATCACGTCGAACCGCACGCGCGAGGTCCACGACGCGCTGAAGCGGCGATGCGTATACTGCTGGATCGACTATCCGGACTTCGAGAAGGAATACCGCATCCTCTGCGCGAAAGTGCCGGGTGCCTCCGAGCGGCTCACGTGGCAGGTCGCCGCGTTCGTTCAGGAGCTCAGGAGAATTGACCTCTACAAACCGGCGGGCGTGTCCGAAACGCTGGATTGGGCGGCCGCGCTCGTTGCGCTCGATCGCGATCTGCTCGACAGTGGCGTAATCGAAGAGACGCTTGGTGTTCTGCTCAAGCATCAGGAAGACATTCAGGCCGTCAGCGGCGAGCGCCTGCAGGTGTTGCTCGGCCGCGCGCTGGCCGCCGGGAACAGAAGCAGGGGAGAAAACCCCTTCTCGGACCCAGCGTGAGCAGCGGCGCACTCGTCGGCAATCTCCTCCAGTTCGCGCACCTTCTGCGCCGCGCCGGCCTCGACGTGCACACGGGCCGCGTGCTCGACGCCGTTGCCGCGCTCGACTGGGTCGGCGTCACCGGCCGCGACGATGTGCGGTCCACGCTACGGGCGCTGTTCGTCCACCGTCACGAAGATCTGGCGCGCTTCGACGAGGCCTTCGATCTGTTCTGGCGGGCGCACTTGGGCGCAGCTGACGGCCCGCCGCTCTTCTCGCTCGGCGAGCGACCGCGGGTCGTCGCGACGAAACTGCGAGCCGCGTCGGTTACCTTCGATGACGAACGCGCCAGCGACGATCCGACACCGGCGGTGGGTGTCGGCGCGTACAGCCCGGCGCACGTGAGCCGGACGAAGGACTTTGGGGACTTCACGCCGGAGGAGATGGCCGCTGCCGAAGCGGCGCTCTCTGAGCTCGGATGGGAGCTCGGTGTCCGTCGCACGCGCCGCTGGTCTGCAGGCCCGGCGGGCGGCATCGATCTTCGACGCATCCTCCGGCGCAACGTGAAGCATGGCGGCGAGCTGATCGATCTGCCGCGGCGTGAACGCCTCGCGAAACCGCGTCCCATTGTCGTTCTCGCGGACGTCAGCGGGTCGATGGAGCGATACAGCCGCATGCTGCTCCATTTCGTGCGCGGGCTCACGCGGGAATCGGGACGCGTCGAAAGCTTCCTCTTCGCGACGCGTCTGACGCGCGTCACACGGCTCATTGGCGATCGCGGCGATGCCACGGCGGTCCGGAAGCTGTCGCAGTCCGTGCAGGACTGGGGTGGAGGGACGCGCATCGGTGAAGCGCTGCGGACGTTCAACCTGCAGTGGGCGCGTCGAGTGATGCGCAACGGACCGGTCGTCCTGCTCGTGTCCGACGGCTGGGACCGTGGCGATCCCGAGCTGCTCACGCGCGAGCTCGCGCGCGTGCAACGAACCTGCAGCCGGCTGGTCTGGCTCAACCCGCTCCTTGGTTCGGCGAACTACGAGCCGCTGACGCGCGGAATGATGGCGGCGCTGCGACACGTGGATGATTTCCGGCCGGTGCACAATCTTCAGAGCCTCGAGCAGCTGGCCGAGCGCTTGCGAACCCTGCGAACGTCGCCTGGACGCCGTCGGAGCTACCGAAGTACCGAACCGCCGAACCAGCGAGGTTTGCGTTAGGCGCGCCAAGGGCGCGACCGGGGTCCCCGGCGCGCGTGTTTTGCGCGCTGGGGGGAGGTGGGGGGTCCGGCGGGGCGAAGCCCCCAGGTTGAGTATGGATCTCAAATCCTCGTACATCTTCGACGCGCCGCAGCTCCGGGTGTGGGATCTGTTGATGGACACGCGGTCGGTGGCGAGCTGCATTCCAGGCTGCCGCGAGCTGCGGGACCTCGGAGAGGATCGGTACCAGGCGGAGCTGGTCATCGCCATCGCCGCAATCACCGGAAACTACGGCGCGACGATTGGCATCGAGAACAAGACGCCCCCATCGTCTTACCGCCTCGTCGTGCAGGGCACCGGGCGCACGGGTTTCGTCAAAGGTGAAGCGGACATCGCCTTGTCGCCGGTGGATATCCGCACGCAGGTCGACGTCGCAGTGAAGGCGGAAGTCGGCGGACCCATCGCGCGTGTGGGCCAGCGCCTGCTCGAAGGCGTGGGACGGATGATGATGGACCGGTTCTTCGCGTGCCTGCAGTCGAAGCTCGGTCAGGCTCCGTAGGGATCGGATCAGTGAGTCAGCCTTACGCCGTCCTCAGCGCCTCGTCGACGATTCGCTGCGCTTCGGCGACAATCTCCTCGAGGTGCGACTGGCTGCGGAAGCTCTCCGCGTAGATCTTGTAGATGTTCTCGGTCCCCGACGGCCGCGCCGCGAACCAGCCGCTCGGGGCGATGACTTTCAAGCCGTCGATCGGCTCGCCGTTTCCGGGTGCGCGGGTCAGGCGTGACACGATTTCTTCGCCAGCAAGTCGTGTGGCAGTGACGGAGTCCGGCGACAGCTTCTTCAGCCGTGCCTTCTGATCGGGAGTCGCCGGCGCATCGATCCTCGTGTAGTACGGCGTGCCGTAGCTGCGGGCCAGGTCCTCGTAGTGGCAGCCGGGATCGCGACCCGTGCGCGCGGTGATCTCGGCGGCCAGGAGCGCCATGATCAGGCCGTCCTTGTCGGTCGTCCACACGGTCCCGTCCTGCCGCAGGAAGCTCGCCCCCGCGCTCTCCTCGCCGCCGAAGCCCAGCGAGCCGTCGAGGAGGCCCGGCACGAACCACTTGAATCCCACCGGCACCTCGCACAGCCGGCGGCCCAGCTTCTCCACCACGCGGTCGATCAGGCCGCTGCTCAC